>OOBP01001086.1_pt1 | contig 14043 bp, 8 predicted proteins | sample 1671681 | NCBI WGS metagenome assembly OOBP01 (sample SAMN06348181, study PRJEB24527) | human gut metagenome
TTCCAGGAGTTCAATGGCCCCTACATCATCACCAACGGCGGCCCCCGTGGTTCCACCACGCTGATCTCTCTGCTGGTTTACAACTACGCATTCAAGTCGTATGACATGGGTATGGCATCCGCTCTGGCATGGATCATGTTCATCATCGTCTGCGTCCTGACGATCATTGCATTCACCAGCCAGAAGAAGTGGGTCTACTACTCTGACGAAAGGTAAGGTGACCAGTATGGGAATGAACGCATCGAACAAAATCGCAACCTTCTTTAAGTATTTCGTCCTGATCCTGGTCGGCATCATCATGATCTACCCCCTGCTGTGGATGATCAGTGCCACCTTCAAGGACAACAGCGAGATCTTTGCAGGCATCGGCCTGTGGATCAAGAACCCCACGCTGGATGGTTATCGGAACGCGCTGAACAACTTCGGCGGCTCCATCAACATCCTGCAGGCCATGCTCAACACCTACAGCTATGTGCTGCCCAAGGTGATCTGCACCGTCGTGTCCGCCTGTGTTGCCGCTTATGGTTTTGGCCGTTTCGACTTCCCCGGCCGTAAGCTGCTGTTCAACATCATGCTGGCCACCCTGTTCCTGCCCCAGGTCGTTCTGAACGTGCCGCAGTACCTGCTGTACAACAAGTTCGGCTGGCTGGACAGCCCCTTCTACCTGGCTATCTGGGTCCACTGCGCTTTTGCTACTGAGACCTACTTCGTCTACCAGCTGATCCAGTTCATGCGCAATGTCCCGCGTGACCTGGACGAGGCCGCAGCCATCGACGGCTGCTCCTCCTTCCAGACCCTGTACAAGGTCATCGTGCCCATGCTGGGACCCGCTCTGGTGTCCTGCGCACTGTTCCAGTTCATGTGGAGCTGCAACGACTTCATGGGCCCGCTGCTTTACGTCAGCACCCCCGGCAAGTACCCCATGTCCCTGTTCGTGAAGCTGTCCATGGACGGTGATACCGGTTTTGCCTGGAACAAGATCCTGGCGCTGTCCCTGATCTCCATCCTGCCGCAGCTGATCGTTTTCTTCTGTGCACAGGACCAGTTCGTTGAAGGTATCTCTGCTGGTGCCGTCAAGGGCTAAGCCCCTGTCCCGCTGCGCAAAGAGCATCTGACGCAAACAACACCCCCTGTGCCGTTCCCGTAGAGGGCACAGGGGGTGTTTTATTTGTGAATGCTGTATGCCCTTCCGGAACATGCTGCACGCTGCACAACATTGTGCCGTGAGGCACACCTCTTCTGCCGCAGGCAGACATCCTAGCCCGCTGGGCTGCATCCTGTTTTCCGCAGAAAAACACATCATTTCTTATGTGCCTTGCGGTACTGCAGCGGCCCGGTGCCCATCACCTCGTGGAACACACGGCGGAAATGGGCCGCGCTGGCAAAACCGGTCTGCTCGGCCACCGCACTGATGCTCAGTTCCGTGGTCTCCAGCAGCTTCTGGGCCGCCTCGATGCGGCGGTTGTTGATGTAGTCCACGATGGACTGTCCCGTCACCCGCTTGAACAGGCGGCTGAGGTAGTAGGGCGACAGGTAGAACCGCGCTGCCACCTCGCTGAGGGAGAACTTCTGGCGGTAGTTGGCGGCCAGATACGCACAGATGCGCTCCACCGTCTTATTGTGGGGCCGGGCCACCGCGCTGCTCTCCGCGATACATTCCTGCTCGATGTAATGCAGCACCAGCAGCAGGTACAGCGCGCCCGGGTAATCCGGCTCCTCCATGGCGGTGCGCATCAGCTCCAGCAGGGTGCGCAGGCGGCTGTTCCACTGCACGGAACCGTACAGCACAGCAGACTGCTCCGGCTCAAACAGCCGGGAAAAATCCCGCTGGGTCTGGGTGCGCAGCTCGTGCAGGGCACTGAGCGGGAAACTGCAGCCCACCAGCTCCGGTGCCGCACTGCCCGTCTGCTGGATGCAGCCGCCGCCGGGTCCCAGCAGCAGCGCACTGCCCGGGTTGAGCAGCATGGTCTGCTCTGCGTACTGCAGGGTACAGCCGCTCTCTGCCACCAGCACAACGTAGCAGTTCTCCTCTTCGGCGGGCAGCTGCAGCTTGCCGCCGTTCAGGTGCATCGACACTGCCCGGACCTTTGCACTGATCTTTTCCTGTTCTGCCTTCATCCTTTAACGTCCTCCGCGCACATCCGCTTTTCTTTTTATCATATCATGTCCGCCCGGTGCGGGCAAGCCAAAACCATTGATCAGGAGGTTTTCTCATGAACCTGTCCCTTATCCGTTCCATGACCCGCAGTGCCGTGTTCGAACTGGAAAACGGCCTGTGCTTCCGTCCGGCCCACCCGTTCGTCGTTACCCTGAACGACAAGACTGTCTACGAAGCATGCAATACCAATGTGTTCTCCCTGTTCTCCCTGCTGCCCGGTACCGAGTACACCGTGGGTGTGCAGGCCGAGGGCGAGACCCTGAGCCTGACCTTTGTCACCGAGGCTGAAACGTTCTTTGTGGATGCTTCCCGCTACGGTCTGGTGGCCGACGGCGAGACCGACAACACCGGCAAGCTGCAGGCCGCCCTGTCCACCTGCCCCAAGGGCGGCACCGTGTATGTGCCCGCCGGCCGCTACCGCACCGCCAGCCTGTTCCTGAAGAGCAACACCACCCTGTATCTGGAAAAGGGTGCCGTGCTGCTGGGCGACAACGACCGCACCCATTACCCCATCCTGCCCGGCGTACTGCCCAGCGAGAACGAGGTGGACGAGTACTACCTGACCGGCTGGGAGGGCAACCCGCTGAACAGCTTTGCCGGCCTGCTGAACATCACCCAGGTCCACGACGTCGTGGTCACCGGTGAGGGCACCCTGGACTGTGACGCCCAGAACGGCGACTGGTGGGTGAACCCCAAGGTCAAGCGCATCGCCTGGCGTCCCCGCGCGGTGGCCATGGTGGACAGCGAAAAGGTCTGCCTGCACGGCATCACGGTGCAGAACAGCTACTCCTGGACCATCCACCCCATCTTTGTCAAGCACCTCGACCTGCTCAACTTCAACATCAACAACCCCTACAACGCCCCCAACACCGACGGCATCGACCCCGAAAGCTGCGAGTACACCCGCATCATCGGCGTGAACATCCATGTGGGCGACGACTGCATTGCCATGAAGGCCAGCAAGGTGTTCCTGGGCATGAAGCTCAAGAAGAGCTGCGAGCACACCATCATCCGCAACTGCCTGCTGGACAAGGGCCACGGCGGCATCGTCATCGGCAGCGAGATGAGCGGCGGCGTGAAGGACATGGTGGTCACCCAGTGCCTGATGGACCACACCGACCGCGGTCTGCGGGTCAAGACCCGCCGCGGCCGCGGCAACACCGCCGTCATCGACGGGCTGGTGTTCCGCAACGTGGAGATGCGCGGGGTCAAGGCGCCCTTCGTCATCAACATGTTCTACTTCTGCGACCCGGACGGCCACGGCCCCTATGTGCAGTGCCGCGACGCCATGCCGGTGGACGAGTACACCCCCAAACTGGGCAGCCTGACCATGGAGGACATCGCAGCCACCGACGCACAGTTTGCCGGCTGCTACTTCGACGGCCTGCCGGAGCAGCCCATTGAGCGCGTTTCCATGAAAAACGTGACCATCACCTTTGATCCCAACGCCGAGGCCGGTCAGGCCGCCATGGCCGACAACCGCCCACTGGTGAAGAAGCTGGCCATCTACGCCGAGAACGTCAAGGAGATCGACCTGCACAACGTGAAGATCGAGGGCTACGAGGGCGAGCGCCTGCACTTTGTCAACGTCGGCCATTTTGAGGAGGACTAATGCCATGACCCATGAAGAGATCCTGTCCATGCTGGGCGATTATGTGGACTACCTGATCGCCAATTCCAGCGCCGAGGCACCCATGTGGAACATCGAGAAGGTGCGCAGCGGCAAGCCCAACAAGTGGAACTACATCGACGGCTGCATGATCACCGCCTGCCTGAGCCTGTACAAGACCACCGGCGATGAGAAGTATCTGGAGTTTTCCAAGGAGTTCATCGACTACTTTGTGCAGCCGGACGGCTCCATCAAGACCTACGACCCCAAGGAGTACAATCTGGACAACGTGAATCAGGGCAAGAACCTGTTCATTCTGTATGATATCTACGGGGACGAGAAGTACCGCAAGGCCATCGACACCATCCGCAGCCAGCTGCTCACCCAGCCCCGCACCAAGGAGGGCAACTTCTGGCACAAGGACATCTATCCCTGGCAGGTGTGGCTGGACGGCACCTATATGGCTCAGCCCTTCTACATGGAGTATGAGACCCGCTACAACAAGATGCAGGGCTGCATCGACAGCTACAAGCAGTTCATGAACATCCAAAAGCACATGCGGGACGAAACCACCGGCCTGTACTACCACGGCTACGACGAGAGCCGCCAGATGTACTGGGCCGACCCCGTCACCGGCTGCAGCCCCAACTTCTGGCTGCGCGCCATGGGCTGGTTCATGGTGGCCATGGTGGACGTGCTGGAGCGCATGGACGAGCAGCTGTACAACGAGTACCGCGGCATCATGGCCATGCTCAAGCAGACCATCGAGGACGTGCACAAGTTCCAGGACGAGGAGACCGGCATGTTCTGGCAGGTGATGGACCACCCCGGCGTGGAGGGCAACTATCTGGAGACCAGCGGCACTGCCCTGTTTGCCTACGCGGTGCTCAAGGGCGTGCGCCTGGGCTACCTGCCCAAACGGATGGCAGCCTGGGCCGAGAAAGCCTTTTACGGCACCTGCGACAAGTACCTGTCCAAGAATCCGGACGGCAGCCTGCAGCTGGACGGCATCTGCCTGGTGGCAGGCCTGGGCGGCAAGGACCACCGCGACGGCTCTCTGGCCTACTACTTCAGCGAGCCGGTGGTGTGCAACGACGCCAAGGGCGTCGGCCCGCTGGTGCTGGCCTACACCGAAATGATCGCCCGCAAGAACTGATCCTTCTGCGCGGCATTCCCTGTTTTTCCTGCGGCGTCTGCTTTTTGCGGACGCCGCTTTTTTTGCGCAAAAAGGGGACGGGCAGCGTCCTGCGCTGCCCGTCCCCGGGGTTCTTTTTTATAAAGCCTTACTGTGCCTTTGCCAGAGCCTGTGCCACAGCCTCACGGAAGCCGTCGGAGGTCATGGTAGCGCCGGAAGCGCCGTCGATCTCTGCGCTGTTGGCAGCAATGGCGTTCTGGATCAGCTTGTCCAGAGCCGGTGCGCCGATGTCAGAGGACTCGGCGTGGGAGTTGACCACGATGTCCGAGATCTTGCCGTCGGTGATGGTCACGGTCACTTCCATGTCGCCGCCGCGGCCCTTGCCGGTGCCGGTGTAGCTGCCGTCCTTATAGACGGTGTCGGATGCCACGATGCCGTTCTCGTCCTTTGCCAGGTCGGCCAGCTCATCACGGCTGGTCAGAGCCTCGCCGGAAGCGGTGGTCTTGGCCATGGTCTTGCCCAGCAGGTAGCCCCAGATCACGCAGCGGCCGTTGGAGTTGCCGGCCATGTTGATGGGGTAGTCGATGGCGTACAGGTCACCGGAGGTGTTGCCGGTGGCGTACAGACCCTCGATGGGCTTCTTCTCGTCGTCCAGGACCTGCAGGTCGGTGTTGACCGACAGGCCGCCCACGACAGCCAGCAGGGCAACGCCCACCTTGGCAGCGTAGAACGGAGCCTTGACCACGGGGTACAGGAAGTCGGCCGGCTTGTGGAAGTCATCGTCGGCACCCTTGGCGACCAGCTCGTTGTAGCGGTCGATGGTCTCCTGCAGAACATCGGCGGGTGCGCCGATCAGAGCGGCCAGCTCCTCGATGCTGTCTGCCTTGACGGTGTTGCCCACGGTGATGTCGCTCTCCACGATGGAGGTCACATCGTCATCGGTGAACTCCTGGCCGATGGCTGCGCTCATGGTGTCCCAGAACATGCCGCCGCCGGTGCCGTTCTCCAGAGACATGCGGTTGTACTTGCCGTAGTCTGCATCAAAGATGGACCATGCAACGTTGCCGGTCTGGTGCATGACGTTCATGCTCTTGCCCTGCACCCAGGTGCCCTCGTTCATAAAGCGGTGGCCTTCCTGGTTGACGAAGGGGAAGCAGCCGTGGAACATGGAGCATGCCTGCGGATGCAGCATCAGCGGGAACGGACCATCCTGCATGTGTGCACCGACCCACAGGCCCATCTTGTGGCCGTCGCCGGTGGAGAAGCCTGCGGGGCCGTGCTCGCAGCGCTGCACACGCTTGATGTTCTCGTCGCAGTAGTAGTCGGTCATCTCGGTATCCTCGTGGATGCCGCCGGTGGCCAGGATGACGCCCTTGGTGGCGCGGAACAGCCACAGCTCGCCGTCACGCTGTGCGAACACACCAGTCACGCGGCCGTCCTCCACCAGCAGCTCCTGAGCCTTGGTGTTGAAGAAGTAGGTGGCGGGGTGCTCGTACTTTTCTGCGTTCTGGCTGTCCTCGTACAGGACGTTGGTGGCTGCAAAGTAGCCGCACTTGGAGTCGAACTGATGGTCGCCGACGTTGACGAACATGTGGTAGTCGTAGGACTCGGGGATGATGGCGTTGGGGGCATGTGCACGGAAGGACACCGGCACCACACCGAACTCCGCGCACTTGTCGATCAGCCAGTTGCCGGCCTCGGGGGAGTTGTTGAACCACATGGAGACCAGAGCCTCGTTCACGCGGCTGCCGCAGCGCTGGACCCAGATGTTCTGGTGCTCCACCACGTCGGTCATGTGGGGCAGCTTGCCCTCATCCACCAGAGACTGGACGTACTTGGTGTTGCACAGACCAACACCGCCGCCCTGGCCATGGATGGCGTTCTGGGCCTCAATGACCACGACCTCGCTGCCGTTCTCCACGCAGGAGCAGGCAGCGGTACAGCCGGCGTTGCCGGCACCCACGACGACCACCTCCGTGGTCACGACCTGCACGGCATCGGTATCCTTGTACTGATACGGGTCGGTGAAGAAGCCGGGCTTGCCGGTCTCGGCAGCAGCGGGCTGCTGAGCCGGGGTGCTGGAAGCGGGTGCAGAAGCAGCGGCAGAGGATGCGGTGCTGCTTGCGGCAGTGTTGTTGCTGCAGGCGGTCATGCCCAGAGCAGCGGCACCCAGTGCGCTGACTGCGGTGCCCTTGAGGAAGGATCTACGGGACAGTTTCGACATGGTAGTTTCTCCTTACATCTTTTTCTTTTTTCTCTCTTCGTGCATTGCGACGGAACGCCCCTTTGTTAAAAAAGGAACATTCACTTCGTTTCTATTTTAACATTGACACCGTTGGCTGTACATTGTATTCTTGATACAAATATCGCCCGTATTTTGTTTGCATTTGACCAAAGGAGACCCTCATGCTCACCACCGAACTTTGTGCCCGGCTCTGCGCCGACTTTCCGCTGCAATTGCCCGACGCCCCTGCCTGCTTTGCCTGCACCCGGGTGGTGCTGGACCCCTGGGACGATGCAGAAGGCGGCACCGTTTTCATCGGCGAGGGCACCGTGGACCGCCCGGACCGTTTTTACCTTCTGCGCGCACCGGGCGCACCGCAGCACCCCAACGCCGCCCACTACGCCGACCCGGCCCTGACCCTGCCGCTGGTCCGGGCCGTTCACCGCCTGCTGGAGCCGGAGCGGCGGCTCCAGCGCCGCCTGCACCGTCTGGAGCAGGCCTGCCTCTCCGGCGGCCTGAAGGACCTGCTCGCCGCCGCCCGGCAGGAACTGGGCAACCCGGTGCTGGTGGTGGACAGCAGCTTCCGCACCCTGGCCATGGAGCCGGAACAGCCCATCGGCATCGACAGTTGGGACCGCATCCTGCAGGGCGAAGCGCCTCAGCATCACGACCTGAAGCAGGCCGAAGCCCTGATCGAAAATTTTTCTGCCCGCAACCTTACCGGACTGCAGACCGTACCTTACACCGAGCCGGACGGCCGCCCCGTCCGTCGGATGGTGGGGCCTGTGGTCGCCCCCGACGATGGCCGCAACTGCGGCGGGCTGGAGATCATTGAGCTGGAACACCCCTTTGCTCCGGAGGACGAGGTCCTGGCCCAGCGTCTGCTGGAGCTGCTGCAGCATTATCTGGTGCATGCAGCCCCCACCGCCTGGCGGGCTGCACCGGAAGAGCGCTTTTTGCAGGAGCTGCTGTTCTGCGAGCCCGCCCAGCAGAGCGCCATGCAGAAAAAGCTGCACCGCTTCCCGGCACTGGAAGCGCCCCCGCACTTCTATCTGGCCAGCATCCCGCTGTCGCAGGCGCACCGGCTCACCCGCACGAATCAACAGGCTCTGCTGGCCCACGAGTGGCCGGAAGGGTGGTTCATGCAGACCGAGACCGCCTTCCTGCTTCTGCTGCCCGGCACCGGGGACGCTGCCCAGCCGGAACAGCTGCTGCAAAAATTGCAGGAGGTGGGCCTGCGCATGGACCAGACCGTGATCCTGAGCATGCCGTTTCCCTCTCTGCTGCAGCTGGGCACCGTGTGGCGCTTCAATCAGGAAGCCGCCGCCACCGCCCGGGACCTGCACTGCGGTGCGGGCTGCCGCAGCGCCTCGGCCCTGTATCAGGACGTGTTTGTCCGCACCATCGCCCAGAGTGCCAACCTCCGGGCCTTCATCCACCCCATGCTGCGCCGCCTGCAGGAGTACGACCAGGCCCACAGCACCGCCCTGCTGCACACCCTGTGCGTCTACCTGCTGCAGGAGCAGAACCTCCATGCCACGGCCCGGCAGCTTTTCATCCACCGCAATACGCTGGTGTACCGGCTGCAGCGCATCCGCACCCTGCTGCAGCTGGACCTGGACGATGCCGCCGTGCGCAATGTCCTGCGCACCGGCTGCATCCTGCTGGAATACTATCAGGGTGCCTTCTGATTTTTCGCACAAAACAAGCCCCGGCACAGTCTGCATTCCACACTGTGCCGGGGCTTCATTGGTTTGTTTTCGTTACAGGGTCTCTACGCGGTCAAACAGGGAGCCTGCGGCCTCCACCGCGTCCCTGCTGCCAAAGGTCACCTTCACACCGGCAGCCATGGCATCAGCCAGACCGGCGGCCTGCTCTTTGAGCAGAGCTGCGTCCACGGCACACAGGGCCTTGCGGTCGGCAGCCTTCATTGCTTCGGTGATGCCGCAGAAATACTGCCGGTCCAGCTCCCGTGCCTCGGCGCGGGGCTTGCGGGGCGTGTCCAGCTTGGCCACGGCACCCACGATCAGGTCGTTCAGGTCCTTTTCGGTGTAATCGCGGGCGGCCAGCTCCGCCGGGCCCTTGGCAAAGGTGTCGTAGCTCTCGGTCAGGTGGGGGTCCCGGTAGGTGTACAGGTACTCCACACCGTCCGACGACAGCATGCCGGTGCCGTAGGCACCACCCACCTCGCGGATGTTGTGCCACAGGTATTCGTAGCTCATCACGCGGGCCAGCACCTTGCGGTCGCTGCGGCGCTCCATGGGCCACACCTGCACCGCGTAGTTCACGCCGCCGTCAATAATAAAGGCCTCGTTCACCGGCGGGGTCAGCGGCTCCACATAGGGCTGCGCCGCGTTGCGCTCCTGCGCCGCAAACCGGCTGCCCGGCAGCAGGGTGCGCAAGGTGTCCAGCGCCTGCTCCGAGCCGTGCAGGCTCACGGTGAGCTGGGCGTGCTGCAGCACCTGAGCCCGCAGGGTTTCCAGCTTTGCGCCAAGGCCTGCCCAGTCGGCCTTTTCCAGCAGATCGCACAGGAAGTGATAATAGCTTACGCCGCTGCATCGCTCGCTGGCTGCGTTCTCCACATTGTAGTGGGCACTGGCACGGACCGCCGCATAGGCGTTGCCCTGCTGGATGAACTGCTGTTCCATGTTCAGTTTCTGCTGGCTCAGCACCCGGGCAAAGGCGGCTTCCGCCGCCGGGCCGGTGAGCTGCGTGTCATACAGCCACTCGCCGCCCAGCTCCACGGCCTTTTGCAGGCTGCGTTCTAGCAGGCTCAGGCTCATGGTCAGTTTGGCATGGCAGGGTGCGCCCTCCTGCCGGCCGGTCCAGAAGTCCAGCAGTACGCGGCTGTCGCCCAGCCAGGTGCTGCGCAGGGTGTTCAGCTGCTGGGCCGTGTGGGTCGGCGTGTCCAGCTCGTCCAGCACATCGGTGAGCAGGTCCAGATACGGCAGGTCCTCCGGGGCCACATGGCCCAGGTCATAGTAGAAATTCAGGTACAGGCTGCCCGCCGAGGGGTGGCGCAGCACCGTGGCACCGGCCACCTGCTCGGTCTGCCCGGCCGCGCTGGGGGCACCTTCGCCCAGGTCGGCCACGGTCAGCGGATGATCCAGCACCAGTTTGGCGTCGGTGCGGGCCGGGGCCTGTGTCTCTTCCTGCTTCTTGGGCAGGGTGGGCACCTGCAGCACCTGCACCGGAGCCGGGGCAAACAGGCTGCGCAGCAGCTCGTCGAACCAGCCGTCCGCCATCTTGCTGCGCAGGGAGGCAAACAGCTTATCCGTGTGCAGCAGCAGGGCGGGGTCCCCGGTGTGCAGCCAGCCCGTGGAAGCGTTGATGGCGTCCAGCACGCCGTCCGGCAGGCTGCCCGGCCGCTCCAGCGAGGCAAACTCTGCCGAATTCAGCGAGGCCAGCAGCAGCTCCTGCGGGATGCCCCGGGCCAGTACGTCATCCACTGCCTTGCGCACCACCGGGGCAAACTTGCGGGCGCTCTCTTCGGTGGCACCCCGCAGCACCAGCTCCAGCGTGGGCTGCAGGGTGCTGTCATCAAAGCCCATGTCGATGTCCGCACCCAGCTTTTCGGCCAGCAGGGCCGCTTTCAGGGGCGAATTGTTGGTGCCCAGCAGCGCGTCCAGCAGGATCTCCACACCCAGCTGCCGTTCCCGGTCCGCAAAGGCACCGGTGTACCAGGCCAGTGCGCACTGCACCTCGTCCGGCTCCGGATTCTCGGTGTAATAGGGCAGCTCCACGCAGGTGCCCGGCTGCTCGTCCTGCACCGTCAGGCGGGGGCGGGTGGTGGTCCTGGGCATCCGGGACAGGTAATCGCGGTCCAGCATTTCCAGTTTTTCGGCCATGTCCATCTTGCCATACAGGGTGATGCAGCAGTTGTCCGCGCTGTAGTGGCGGCGGTACACCCGCTGATATTTCTCATAGGTCAGCGCCGGGATGCTCTCCGGGTCACCTCCGGACACAAAGCCATAGGCCGTGTCCGGGAACATGGCACGCTCCAGTGCATTCTGCAGCTGAGCGTCCGGGGTGGCAAGGGCCCCCTGCATCTCGTTGTACACCACACCGCTCACAGTGCCGTCGGCATCCCGGTGCCAGCCCTCCTGCTCGAACACAGCCCTGTCCACCATGGCCAGCGGGCAGAACACCGCGTTCAGGTAGACGTCCATCAGGTTTCTGAAATCCGTCTCGTTGGGAGTGGCAAAGGGGTACACGGTCTTATCCGGGAAGGTCATGGCATTGAGGAAGGATGCCATGCTGCTCTTGAGCAGCTGCAGAAACGGCGAGGTGACCGGGTATTTTTCGCTTCCGGCCAGCACCGAATGCTCCAGAATATGAAAAACGCCGGTGTCATCGGAGGGGAAGGTGCCGAACCCGATGCCAAAGGCCTTGTTGTTGTCCTCATTTTCCACCAGCAGGATGGTGGCCCCGCTCACGTCGTGGGTGAGCACGGTCAGGGTACCGTGCTGCTCGGGGCAGTCCTCTGTGCGGACGAGGGTATAACCGGGAACCTGCTTCATCGCTTTATTCTCCTTTGTGTTTTTGGTCTGGCCCTATTGTATCATTCACCGTTCCAAAACACAATTGCCGGTTTGTAAACAATAACCCAAAAAGGCTCCCCTGTGTATGCACAGAGGAGCCTTTTGAAAAAACGTGTGTTACACCTGCTTGGCGTGTTCCGTCCGGCACGACACCCGGAACAGCACAAAGCCGATGACGAACAGCACCGCGATGCTGCCCACGCCCACGTTGGCACTGCCGGTGAGCTGGCTGCCCACACTGACGATCATGGTGCCCAGGAAGGATGCCCCCTTGCCGCAGATGTCGAACAGGCCGAAGTATTCGCCGGATTTTTCCGCCGGGATGATCTTAGCAAAGTGGCTGCGGCTCAGTGCCTGCACACCGCCCTGGAACATCCCCACCAGCACGGCCAGCACCCAGAACTGCCACTGCTGGGTGAGGAAGAAGGCAAACACCGCAATGCCGGTATAGGCCGCGATGCACACCGGGATCAACTGGCTGGAGGGGTATTTTGCGCTCAGCCGGCCGAAGATCAGCGCCGAGGGAAAGGCCACGATCTGGGTGACCAGCAGCGCCAGCAGCAGGCCGGTGGTGTCCAGACCCAGGGCCGTGCCGTAAGCCGTGGCCATATCAATGATGGTGTACACACCGTCGATGTAGCAGAAGAACGCCAGCAGGAACCAGAACACCTGCTTGTCCTCACGGAGGTGCTTCAGGGTGTGGCCGATGCGCACAAAACTCTGCCGGATGGCGTGCTGCTCCACCTCCACATAGTTGACCTGCCGGTAGCGCCGGAGCAGCGGCAGGGTGGTGACCAGCCACCACGCCGCCGTGATGAACAGTGCAATGGTCAGGGCGGTCATCTGGCTCATGCCGATGGCCCCGCTGCCCAGCACCAGCGCCAGACATACCACAAAGGGCACACAGCTGCCGATGTAGCCCCAGGCATAGCCGCGGGAGGACACCATGTCCATCCGCTCCGGGGTGGTCACATCGCCCAGCATGGAGTCATAAAACACCAGACTGCCCGAAAAGCCGATCTTGGCCACGATGAAGACGACCAGGAACGGCAGCCAGGTGCGGGCCGCGCCCATGGCACAGCAGCCCAGCACACCCACGAACAGGCAGAGCATGAAGATGGGCTTTTTGAAATTCTTGGTATCGGCCAGGGTGCCCAGGATTGGCCCCAGCACGGCGGTGATCACCGTGACCACCGAGCTTGCATAGCCCCAGTAGGCCAGATAGTTCACCTTGCTCACGCCGCCGGCCTCCGCCAGCGCATTGAAGAAGATGGGCACCAGGGTTGCGATCATCAGCACAAAAGCCGAGTTGCCCACATCGTACAGGATCCACGCACGCTCCAGCGGCGTAACCTTAAATTTTTTCTTTTGCATTCTTGTTCCTCTCGCACCGCTGTGCGGTGCACTCTCTTTTCCCAGTTGTCTGAACGGCAGGGAGTTTCTCTGACCTCCTGCTGGCCGCCCCTCAGAATTCCCCGAAGGTGTGGTCATAGGCCTTGTCCAACGGCTCGTCCGTGTCCAGCGTTTCCGCATAGGCTTCGATCAGCCGCACCGCCAGCGGAATGGCCTGCTGGTACAGGGCATCCAGTTTCTCATTGCTCTCGGTGCACTGCGGGTTGGGCTGCGGGTTGGCCACAAGGCCGTGGAGCACGTCGTACTTGCCCACTGCCTTCATGCCGGTGAGCACCACCCAGCGCTTGACCGCGCCGGAGGGCTGCAGCAGCCGGTGCATTGCGATCATCCCCTTGAGGGCGTCCAGCACCTGCAGGCCGGTCAGGCCCTCGTAGAAGGGCGCGATGACCCGGGCATTTTCCGCCGTGGACCGGATATGGCTGGCCGTGAAGAAGCTCTTCGGGTCATGGCCGTCCCGGCGCAGCAGCATGTCGTCGAACTCGGTCTCGATTTCGCAGTGGCTCACCCCGCTCTGGCGGGTGTAGGCCTCCACATAGGGGTGACAGGTGCTGTCCAGCGCAAAATGACACACGAACCCCAGCGCATAGGCCAGCGCGGCGTCCCGGTCCTTTGCCTGTCGCACCACGCCCCGGGCGCGCTCAAAGAACACCCGGCCCGGCTGCTCGTGCATGGCGTTGCCCAGGGCGCCCACGGGGTTGGACTTGGCTGCATGATAGTAGAACAGCAGATCCGGCCCGTGCAGGCCCACGTCGAACAGGGCCCTGTTTTTCCCGATCTGATCCTGCAGGGCTGCGGGCAGCTGCTGCAGAACATCCGCGCCGAAGCGGCGGTGCGCATAAGTTGACGGCATAAGATCCCCTCCTGTTTCTGTCGGGCGCAGTGCGCTCATAGTTTCAGTATAGCAGAAAGTTTCCCGACCTTCTACCCTTTCGTGTCTGATTTCTGTAAAAATTTTGAATGATT
>OOBP01001087.1_pt1 | contig 14019 bp, 7 predicted proteins | sample 1671681 | NCBI WGS metagenome assembly OOBP01 (sample SAMN06348181, study PRJEB24527) | human gut metagenome
AAGAGATGGAAATTTAAAACTTGTTGGAGAGGCTGCAAGCGTAAAGCAGGCAGAGAGCATCCTTATGGAACTGCTCGAACTTTCTAAGAGAGGAAATACCATAACAGAACAGAACATTAATTATATACTTGCACTTTCGATGGAACACAGGGAGGGCGAGGTTGTTGAACTTGACTCAGATATAGTGTGCAGGACGATACAGGGCAAACCGATAAAGCCTAAGACATCCGGACAGAAAAATTATATAGAGCTTATAAGAAAAAAGATGATCGTATTTGGAATAGGTCCTGCCGGAACAGGAAAAACATATCTTGCAATGGCTATGGCGATAGAAGCTTTTAAAAAGGATGAGGTCAATAAGATAATCCTTACAAGACCGGCTATCGAAGCGGGCGAAAAATTGGGATTTCTGCCGGGTGATTTACAAAGCAAGGTGGATCCGTATTTACGACCGTTATATGATGCCTTATATCAGATAATGGGTGCAGAAAGCTATCTTAGAAATACGGAAAAAGGTCTTATTGAAGTTGCTCCGCTTGCGTATATGCGAGGAAGAACGCTTGACAATTCATTTATAATACTTGACGAAGCCCAGAATACAACACCGGCTCAGATGAAGATGTTCCTTACACGAATCGGCTTTGGCTCAAAAGTCATTATTACAGGGGATCTTACGCAGAAAGATTTGCCGGGAACTACAAAATCAGGGCTTGAGCAGGCACTGGAGGTACTTGGAAAAGTTGAGGATATAGGATTTGCTTATCTGACAAATAAAGATGTCGTGAGACATCCTTTGGTACAGAAGATTGTATCTGCTTATGATGATTACGAGAAAAAGATGGAAAGAAGAAAGAAGATAAATGAATCAAAAGAAAATGAGCACAGAACGAACAGAAGAAAATAAATTTTCAAGAAGTAAAATTGTTTTTTGTGTCATATATGCAGCAATCCTTTTAGAAGCTGTCCTGATGGGAAAAATACAAGGTTTGGATTTTACGCAAAATCTTGTAAATATTGTGACGGCTGTTATATGTATTATACTTTTGCAATCATTTTATGAGCATGAAATTTTCAGGTGTACGAAAAGTAGAAACAAGGAAAATATATATTCAAATGTTCTTTATGCTTTTAATATAATTCTTTCGATATTGCTAATCATTATAAACGAATATCTGTTTATAGGTTGTCTGTGGCTGGTATCAGTTGCAGTTATATCAGCTATTGATGGCATGAAGCACGGAACAGTATGCTATATTTTGTGCATTGTGCAATATTTATTGTATTCGGGTGGATATGCGGGTGACAAAAATATACTTTTGTATTATGTGATAATCGGGGCAGCTATGGTTCTGATGTTTGCCGATAACACAATGCGGGAACTTGTATTTTCAGGATTGTCACTGCCGGTATTTTCTGCTGTGTTTGTCATGGTAAGATATGGATTTGATATGCGAAAGATAAGTGCCGGTAAAGCATATGCGATAATACAGATTTTATCGGCAGTCGTTGTTGTGCTGATAACACTCATAGTAAGGCATACCATAGAGCAGCTTGAAAATGCCGGTCTATGTACAGTTTATGGCATAAAAAACAAAGAAACGGTGATACCAAAGGAAATTTTGAACGAGGACTGTGAGCTTATGTCAGAGCTTAAGAGTTTTTCTGAAAGGCTGTATATACATTCGGTGGCAGTAGGCAGAATGTCAGAAGGTGTCGCCAAGAAAATGGGATATGACAGTGCTCTTGCAAAAGCCGGAGGAATGTATCACGAGATTGGCAGGATAAAAAAGGATGAATTTGAAGATTTTGTAAAAATGACGGCTGAAAAGTATGATTTTTGCAATGCTCTGACCGGACTTATCATACAAAATTACAGAAAAAAACCTGAAAATAAAGAAACGGCGGTTGTTATGCTTTCAGACAGTATTGTCTCAATGGTGGATTATTTTGAAAAAAATACGGACAAGACCATGCCTGCAAAAGAAAAGATAATAGAAGGAATATTTCTAAACCGTTTAAAGAAAGGCAATCTTTCAGAATGTGATATTAGTGATGACGAGTTAAAGAAATTAAAGAAAGTATATGAAAACATTATGTAAAAATCGCAAGTATAAGATAATGATAGCGGAGGAATAAATGACTATATTAATGGAAGACGAACAGGAACTTGATATTGGTTTCGATTATGAAAATGTACTCAGGCAGGTTATAGAAAAGGCTTTAGAACTTGAAAAATGTCCATATGAGTGCGAAGTAAATGTGACTTTCACTGACAATGAGGGAATAAGAAATATCAACAGGGAGTTTAGGGAACTGGATGTTCCTACGGATGTACTTTCATTTCCTATGGTTGATTATGAGGCACCGGCTGACTATGGAATCCTTGAAAGTGACGATGCACTTGCAATGTATTTTAATCCTGAAAGCGGTGAACTATTGCTTGGCGATATTGTCATATCTGTAGAGAGGGCTTTTGAACAGGCAGAAAATTACGGTCATTCTATAAAGAGAGAAATATGTTTTTTGACGGCACATAGTATGCTTCACCTTCTCGGATATGACCATATGGAAGATGAAGAACGCATTGTCATGGAGAAAAAACAGGAAGAAATTCTTAATGCACTTGGGATAAAAAGAGATTGTTAAAGGGGAAAACAGTAATGGAAACAAGTAAGAACAATAAAGTGGCAAGCGGATTTCTTAAACAGGGAAGTATTTTGGCAGTTGCGTCAATACTTGTAAGACTTATAGGTATGATATATAGGATACCGATGGCAAATATAATCGGAGATGAGGGAAATGGTGTATATTCAGCGGCTTTTGAGATATACAATATTCTTTTGATAATTTCATCATATGGTATGCCTATGGCTGTTTCAAAAATGGTTTCGGCAAAAATCTCTCAGAAGCGTTATAAAAGTGCATATAAAATATTCAGATGTTCTATGACAGTTTCGATATGTACCGGTGGAATAGCGGCATTATTTGTATATTTCGGAGCAGACTGGATAGAGGCAAAATTCTTTTCTAAATACAGTGGTATAGCTGTACCTCTCAGGGTTTTGGCTCCTACAATATTTATAGTTGCGGTAATGGGTGTGTTCAGAGGTCTTTTCCAGGGGCACAGGACTATGCTTCCGACAGCAATATCGCAGATATTTGAACAGGTTGTAAATGCATTTGTAAGTGTCGGTGCAGCATATTTCTTTATGCGTGCACACAGTGCATCGCCAAAGCTGCCGGCATGGGGAGCTGCCGGTGGAACACTCGGAACCTGTATAGGTGCAGTGACGGCACTTATAATACTCTTATTTATATATATGATGTATCGTCCGGTTATGAGAAAGCAGGCAAAAAGGGACAGGGTTACAACAGGAGAGTCTCTTGTTCAGACATACAAAATAATTTTTGTGACGGTCGTGCCTATAATACTCAGTCAGACGGTTTATCAGTTAAGCGGAATAATAGATGTGACCATCTTTAACAATGTAATGGGAACACTTGGATATTCTGATAAAGTGGTTAAGACATTACAGGGAATATACAGTACAAAATACAGACTGCTTGTAAGTGTGCCTATTGCTGTTTCTACTGCGATAGCGTCATCGATGATACCAAATCTTGTATCATCGGTGGCGGCGGGAGATATGGCAGATGCCAGAAAAAAAACAGATATGGCGATAAAGTTCAATATGATAATAGCATTTCCGTCAGCTATGGGACTTGCGGTTCTTGCAAGACCTATAATTACACTTCTTTTCCCGTCATCTGATATAAATACGGGAAGCATGATGATGCTGATAGGTTCATCATGTGTCATATTTTATGCATTGTCAACCGTCACGAGCGGAGTATTACAGAGTATAGATAAAATGGGACTTCCGGTAATTCATTCGCTTGTATCACTTATCATTCATATTGTGTTCGTATATGTGCTGCTTAGATGGACAAGTCTTGGAGTATATGCACTTGTTCTTGGCAATGTCACATATCCGCTAGTAGTGTGCTTCCTCAATGGAAGGTCAGTTGCAAAATATATGAAGTACAAACAGGAAACTACAAGGACATTCTGTGTTCCGCTGCTTGCTTCATTTGTTATGGGTATAGCAACATATGCGGTCTATAAAGTGTTTGTGATACTAACAAGTAAAGTATATATAGCGATATTTCCGGCGCTTGTCGTGGCAGTTTCGATTTATTTTGCACTTGTACTTAAAATGCATGGGCTTAGCAGAAAAGAATTATATGAATTCCCTATGGGAAGAAGAATGGCGAAAGTTGCAGATAAATTTCATTTGTTAGGATAATTCCGGTGAAAGGCAGGTGACGTGTTATGAGAAAGATAACAAGGGAGGCAATAAAACAGTATGCGTCCTCCGACAGGGTTTATTACAGGGGAATGCGTTACTATGCTGCTCATGCCGTTTCAAATGTAACATGGAATGACAATTTAAAGCAGTATAAAGGAGTCGTAAAGGGCAGTAACCAGTATATAGTTACTGTTGCGGTTGAGGATGACGGAGACATACAGTATTCATGTAATTGTCCGTCGCATGTTAAATTGTCAGGAGCATGTAAGCATGTTATAGCTATGATGCTTTTTGTTGCTGACTATCAGCAGCGTGAAAATGCAAAAGTTAATTTCAACGAAGAAGACAGAGTGGCGTACAATGTGGTTGAATATTTTAGAAAAAGAGAATATAACCATCTTACACCAAACTATTTTCAATTAAAATTAAATATATCTATACCTGAATTTATGAAAAGTACAAATTCCAGGGCATATGTAAGTTTTGAAGCCGGTGAACATAAGATGTATAAGGTTTCAAATACGAAGAAATTTATAAATGAATATTATAATGAAGAGACAATAGAACTCGGCAAGGAGTTTCACTATGTGCCGGGTGAGAGTGCGTTTGAGGAAAACTCAGCAAAGATACTTGATTATCTTACGGATATATATGAGATACAGGAGACACTTGGAAAGACATATTATTCAAGTCTTTTTAAGCGGCAGGAACTTATATTGTCAAAAAAGATGCTGCAAAAGCTTCTCGACCTTTCAGAGAACATTGAGTGTGACATAAATATTTTTGGAAAAGAGTTTAAAAACATAAATATAGTAAAGGGGAATCCGGAATTGTCAATAGATATGCTGTTAGATGATAATATGCTGACTTTAAAAAAATCTGCTGACAATAAACTGATTTCTTTGTGTGAGGACGGAAGCATACTTTTTTATGATAATGCACTTTATCTGCCTGAAAAAGAGTTTGTAAGCTGCCTGTTGCCGTTTTATGTGCCACTCTTTATGCAGAACGGCAAAGAGATAGAGTTTAGAAGTGACAATAAGAACGGGTTTATTGAAAAAGTCCTTCCGGTAGTAAAAAAACATATGAATATTAATGTGCCGGATGAGATTAAAGATATGTATATAGTTGAACCGCTTGTTCCAAAACTTTATCTTGATATATATCACAACAGAAAAAAAGTATCGGTTACGGCGGTAGTAAAATTTCAGTATGGCGATTATGCAATAAATCCGCTTGAAGAAAATTATTCGGGAAAATATATTCTTGTCCGTGATAAAGAGGAGGAAGAAAGACTTACAAGAGTTTTATATGACCTTAATTTTAAGATAAATGACAGTTCTTTTATATTGAGGAATGAGGAAGATATTTTCAGTATGATGACTGACAACAGAAGCATACTGACCGATAATTTTGAAGTATTTTACTCAAAAGAATATAAAAACATAAATGTTAAAAAGATAGGCCATATGTCAGCGAACATAAGACTTAATACTGATATAAACCTGCTCGAAATGGATATGGAATATTCGCAGGTGCCAAAGGATGAATTGGAAGAATTTTTTAGGGCTGTTCATCTTAAGAAAAAGTATTACCGCTTAAAAAATGGTGCATTTATAAGCCTTGAGGATGATAAACAGAAAAAGACGATTGAATGGCTGGTTGAAAACAGCGTTGGGGATAGCAACGGGATTTTGAAATTCCAGGAAAATGCAGCGGTGTATATAGATGAAATAATGCCTGACAGCCAGAGCGTGGAGAGAGACGATGGATTTAAAAAACTGATTCGGGAGATAAAGAATCCGGGTGTTAGTGAGTATGAAGTGCCTGAATGTGTTCAGGCAAAAATGAGAGAGTACCAGGTGGTCGGCTACAGATGGCTTAAAAATCTTGCAAGATATAGTATGGGAGGTATTCTTGCAGACGATATGGGACTTGGAAAGACTTTACAGACCATAGTATATATATGTTCTGAACCCGGAAGTAAATCGCTTATCGTATGCCCTACATCTCTGTCATACAACTGGCAGGAGGAGTTTGAAAAGTTTGCTCCTCATATAAGGACAAGGATAATAAGCGGCGACCCAGAGGAGAGAAAAAGACTTCTGTGTGAGGACAGGGATGATTATGATGTGTGGATAACAACATATCCTCTTATAAGGAAAGATGCAGATTTTTTCAAAGACATAAGATATGACAATATGTTTATCGATGAAGCACAGTTTATAAAAAATCCGGCTTCACTTGGAGCAAAAGCTGTAAAATCGGTTGTTGCAGAGCATAGATTTGCACTTACCGGAACTCCTATCGAAAATACATTGTCAGAGCTGTGGTCTATCTTTGATTTTATAATGCCGGGATTTTTGTCAAGATATTCAAAGTTTGCCGAGCATTATGAAAAGCCTATTCTCAAAGAAAAAAATGAGAGCAGGATGCAGGAGTTAAAAAGACGCATACAGCCTTTTATACTCAGAAGAATGAAGAAAGATGTGCTTAAGGATCTTCCTGATAAGATAGAAACAAAACGTATATCTGAGATGACTGCAAAACAGAAAAAGATATATGGTTCTTATCTGTCAAGGATTCAGAGTGAGATAATGGATAACTCTGATATTCAGAGCGGAAAGGACAGGATACAGGTACTTGCGGCATTGACAAGGCTTAGACAGATATGCTGTCATCCGGGTACATTTATTGAAAATTATCATGGCGGCAGCGGTAAGCTTGAGCTTCTTATGGAACAGCTTCCCGATATAATAGAGGGTGGACACAGTGTTATCATATTCTCGCAGTTTACTTCAATGCTTTCGATTATTGCGGATGAACTGAGAAAAAGTGAGATACCATATTTTTATCTTGTCGGTGCGACAAAACCAGAGGAAAGAAAAAAATATGTAAAGGAATTTAACCGTGGAGAAGTCAAGGTATTTTTGATTTCCTTAAAGGCCGGTGGAACCGGTTTAAACCTTACAGGTGCGGACACCGTTATACATTTTGACCCGTGGTGGAATCCGGCTGTTGAGGAACAGGCAACAGACAGGGCATACAGGATAGGACAAAAGAGAAAAGTCCAGGTGATAAAGTATGTGACAAAAGACTCAATAGAAGAAAAAATATACGAGCTTCAAAAGAGGAAAAAAGTGTTGTCTGACTCGGTTATCGAAGCTGATGAACTGTTCGTGAACAATCTGACAAAAGATGAGATATTAGAACTGTTTAAGTGACAGTCAGATTGATGCAGGATAAAAATTTAAAAAATGCTTGCAATAGATGATAAGCTGTGATAAAATATTGAATGTTGTTTGTGAATAGAGATATTCCTCTGTTACGGTTGTAGATATTACACAGAAGTATTAAGAATGTCAAAATAATTAAGGAGGTCACAAAATGAACGATATTATTAAAGCAATCGAAGATGCACAGTTAAAGTCAGAAGTAGCAGACTTTAGAGTAGGTGATACTGTTAAAGTTTATGCTAAAGTTATTGAGGGCTCAAGAGAGCGTATCCAGGTATTCGAGGGTACAGTACTTAAGAGACAGAATGGTGGAGCGAGAGAGACATTTACAGTTAGAAAGTTCTCTAATGGTGTAGGTGTAGAGAAAACTTGGCCGGTTCATTCACCAATCATTGACAAGATTGAAGTAGTACGCAGAGGTAAGGCAAGACGTGCTAAATTATTCTATCTTCGTGACAGAGTTGGTAAAGCTGCTAAGGTTAAAGAAATCGTTAAATAATAAAGATTGTCTTTTAAAGTGCACTTATCAAAGTGAAATAGCGAAAAAATTTAAAAGGGTTGTCCTAAGGACAGCCCTTTTTGGTTGTTGAAAAGAAAATTCAGCATATAATGAACAAACTAACTGAATGTTAAAACCTCTTTTGCTGCGATAAAAAAGAAAGTGCCCTATCGGGAGAATATGTAATAATCCCGATAGGGCGAGGTAAAAACTTATAAAAAAATAAAAAGTAATGAATGCGGAAAATGGGACTTGAACCCACACGTCGTTGCCGACACATGAACCTGAATCATGCCTGTCTGCCAATTCCAGCACTTCCGCATATATGTAATATTATACACAACACTTGTAAATCATATCAATTAATCACATAAATGTCAATAAAAAAAATAAAAAAAGCAGAAAAATGTAAAAGTTCAAAGAGTTATCACATTTGCAGTCTTGACTTATATTTTTTTTAAGATAGAATAGAAAGTAGCGTTTTATCACTTTGAAAGTGATTTGTGCGTAGAATACTTTTGGAGGAGCAACAATGAATTCAGCAAAGAAAGTTATGAATCAGCAGAAAGATAACAGTGAAAAAAAAGAAAATGTTACTGTTAAAGCTGCAACAGGCAAAAAGAAATTAGGTGTAAGTTCAGGCAGAAATGTCAAGGCAATCGTATTGAGTGCCATATGTATAGTTTTGGTACTTGTATTATGTATAGGTGTTGGCATACAGCAGTTAGGTCCTGAAGTTGCATTTACGGTCAACGGAACAAAAGTTACCATGGATGACATGATGTATCCTATTTATGAGAAAGAATCTTATTATCTTCCTTATGATGAGATGTATCAGGCATATATGGGAACTTCAGTATGGGAGTCATCATACCAGGGAAGTGATTCTAATGTACCATCAAGTGTGTCAAACAAGATAGGTATCAAACAGGAAATCTTAGACAATGAAGAAGAATATGTGGTTCTTTATAAAGAAGCTGTAAAAGCCGGTTACAAGCTTACTTCTGCAGAAGAGAAAAAGGCTGAGAGCCAGGCGAAAAAAGCAATGAAAGGACTTTCATGGATTCAGAAATTCCGTCTTAGTATGTCAAAGAAAAAACTTACAAAGAGATTTGAGAAAACTATTCTTGCAGACAGATATAAGTCAGACAGGCAGAAAGAGTTAAACAAAAAGGTTGATGAAACTTCGGTTATAAAGAAGATTTCAAAGAAAGATTACAGAGAGTATGATATTCAGTATTATGCAGTAGCACTTTCAAAAACAGACAGCAGTGGAAATACAAAGAAAGTATCTGCAAAAAAGAAACAGGAATATAAAACTGAGATAAACAAATACGCAAAGAAAGCTGCAAAGGCAAAAGACTTTACAAAGCTTATCGGAAGCAAAGATAAGACAGATGTAAAATATGATAAGGCAGAATTTACAGAAAAGGCAGGCTGGTCATATCTTTCAACTGCAAATCTTAAAAAGGTTAAGGCTATGAAGAACGGAACTGTTTCACCGGTATTCTATGATGAAAAAGCCGGATATTATGTATTTGTAAAAATGATTGATAACAATTCAACATCAAGCTATCAGAAAGCCTGTGATGATGCAGTTAAATCTGCACAGACAGAAAAATATACAGAGTGGCTTAACAAACTTAAAGAATCTTATAAGATTAAAGTAAATGCAAGTGTATGGAACAATGTCGAGATAGGTTCTATGACAACTGAGATAGTAACTGCCGAGGATCTCCAGAAGATGAAGGAGTCATCATCAAAGAAATCATCGTCAAAGAAATCATCGTCTAAATCGTCATCAAAGAAATCGACAAGTAAGTCATCAGGAAGCAGCAAATCATCAAAGTAATTTTATTATGTAATTAAAGGACCACTATTGTTGCTGTAAACACCGCAGGTGCAAACAGCAGCATGGTGTCTGTACTATGTACAGATAAATGTCAGAGCATACAAACATATAAATGAAATGGAGGCACCGCAATGGGAAGTGTAAGAAGGATTTATGTTGAAAAGAAACAGCCATATGCAGTACATGCAAAGGAACTTAAAGAAGAAGTAAAGCGTTATCTTGGTATAAAGAGTATTAATAATGTCAGGGTACTTATTCGCTATGATGTGGAAAATCTTAGTGATGCAACTTATAAGCAGGCTCTTGGAACAGTATTTTCTGAGCCGCCAGTTGATAACTGCTATGAGAATGAATTTAAAAAAGCTAACGGAAGTTTTGTGTTTTCAGTTGAATATCTTCCGGGTCAGTTTGACCAGAGAGCAGATTCGGCAGAACAGTGTGTTAAACTTTTAAACGAGAAAGAAAATCCCGTTATCCGTTCAGCAACGACTTATGTTTTTGAGGGAGATATAGATGACCAGGATAAAGAGAAGATTAAAGAGTATTGTATAAACCCTGTAGATTCAAGGGAGGCTTCAGAAAATATTCCTGAGACACTTGTACAGGAATTTGATGAGCCGGCGGATGTTGCTATATTTGACGGTTTCAGACAGATGTCTGAGGACGAACTTAAGAAATTATACGAGTCTCTTAATCTTGCAATGACATTTAAAGATTTCCTGCATATTCAGAATTACTTTAAAAATGAGGAAAACAGAGAGCCTTCCGTTACGGAGATTCGTGTACTTGATACATATTGGTCAGACCACTGCCGTCATACAACATTCCAGACAGAACTTAAGAATGTTAAGTTTGAGGATGGTTATTATAATGCACCTATCGAAGCATCTTATGAGATGTATGAAGCTGCAAGAAAAGAACTTTTCAAGGACAGACCTGACAAATATGTTTCGCTTATGGATATTGCACTTATGGGTATGCGTAAACTCAAAGCTGACGGAAAACTCGATGATATGGAGGAGTCAGACGAGATAAATGCCTGCTCTATAGTAGTTCCTGTTGAAATAGACGGAAAAACTGAAGAGTGGCTTATCTTCTTTAAAAATGAGACACACAACCATCCGACAGAGATAGAGCCTTTCGGTGGTGCAGCTACTTGTCTTGGCGGTGCCATCCGTGATCCGCTTTCAGGCCGTGGTTACGTATATCAGGCTATGCGTGTGACAGGTGCGGCAGACCCTACGGTATCTATGAAAGATACACTTCCGGGAAAACTTCCACAGCGAAAGATAGTAACGGGTGCCGCAAAGGGATACAGTTCATACGGAAACCAGATAGGACTTGCAACAGGTCTTGTAAATGAGATATATCATCCGAACTATGTTGCAAAGAGAATGGAGATAGGTGCCGTTATGGGTGCTGCTCCAAGACGCAATGTTATCCGTGAAAATTCTGATCCGGGAGATATTATCATTCTTCTCGGAGGTCGTACAGGTCGTGATGGTATCGGTGGTGCTACAGGTTCTTCAAAGGCACATACTACAAAGTCTATTGATGTATGTGGAGCAGAAGTTCAGAAAGGTAATGCACCTACAGAGAGAAAGATTCAGCGTCTTTTCAGAAGAGAAGAAGTAAGTTCTATCATCAAAAAGTGTAATGACTTTGGTGCCGGTGGAGTTTCAGTAGCTATCGGAGAACTTGCAGACGGACTTAAAGTAAATCTTGACAAGGTACCAAAGAAGTATGCCGGTCTTGACGGAACAGAACTTGCAATTTCAGAGTCACAGGAGCGTATGGCAGTTGTAGTTGACAGTAAAGATGTTGACAAGATGCTTAAGTATGCCGAGGAAGAAAATCTTGAGGCAGTGGCAGTTGCCGAGGTTACAGAAGAACCTAGACTTGTGCTTTCATGGAGAGATAAGGTTATCGTAGACCTTTCAAGAGCATTCCTTGATACGAACGGTGCACACCAGGAGACAGATGTAGTTGTAACTATGCCTGATGAGAAAGCAAACTATTTTGATGAAAAGAAAGATACAACAGATGTAAAGAAAGCATGGCTTGATACATTATCAGACTTAAATGTATGCTCACAGAAAGGGCTTGTTGAGATGTTTGACAGTTCTATCGGTGCAGCGAGCGTATATATGCCATATGGCGGAAAATATCAGCTTACACCGACTCAGTCTATGGTCGCAAAACTTCCTATGTCAGAGGGCAAATGCGATACTGTTACGATGATGAGTTACGGACTTGACCCATATCTTGCAAGCTGGAGTCCATATCACGGTTCTGTATATGCGGTTATTTCTTCTGTTGCAAAGATTGTTGCGGCAGGTGGAGATTACAGTAAGATAAGATTTACATTCCAGGAATATTTCAGAAGACTTGGAGAAGATCCAAAACGCTGGGGTGAGCCTATGGCAGCACTCTTAGGTGCATATGATGCACAGATAAAACTCGGACTTCCTTCAATAGGCGGTAAGGACAGTATGTCAGGAACATTCAATGATATTGATGTGCCTCCGACACTCTGCTCATTTGCTGTTGATATTGCAAAGACCGGGGATGTAGTATCACCTGAACTTAAGAAAGCCGGAAATGTATTAGTTAAATTTGATATTGAAAAAGACAAATACTCACTTCCTGTTTATGATAAACTTATGTCACTCTACTCAAAGATAACAGATATGATAAAATCAAAAGTTATTGTTTCAGCATATGCCGTAGGTTTCGGCGGTATCTGTGAGGCTGTCAGCAAGATGGCATTTGGTAACGGACTTGGAGTAAAGATTGACGAGAGTGTAGACAGGGACGAATTATTCGCTAAAGAATATGGTTCTATCATAGCTGAAGTGTCAGCAGATGACCTTGATAAGATTACGGCAGAGTACAAGAAGATTGCTCTTGTAACAGACGATGCCGAATTTGTATATGGTGATGCAGTAATTTCAATGAAAGAAGCACTTGAGAACTGGACAGGCAAACTTGAGAGTGTATTCCCTACACGCTCAGATGTTGAACAGATTGAACTTGAGGACAAACTTTTCGATGCAAAAACTGTTTACACGGCAAAGAACAAGGTTGCAAGACCTAAGGTATTTATACCGGTATTCCCTGGTACAAACTGTGAATATGACACAACAAAAGCATTTGAACTTGCAGGTGCAGATGTAAAGACAGTCGTATTTAAAAACATGACAGAAAGCCAGATAGTAGAGTCAGTAAATGCATTTGAGGCAGCGATAAAAGAGTCTCAGATACTTATGTTCTCAGGCGGTTTCAGTGCAGGTGATGAGCCTGACGGTTCAGCTAAGTTTATCGCTTCTATTTTTAGAAATCCAAAGATTATGGAAGCGGTACATGAACTCTTACAGAAGAGAGACGGACTTGCACTTGGTATCTGTAACGGTTTCCAGGCTCTTATCAAACTCGGACTTGTACCGTTTGGTGAGATTAAGCCACAGACAGAAAATGCACCTACGCTCACTACAAACAGCATAGGTCGTCATATATCTAAGTCTGTATATACAAAGGTTGTCACAAACAAATCACCATGGCTTATGAAAGCAGAACTTGGCGGAGTTTACGCTATACCTGCATCACATGGTGAAGGTCGTTTTGTAGCACCTAAGAATGTGATAGACAACCTGTTTGCAAACGGTCAGGTTGCGACAAGATATGTAGACCTTAACGGAGTTCCTACAATGGATGAGGATTACAATCCAAACGGTTCATATGCAGCTATTGAGGGTATCACGAGCCCTGATGGACGAGTGCTTGGAAAGATGGCTCATTCAGAGAGAATAGGTGACAGCGTAGCTATAAATATTGTTGGAAACCAGAACCAGCATATCTTTGAATCAGGTGTGTCATACTTTAAGTAGAGGTATTCATCCATAAAAAGAGAATTTAGCATACAATGAACAAGCTCATTGTATTGCCAATTATCTTTTTATGGATGAACTGTTACAAAAAATATAAAAAAATTAAAAAAAAGTGTTGACAAGCACAAGACTTTCATGTAATATATATCTTGCTTGCGGCGGACAGCTCGCAGGCAGGATAAATGCACGAGTGGCTCAGTGGTGGAGTATCGCCTTGCCAAGGCGAGGGTCGCGG
>OOBP01001091.1_pt1 | contig 13957 bp, 9 predicted proteins | sample 1671681 | NCBI WGS metagenome assembly OOBP01 (sample SAMN06348181, study PRJEB24527) | human gut metagenome
GTCAGGCATATAAAAACACTTGTATGTGTTTACCTTTATGTCAGGGCAGATGTCGTGAACACGCTCCTCCGCCACGTCTACCTTGTATTTTCCTACTGTTTTTCTTGTGGCAATTATCTGACGATTGATGTTGGTCAGACACACTTTGTCATCATCTATAAGGTCAAGCTCGCCTACACCGCTTCGTGCAAGGGCTTCAACTGCATATCCGCCTACACCGCCTATGCCGAAAATCGCAACCCTGCTGTTTCTGAGCTTTTCCATTGCTTCTTTGCCGAATAAAAGCTCGGTTCTTGAAAACTGATTTAGCATATAAACACTCCTGAATACTGTTTTATTCTTCTATAATATCATATCTATGCCCTTTTTTCAAGTGCATTTTTGTCTGCTTTTATTAATTTTCTGATAAATCCTATATGTATTATATAATATCTTTGTTACAGTTTTCGACCGCATTTTCGTTGCGTTTTTATCGAAAATGTGCTATAATATTATATGTGATAATACGCAAAAAGTAATAAAAAGGATTGGTAAAAACATGGACATTAACAAGACCCTTGCGGAAGAATTTAAGCTCAGACAGGAGCAGATAGACAACACTGTTGCACTTCTTGATGACGATAAAACTATACCGTTTATTGCACGATACAGAAAGGAGCTTACAGGCTCGCTGGACGATCAGGTGCTTAGAGAGATCGCTGACAGGCTCACTTACCTGAGAAATCTCGAAAAACGTAAAGGCGAGATAATCTCTTCTATCACTGAGCAGGAGAAAATGACAGACGAGATAATGTCTGCTATCGAAAATGCAAAGACCCTTGTGGAGGTAGAGGATATCTACAGACCTTTCAAGCCGAAGCGTAAAACAAGGGCTTCGGTGGCAAGAGAAAAGGGGCTTGAACCACTGGCTGAACTTATCCTGACCCAGGATAAGAAATGCGACCCGCAGGTCGAGGGGTCAAAATTTATCAACGAGGAAAAGGGCGTAAAGTCTGCGGACGAAGCTTTGCAGGGTGCAATGGACATAATCGCAGAGGATATCTCTGACGACGCTGACCTGAGAAAATACATAAGAACGCTGTTTTCGCAGATAGGCGTTATAAGCTCAAAGGCGTCTGACGAGAATGCCGAGTCGGTGTATGAGAACTATTATGACTATGCCGAGGCTGTGGGAAAGATAGCAGGTCACAGAGTTTTGGCTTTGGACAGAGGCGAAAAAGAGGGCGTTCTGAAAGTATCAGTGAATGTCCCAGAGGGCGCAGGGGAGAGAGCCTGCGTGTCAAGATATGTGAAAAATAAGTCAGAGTGCGGACAGCTTGTTACGGCTGCTTGTGAGGACGGCTATAAAAGACTTATTTATCCGTCAATAGAGCGTGAGATAAGGGCGGAGCTTTCGGCAAACGCTCAGGAGGGGGCAATAAAGGTGTTCTCCTCAAATCTCAGACAGCTTCTTATGCAGCCTCCTGTTAAAGACACTGTTACTCTCGGTCTTGACCCGGGATATGCTCACGGTTGTAAGACCGCTGTAGTGGACGCTACGGGCAAGGTGCTTGACACTGCAATAATCTACATTACTCCGCCAAAGAAGGATACAGAGCGTGCTAAGCGTATTCTGACGGGCTTTATAAAGAAATATGGCGTTACGACTATCTCCATAGGCAATGGCACAGCTTCAAGAGAAACGGAGCAGTTCACAGCGGAGCTTATCAAAGAAATTCCGCAGAAAGTTTCTTACATGGTGGTGTCTGAGGCAGGCGCTTCCGTTTACTCCGCTTCCAAGCTTGCGGCTGAGGAGTTTCCTGAGTATGACGTTTCACTTCGTTCGGCAGTATCAATAGCACGCCGTTTGCAGGACCCTCTTGCAGAGCTTGTAAAGATAGACCCAAAGGCAATAGGTGTTGGACAGTATCAGCATGATATGCCAAAGGCGAGAATGGACGAGGCTTTAAAGGGCGTTGTTGAGGACTGCGTAAACTCAGTAGGCGTTGACCTTAATACGGCTTCATACTCATTGTTGTCATACATATCGGGCATAAATATGACAGTTGCAAAGAATATTGTTTCCTACCGTGAGGAAAACGGTGCTTTCACAGAGAGAAAGCAGCTTATGAAAGTGCCAAAGCTTGGAGCAAAGGCATTTGAGCAGTGCGCAGGCTTTTTGAGAGTGCGTGGCGGAAAAAATCCGCTGGATAACACGGCTGTTCACCCTGAGTCATACAAGGCAGCACAGGCGCTTATTGACAGGTGCGGGCTGAGCCTTGCGGACATGGGTGACGTAAAGCAGATAGCTGAGAAAGTCAATGCAATGGGTATGAAGAAGCTTGCCACAGATATCGGCATTGGTGCTCCCACGTTAAAGGACATAGTAGGGGAGCTTGAAAAGCCTGGTCGTGACCCTCGTGACGAGCTGCCGCCACCGCTTATGAGAAGTGGCGACATTATGGATCTTAAAGACCTGAAACCGGGCATGGAGCTTATGGGCACAGTGAGAAACGTTATAGACTTCGGAGCGTTCGTTGATATCGGTGTTCACGAGGACGGTCTTGTACATATTTCTCAGATGTGCGACAGATATATAAAGCATCCTCTTGAGGTCGTAAAGGTCGGTGAGGTAGTTAAGGTTTGGATACTTAACGTTGACCTGAAGAAAAAGCGTATTTCGCTTACTATGAAAAAGCCTAAGGCGTAGGGATCCAAAACGAAATAAGTTGGAAAAGACCTAAATAAGTGGGACGTTGGTCTTACACTTTTGCGGCAGACTGAAGGGCTGTTAGAACAGCCCTTTTTTTGTTTGCAGCAAGGTGTGGTCTTGACGCAGGAAGCTGTGAAACGCCTTATGGCTTGACCTTATGGTATAATTATGGTAATATAAAATTGTACATAGACTATGTTATAAAAGGACGTGAAAAAATGCGGATCGCAGTTTGTGATGATAATGCTGTTTTTCTTCAGTTTTTTAAATCTATGCTGGCAAATGAACTTGAATCAAGGTCGGTCAAGGCTGAAATAGAAACGTTTACCAAAGCTGAGAGCTTTTTTTACTACCATGGTAAAAAGCCTTTTTCGGCTATATTTCTTGACCTTGATATGCCTGAAATGACCGGTTTTGAAGTCGCGCGTCAGCTAGGTCAGAATGGTAATTGCTTCGTGATCTTTGTGACAAGTCATTAGGAGCTGGTTTATGACAGCTTTAATTTCAGACCGCTGAATTTTATCTGCAAAGATCCTGACGCTGATGTTATGAAGGATAGGCTCCATATGGTAGCAGGACAGTTGACGGACGCATTGAAGCAGGAAAAGACAGTGGTTTTGGAGAATAGGGAGCAGGGAAGGATCTCTGTAAAGCTTCGGGATGTAACTTATATAGAGAGCAATAGCCACAGCATCATATATCATTTTGCAAATAATAAGGATACTATTGCAGTCAGAGATAGCATTGGCGAGATAGAAGAGGCTTATCGTAAATTTGATTTTATACGGGTGCATAAAAAATATATCGTCAATCTGAAATATGTTTTTAACATAAGCCGTTCAAATGAAACAGTGATCTTCAAAAGCGGTTCAGAGCTTCCCATGAGCCGAGGATATAAGAATGCAGTTGACGACGCTTTGACTGAATATCTGAGGAGAAAGTGATGACTATTACATTGTGGACGATATTTGAGATCTTGATAAACTTTTATCAGGGCGGTCTGGAAACATGGTTTATATATAGATTCCTTACGCCAAGATCTCATGAAAGGGCTAAGATATGGGCTGTTATATTTGCCGTTTGTGAAGGCTGTCTGGTCACTGCTTTTAATTATTTCACTGTATTTGAGGGCTTTGGAAGTGCTTTGTACTGGGCAAGTCTGCTTGTTTTTGCGTTTTGCTTTTTTAGTGACAATGCAGTAAAGAAATTTCTTTCCATATCCCTCTCGCAGGTTGCGATCTTGTTGATAACGTCATTGGAACTAAATGCTGTATCGTCATTTTTTAAAATATCCCTCAGGAAGCTTGTGGTCGAACAAAGCTTGCTTAGATCTGTGACGCTTATAATGATCCAGATCTCTATATTCATTGTATTTAGATTAATACTGATGGCCTTTAAACATACAGATGATTATACGGCTTCAGATTGGGTTACGATAATTGCAGTGCTTATTATTTCGTTTTTCCTCGTTATGGTAATACATGAACTGTCCCTTTCGGCAGACGATGGCCATAGGCTGTATATAAATCTGTCATATATGCTTGTCTTTGTTCTTAATATACTTATATTCTGGATAATAAATTCTTTGATAAAAAAGAATCGGAAGCTCAAGGAAATGGAGATAGTCAAACTAAGAGAGCAGTATCTTGAGCAGTTTATCGGAAATGCCGAGTCGCAATATGACGCCATGAGAAAACTAAGGCATGATATAAAAGACAAATATGAAACGGTCAATGAACTGTTGAAAGTCCAAAAAATAGATGAAACGAGAAAATTTATCTCAGAAAGCTTTGACCTTATCGAGAAGTCGGAGTCCTATGTTAAAACGAAAAATAATATTGTAAATGCTATCGTTAACGCAAAGCTTACGATGGCTTCTTCCTTGGGGATAAAAATATCATGCATAACGGTTTCAGATTTTGAGGGAATAAAGGGAACTGACCTTTGCGACCTTTTGAGCAACACGTTGGAGAATGCTATAACGGCATGCAAGGAAATAGCCGACGACGCAAATAAATTTCTGTATCTGAAGATCGACCGAGAAACGGATACATATACGTTTTTGATAAAAAATTCAATAGATCATTCCGTTATGGATAGTAATCCAAGGCTTACGACCACAAAGGCTGATAAAAAGCAGCATGGTCTGGGGACCTCAATAATCAAAGAGATAGCAAGAAAATATAATGGCAGATGCGATTTCTATGAGTCGGAGGGAATGTTTTGCTGTCAGGTAACATTGATGGCAGATACAACGGTCCTGAACTAATTGTTCTGGACCGTTGCTGCATTTCGTGACAAAAACCTGCAACTCATTCCAAAAAGCTTGACATATTGCTGTTATTCTAGTAAAATTCAAATTAGGGTAAGACAAAAGCGAGGCGGTAGTTTATGGATCTTGTTGTATCGGGTATACTTAATTTTTTGACCGAGCAGGAAGCTATCGGCAAAGCAGATGAGGTACAGGATTTTTATCGGTATGGCATAGAAATAACTATCTCATCAATGTTAAACATTGTGCTTGTATTGCTTATGGGAGCATTGACAGGGCATTTGCTGGAAAGCGTGATATATTTGGCAGTGTTTATTGCTGTCAGGGTTATTACCGGAGGGTATCATGCAGATACATATTTCAGATGCAATCTGCTGATGTGTTCAACATTTATTGCTACAGCTTTTCTTAATGACAAGGTATGCGGATATATAAATATATGGGTGATAGCTGCCTTTGTGGTGTTTGAAGAGATAATAGCTTTTGTATTCTGCCCTGTGGAGAACAAAAATAAGCCTATAGAAAAAGAAAAAAAGCCAAAGTTCAAAGCGATGGGAATGATAGTTTTTCTGTTGCTTGATCTGTTTGGCGGGGCGATTATCAATAGATATCAGATGGTTGGATCTATGATCCTGTTAACAAATCTATTAATTGCAGTTTTAATAATATCAGCGAAGATCAAAGAAAAGAGGTGTGATAAGAATGAGATCATTTAAGAAATTGCTTGCCAGCCTTATTGCCAGAGCAACTAAGAGAATGGGTATAGCTGCCTGCGGATGTGCATCAATGTATGGTGGCTATCAAACTAAAGAGCCAAAAAACATTTACAAGAATTAAGCGTAAAGCTACAAGAATTACGATAAGCATTACAAAGACTTTATCATTTCCCCTTTAAATCTTGTGATACTTGTAAATGAGGTAATATTAGCAGGAAGATAACTTCCTGCTAATGTTACCATTTTTTTATTTGTAGTGAGTTCAAGCTTTTGACAGTGAGTAAATTTGCTTTTAGGCACAAAAAAATTCCTCCCTACAAAAGGATGCGCTGTACTATTCGGTTTTCAAAGAACGGGCGGAGGCTATAGAGAAAGCCCCCTCACTTTCCATGCCGAAAAGTTGAGGGGGCTACAACCAAGTTTTTTTAATTTTCTAAAAGATTTTTGAGCTTTGCTCTGATTTTTGTCGAAGGCATAAAGAAAGAGCGCCAGAGATCGCCGTCCCCCGTTCGGTTGGGGATACACGGTCAGAATGTGGGTGTCGCTTGCCGCCTTTCGGAAAGGGACTTGCTGGCAAGCTCGCTTTCAGGAAAATAGGCGGTGGCGGAATGATCCGTCACCGCCTATTGTGTTTAGGCTATTTCGATTTCGGAAGCGTCGGCTTATTCAACCTCGGATCCCTTTCTCTTTTTGCCGCTTACACCCAGCAGAGTCAGGACGCCGCACAGAGCAGCCAGCCAACCGATGTGGTTGCTGCTGTCACCGGTCTGAGGACACTTGGTGGAGTCGTCATTTCCTGGCTTATTGGTGTTATTATCACTGCTGCCTGTATTGTCGGTATTGCCGCCGTCGGGGAGCTTGTCGATGACCGTATTCTCGCTGCGCTTGGCGCCGCAAACGGTGCATTCCTCGTGCTTGATGCCGGTGGCCTCCTTGGTAGCGGCCTTGTCGATCACCCACTGGAAGCTGTGTGCTGCCGTGTCGGCCTTATCGCCGCACTCGCACTCATGCCAGTGGTTGGTGCCGTCATACTTCCACTCTGTACCGTAGCTGTGGGTATGATTGCTGCCTGTTGCAGGGATCGGTGCGGTTTCAAGAACCTTCTTGCAGACGGTGCATTCCTTATGCTTAGCGCCGTCGGCGGTTTCGGTAGCTGCCGTGTCAACGATCCACTCGCTGGCACTGTGAGCTGCAATATTGGCCTTATCGCCGCACTCGCACTCATGCCAGTGATCGGTGTCGTCATACTTCCACTCGGTGCCGTAGCTGTGGGTATGGCTTGGAGGCGCATCCTTATAGGTGGCCTCGAGCTTCACATCATTGCCGGGCATGGTGAAGGTGGTAGTTGCCTTGGTGGCGTCTGCCAGAGTGACATTGCCCTCCAGCACGACCCACTTGTCAAAGACCTTGCCTGCCTCCGGTGCGTCCGCCGTAACGGTCACAACGGTGTTCTGCGCGATCTTGTCCGTGATGAGTGTCCCTGCGGCAACGGAGGCTGTGCCCTTGATGACCGTGACTGTGAACTCGGTCGCGGCGGAGCTTCTGACGAACCTTGTCTCGCCGCAGTCGGCACGCTGGCAGGTGTAGAGAATTCCTTCGCTCTTGCCCTGTTTTGCAGGTTTGCCGCCGTCCCAGTCGTGGCTGAGCTTATTAACGACATGACCGTAGCGGATAATCTGTCCGCAGCCGGCTGTGCACTGCTGGTCGCCGCTATAGCCTGAGGTGGTGCATCCTGGCTTAACCTCATTGATCAGCTTGTAGTTATCGGCAATTTCGTGGAGAGACGGGGTTGAGACGCCCTTATGCGCGATCCTGTCGCACGCTGAGCAGTACTGGTTGCCGGAATAGCCCCTCTCTGTACAGGTCGCCGTTCTTACATCCCGCAGTTCAAGGGGACCGCTATGCCTGAAGTCGCCGGTCTCGCCCTTTACGGTGCCGCCGCAATCTGCGCAGGCGGTGTCGCCGGTGTAGCCCTTACGGTCGCAGACCTGCTCCTTCGCGTTGAGCAGCGTTGTGCCTCCGCTGTGGTCACAGCTTGCATAGACAGGCTCAAAGAAGAAACTGCCGCCGCCGGGGGCACCCATGGCGCTGAACTCTGGGATCGTGCAGCCCCACTCAAGGGCGGAGCCGTTGGTCACCAGCTTGAACAGGGTCTTCGCCTCATTGGTATTCCAATTTCTAGTAACAGGTATGATGTCATACTCATTGTATTCGCGGCGATACTCCACCTTCCAGCCGATGGCTTTCTGACCGGTTCTCTCCTCGGGATAAAGCCTGATCTTGTCGCCTGGCTTGACGATCATACGGGTTGCCCGACCGTTTTTCACCGTCACAAGGGCGGTGTCCTTTGTCCAATCGCCGTCAATTTCTTTCGTCTCTTTGTATTCGCAGACGCTGCATTCAGCCTCCATGCCGCCTTTATCGCCCTCGGTATCAGGGTTTTTGACCACATTCCAGCGGCCCCAGCTATGGGGAACCATGATGAACTCCTCGCAGCCGGGAACCTTGCACTTTTCTGGGTGGGCATAGCCGGATTCAAGGATGAGCTGCTCCACCGTCTTGGTCGAGCCGCCAATGTTGAAGGTATACTCATAGATACTGCCGAAGCCGGTGCAGTCCCAGTTCCAGCCGTAATCATGGACATGGCTCTTCACAGGAACGATATAGTCGCAGACGGAACATCTGAGCACATCGACTCTGCCGCCGCCCACTGCGTCATAGCTAATGTCAAGCACAAAGGTATGCGGGAAGATGCGCTCCTTGGAGCCGGTGGTCATATAATGCGGTTCGTAATAGCCTGCTTCAAACAGGCACGGGAGCTTGTGGCCGTCGCATTTCGGGTCGCCGCCCACGACACCGTCATGGGTAACCCCATGCTTATCGACCCAAGTGACATTGTATTTCGGCGTTCTCTCGCTGTCTTCTGTGAAGCACTTATAAGTACACCCACTCTTAAATCAGGCAATAGACCATATTCGATGAATATAAAATAACGCAACATGAGGCTATGTCTCCGAAACTATTAATGGAGGCATAGCTATTTTTTCTCTTGAAATAATCTCTCCGATGTGGTATAATGATAACTGATACATAAAGCATGACCAATTGTGAGGTGATTGCTATGAATATTGCTATCGTTGATGATGAACCTGTATTCTTAAAACAACTTCATAACAGATTAAGAGAAATGAAACTCCCCGACTGCGAAATACACGAATTTACAAGCGGGAGAGACTTATTGAGTTTCTATGTCAAGGGAATGTATGAAGTCATCATACTCGATGTTGAAATGCCCGATCTGACCGGATTGCAGACCGCTGAAAGAATCAGACAGATAGATGGTTCAGTTATTATTTCTTTCCTGACGAATTATGCCGAATTTGCCGTTAAGGGCTACGATGTGGGAGCGTTTCGCTATATATTGAAAAATCAGCCAGACTATGTATATACCAAACAGCTAAATTCTATCATTGCTGAGTGCCAGCAGCGATTTAGAACTTTCACTTTCAATAATAAAAATCTGTCATTCAAGTTCAGGCTGACAGATATTCTTTACTTTGAGGGACATAGAAGAAAGGTATCACTATTCACAGTTAATGGTGAATTGGAGTACGGCGGCGATTTTTCAACTGTGTGTGGCGAGTTGTTAAAGTACAATTTCGCTATTATAAACCGTGGAATACTTGTAAATCTTGACCATATACAGAATATTACCAAGTACGATATTATTCTAAGCAACGGCAGAAAAATCCCCATAGGCAAAACATATAAAGATGAGATAGTTGCTCGCTATCTTAACTATGCAACAGGGAGATGATCGAGTTGCCCGTATTGATTGAAAATATCATTGAGATTGTCAATGTAGCAATTGAAATGATGTTGGTATTCTTATACTTTTCCTTGTTGAGTAAGGCAAAAGTTAATAAAGCAGTTCTTTATCTGTCGTATCTTCTTTCTACTGTAATACTGTCAGCGACAGTTTTGTTGACAGATAATATTTTAGTGTATCTGATTACAACCATTATTCTTATTAGCTCCATGTCCTTTATTTGTTATGATGATTCAATCCGTCATAAAATATTTTGGAACATATTGTTTTTACTGATTATATCTATATCTGAACCTATTGTGATTGGATTACTTTGCATTGCTAATATGGGAACACCAGATGAATTCTTAGAGTCTGGTTTAGGACGTTATCTCGGAATGGTAGGCACAAATATAATTTATTTATGGCTTATAGGATTGATGCACCGCATAATAAACAAAAAAATTCGTGAACTGCCGATAAAATATTGGATATTGATAATAGTTATTCCAATCATAAGTATTTTTCTTTTACAAACAATGCTTGATGGATTTGTTGGCAGCAACACTTATAGTTATGTTTCTTTGGGCGTTTCTCTTGCAGGAATTATCTTTATAAACCTTGCTATGTTTAATTTCTTTGAAAGTTTTGAAGATAAGATAAAGTTAAAATACCTTGAAACAATAAAGCAACAGGAACAGGAAAACTATAAGCTGCTTACCCTGTCATACAAGCAAGTACGAGAGTTTAAACACGATATTGAAAATCAATTTTTAGTTCTGAATGATATGTTGGAAAACAATGATACTGATTCTGCTAAGGAATATCTTGTCAAGCTAAGCTCATTTGTAAGGCTTGCTAACAGACTCTGCTATACTGGTAATAATGCCGTCGATTCTATTGTGAACATCAAGGGTTCTCTTGCTCAGACATACGGTATAGAGTTTATTTGCAAGGTCAATATCATAACAAATATCAAGGCAGACGAATTGGAGTTGTGCCGTATCATCGGAAACGCTCTTGACAATGCAATAGAAGGTTGCCAGAGAGCTGGTGTATCACATAAGCATATTTGGATAAGCCTAATGGAAGAACGAGAGAAGCTATTTATTGTCATTACAAATACATCAGATAAGGTAGATACATCTGTTTTAACATCAACAAAGAAAGAACAAGGGCTTCACGGCATAGGGATAAACAGTATCAAATCCTCCGTTGATAGATTGGGTGGGTTAGTAAGTTTCGATTATGATGACGGAATTTTTAAGCTGAACATTATGGTTCGTAATTGTTTACAAATTTAACTATTTGCATTTCGGGACAAGAAGACGACATTTGGGGACACTTTGAGACCTTTTTTCTCAAAACCTATTGAAAAAATTTGCAACTTGTGTTATGATTTTTGCAGGAAGTGATTCAGAAATGATTTCAAAACTTGCAAAAAGCATAGCACACTTTTTTGTGGTTCAGAACATAACGGAAGAATCCAAAGAGGTGATCTACGCATATGGAATGGAGCTGCTGATCTCTGATGTGCTGAATACCATTATCGCCCTGCTGATTGCTCTGTTTTCCCATACGCTGCCTGCGGTTGTTGTATTCATAGCCGTATTTATGGGGTTGAGACAGTTTGTAGGTGGGTTTCACGCTAACAGTCATCTTAGTTGTATGTTCACGCTTGTCATGGTGATGATGGTTTTCTCTTACGGCATTTGCAATGTAAGCGGACATATTACGCCAATATTCAGCATCAGTTTCATAATGATAGCATTACCAATCATTCTATGTATTGCTCCCGTTCCGCATCCGAATAAACCGATGTCAGAGGAAAAGAGTGTCAAGCTAAGGAAAAGAAGCTGCATCTTAGCTGTTACCCTATCCGTTGTCACGATTGCACTGCTTGTATTCCAATATCAAAAACTAAGCCTTTATGTATCAAGCGGAATGCTGCTGTCAGCAATCATGGCACTGCTCGGTCACTTTTTGAATCGGGGTGATAACAGTAAACGATGATAAGGAAAGAGAAAAACGGAGTATTTTGGCGATTGTAATTCTTGCTCTTGTAAGGCTGGTGCTGTATATCTCAAATGGCAGCGTTTGCGGTATTACGTTTTATCAACCGAAAGAGCCTGACTTATCTGAACTGTTTGAAAGGAGGGATTTGTAATGAAAAAGCTGATGAGCATAGCAAAGAAGGCTTCTACGGCACTGGCGGCTCTTGCGCTGGTGGTAGCTACCACATCAGTTCCGAGTGCTTGCTTCCATTGGTTCGCACAACCTGTAGAGCCAGAAGAGCTGAGAAACTATGTAAACAAGAAATAATTGGCAACTGTGTGTTGCAGAAAGGTGGTATGAAATGGTTAAGAATAAGATTTTGAAACGTATCGTGGCAGGTCTTAGCTGTATTGCGTTATCTACAACTATGCTTACGAGTTTACCTGCTTTTGCCGATGATTATGTTGACGAATATCAATATTACTCAACGTTAGATCCTAATGGTGAAGAGTACCAAGAATGGAAATCAAATCTGGCAAGTTCTGCTGTAAGTGTTCCCCAAAATAGAATGCTTAAAAGTATTCTCAAAAATAATACTTTAATAGCAAATGACTACATTGAGTTCAACACTGCAAGTAATGGTCACTATACTATTGGTACAATAGGAGGAAACCCTAACAGTTCAACTGATGATAATAAAAAGATGCTTTTCGGTCATCCGGGTGGAGGAACATCAAAAACAACAATTGTTGTTGGTGAAAGCATAAATGAGTTTACATCATCAAATGTAACTTATGATGCTGATGGTTCTAAAAGTGTTTCCAAAGCTTCTTATGATGGTGTTGATGTCACACAAGAACTATCTATTATTGAGAATTCGGCGACTGGACGAGATGATGTTGTTAAGATTAAGTATATCGTCAAAAATGATACAGAATACGCCAAACAAGTGGGCATAAGAATTATGATGGACACTATGCTCGGTGGTAATGATGCTGCGCCATTCAGAGTAAACGGATCTGATGTAACAACTGAAACCGTATATTCAGGTTCTAATATTCCGCAAATATGGCAAGCCTTTGATTCCGCAACTAATCCCGGTGTAGTAGCACAAGGTACATTCTACAAATCGGGAGACAGAAAACCTGATAAAGTACAATTTACTAATTGGGGAAATGTAACAAGTACGCTATGGGATTATGTGACTCAGCCAGGACGATCTAATGGAGATAGTGCAGTATCCATCACATGGAACAAAGATACTTTCACCAGTGGTGAAACACGAGAATTTGTTACCTATTATGGATTGAGTGAGTTAGAACAGAATTTAATTCCTCCGTTAGCATTAAGTGTATACGCTGATAATAAGGTTAGTATTTCCAATTTTAATTATGATGATATAAATGCAAATGTATATTTGGATAATATTGGAGATGGCGATGCGACAGATGTATCGATAAAAATCACTGCTGATAACCTTGAACCAAAGTATGGAACCTCACTTACACACAATTATTCGGTAATAAAGCCAAGTAAAAGCTATTCAATTCCTTTGAAATTTATAGTTCCAACAGATTCAAAACATAATTCTGATATAAATGCAAAATTGGATTTTGAATTATCATACAAAGTTGCCAAGACCGGTGATACAGAAGTAAAGCGAATAACCAAAAACATAACAATTCCTAAATTGAAAAGAGCCGTTGTAGTAGTACCGGGAATAATGGGAATAGATCTTGCAAAAACATCAAATGATGAAAGTGTATGGGGATCTTGGATTGAACAGCCAAGTAACTTTGATGATGTTAAAAAAATTCACAATGCGTTCCAGTCGCTCAAATGCGATTACTACGGTAATAGTAATATTGAATTATATCCTGTTAATAATTATGGATATGATGATACTTATAAAGGAATAATTGAATCACTAAATAATGATACTGATATTTCTGATAAGTATGATATCTTATTTTTCCCGTATGATTGGAGAATGGGAGCGCAAATAACGGCTAATAATCTTCATGATCTTATTAGTGATTATAATGAGGTAGTTTTTGTTGCACATAGTATGGGTGGTATTGTTACAGAAAAATACATTTCGGAATATGGTGCTGATAATATTTCTAAACAAATAACTGCCGGAACACCATTTTGGGGTGCGCCAACGATGCTTTGCGTTTTAAGCACTGGTGATTTATCATATATCATAGGAGGACTCGGGGTAGCAGAATCATTATTTACTTCATTTGAACTTCCAAGTGTTTTGGTGAATTTAGGCAGTTGTTATGATTTGTTGCCAAATAAAGATTATACAGATGACTGGCAGTGGATATATTCATATAAACGAACTTATGATCATTGGTATGATTATTTTATAGATAACGGCAATTTTACGTATTTTACATTTGACGAATTTGATGAGCTGATTTCTGATGATTATAATAATTATCTTTGGATAGATGGAAAATATAACC
>OOBP01001094.1_pt1 | contig 13936 bp, 9 predicted proteins | sample 1671681 | NCBI WGS metagenome assembly OOBP01 (sample SAMN06348181, study PRJEB24527) | human gut metagenome
AATGTTAGTCGGTGCGTTAGCGTTTGCCGTTACCAATGTCTATGCCGCAGAATTAATGACCAAAGCGGAATTTGAAAAGGTTGAATCGCAATATGAAAAAATAGGTGATATTTCAACCAGTAATGAAATGTCGACCGCAGATGCGAAAGAAGATTTGATCAAAAAAGCCGATGAAAAAGGGGCTGATGTGTTGGTGCTGACCTCTGGTCAAACTGACAATAAGATTCACGGCACGGCAAATATTTATAAGAAGAAGTAATTCTGAATCCTATGTAAACATCCCCGATGCGTAAGTTTATCGGTGATCATCATCTATTGAAATTTATGCCGGATAAAGCGTTCGCGCTGCATTCGGCAGTTCAGCTTTTCAGCCGCCGCCAGAACGTCGTCCGGCTGATACCTAAATAATTCGCCGCTGCTGTTTTATCGCCATTAAATTTCTCCAGTGCCTGTTGTGGTGTCAGCAAGGATGGGGAGGGAATTTTCGCTGACTCGCGCGCCAGCTCCGGCAGTAGCAGCTGCAAAAACTGCGGCGTTAAATCCGGCGTCGGTTCCACACTTAAAAACAGCGCCAGTCGCTCCATCATATTGCGCAGTTCACGAATATTGCCCGGCCAGTCGTAGTGCACCAGCACGGTTTCGCTTGCCTGTAATCCCTGGCGTAATGCGGCAGAAAACGGGGCGGAGAGCGCCGCCAGAGACACTTTCAAAAAGCTTTCCGCCAGCGGCAGAATATCCGTCACCCGCTCGCGCAGTGGTGGCAATTGCAGACGCAAAATACTCAGCCGATAAAACAGATCACGGCGAAACTGCCCTTGCCGCATATCTTCTTCCAGATTGCAGTGAGTGGCGCTAATGACCCGCACATCTACCGGAACAGGCTGATGCCCGCCGACGCGGGTGACCTCTTTTTCTTCCAGCACCCGTAACAGGCGAGTCTGCAAAGGTAGCGGCATTTCGCCAATCTCATCCAGAAACAGCGTACCGCCGTGGGCAATTTCGAACAGCCCGGCGCGACCTCCACGTCGCGAGCCGGTGAACGCCCCTTCCTCATAGCCAAACAGCTCTGCTTCCAGCAGCGATTCGGCAATCGCCCCGCAGTTGACGGCAACAAACGGATGCGACTTTTTGCCCTGTCGCGCATCGTGGCGGGCAAAATATTCCCGATGAATCGCCTGGGCCGCCAGCTCTTTGCCCGTCCCCGTTTCCCCCTCAATCAACACCGCCGCACTGGAGCGGGCATACAGCAAAATAGTCTGCCGTACCTGTTCCATCTGTGGTGATTGACCGAGCATATCGCCCAGCACGTAACGAGTACGCAGGGCGTTGCGGGTGGCATCGTGAGTGTTATGGCGTAACGACATGCGCGTCATATCCAGCGCATCGCTGAATGCCTGGCGCACGGTGGCGGCGGAATAGATAAAAATTCCGGTCATTCCGGCTTCTTCTGCCAAATCGGTAATCAGCCCCGCGCCGACCACCGCTTCGGTGCCGTTAGCTTTCAGCTCGTTAATCTGCCCGCGCGCGTCTTCTTCGGTAATGTAGCTACGTTGGTCGAGGCGCAAATTAAAGGTTTTTTGAAACGCCACCAGCGCCGGAATAGTTTCCTGATAAGTCACAACGCCGATAGAAGAGGTGAGTTTTCCGGCTTTTGCCAGTGCCTGTAACACATCGTAGCCGCTCGGTTTAATCAAAATAACTGGCACTGACAGGCGGCTTTTCAGGTACGCGCCGTTAGAGCCAGCAGCGATGATGGCGTCGCAGCGTTCGCTAGCCAGTTTCTTGCGGATGTAGGTCACCGCTTTTTCAAAGCCAAGCTGGATAGGGGTAATGTTCGCCAGATGATCAAACTCGAGGCTGATATCGCGAAACAGCTCGAACAGGCGCGTTACAGATACCGTCCAGATAACCGGTTTGTCGTCATTCAGCCGTGGTGGATGTGCCATAGCGCACCGCAAAGTTAAGAAACCGAATATTGGGTTTAGTCTTGTTTCATAATTGTTGCAATGAAACGCGGTGAAACATTGCCTGAAACGTTAACTGAAACGCATATTTGCGGATTACTTCATGACTATATTGCTAACAAATTGAAATTAAACATTTAATTTTATTAAGGCAATTGTGGCACACCCCTTGCTTTGTGTTTATCAACGCAAATAACAAGTTGATAACAAAGGATGGGCTATGTCTCTACACTCTCCAGGTAAAGCGTTTCGCGCTGCACTGACTAAAGAAAATCCATTGCAGATTGTTGGCACCATTAACGCCAACCATGCGCTGCTGGCGCAGCGTGCCGGATATCAGGCGATTTATCTTTCCGGCGGTGGCGTGGCGGCAGGTTCGCTGGGGCTGCCGGATCTCGGTATTTCTACCCTTGATGACGTGCTGACAGATATTCGCCGTATCACCGAAGTTTGTTCGCTGCCGCTGCTGGTGGATGCGGATATCGGTTTTGGTTCTTCTGCTTTTAACGTGGCGCGCACCGTGAAATCGATGATTAAAGCCGGTGCGGCAGGACTGCATATTGAAGATCAGGTTGGTGCGAAACGCTGCGGTCATCGTCCGAACAAAGCGATCGTCTCGAAAGAGGAGATGGTGGATCGGATCCGCGCGGCGGTGGATGTGAAAACCGATCCTGATTTTGTGATCATGGCGCGCACCGATGCGCTGGCGGTAGAGGGGCTGGATGCGGCGATCGAGCGTGCGCAGGCCTATGTTGAAGCGGGTGCCGAGATGTTGTTCCCGGAGGCGATTACCGAACTCGCCATGTACCGCCAGTTTGCCGATGCGGTGCAGGTGCCGATCCTCGCCAACATCACCGAATTTGGCGCAACACCGCTGTTTACCACCGACGAATTACGCAGCGCCCATGTTGCAATGGCGCTGTACCCGCTTTCAGCGTTTCGCGCCATGAACCGCGCCGCCGAACATGTCTACAACGTCCTGCGTCAGGAAGGCACGCAGAAAAGTGTCATCGACACCATGCAAACCCGCAACGAGCTGTACGAAAGCATCAACTACTACCAGTACGAAGAGAAGCTCGACGACCTGTTTGCCCGTAGCCAGGCGAAATAAAACACAACGAAAAATATCTCGACCCTACAAATGACGAGGACAACATGAGCGACACAACGATCCTGCAAAACAGTACCCATGTCATTAAACCGAAAAAATCTGTGGCACTATCCGGCGTTCCGGCGGGCAATACGGCGCTCTGCACCGTGGGTAAAAGCGGCAACGACCTGCATTACCGCGGCTACGATATTCTTGATCTGGCGGAACATTGCGAATTTGAAGAAGTGGCGCACCTGCTGATCCACGGCAAACTGCCGACCCGTGACGAACTCGCCGCCTACAAAACGAAACTGAAAGCCCTGCGCGGTTTACCAGCTAACGTGCGTACCGTGCTGGAAGCCTTACCCGCGGCGTCGCACCCGATGGATGTTATGCGCACCGGCGTCTCCGCGCTCGGTTGCACGCTGCCAGAAAAAGAGGGTCATACCGTCTCTGGTGCGCGGGATATTGCCGACAAACTGTTGGCGTCGCTTAGCTCGATTCTTCTCTACTGGTATCACTACAGCCACAACGGCGAACGCATCCAGCCAGAAACCGATGACGATTCCATCGGCGGTCACTTCCTGCATCTGCTGCATGGCGAAAAGCCGTCGCAAAGCTGGGAAAAGGCGATGCATATTTCGCTGGTGCTGTACGCCGAGCACGAGTTTAACGCCTCCACTTTTACCAGCCGGGTGATTGCGGGCACTGGCTCTGATATGTATTCCGCGATTATTGGCGCGATTGGCGCACTGCGCGGGCCAAAACACGGCGGGGCGAATGAAGTGTCGCTGGAGATCCAGCAACGCTACGAAACACCGGACGAAGCCGAAGCCGATATCCGCAAGCGCGTGGAAAACAAAGAAGTGGTCATTGGTTTTGGTCATCCGGTTTACACCATCGCCGACCCGCGTCATCAGGTGATCAAACGCGTGGCGAAGCAGCTCTCGCAGGAAGGCGGTTCGCTGAAGATGTACAACATCGCCGATCGCCTGGAAACGGTGATGTGGGAGAGCAAAAAGATGTTCCCCAATCTCGACTGGTTCTCCGCTGTTTCCTACAACATGATGGGCGTTCCCACCGAGATGTTCACACCACTGTTTGTTATCGCCCGCGTCACCGGCTGGGCGGCGCACATTATCGAACAACGTCAGGACAACAAAATTATCCGTCCTTCCGCCAATTATGTTGGACCGGAAGACCGCCAGTTTGTCGCGCTGGATAAGCGCCAGTAAACCTCTACGAATAACAATAAGGAAACGTACCCAATGTCAGCTCAAATCAACAACATCCGCCCGGAATTTGATCGTGAAATCGTTGATATCGTCGATTACGTGATGAACTACGAAATTAGCTCTAAAGTGGCCTACGACACCGCACATTACTGCCTGCTCGACACTCTCGGCTGCGGTCTGGAAGCTCTCGAATACCCGGCCTGTAAAAAACTGCTGGGGCCAATTGTTCCTGGCACTGTCGTCCCTAACGGCGTGCGCGTCCCCGGAACTCAGTTCCAGCTCGACCCCGTCCAGGCGGCATTTAACATCGGCGTGATGATCCGTTGGCTCGATTTCAACGATACCTGGCTGGCGGCGGAGTGGGGCCATCCTTCCGACAACCTCGGCGGCATTCTGGCAACGGCGGACTGGCTTTCGCGTAACGCGGTCGCTAGCGGCAAAGCGCCGTTGACCATGAAGCAGGTGCTGACCGCAATGATCAAAGCCCATGAAATTCAGGGCTGCATCGCGCTGGAAAACTCCTTTAACCGCGTCGGCCTCGACCACGTTCTGTTAGTGAAAGTGGCTTCCACCGCCGTGGTCGCCGAAATGCTCGGCCTGACCCGCGAGGAAATTCTCAACGCCGTTTCGCTGGCGTGGGTGGACGGTCAGTCGCTGCGCACCTATCGCCATGCGCCGAACACCGGCACGCGTAAATCCTGGGCGGCGGGCGATGCCACTTCCCGCGCGGTACGTCTGGCACTGATGGCGAAAACGGGCGAAATGGGTTACCCGTCAGCCCTGACTGCGCCTGTGTGGGGCTTCTACGACGTCTCCTTCAAAGGTGAATCGTTCCGCTTCCAGCGCCCGTACGGTTCTTACGTCATGGAAAATGTGCTGTTCAAAATCTCCTTCCCGGCGGAGTTCCACTCCCAGACGGCAGTTGAAGCGGCGATGACGCTCTATGAACAGATGCAGGTAGCAGGCAAAACGGCGGCGGATATCGAAAAAGTGACCATTCGCACCCACGAAGCCTGTATTCGCATCATCGACAAAAAAGGGCCGCTCAATAACCCGGCTGACCGCGACCACTGCATTCAGTACATGGTGGCGATCCCGCTGCTGTTCGGGCGCTTAACGGCGGCAGATTACGAGGACAACGTGGCGCAAGATAAACGCATCGACGCCCTGCGCGAGAAGATCAATTGCTTTGAAGATCCGGCATTTACCGCTGACTACCACGACCCGGAAAAACGTGCCATCGCCAATGCCATAACCCTTGAGTTCACCGACGGCACGCGATTTGAAGAAGTGGTGGTGGAGTACCCAATTGGTCATGCTCGCCGCCGTCAGGATGGCATTCCGAAGCTGGTCGATAAATTCAAAATCAATCTCGCGCGCCAGTTCCCGACTCGCCAACAGCAGCGCATTCTGGACGTTTCTCTCGACAGAGCTCGCCTGGAACAGATGCCGGTCAATGAGTATCTCGACCTGTACGTCATTTAAGCAAACAGCGGTAAGGCGTAAGTTCAACAGGAGAGCATTATGTCTTTTAGCGAATTTTATCAGCGTTCGATTAACGAACCGGAGCAGTTCTGGGCCGAGCAGGCCCGGCGTATTGACTGGCAGACGCCCTTTACGCAAACGCTCGACCACAGCAACCCGCCGTTTGCCCGTTGGTTTTGTGAAGGCCGAACCAACTTGTGCCACAACGCTATCGACCGCTGGCTGGAGAAACAGCCAGAGGCGCTGGCGCTGATTGCCGTCTCTTCGGAAACAGAAGAAGAGCGCACCTTTACCTTTCGTCAGCTGCATGACGAAGTGAACGCGGTGGCGTCAATGCTGCGCTCACTGGGCGTGCAGCGTGGCGATCGGGTGCTGGTGTATATGCCGATGATTGCCGAAGCGCATATTACTCTGCTGGCCTGCGCGCGCATTGGCGCTATTCACTCGGTGGTGTTTGGGGGATTTGCCTCGCACAGCGTGGCGGCGCGAATTGATGATGCTAAACCGGTGCTGATTGTCTCGGCTGATGCCGGAGCGCGCGGTGGCAAAATCATTCCCTATAAAAAATTGCTCGACGATGCGATAAGTCAGGCGCAGCACCAGCCACGCCATGTTTTGCTGGTGGATCGCGGGCTGGCGAAAATGGCACGCGTCAGCGGGCGGGATGTCGATTTCGCGTCGTTGCGCCATCAACACATCGGCGCGCGGGTACCGGTGGCGTGGCTGGAATCCAACGAAACCTCCTGCATTCTCTACACCTCCGGCACGACCGGCAAACCTAAAGGCGTGCAGCGTGACGTCGGCGGATATGCGGTGGCGCTGGCGACCTCGATGGACACCATTTTTGGCGGCAAAGCGGGCGGCGTGTTCTTCTGTGCCTCGGATATCGGCTGGGTGGTGGGGCATTCGTATATCGTCTACGCGCCGCTGCTGGCGGGGATGGCGACTATCGTTTACGAAGGATTACCGACCTGGCCGGACTGCGGCGTGTGGTGGAAAATCGTCGAGAAATATCAGGTTAGCCGCATGTTCTCAGCGCCGACCGCCATTCGCGTGCTGAAAAAATTCCCTACCGCTGAAATTCGCAAACACGATCTCTCGTCGCTGGAAGTGCTCTATCTGGCTGGAGAACCGCTGGACGAGCCGACCGCCAGTTGGGTGAGCAATACGCTGGATGTGCCGGTCATCGACAACTACTGGCAGACCGAATCCGGCTGGCCGATTATGGCGATTGCTCACGGTCTGGACGACAGGCCGACGCGTCTGGGAAGCCCCGGCGTGCCGATGTATGGCTATAACGTGCAGTTGCTTAATGAAGTCACCGGCGAACCGTGTGGCGTCAACGAGAAAGGGATGCTGGTGGTGGAAGGGCCATTGCCGCCGGGGTGTATTCAGACCATTTGGGGCGACGACGACCGCTTTGTGAAGACGTACTGGTCGCTGTTTTCCCGTCCGGTGTACGCCACTTTTGACTGGGGTATCCGCGATGCTGACGGTTATCACTTTATTCTCGGGCGCACTGACGATGTGATTAACGTTGCCGGGCATCGGCTGGGGACGCGCGAGATTGAAGAGAGTATCTCCAGTCATCCGGGCGTTGCCGAAGTGGCAGTGGTTGGGGTGAAAGATGCGCTGAAAGGGCAGGTGGCGGTGGCGTTTGTCATTCCGAAAGAGAGCGACAGTCTGGAAGACCGAGACGTGGCGCACTCGCAAGAGAAGGCGATTATGGCGCTGGTGGACAGCCAGATTGGCAACTTTGGTCGCCCGGCGCACGTCTGGTTTGTCTCGCAATTGCCGAAAACGCGATCCGGAAAAATGCTGCGCCGCACGATCCAGGCGATTTGCGAAGGACGCGATCCTGGGGATCTGACGACCATTGATGATCCTGCGTCGTTGGATCAGATCCGCCAGGCGATGGAAGAGTAGGTTATTGTCGGATGCGTCGCCTGGCGCATCCGACACCATGCGCCGATGCCTGATGCGACGCTTACCGCGTCTTATTATGGCTACCCACTGTTTTTACACCGATAATTTTTCCCCCACCTTTTTGCACTCATTCATATAAAAAATATATTTCCCTACGAAAACGATTGCTTTTTATCTTCAGATGAATAGAATGCGGCGGATTTTTTGGGTTTCAGACAGCAAAAAGGGGGAATTTCGTGTCGCAAGATAACAACTTTAGCCAGGGGCCAGTCCCGCAGTCGGCGCGGAAAGGGGTATTGGCATTGACGTTCGTCATGCTGGGATTAACCTTCTTTTCCGCCAGTATGTGGACCGGCGGCACTCTCGGAACCGGTCTTAGCTATCATGATTTCTTCCTCGCAGTCCTCATCGGTAATCTTCTCCTCGGTATTTACACTTCATTTCTTGGTTACATTGGCGCAAAAACCGGCCTGACCACTCATCTTCTTGCTCGCTTCTCTTTTGGTGTTAAAGGCTCATGGCTGCCTTCACTGCTGCTGGGCGGCACCCAGGTTGGCTGGTTTGGCGTTGGCGTGGCGATGTTTGCCATTCCGGTGGGCAAGGCAACCGGGCTGGATATTAATTTGCTGATTGCCATTTCCGGTTTACTGATGACCGTCACCGTCTTCTTTGGCATTTCGGCGCTGACGGTTCTTTCGGTGATTGCGGTTCCGGCTATCGCCTGCCTTGGCGGTTATTCCGTGTGGCTGGCCGTTAACGGCATGGGCGGCCTGGACGCATTAAAAGCGGTCATTCCCGCACAACCGTTAGATTTCAATGTCGCGCTGGCGCTGGTTGTGGGGTCATTTATCAGTGCGGGCACGCTCACCGCTGACTTTGTCCGGTTTGGTCGTAATGCCAAACTGGCGGTGCTGGTGGCGATGGTGGCCTTTTTCCTCGGCAACTCGTTGATGTTTATTTTCGGTGCAGCGGGCGCGGCGGCACTGGGGATGGCGGATATCTCTGATGTGATGATTGCTCAGGGTCTGCTGCTGCCTGCGATTGTGGTGCTGGGGCTGAATATCTGGACCACCAACGATAACGCGCTCTATGCGTCGGGCTTAGGTTTCGCCAACATTACTGGTATGTCGAGCAAAACCCTTTCGGTAATCAACGGTATTATCGGTACGGTCTGCGCATTATGGCTGTATAACAATTTTGTCGGCTGGCTGACCTTCCTTTCGGCAGCTATTCCTCCGGTAGGGGGCGTGATCATCGCTGACTATCTGATGAACCGTCGCCGCTATGAGCACTTTGCGACCACGCGTATGATGAGTGTCAATTGGGTGGCGATTCTGGCGGTCGCCTTGGGGATTGCCGCAGGCCACTGGTTACCGGGTATTGTTCCGGTCAACGCGGTATTAGGTGGCGCGCTGAGCTATCTGATCCTTAACCCGATTTTGAATCGCAAAACGACGGCTGCAATGACGCATGTGGAGGCTAACAGTGTCGAATAACGCTTTACAGACAATTATTAACGCCCGGTTACCCGGCAAAGAGGGGCTGTGGCAGATTCATCTGCTGGACGGAAAAATCAGCGCCATTGATGCGCAATCCGGGGTGATGCCCGTAACTGAAAACAGCCTGGATGCCGAACAAGGTTTAGTTATACCGCCGTTTGTGGAGCCACATATTCACCTGGACACCACGCAAACCGCCGGACAACCGAACTGGAATCAGTCTGGCACGCTGTTTGAAGGCATTGAACGCTGGGCCGAGCGCAAAGCGTTATTAACCCATGACGATGTGAAACAACGCGCCTGGCAAACGCTGAAATGGCAGATTGCCAACGGCATTCAGCATGTGCGTACCCATGTCGATGTTTCGGATGCAACGCTGACCGCGCTGAAAGCAATGCTGGAAGTGAAGCAGGAAGTCGCGCCGTGGATTGATCTGCAAATCGTCGCCTTCCCGCAGGAAGGGATTTTGTCGTATCCCAACGGTGAAGCGTTGCTGGAAGAGGCGTTACGCTTAGGGGCAGACGTAGTGGGGGCGATTCCGCATTTTGAATTTACCCGTGAATATGGCGTGGAGTCGCTGCATAAAACCTTCGCCCTGGCGCAAAAATACGACCGTCTCATCGATGTTCACTGTGATGAGATTGATGACGAACAGTCGCGCTTTGTTGAAACCGTTGCTGCCCTGGCGCACCGTGAAGGCATGGGCGCGCGAGTCACCGCCAGCCACACTACGGCAATGCACTCCTATAACGGGGCGTATACCTCGCGCCTGTTCCGCTTGCTGAAAATGTCCGGTATTAACTTTGTCGCCAACCCGCTGGTCAATATTCATCTGCAAGGACGTTTCGATACGTATCCAAAACGTCGCGGCATCACGCGCGTTAAAGAGATGCTGGAGTCCGGCATTAACGTCTGCTTTGGTCACGATGATGTCTTCGATCCGTGGTATCCACTGGGAACGGCGAATATGCTGCAAGTGCTGCATATGGGGCTGCATGTTTGTCAGTTGATGGGCTACGGGCAGATTAACGACGGCCTGAATTTAATCACCCACCATAGCGCCAGGACGTTGAATTTGCAGGATTACGGCATTGCCGCCGGAAACAGCGCCAACCTGATTATCCTGCCTGCAGAAAATGGGTTTGATGCGCTGCGCCGTCAGGTTCCTGTACGTTATTCGGTACGTGGCGGTAAGGTGATTGCCAGCACACAACCGGCACAAACCACCGTATATCTGGATCAGCCAGAAGCCATCGATTACAAACGGTAATTTCCTCTGTGTTGAAGAGCCACTGACCTGTGTCAGTGGCTACCGTGATTCATTCCCGCCAACAACCGCGCATTCCTCCAACGCCATGTGCAAAAATGCCTTCGCGGCGGCTGTCTGCCAGCTATTTTTCCGCCGCAATAAAACCGCCGTTCTCTCCAGTAACGGTGGGGCAAGGGATATAGCTTTAAGCCCGTCATGTTGTGTGGCAATCGCTGCTGGCAACAATGTGGAAAGGGAAGTGCGGCGAATCAGCTCCAGAACCGCGCTAATTGAGTTCGCCTCAATGACCACCTGTGGATGTAGCCCCGCTTTCTCGCAGTAGTGGTCAATTTGCTCTCTGGTGGCAAATTCCGCGCTGAGCAGGACCAGTTTTTCATCATGCAAGCGACTCAACGCCACCTGTTCACAGGCAGCCAGCGGATGATGTTGCGCCACGACTAACGCTAAACTTTCTGTCAGTAAAGGAATTGCCTCCAGCTCCGGCGAATGCACAGGCGCGAAGGCAATCCCAACGTCCAACTCGTCGCGACAAAGCAGATCTTCGATTTTCTCCTGCGACATTTCCTGTAGCTGGAGCGTGATGCCGGGGTAGCGCGCATAGAAATCCGCCATTAAAGGGCCGATAAAGTAGCTTGTAAAGGTGGGAGTGACGGCGATACGCAGCGATCCTCGCGTCAGATCGGCAACATCATGAATCGCCCGTTTACCCGCCCCCAGTTCCTGTAACGCCCGGCTGGCGTACTGTCGCCAGACTTCTCCTGCATCAGTGAGACGAATCGTTCGCCCGCTACGGTCAAACAGCGGCACGCCTAAACTCTCCTCTAACTGGCGAATCTGCTGGGAAAGCGCAGGCTGGGAGACGTGCAACGCACTGGCGGCACGGGTAAAGCTGCCATGTTCAGCCACGGCAAGAAAATAATTGATATGTCGAGAGAGCATTCGCCAACCTATAAGTAAATCCAATAGAACTCATCATAAATGAGACTTTTACCTTATGACAATCGGCGAGTAGTCTGCCTCTCATTCCAGAGACAGACAGAGGTTAACGGTGAAAGAGATTATTGATGGATTCCTTAAATTCCAGCGCGAGGCATTTCCGAAGCGGGAAGCCTTGTTTAAACAGCTGGCGACACAGCAAAGCCCGCGCACACTTTTTATCTCCTGCTCCGACAGCCGTCTGGTCCCTGAGCTGGTGACGCAACGTGAGCCTGGCGATCTGTTCGTTATTCGCAACGCGGGCAATATCGTCCCTTCCTACGGGCCGGAACCCGGTGGCGTTTCTGCTTCGGTGGAGTACGCCGTCGCTGCGCTTCGGGTATCTGACATTGTGATTTGCGGTCATTCCAACTGTGGCGCAATGACCGCTATTGCCAGCTGCCAGTGCATGGACCATATGCCTGCCGTCTCTCACTGGCTGCGTTATGCCGATTCAGCCCGCGTCGTTAATGAGGCGCGCCCGCATCCCGATTTACCGTCAAAAGCTGCGGCGATGGTACGTGAAAACGTCATTGCTCAGTTGGCTAATTTGCAAACTCATCCATCGGTGCGCCTGGCGCTCGAAGAGGGGCGGATCGCCCTGCACGGCTGGGTCTACGACATTGAAAGCGGCAGCATCGCAGCTTTTGACGGCGCAACCCGCCAGTTTGTGCCACTGGCCGCTAATCCTCGCGTTTGTGCCATACCGCTACGCCAACCGACCGCAGCGTAACCTTATTTTTAAACCATCAGGAGATCCACCATGATTCAGTCGCAAATTAACCGCAATATTCGTCTTGATCTTGCCGATGCCATTTTGCTCAGCAAAGCTAAAAAAGATCTCTCATTTGCCGAGATTGCCGACGGCACCGGTCTGGCAGAAGCCTTTGTAACCGCGGCTTTGCTGGGGCAGCAGGCGCTTCCTGCCGACGCCGCCCGCCTGGTCGGAGCGAAGCTGGATCTCGACGAAGACGCCATTCTACTGTTGCAGATGATTCCACTGCGTGGCTGCATTGATGAACGTATTCCAACCGACCCAACGATGTATCGTTTCTATGAAATGTTGCAGGTGTACGGCACAACCCTGAAAGCGTTGGTTCATGAGAAGTTTGGCGATGGCATTATCAGCGCGATTAACTTCAAACTCGACGTTAAGAAAGTGGCGGACCCGGAAGGTGGCGAACGTGCGGTCATCACCTTAGATGGTAAATATCTGCCGACCAAACCGTTCTGACAGCCATGCGCAACCATCAAAAGACGTTCACGATGCTGCTGGTTCTGGTGCTGATTGGTCTTAATATGCGACCACTGCTCACCTCCGTCGGGCCACTGCTACCGCAATTGCGCCAGGCAAGCGGAATGAGCTTTAGCGTGGCTGCCCTGTTGACCGCTCTGCCGGTGGTTACCATGGGCGGGCTGGCGCTGGCCGGAAGCTGGCTTCATCAGCATGTCAGCGAACGTCGCAGCGTCGCCATCAGTTTGTTACTGATTGCCGTCGGTGCATTGATGCGTGAGCTTTACCCCCAAAGTGCGCTGCTGCTTAGCAGCGCACTGCTTGGTGGAGTGGGGATCGGCATCATTCAGGCAGTGATGCCTTCGGTGATTAAACGGCGGTTTCAGCAGCGCACGCCACTGGTGATGGGGCTGTGGTCCGCGGCTCTGATGGGCGGCGGTGGACTTGGTGCCGCCATGACGCCATGGTTAGTTCAACATAGCGAAACCTGGTATCAAACACTCGCCTGGTGGGCGCTGCCTGCCGTTGTTGCGCTCTTTGCCTGGTGGTGGCAAAGCGCCCGCGAGGTCGCCTCTTCTCACAAGACAACAACCACTCCGGTTCGCGTGGTATTTACTCCCCGCGCGTGGACGCTGGGTGTTTACTTCGGTCTGATTAACGGCGGTTACGCCAGCCTGATTGCCTGGTTACCCGCTTTCTATATTGAGATTGGTGCCAGCGCGCAGTACAGCGGTTCCTTGCTGGCATTGATGACGCTTGGGCAAGCAGCAGGGGCATTGCTGATGCCTGCTATGGCTCGCCATCAGGATCGGCGCAAACTTTTGATGCTGGCGCTGGCGTTACAACTGGTGGGGTTCTGCGGCTTTATCTGGCTGCCGCTGCAATTGCCGGTATTGTGGGCAATGGTGTGTGGGTTAGGTCTGGGCGGCGCATTTCCGCTCTGTTTGCTGCTGGCGCTCGATCACTCTGCGCAACCCGCTATTGCTGGCAAACTGGTGGCGTTTATGCAGGGGATCGGTTTTATCATCGCCGGGCTTGCCCCGTGGTTTTCTGGTGTGCTGCGTAGTATCAGTGGCAATTACTTGATGGACTGGGCGTTTCATGCGCTGTGCGTCGTTGGGCTGATGATCATAACCCTGCGTTTTGCACCAGCACGTTTTCCGCAGCTGTGGGTCAAAGAGGCATGATGCGACGCTTGTTTCGCCAGATAATGGAAGAGTGAATTATTGTCGGATGTGCCCAATGGCGCATCCGACAT
>OOBP01001097.1_pt1 | contig 13896 bp, 10 predicted proteins | sample 1671681 | NCBI WGS metagenome assembly OOBP01 (sample SAMN06348181, study PRJEB24527) | human gut metagenome
CCCCCGGCGGGTGTTACCCGTTATCCTTGCCCTGCGGAGCCCGGACTTTCCTCACGGGCGGGTCTTTCGCCCCGTCCGCGCGGCTGTCCAGCTTACTTGCCCTCCTATGATACAGGAATTTCCCCGCTGTGTCAAATGATTTTGACCGGAATCCCCCTTCCCGCGTTGAAATTTGCCCCCGGATGTGGTATCATTAATCAGTTATCATGAAAAAGATGGGAGGCGGGCGTATATGTCCACCATCAGCGAATATCTGGAAGAATTAAGAGACCGCCCCGTTACCGTCATCGGCATGGGCATCAGCAATGTGCCCCTCATCAAAATGCTGCTGCGGGCGGGTGTCAAGGTCACCGTGCGGGATAAGTCCCCCCGGGAGAAGGTCTCCGACCTGGCCCAGGAGCTGGAGAGTCTGGGAGCTAAGCTGGTCCTGGGCCCCGGCTATCTGGAAAACCTGCACGAGGATATCATTTTCCGCACCCCGGGCCTGAGCCCCAACACCCCCCAGCTGGCCAACGCCCTGGAGCGCGGGCTGTCCATCAGCTCGGAGATGGAGGTCTTTTTCCAGACCTGCCCCAGCCACCTGGTGGCTGTCACCGGCAGCGACGGAAAGACCACTACCACCACCATTATTTCGGAATTTTTGAAGGAAGCGGGGAAGAATGTCTACGTGGGCGGCAACATCGGCAAGCCTCTGCTGCCCGACGTGGCCGACATGGAGCCTGAGGACTACGCCGTTTTGGAGCTGTCCTCCTTCCAGCTCATGACCATGGAGCAGAGCCCCCACATCGCCGTCATCACCAACCTGGCCCCCAACCACCTGGACTACCACCACACCATGGAGGAGTACACCCAGGCCAAGAAGAACATCTTCCTGCACCAGTCTCCCAATGACCGGCTGGTGCTCAACTACGACAACGACGTCACCCGCTCCATGGCCGCCGAGGCCGTGTGCCCCGTCACCTGGTTCAGCCGCAAGGAGCGCCTGGAGGAGGGTGTCTATATCCGGGACGGCGCCATCTGGCTCACCAACGAGATGGGCAGCCGGGAGGTGCTCCCCCTGGACATGATCCAGCTGCCCGGCGTGCACAACATCGAAAACTACATGGCCGCCATCGCCGCCGTGGACGGCCTGGTCCCCGACAAGTGCGTGCGGGCCGTGGCCCAGCGCTTCAAGGGCGTGGAGCACCGCATCGAGCTGGTGCGGGAGCTGGACGGCGTACGCTACTACAACGACTCCATCGGCACCAGCCCCAGCCGCACCATGGCCTGCCTGGCCTCCTTCCCCCAGAAGATCATGCTCATCGCCGGAGGCTACGACAAGGGCGTGCCCTTCACCCAGCTGGGTGAGGAGATCGTGGGCCATGTAAAGGCCCTTTACCTCACCGGCAATACCGCCCAGGCCATCCGCCAGGCGGTGGAGCAGGCCCCCGGCTTTGCCGAGAGCGGCCTGAAGGTGCAGGAGACGGAGGATCTGGCCGCCGCGGTGGCCGCCGCCCACGCCGACGCCAAGGAAGGCGATGTGGTGGTGCTTTCTCCCGCCTGCGCCGCCTTTGACCACTTCAAGAACTTTATGGAGCGCGGCCAGGTGTTCAAGGAACTGGTGCGCAATCTGTGATTTAGGAGGTCCCCGGATTGGATTATCAGGCGACATTGGAGCAGCTGTGTGCCCTGAACGGGCCCAGCGGCTTTGAATCGGAGGTCACCGCCGCCGCAGAGCTGCTGCGGCCCCTGGTGGACGAAGTGACGGTGGACCGTATGGGCAGCGTGGTGGGCCTGCGCTCCTGCGGCAAGGCAGGGGCCCCCAAGGTGCTGCTGGACGCCCACCTGGACGAGATCGGCTTTCTGGTCACCGGCCACGAGGAAGGGTATCTGCGCATCGCCCCCCTGGGCGGCGTGGACCCCAGAATGCTCCCCGACCGGGAGCTCACCTTCCTCACCCAGCCCCCGGTCCACGGGGTGGCGGCCTGTCTGCCCCCCCACATCCAGTCCCGGGAGGACATGGACCGCTCGGTGCCCATTTCTGAGCTTTATGTAGATGTGGGCCTGTCTCAGGAGCAGGCCCAGCGCCTGGTCCCCATTGGCACCCCGGCCGTTTATCGGACGGGGTGCTTTCCCCTGGGAGAGGACCTGGTGTGCGGCAAGGCCCTGGACGACCGGGCCTGCTTTGCCATTTTGCTGGACGCCCTGGAGCAGCTGAAAGGGGAGGAGCTGGACGTGGACCTGGTGGTGCTGGGCAGCGTCCAGGAGGAGACCCACAGCCTGGGCGCGGTGACCGCCGCCTACGGGGCCTGTCCCCAGTGCTGCGTGGCGGTGGACGTGACCCACGGGGATTCCCCCGACGCCTCCAAGGACAAGACCTTCCCCCTGGGGGAGGGCCCCGTGGTGGGCCTGGGCCCCAACTGCACCCGCTGGATGGCCCAGCGCCTGCTGGATAAGGGCAAGGAGCTGGACATCCCCTGCCAGCTGGAGGTCATGTCGGGCTCCTCGGGCACCAACGGCTGGCCCATGCAGGTCAGCCGCCAGGGGGTGGCCACGGCGGTGCTGTCGCTGCCCCTGCGGTATATGCACACCCCCATGGAGACCGCCCACAAGGGGGATATGGCCGCCTGTGCCCGTCTGCTGGCCGCCTTTTTGCGGGATCTGGGAAAGGAGGACGCCCTATGCTCCAGCTTTTGAACGAACTGTGCGCGCTGAACGGGGTGTCCGGCGACGAGGACCGGGTCCGCGCCTTCCTGGCCGACCAGGCCCGGCCCTGGGCAGACCAGATGCGCACCGACCCTCTGGGCAACCTCATCATCGAGAAGAAGGGCAAGACCCCGGGCAAGCAGCGGCTCATGCTCTGCGCCCACATGGATGAGGTGGGCCTCATCGTCACCCGGGCCACCGAGGACGGATTCCTTCGCTTCGACTTTGTGGGCGGCGTGGACCGCCGGGTGGCCCTGGGCAAGCAGGTGGTCCTGGGTCCGGACAACGTCCCCGGCGTCATCGGGATGAAGGCCATTCACATGCTGTCCAAGGAGGACATGAAGAAGGTCCCCAAGACGGACAGCCTCTATCTGGACATTGGCGCCAAGAGCCGTGAGGAGGCCCTGGAGCGCGTGCCCCTGGGCACCTACGGCTCCTTTGTCTGCCAGCCTGAGTCCTTTGGCCAGGGACTTTACAAGGCCAAGGCCATTGATGACCGCGTGGGCTGCGCGGTGCTCCTCACTCTGCTGAAGGAGGAGCTGCCCATGGACGTGACCTTTGTCTTTACCGCCCAGGAGGAGGTGGGCACCCGGGGCGCCTTCGGCGCCGCCTTCTCGGTGACCCCCGACATCGCCCTGGTGCTGGAGACCACCACCGCCGCCGACCTGCCCTCCGTGGAGGGCCACCGCCGGGTGTGCGCCCCGGGGAAGGGCCCCGTCATCTCCTACATGGACGGGGGCACCATCTACGACCGGGGGCTGTTTGAGGCCCTGCGGGGTCTGGCCCAGGACAACCACATCCCCTGGCAGACCAAGGAGTATATCGCCGGGGGCAACGACGCCCGCACCATCCAGCGCACCAAGCAGGGGGTCCGGGTTGCCGCTGTGTCCGCCGCCGTGCGCTATCTCCACGCCCCCGCCAGCGTGGGCAGCATCCAGGATTTTCAGGACATGCTGAGCCTGACCCGGCTGTTTGTGGCCCGGGTGGCTCAGGGACTGTAAGGAGGAACCCCCATTTTATGGAACTGTTTGACTTGATCCAAACCCTCACCGCCGCCCACGGCCCCTCGGGGAACGAGGGGGGCGTGCGGGAGGTCATCGCCCGTCTGGCCGCCCCCTACGCCCAGGAGATCACCACCGATACCCTGGGCAACCTCATCGTCCACAAGCCGGGCCAAGGCCCCAAGGTGATGCTCTGCGCCCACATGGACTCCATCGGCTTCATCGTCACCCACGTGGAGGAGGAGGGCTTTCTCCGGGTGGGCAAGCTGGGGGGCGTGGCCCCTGTGGAGGCTCTGTACACCCCCGTGCGCTTCCAGAACGGGGTGCGGGGCGTCTTTGTCAAGGAGGAGAAGGCGGAGGACAAGGGCCTGAAGCTGGACGCCTGCTATGTGGATATCGGCGCCAAGAGCCGGGAGGAGGCCCTGTCCATGGTCCAGGTGGGGGACACCGCCGTCTACGACAGCCCCACGTTCTGCAATGGGGATAAAGTAGTTTCCCCTTACCTTGATAACCGCATCGCCTGTGCCATTCTCCTGAAAGTGCTGGAGAGTTTGAAAGAAACCCCCAACGATCTCTCCCTAGTCTTTACCGCCCAGGAGGAGGTGGGCCTGCGAGGGGCCCGCACCGCCGCCTGGTCCATCGCCCCGGACTGGGCCCTGGCCGTGGACGTCACCGACGTGGACGACACCCCGGGCACGGAGCGCTGCGGCACCGTGCAGCTGGGCAAGGGGGCCGCGGTAAAGGTCATGGACTCCTCAGTGATCTGCCACCCCCAGGTGGTCCAGACCCTGGAGCGCCTGGCCAAGGAGCAGGACATCCCCGTGCAGCGGGACATCATGCGGGCGGGGGGCACCGACGCCGGAGCCGTCCAGGCCGCCCGGCTGGGGGTTCTCACCGGAGGCGTCTCCGTGCCCTGCCGGTACATCCACACCCCCGTGGAGATGGCCAGCCTGGAGGACGCCCAGCGCTGCGTGCAGCTGCTGTCTGCCTTCGTGACCAGCGCTCTGGATTAACCAATATCAACAGATACAAGGACTGACAAGGAATATGAGTTTACACATTAGCAAGCAAGTGAGAAGCCTGGGGGAGCAGGCCCAGGCCGAACTGCGGGAGCAGTTTGACCGCATCGACGCCATCGCCCAGGAGAACACCCAGCGGGTGCTGGAGGCCTTCCAGGACCACAAGGTGGCGGAAGGGTACTTTGCCGGCACCACCGGCTACGGCTACGATGACCTGGGCCGGGACAAGCTGGACGAGATCTACGCCCAGATCTTCGGCACCGAGTCCGCTCTGGTGCGCATCCAGTTCGTCAACGGCACCCACGCCATCGCCTGCGCCCTGTTCGGCTGCCTGAAGGCGGGGGACGTGCTGGTGTCCGCCGTGGGCGCCCCCTACGACACCCTGCTGGGCGTCATCGGCGCGGCAGAGAAGGGGCACGGCTCCCTGAAAGACTACGGCGTGGAGTATCGTCAAGTGGAACTCCTTGACAATAAGCCCGACCTGGAGAGCATGGCCAAAGCGGCCGCCGATCCCCGGGTGAAGGCGGTGCTGATCCAGCGCTCCAAGGGCTACTCCACCCGGGCCTCTCTGTCCGTGGCGGAGATCGGGGAGATGTGCAAGGTCATCAAGGCGGCCAACCCCAACGCCGCCATTCTGGTGGACAACTGCTACGGCGAGTTCGTGGAGACTCTGGAGCCCACCCACGTGGGGGCCGACCTGGTGGTTGGTTCCCTCATCAAGAACCCCGGCGGCGGCCTGGCTCCCACCGGCGGCTATATCGCCGGGCGGAAGGACCTGGTGGAGGGAGCCGCCATGCGGCTCACCGTCCCCGGCATCGGCGGGGAGTGCGGCTCCACCCTGGGCAACAACCGCCTGCTGTACCAGGGCCTGTTCCTGGCCCCCCACACCGTGGCCCAGGCCGTGAAGACCGCCGTGTTCGCCGCCCGGGTCATGGAGCTGCTGGGCTACGAGACTGAGCCCCGGTCCAGCCAGGTGCGCCACGACATCATTCAGATGATCCACATGCGCCAGCCCGACGCTTTAAAGAAGTTCTGCAAGGGCATCCAGTTCGGCGCCCCCGTGGACTCCTACGTCACCCCCGAGCCCTGGGATATGCCCGGCTACGACTGCCCCGTCATCATGGCGGCGGGTGCCTTCGTTCAGGGCGCTTCCATCGAGCTGTCCGCCGACGCCCCCATGCGGGAGCCCTACACCGTCTATCTCCAGGGCGGCCTGACCTTTGAGTCCGGCCGGCTGGGGGTGCTGCTGGCGGTGCAGGAGCTGCTGGGCCAGCCCGAATAAGGCCGCCCTTTCCCGCATAGGACATGGTCCCAAGGGCATATCCTGACCCAGAGAGGGGGGAGCGCCCTTGGGACCGCGTTTTCGACGGCGGCGGCGCAGGGTTCGCCGGATTCCCGGCTGGGCCTTGACCATTGCGGTGGGGCTTTTGCTGGCGGCGGGCTGCGTCAGCCTTTTGGAGCTGCGTCTGCGGCCCATGGTCATCACTCTGGCCCAGGCCCAGGCCCAAAACCTGGTCACCTCCGTGGTGGAGCAGGCCTTTTCCAGGGAAATGAACGCCCAGCCCGACGCCTACCGCCAGCTGGTAGACATCCAGCGGGATGAAACTGGGGCCATCACCGCCCTCAGCGCCGACATGCCCGTGCTCAACCAGCTGCGCACCACCCTGACCGCCGACGTGCTTCAGGCTTTGCAGAGCGCCGACGTGTCCCAGATTCAGGTGCCCCTGGGCAGCCTGGTGGACCTTGACCTGCTGTGGGGCTTGGGGCCAACTGTAAAGGTTTATTCCATGACAGTTGGCACGGTAGAAGGGGAGTTCGAGAGCGAGTTCTCCTCCGCCGGGGTGAATCAGACGGTGCACCGCATCATTCTCACCCTGAAAGTGCCTTTGACCCTGATGCTGCCCGGCGGGGCGGCGGAGACGGTGTGTGAGACCCAGCTGTGCGTGGCCGAGACGGTGATCGTGGGCCAGGTACCCGAGAGCTACCTGCAATGGGGCGGCCAGTGACCTTTTTGACACATGAATTAAGGGAGGAACCCATGGACATCCAACAGGAGATGGAACAGCTGCGCCGGGAGCTGGTGCAGGCCAATTACGAGTATTACGTGCAGGATAACCCCACCATGTCGGACTACGACTACGACCACAAGCTGCGCCGGCTGGAGGAGCTGGAGGCGGCCCACCCCGAGTGGGTCACCCCCGACTCGCCCACCCAGCGGGTGGGGGGCAAGGCCCTGGAGTCCTTCCAGCAAGTGACCCACCGGGTGCCCCTGGAATCCCTCCAGGACGTCTTTGACTTTGACGAGCTGCGCGCCTTTGACCAGCGGGTGCGGGGTACCGTGCCCCAGCCCCGCTACTCCGTGGAACCCAAGGTGGACGGCCTGTCCGTGGCCCTGGAGTATGAGGACGGCCTCTTCGTCCGGGGGGCCACCCGGGGCGACGGCCAGGTGGGCGAGGACGTCACCGAGAACCTGCGCACCGTAAAGTCGATTCCCTTGCGCATTCCTGACGCACCTGGAACTCTCATTATCCGGGGCGAGGTCTACATGCCCAAAAAGGTGTTTCACGCCCTCAACGAGGAACGGGAGAAGCGGGGAGAGGCTCTCTTTGCCAACCCCCGCAACGCCGCCGCCGGGTCCCTGCGCCAGCTGGACCCCAAGGTGGCCGCCCAGCGTAAGTTGGACATTGCGGTCTTTAATGTACAGTGGGCGGAGAACGTGACCTTCACCACCCACCTGGAAAGCCTGGATTACTTGAAGGAGAAGGGCTTTAAAGTAATTCCCCATGACAGCTGCAACACCATTGAGCAGGCGGTGGAGAAGATCCAGGCCGTGGGCGACCACCGGGAGGACTACCCCTTCGACATCGACGGCGCGGTGGTGAAGCTGGACGATCTGGCCCAGCGGGAGGCCCTGGGCTCCACGGCCAAATTCCCCCGGTGGGCGGCGGCCTACAAGTATCCCCCCGAGGTAAAGCCCGCCAAACTCCTGGACATCGCTATCCAGGTGGGGCGCACCGGAGTGCTCACCCCCAAGGCCATCCTGTCTCCCGTGCGCCTGGCCGGGACCACGGTGACCAACGCCACCCTTCACAACCAGGATTTCATCTCGGAAAAGGACATCCGCATCGGGGACACGGTGCTGGTACGCAAGGCGGGGGAGATCATCCCCGAGGTGCTCTCCGTGGTGATGGACCAGCGCCCCGAGGGGACAAGCCCCTATTTCCTGCCCCAGGTCTGCCCGGTGTGCGGCGCCCCCGTGGAGCGCGACGAGGACGGGGCCCACATCCGCTGCACCGGAGCCGAGTGCCCCGCCCAGCTGCTGCGCACCCTGGCCCACTTTGCCAGCCGGGACGCCATGGACATTGACGGCCTGGGCATCGCCGTGGTGGAGAACCTGGTGAACGCCGGACTGGTGCGCACCCCCGGCGACCTCTATTTCCTGAAGGCCGAGGAGGTAGCCGCTCTGGACCGCATGGGCCAGAAGTCGGCAGAGAACCTGCTCTCCGCCATTGAGCGCTCCAAGAGCCAGGACCTGTCCCGGCTGCTCTTTGCCTTCGGCATCCGCCAGGTGGGGCAGAAGGCGGGCAAGATCCTGGCCCAGCGCTTCGGCTCTCTGGATAACCTCCAGGCGGCCACTCTGGAGGAGCTCACCGCCGTGGACGACATCGGCGCCATCACCGCCCAGAACATTCTGGACTGGTTCCAGAGCCCCCAGAGCCAGCACCTCATCCAGCGTCTCAAGGAGGCCGGGGTGAACATGCAGGCCGAACAGAAGGGGGAGGACCAGCGCTTTGCGGGCAAGACCTTTGTGCTCACCGGCACCCTGGACCGCTTCACCCGCGCCGAGGCCACCAAGATGATCGAGGACCGGGGCGGCAAGGCCGCCGGGTCCGTGTCCAAAAAGACCACCTACGTGGTGGCGGGAGAGGCCGCCGGGTCCAAGCTGCGCAAGGCCCAGGAGCTGGGCATCCCCGTCTTGACCCAGGAGGAATTTCTGGCCCTGATGGAGTGATGTTGTTTCTCCTGGAAAACTGTGCTATACTGAACCATATCAAATAAGGGAGAAGGGGCTGCTATGGGGGCTAAAAAAGGTTATTTCTTTATCGTTGTCACCATTATCATGTTCACCTCCTACGAGGTGGTACTGAAATTCATCTCGGGCCAGCTCAATTCCATGCAGCTGACCCTGTGCCGGTTCTCGGTGGGCTTTGTGATCTTGCTGCCCCTGGCCCTGCACACCCTGAAAAAGAGGGGAGAGCGGCTGGACGGCAAGAGCGTGGCCTACTTCGCCCTGCTGGGCCTTCTGGGCATCGCCCTGAGCATGCCCATCCTCCACGTGTCGGTGAACTACGCCGGCTCCTCGGTGGCGGCGGTGCTCTTTAGCTGCAACCCGGTGTTCGTCACCTTTTTGGCCTTCTTCCTGCTGAAGGAGCCCATTCTGCCCCGGCACATCGCCGCGCTGGTTCTGGAGGTGGCGGGCACCATCGCCATCATCAACCCCTTCCAGACCTCGGTGAACCTGCTGGGCACCGCCCTGACCCTGCTGTCCACCACCCTGTTCTCCTTCTACGGGGTGCTGGGCAAGCGCAAGTGCGCCCAGTTCGGCGGGGCAGTGGTCACTTGCTTCAGCTTCTTCTTCGGCAGTCTCATTCTGCTCATCATCATTCTGCTGTCCCACATTCCCGCCCTGGCTCAGATGCTCACCGGGGCGGGCCTTGGGGAGTTTGCCAACATCCCCATTTTCGCCGGGTACACCCTGCAGAATCTGCCCTATGTGCTCTTTGTCTCGGTGGGCGTGGCGGGCATCGGCTTTTGCTGCTATTTCCTGGCCATGGAGTACCAGCCCGCCAGCGTGGTCTCCCTGGTCTACTTCTTCAAGCCCGCCCTGGCCCCGGTGCTGGCCTGGCTGGTCCATGGGGAGATCATCGCCCCCAACATGCTGCTTGGCATCGTGCTCATCGTGGCTGGCTCCCTGTGCGCCATTATCCCGGGCATTCTGGAAGCAAAACGGGTCTCTGTGCCCAAATAAATTCTGTTTTACATGTGAGTGAGGGAAAACGTTATGTCAGTTTCTAAGGTCTATTTTACTGATTTCCATACCGTGGCCTTTGGCGACGGCCTGCCCACCAAGCTGAAAAAGCTCATCAAGAAGGCGGGCATCGCCGACCTGGACCTGGAGGGCAAGTTCGTGGCTATCAAGATGCACTTCGGCGAGCTGGGCAACGTCAGCTACCTGCGGCCCAACTACGCCCGTGCCGTGGTGGACGTGGTGAAGGAGCTGGGCGGCAAGCCCTTCCTCACCGACTGCAACACCATGTACCCCGGCAGCCGCAAAAACGCCCTGGAGCACCTGGAGTGCGCCTGGGAGAACGGCTTTACCCCCCTCACCGTGGGCTGCCCCATCCTCATCGGCGACGGCCTGAAGGGCACCGACGACGTGGAGGTCCCCGTGGTGGGCGGCGAGTACGTAGAGAAGGCCAAGATCGGCCGTGCGGTGATGGACGCCGACGTGTTCATCTCCCTGACCCACTTCAAGGGCCACGAGATGACCGGCTTTGGCGGCACCATCAAGAACATCGGCATGGGCTGCGGCTCCCGCGCCGGTAAGAAGGAGCAACACGCCAGCGGCAAGCCCCAGATCGACCCCAAGCTGTGCCGGGGCTGCACCCGCTGCCAGAAGGAGTGCGCCAACGGCGGCCTGGTCTTTGACCAGGAGAGCAAGAAGATGACCGTGGACCAGAACAACTGCGTGGGCTGCGGCCGGTGCCTTGGCGCCTGCAACTTCGACGCCATCTACTTTGTCAACGACAACGCCAACGCCGCTCTGAACTGCCGCATGGCCGAGTACACCAAGGCGGTGCTGGACGGCCGTCCCAACTTCCACATCTCCCTGGTGGTGGATGTGTCCCCTAACTGCGACTGCCACGGGGAGAACGACGTGCCCATCCTGCCCAACATCGGCATGTTCGCCTCCTTTGACCCCCTGGCTCTGGACCAGGCCTGCGTGGACGCCTGCCTGGCCGCCACTCCCATGCCCGACAGCCAGCTGGCCCACCACCTGGCTGACCCCAACTTCCACGACCACCACGACCACTTCACCAACTCCACTCCCGAGTCGGAGTGGCGCAGCTGCCTGGACCACGCCGAGAAGATCGGCCTGGGCTCCCGCAGCTATGAACTGATCCGCATGTAAGGAAAACGCGCCCTGCAGATGAACTGCCAGGGCGCGTTTGTGCTAAATTTTCCCCCGCCATTGCAAAGAGGGTTAGAGTATGCTAAAATCCAGCCAAGCGGGGGCTTCGGGGAATAAACCCGGCCCCCGGTACAAAACGTAGCAGCGACGTGTATCACAGGTCCCTTGACCGCCCAAATACAAGGAAAAGGAGCGCAGATATGAGCAAATTTGAGTTGAAGCCCGGTTTCTTCTTTACCGGAGCCCTGGACCACGACCTGAGAGTATTCGATATCATCATGTACACCGAATACGGCACCACCTATAACTCCTACGTGCTGAAAACGGAAAACCACACCGTGCTCTTCGAGACGGCCAAGGCCAAGTGTCTGGACAGCTGGCTGGAGAAGGTAGGGGAGATCGCCCCTCTGGAGTCCGTGGACTACCTGGTGGTCAGCCACACCGAGCCCGACCACAGCGGCAGCGTGGAGCGTCTGCTGGAGCTCAACCCCCGGCTGAAGATCGTGGCCACGCCCTGCGCCATCGGCTTTTTGAAGGAGATCGTCAACCGGGACTTCTACTCCATCCCCGTAAAGGACGGCCAGACCCTCACCCTGGACGACAAGACCCTGGAGTTCATCGTGGTGCCCAACCTCCACTGGCCCGACACCATGTACACCTACCTGCGGGAGGACAAGATCCTGGTCACCTGCGACTCCTTCGGCTCCCACTACGCCTGCGACGGCATCCTCTCCAGCGCTGTCACCGACCAGGAGGGCTACTGGAAGGCCACCAAGTACTACTACGACTGCATCATCGGCCCCTTCAAGTCCTTCATGCTGGACGCCCTGGAGCGTGTGCGTCCCCTGGAGCTGGACCTCATCTGCCCGGGCCACGGCCCTGTGCTGGACCGGGACATCCCCCAGATGCTGGACACCTACACCCAGTGGTCCACCGTCATCAACCCCAACCCCAAGCCCACCGTCATCATCCCCTACGTCAGCGCCTACGGCTACACCGGCCAGCTGGCCCAGGCCATTGCCCAGGGCATCGCCCAGGCGGGGGACATCGACGTGCGCAGCTATGATATGGTCTCCGCCGACGCCGCCCAGGTGGCCCAGGAGCTGCTCTTTGCCGACGGCTTCCTGCTGGGCACTCCCACCATCGTGGGCGAGGCCCTCAAGCCCATCTGGGACCTGACCACCGGCATGTTCGCCGCCACCCACGGGGGAAAACTGGCCTCCGCCTTCGGCAGCTACGGCTGGAGCGGCGAGGGCGTGCCCCACATCATGGAGCGCCTCAAGCAGCTCAAGCTCAAGACGGTGGAGGGCTTCCGGGTGCGCTTCAAGCCCAGTGAGGAGCAGCTCTCCCAGGCTCGGGAGTACGGCGCGGAGTTTGGCCGCCAGCTGCTGGAGAACCTGCATCCCATCCAGCGCGCCCCCAAGGGCAAGGTGCGCTGCGACGTGTGCGGCGCGGTGTTTGATTCCGACGCCGAGGTGTGCCCCGTCTGTAAGGTTGGCCCCGAGCACTTTGTTCCCCTCACCGGGGAGGAGAAGGCCCCCAAGGAGGAGCTGGTGCGGTGCAAGGTGTGCGGCGCGGTGTTCGACGCCAGCCAGGAGCGCTGCCCTGTCTGCGGCGTGGGCCCCGAGTACTACCTGCCTGTGAAGGAGGAGAAGAAGGCTTCCGGCACCCGCAAGCTGGTGAAGTGCCTGGTGTGCGGCGAGATCTTCGACTCCTCTCTGGACACCTGCCCCGTCTGCGGCGTGGGCCGGGACAAGTTTGTGGAGGTGGAGGTGGAGGAGACCGCCTTCCGCAACGACACCCAGAACACCTACGTCATCCTGGGCAACGGCTGCGCCGGCGTCAGCGCCGCCCAGGCCATCCGGGAACGGGACAAGACGGGCCGCATCCTGCTCATCTCCAACGAGGGACCCGCCTATCAGCGGCCCATGCTCACCAAGGCCATGCTCTCCGGCCTCACCGCCGACCAGATGGCCCTGCATCCCGCCGGCTGGTATGAGGCCCAGAACATCGTCCAGATCCTGGAGCGCCAGGTGGTGGCGGTGGACGCCCAGGCCAAGCAGGTGGAGCTGGACGGCGGCTTCAAGCTGCCCTACACCAAATTGATCTTCGCCCTGGGCAGCGAGTCCTTCATCCCGCCCATCCCCGGCCACGACAAGCAGGGAGTGGTGGCCATCCGCCGCCTGAGCGACGTGGAGAAGGTCCAGGCCATGGGCACCTCTCTGAAGAAGGCCGTGGTCATCGGCGGCGGCGTGCTGGGTCTGGAGGCCGCCTGGGAGCTGCGCAAGGCGGGCGTCCAGGTCACCGTGCTGGAGCTGGCCCCCAAACTCATGGGCCGTCAGCTGGACGACCAGGCCGCCGCTGTACTGCTGGACGCCTGCGCCAAGTCTGAGGTGCGGGTGGAGACCGGCGTGCAGATCCAGGCCATCCAGGGCGGCGAGAGCGTCACCGGCGTGGAGCTGGGCAGCGGCGAGGTCATCCCCGCGGACCTTGTCATCCTGTCCACCGGCGTGCGGGCCAACACCGCCGTGGCCCAGGCCGCCGGCGTGGAGGTAGACCGGGCCATCGTGGTCAACCAGCGCATGGAGACCAATCTGCCCGGCGTGTACGCCTGCGGCGACTGCGCCCAGTACCAGGGCGTGAACTACGCCCTGTGGCCCGAGGCCCAGGAGCAGGGCAAGACCGCCGGCGCCTGCGCCACCGGCGAGCTGACCCAGTACCAGCCCATCCGGCCCATCCTGAACTTCCACGGCATGAACACCGAGGTGTTCTCCATGGGCGACCCGGGCAAGACCCCCGGCGTGGAGTACAAGACCCTGGAGATCCGGGACGGGGAGAACCTGCAGCGGCTGTACTTCACCGGCAACCGCCTGTGCGGCGTGATCCTGGTGGGTGACCTGTCCCAGATGGCCGACCTCATGGCCGCCGTGGAGGAGCAGCGCCCCTTCCAGCAGCTCTTTGCTTGATCCTCTCAACAAAATTCCGGGCGGGAGACAAA
>OOBP01001104.1_pt1 | contig 13776 bp, 10 predicted proteins | sample 1671681 | NCBI WGS metagenome assembly OOBP01 (sample SAMN06348181, study PRJEB24527) | human gut metagenome
CAGTGCTCCATCACCGGCAACTCCACCAACCCCGTCCGCTTCCAGCACCTGGTTGCAGGCACCTATAAGAAGTGGGCCATCGAGAACGGCAAGAAGTACTTCTCCGTTGCTTCCGGCGGCGGCACGGGCCGTACCCTGCACCCCGATAACGTGGCAGCAGGCCCTGCAAGCTACGGCCTGACCGACTCTCTGGGCCGTGTGCACGGTGATGCTCAGTTCGCTGGCTCTTCCTCCGTGCCTGCTCACGTTGAGATGATGGGTCTGATCGGCATGGGCAACAACCCCATGGTCGGCGCTACCGTTGCATGCGCTGTTGCTGCAGCTCAGGCTAACGCCTAATTATTCCCTAGTTCGGCAGAGGGGAGCTGCGTTCCGAATGCGCGGCTCCCCTTTTTATGCTGATAGATGTTCGCATGGGCAAACCATGAAGCAACCACCAAGAAGAAGGAAGGAAGATCCAATCATGAGAAAACGCATTGCTGCGTTTGCACTGGCATCCGTCATGGCCCTGAGCCTGTTCGGCTGCGGCGCAAAGAGCAACTCCGCCTCCTCTGCTGCAGGTGTCTCCGGTGACTTTACCGGCACCGCAAAGGGCATGGGCGGCGACGTGACCGTCACCCTGACCCTGACCGATAGCAAGATCACCGGCTGCACCGCTGAGGGTGCCGACGAGACCCAGGGCATTGGTACCCTGGCTCTGGAGCAGCTGCCCGGCCAGATCGCTGAGACCGGCAGCATCGCTGTGGACGGTGTCTCCGGTGCTACCATCACCTCCGATGCCATCAAGGAGGCTGCTGCCGCCGCTCTGGTTGCAGCTGGTCTGAACGCAGATGACTACAAGACCGCTGTCGAGGCCGACACCACCAAGGCAGAGGACTCCACCATTGACGCAGATGTTGCCATTGTGGGCGCAGGCGGCGCAGGCATGACTGCTGCCATCACCGCTGCTGCTGAGGGCAAGAGCGTTGTCATCCTGGAGAGCCAGCCCATGGTGGGCGGCAACTCCGTCCGTGCCACCGGCGGCATGAACGCTGGCGACACCGTGTACCAGGACGAGAACGAGTTCGGCGAGTCCGCAGGCGTGGAAAAGACCCTGAAGACTGCTGCTGAAAAGTACGCCGACAACGCTACCATCACCGCTCTGGCTAAGACTGTTTCTGAGCAGTGGGCTGCTTATCAGGCTGACCCCAAGGGCTACTTTGACAGCGTGGAGCTGATGGAGCTGGACACCATGATCGGCGGCAAGGGTCTGAATAACCCTGAGCTGGTGGAGACCCTGTGCTCCAACTCTGCTGACGCCATCGACTGGCTGGACGAGCACGGCATCACCCTGCACAGCGTGTCCAGCTTCGGCGGCGCATCCGTCAAGCGCATCCATCGCCCCGTGGACGGCGACGGCAAGACCGTTTCCGTTGGCTCTTACATGATTCCCCTGCTGCAGGAGAACTGCGACAAGGCTGGTGTGCAGACTCTGCTGAACACCACCGCTACCGAGATTCTGACCGACGCCAACGGCGCTGCTGTGGGCGTGAAGGCTACCGGTGCTTCCGGTGAGACCGTCACCGTCAATGCCAAGGCCGTTGTGCTGGCCACTGGCGGTTTCGGCGCAAACCTGGACATGGTCACCGAGTACAAGCCGGAGCTGAAGGGCTTTATGACCACCAATGCCGCCGGCGCTCAGGGCCAGGGCATTGAGATGGCAACCGCCATCGGTGCCGACACCGTGGATATGGATCAGATCCAGATCCACCCCACCGTGGAAGCCAACACCGCTGCCCTGATCACCGAGGGCCTGCGCGGCGACGGTGCCGTGCTGATCAACGCCGAGGGCAAGCGCTTCATCGACGAAGTGGGCACCCGTGACGTGGTCTCCGCAGCCGAGATCGCACAGACCGGCAGCTACAGCTGGCTGGTGGTGGATCAGGCTATGGTCGATGCTTCCAGCGTCATCCAGGGCTACATCAAGAAGGGCTACACCGTGACCGGTGAGACCTACGAGGAACTGGGCAAGGCCATGGGCGTCGATGAGGCTGCCTTTGCCGAGACCATGAACACCTGGAACGGCTATGTTGAGGCCAAGAACGACCCCGACTTCGGCCGTACCAGCTTCGCCAACCCCCTGAACACCGCTCCGTACTACGCCATCAAGGTCACCGCTGGTGTGCATCACACCATGGGCGGCCTGAAGATCAACACCAACACCGAGGTGCTGAAGGCTGACGGTTCCGTCATCCCCGGCCTGTTCGCTGCTGGTGAGGTCACCGGCGGTGTGCACGGTGCAAACCGTCTGGGCGGCAACGCTGTGGCCGACTTTACCGTCTTTGGCCGCATTGCAGGTGCTGCTGCCAGCAAGTACGCTGCATGAGTGTAACGGAAAAATCTGACGCAGCTTCCGGCAAAAAACGCTGGAAGCCGTGGCAGAAGAACCTGATCTTTGCTCTGGTGGTGCTGGCCGTGGCAGCGGCGCTGTACTTTGGTTGGCGCGCGGCCCGCGGCAGCAAGGGCACGGGTCTGGAAGCAGTCGTTGACTTTGGCAGCGGCGCATCTGAGACCCTCTCGCTGGACGAAGATCATGATTACCTGTATGATGTGGGCGACTATGTGGTCCACCTGCAGGTAAAAGATGGCGCGATCGCGTTTTTGGACAGCCAGTGCCCCGATCATATCTGTGAGCAATTCGGCTGGCTGGACAAGGACGGTGCCTGGGCGGCTTGTGTGCCGGCAGGCGTGTATGTGGTGGTGCAGGAAGCTGCTTCCTGACCGCTGTACCGACGAGCTGAAAATGAGAAAAGGGCAGTGTGCCGGGGCTCCGGTGCACTGCCTTTTCTGCGTGTCCGCGGGAAAAAATAGGTGGGATTTCCAAAAATAATTCCAATTTTTTAGCTGATTTGCCACTTGACAGCGGCGCATATTCTTGCTATTTTAAAACTGGGAGAATATGGCGGCACCGGATCGGTGTCCCCGCCGAAAGGAGAATGCTTTATGAAGATGCGCAGAATCGCGGGTCTGCTGCTCACTGCCGCCTGTGCAGTGTCCCTGCTGTGCCCGGCTGCATGGGCTGTGAATGCCAGCAGCGTGGATAAGAGCGGCGGCAATGTCCGTCTGAGCTATCGTTTGCAGATGCCTGCCGTGGAGGATTCCGCCAAGATCGGCGAAGATGTGAAGGCGCAGGTCAAGACCACGGCCCGCCGCACCAGCAATAGCGTGGTGGAGATCGACATGAACAGCCGTGCGGATGCTGAAAGCCAGCTGGGCATGAAGTTTGTGTCCAGCAGCACCTTTGATGCCCTTCCGCAGGGCGGCGGGACGGACAATGTGGTGGTTTCGTTCAAGCCGTCCCAGAAGATCACCAATACCATGTACAACCAGTACCGCACGGACGGTGCCGTGTCGCTGACCTTTGCGGCAAGCACCCGCTGGGATGGCAGCGATGAAGCTGCGGTGGAGGAGTCGGTCACCGCGCCGGGTGCCTCGTATGCCAAGGCAGATTACACCGCAGCCAACGGTCAGGTCTACCAGATCTACAGCGTGAAGGATGCTGCAGGCAATGTAACGGCCCAGTACACCGTGTTCCAGCACGGTGCCACCACCTATCTGCTGTGTGCCCAGAGCACCGGTGCCATGCCGCAGAACTACCTGAACGCCTTGCTGGACACCCTGAATTATCCGGCATAAAATTTGCTTGAATCAAAACAAGGCCCCGTGTGCTGATGCACACGGGGCCTTGTCTGTTGATTTGAGTCTTACTTCAGTGTTCCGTCCAGCACTTGGTTGTAGTACCAGGGCTTCGGGGCGCGGAAGGTCTTGCCGCTGAGGAAGGCAAAATCCGGCTGGGTGAAGCGGGGCATGGTCAGCTCATAAGCGCACAGGGCCTGATACTTGAGCTTCAGCTCCCGGTTGGCGCTGTTGTTGCCATACTTGCTGTCGCCCAGGATGGGGCAGCCGATACTGGCCATGTGGGCACGGATCTGGTGAGTGCGGCCGGTGATCAGCTTTACTTTGAGCAGGGCCAGACGACCGGAGACGGCAATGGTCTCGTACTGGGTCTCCACTTCCTTGGCACCGGGCTGCTTGTCCTCCACGATCTTCACGATGCCGCGGTCGGCGTCCTTGAGCAGGTAGCCGCCCAGGGTGGCGTCCGGCGGCACAGGGCGGCCGAAGGTGACGCAGAGGTAGGTCTTTTGCACGTCACGGTTCTTGATGGCGGCCAGAAACAGCTCCTCGGCCTCCGGGGTCTTGGCGATGATCACCAGACCACTGGTTCCGGTGTCCAGCCGGTGGCACAGGGCCGGGGTGTACAGGTCGTTCTCCTTGTACTCCCCCTGCTGGTTCAGGTAGAGCAGGGCGCGGTTCAGCAGGGTGTCATCGTCCGGGCCATCCACGGAAAGGCCGGCGGGCTTGTTCACGATGAGAATCTGCGGGCAGTCGTACACCACCTGCGCCGGGCCGCGGGCGTTCTTCCACGCCGGGCCCTCCACTCGCTTGTCGGCGTCCAGAACTTCGTCCAGAATGAACAGCCTGATCTCGTCACCGGCCATCACGCGGGTGGAAAGCGGCTGCTTTTTGCCGTTGAGCTTGATCTTGTTTTCACGCAGGGCCTTGTTCAGGCGGCCCGGGTTCAGGGCCGGGTACTGCTGCATCAGATAGTTGTCCAGCCGGGTGGGGGCCAGACATTTTACTTTTAAAATTTTCACGGAAAAGTTCCTCTCTGTCTTGCAATAAGAAGGTTCTCTGGTTCGTTTTTATTGTAGCGGAACGGAAACGTTCCGTCAAGCAAGAGAAAGAAGGTTTTCGTATGAGATGGAACCATAAAATAGTGACACTTACTGTGCTTTTGGCTATTGGAATAACAATGGTGGGCTGTGGGGCGTCCAGTTCCACGGCTGGAAGCACAGCGGCTTCCACGGCAAGCACGACATCTTCGGAGGCGCAAAAAACGGAAGTACACCCAATGCAAGGTGTTTTACTGAGTGACCCACTTTCGGATGGCACTTATCACATCAGCTTTGAAAGCGATAAAGTATGGGTCGGTGAACGCAAGAATACCATCAACAATGCTGTTGTATACGACTATGACCGGTACACAGCCGCAGATATTGAAGCATTGAGCGAAGGAGATACCATTATAACACATCTAAACGGGACAGAGGAAATTACAGCCCTAACAGTGGAAAGCGTTGAGAGAGAAAACAACTATGTGACCATCAACGGTGGAATAGAAGAAGGTGGTATTGACTTATGCAAAGAGGATGACCACTACCGGACTCTGACATGGGATGATTATCCCGCTTATTATGAAGTTGGAGTGGTTAAGCAACTTGTTATGGCAGACGATATCGAACTATCGGACGGTGCAGCAGACTTTGAAGCCGACCCAGTGATCGTAAAGGGAGATCGGACGGTTTGTGATGCAATGAGCAATGAAGAAGATGCTTATGGGTGGAATGCAGGAAACACGACCGTGACCATCCAAAACGGCGAGATAACCCGTGCAGACCGCATCTGGGTGCCGTAAATTTTGCTCAAAACCGTTGACAAACGTTTTGCGTATGCTATAATTTAGCTGTACGCAAAGGGGCACTTCGCCTGCCTTGCGGAATGTAAAATTATGACAGATGGCAATGATGGGGTCAGAAATGCACACACCACCGTCCAGAGAGAGCGCCCACGGCTGTAAGGTGCTCCGGTCGGGATCATTTCGCGCCACCCCGGAGCTTCCGGCGAATGCAAACCGGACGCTGCGCAGCGTTAACGCGCCGAAAGCGGCAGGGGACAATTTATCCTTTGCAATTTGGGTGGTACCACGGAGTTTTGAGTAGCACAGCCTTCGTCCCTTGATCGGGATGGAGGCTGTTTTTGTTTTTTGCGCCTGTCTGCCCCTCTGCCATAACATCATAAAAAATCTGACGTGCAAACGCCAAGGACAATTGAGGAGAGAAAACTTATGCAATGGACCGGTTTGAATGAACTGCGCGAAAAGTACCTGAGCTTTTTTGAAAGCAAGGGCCATCTGCGTCTGGACAGCTTCCCGCTGGTGCCGAAGAATGACCCCAGCCTGCTGCTGATCAACAGCGGCATGGCTCCCATGAAGAAGTGGTTCCTGGCACAGGAAGAGCCGCCCCGTCATCGTGTGACCACCTGCCAGAAGTGCATCCGTACCCCGGATATCGAGCGCGTGGGCATCACCGCCCGCCACGGCACCTTCTTTGAGATGCTGGGCAACTTCTCCTTCCAGGATTACTTCAAGGAAGAGGTCATCCCCTGGGCATGGGAGTTCCTGACCAGCGACGAGTGGATGGCCATCCCCAAGGACCGCCTGCACATCTCGGTGTATGAGCAGGACGACGAGGCCTACGACATCTGGACCAAGAAGGTGGGCATCGCCCCGGACCACATGGTGCGTCTGGGCAAGGAAGACAACTTCTGGGAGCACGGCTCCGGCCCGTGCGGCCCCTGCTCCGAGATCTACTTTGACCGCGGCCCCGAGTACGGCTGCGGCAAGCCGACCTGCGGCGTGGGCTGCGACTGCGACCGCTATATGGAGATCTGGAACCTGGTGTTCAGCCAGTTCGACGCGGACGGCAAGGGCCACTACGAGCGTCTGGCCCGGCCCAACATCGACACCGGCATGGGCCTGGAGCGTCTGGCCTGCGTGATGCAGAACGTGGGCAACCTGTTTGAGGTGGATACCGTGCAGAGCGTGCTGCACCATGTGGAGCGCATTGCAGGCAAGACCTACAAGCAGGACCCCAAGACCGATATCTCCATCCGTGTCATCACCGACCACATCCGCAGCTGCACCTTCATGGTGTCCGACGGCATCCTGCCCTCCAACGAGGGCCGCGGCTATGTGCTGCGCCGTCTGCTGCGCCGTGCAGCCCGTCATGGCCGGATGCTGGGCATCGACCACCCCTTCCTGGTGGACCTGGTGGAGACCGTTATCCAGTCCAGCGAGTCCGCTTACCCCGAGCTGCGCGAGCATGATGCTTATATCAAGAAGGTCATCGGCACCGAGGAGGCAAACTTTGCCCGTACCATCGACGCCGGCATGAACATCCTGAACAACATGATCGACGGCCTGGAGAAGGCACATCAGCACCTGCTGAGCGGTCTGGATGTGTTCAAGCTGAACGATACCTTCGGCTTCCCGCTGGACCTGACCAAGGAGATCGCCGCCGAGCAGGGTCTGGAGATCGACGAGGACGGCTTCCACGCTGAGATGAAGAAGCAGAAGGAGCGCGCCCGCGCCGAGCGCCTGAAGAAGAACATTTCCGGCTGGAGCGAGGATCTGTTCGGCGGCCTGACCGCCGAGCCCACCGTGTTCACCGGCTACGATACCCTGAACGACAACAGCGTGGTGGTTGCCCTGAGCGACGAGGAGACCCTGACCGACGCCATTGCTACCGACGAGCAGGCCAAGGAAGGCGTGCTGGTGGTGCTGGACAAGACCCCGTTCTACGCCGAGATGGGCGGCCAGGCCGCTGACCACGGCGTGTTGACCAGTGCCGACTGCAGCCTGCGCGTGCTGGACGTGAAAAAGACCCCCAAGGGCTACTACGTCCACACCTGTGTGCTGGAAAGCGGCATCGTGAAGGTGGGTGACCACCTGACCGCAAAGGTCGATAAGGAATACCGCATGGCCATTGCCCGCAACCACACCGCCACCCATCTGCTGCAGGCTGCCCTGCGCGAGGTGCTGGGCGACCATGTGCATCAGGCAGGCTCCTATCAGGATGCCTCCATCACTCACTTCGACTTCACCCACTTCAGTGCCGTGACCCCTGAAGAGCTGGCCCGTGTGCAGAAGATCGTGAACGACAAGATCTTTGACTCCATGAACGTCACCGTCCAGGAGATGCCTGTGGAGGAGGCCAAGAAGCTGGGTGCGATGGCTCTGTTCGGCGAGAAGTACGGCAAGGTCGTGCGCGTCGTTGATATCGAGGGCTGGTCCACCGAGTTCTGCGGCGGTACCCATGTCAAGAACACTGCCCAGATCGGCGGCTTCAAGATCGTGAGCGAGAGCTCCGTGGCCGCCGGCATCCGCCGCATTGAGGCTGTCACCGGCCGCAACCTGCTGATCCGCGCCAACCTGCAGGAGGCTATGCTGCACAACGTGGCCAATACCCTGAAGGCTAACAATGTCACCGCACTGCCTGTCCGCGCCGAGGCTGTCATGGCTGAGAACAAGGCCATGAGCAAGGAGCTGGAAGAGCTCAAGGCAAAGATCGCCGCCTCCAAGGTGGACAGCCTGTTCAACAACGCTGAGGATGCCGACGGCGTGAAGATCGCCTCTGCATACTTTACCGGTACCACTGGCGACACCCTCCGTGGGATGTGCGACAGCATCCGTGACAAGGCCGTGAACCCTGTGGTGGCTGTGCTGGTAGGCAAGGCCGAGGATAAGATCACCATGGCTGTCACCGTCAACAAGCTGGCACAGGAAAAGGGCCTGAAGGCTGGCGTGCTGGTCAAGGAGCTGGCTGCCATTGCCGGCGGCAAGGGCGGCGGCAAGCCGGACTTTGCAATGGCTGGCCTGAAGGACGAGACCAAGATCGACGAGGCACTGGCTGCTGTGGGTGCCATCGTCAAGAAGGCATTGGGCGAATAAATAAGGCAAAGATCAGGAAGGAGTGTTTCCCATGGAAGATTGTCTGTTCTGCATGATCGCGGAGGGCAAGATCCCCTCCAAAAAGCTGTACGAGGATGAGCAGGTGGTGGCGTTTTACGACATCAACCCGCAGGCCAAGGTGCATTTCCTCGTCATTCCCAAAAAGCACATCACCTCGGCCGCTGCGCTGACCGAGGAGGACGGTGCTCTGCTGGGCCATATTTTTGCCGTCATCGCAAAGCTGGCCAAGGAGCAGGGGCTGGAAAATGGCTACCGCGTCATTTCCAATGTGGGCGAGGATGCCGGTCAGACCGTCAAGCATCTGCACTTCCATGTTCTGGGCGGCGAAAAGCTGCCCGTCTGATGCCGATTATGAAAGGGAGAATTTGATTATGGCTGACACTTATACCCTGCATGTTGCAGGCCTGACTCGTGAACTGACCATCTGCAAGGTGAACGACCACATGGACATTGCGGCCTTCATCATGCTGGGCGACGCCGAGCTGACCGTGGCTGCTGCCGCCGAGCTGCTCAAGAAGTGCCCGGAGTTTGACATCCTGCTCACCGCTGAGGCCAAGGGCATCCCGCTGGCCCACGAGATGAGCCGTCAGAGCGGCAAGCCTTACGTTTGTGCACGCAAGGGCGTCAAGCTGTATATGCCGGACCCCGTTGTGGTGGAAGATCAGTCCATCACCACCGCCGGCAAGCAGAAGCTGGTCATTGACCGCAAGGAGCTGGATAAGATGAACGGCAAGCGCGTGCTGGTGGTGGATGATGTGATCTCCACCGGTGGTTCGCTGAAAGCTCTGGATGCACTGGCCGAGCAGACCCAGTGCACCATCGTGGGCCAGGCTGCTGTTCTGGCCGAGGGTGACGCAGCAGAGCGCAAGGATATCATCTTCCTGGAGCCGCTGCCCCTGTTCTTCCACTAAGCCGCCATGCGACGCCCGCTCTGCGTATTCTGCGCCGGAATGCTGGGTGTTGCGTTAATATGCGCTTTTTTGCCGCAAACGGAACTTTTTGTGCCGTTTGCGGCATTTTTTGTAGCCGTCTGCCTGCTGTTGTGCATCCCGGACCGCACCCGCAAAGCATCGCTCTGCCTGCTGCTGGGTGCGGCGGCCGGGCTGGCTGCCGCGAGACATACCAATGCCCGTCTGGAACAAACGCTGGAAAAATACGCCGGGCAGACGGTAGCATTGACGGCAGAAGTGGAATCGGTGTCGGCATCCTATTATCCGGGTATCGTGGATGCGGTGCTGCGGGTGGAACGGGTCAACGGCCGGGCGGCAGAGTTCTGGGTGGAATGCGATACCCTGCCGGTCTGTGAAGCCGGGGAGCGGGTGGAGGGGCGCTTTGCACTGGAAGCGCCGGAGCCTGCCGACCGTACAACCCTCTTTGCCGACGGCGTTGTACTGTGGGCAAGGGAGCCGCAGGCTTTTGCCCGGCTGGGCAAAAGCAGCAGCTTCCGGGCGCGCACCGGCCGCCTGCAAAAGCGGCTCAGTACCAGCCTGCGCGGTGAGATGAACGAGGATGCCGGCGGGGTTCTGGCCGCCATGACGGTGGGTGACCGGAACCATCTTTCTTCCGCCCTGCGCAGCGCCTACCGGGGCGCGGGGCTCTCCCATGTGCTGGTGGTCAGCGGGATGCACGTCTCCATTCTGTGCGGGGACGTGTTCGGGTCAGTGTTCGGCCGACGCAGGCGGGAACGCAGTTATCGCAGCCGCCGGGTCAAGGCGCTGTTTACGGCCTTCCTGGCGCTGCTGCTGGCAGGGGTCACCGGTTTTACGCCTTCTGTCTGCCGGGCAGCGGTGGCGGTATGGGTCAGCGCACTGGGTGTGTGGGTCTATGGCGCATCGGACGCCCTCACCTCACTGGCGGCGGCGGGCATCCTGATGACCGCCCGCAACAGCTATGCCGTGTGCGATATCGGCTTCGAGCTATCCTTTGCGGCAGTGGTGGGAACCGTCGCGGGCGGTGCCTGCATACGCCGTATCCGGGAATGGTGGTGTCAGGATTTCTGGAAAAAATCGGAGAACCCGGTCAGGCGGCCGTGGTACCTCAGGGTGTTTCCGGACCGGTTCTGGGGTTTGGCGGAGAGCGCCTGCATCTCGCTGTTTGCCTCTGCGGCGACCTTTCCAGTTCTGGTGCTGCGGGGGCTGAGCGTGAGCCTGTGGGCGGTGGCTTCCGGCGTGGCGGTGCTCTGGCTGGTGCAGCCCATGCTTCTGCTGAGCCTTGGCACCGCTTTTGCGGGGCTTGTCCCGGTGGCTGGGCCGCTGTATCTGCTGCTGGGCAAGGCTGCGGAAGCCCTGACCGGCCTGCTGAACCGCTGGACTGTGTGGATAAGCACAAAACCCGGCGCGGGGCTGTATTTTGACACAAACTATGCAGCCCTTGTCTGTCTGCTGCTGATGGCTCTGTGCGGGCTGGCACATCTCTGGAAGGTACGGCTGCGGGTGGCTGTGCCGGGCCTTCTGCTGACAGCCGTCCTTGCCATTGGCGTGGGCAACGCCCTGTGCCGGGATGTGGTGCACGTCGACCTTGTGGGCAGTGCCAACAGCCCGGCGGTGGTGGTCAGCCAGAATCACACAGCCGTGGTGCTGTTCCGGGGTGGGGCATCCACTCAGCGGGCGTTGGAAAACCAGCTGGCCCGCCGGGGCGTGACCACGGTGGAACTGCTGGCAGATCTGCGTCTGGACCCGGAAAATGCCTGCACGCTGCCTGCCCGGACGATGTGCCGAGTAGCAGTGCAGCCAGTGGGAAGCGCCGTCACCCGACAGACGTCGACCGCAGCAGTGGAGACCCTGCGTACCCGGTTCGGCTGCCTTGTGCGGCTGACCATCGGGGAGCAGCAGTTCGTGACCGTGAGCGGAACGGTGACGCTGGCCGAACCGGTCCGGGCGCAGTGGCTGCTGGCATCTCCGGCAAAGCCGGAGGCCGTGCAATGGGAACAGCTGCTGAGCCGGAGTGATCATTACCAATGGATGCAGGGTGGGGAAGCGGTATATGCTTCCCTCAGCCTGCGCCCTTCCGGCGGCTGGCGGGCAGAGTGATGCTTTGCAATCCGGCCGGAGTGTGGTACAATAACAATCGTTAAAGTATATTACCATTCACAGCAGAGGGAGGAGAACGGTTTGGCGACCGAGGCAAAACTCCGGCAGCTGGCCGACAAAGGCTGCCCGGTGTACTATTTTTATTCCACAGAGCGGTATCTGGTGCGGCAGGCGGTGAATGCGGCTGTCCGTGTTCTCTCAGCAGACAGTGACGAGGACGCAACCGTGCTGGACGGTGCGGCTCCGGAAATCGAAGGACTGATCATGGCGGCGGGCACCATCTCTTTTTTTGGCACCCGCCGCGTGGTGGTGCTGCCGGAGGTGGACCCGGGCGCATACGGCGCAAAGGATCTGGACGAGCTGTGCAGTACGCTGGCCAGCCTGGAAAATGCGGTGGTGGTGCTGGGCAGTGTGTTCCCATTGGAGCGCAGCAAGCTCAAGGCCGGGAAATCGGCCCAGAAACTCATTGCCCAGTGCAAGGCCATCGGCTACGTTGAAGAGCTGGCGAAACCCCGTCCCTTTGAGCTCAAGGCCATGATGATTGACCGGGCAAAGGCACAGGGAAGCTCACTGCCGGACGGCGCGGCTGCTGCGTTGCTGGAACGCTGTGGCGAGGATCCATTTTTGCTGGAAAACGAGGTGGACAAGCTCTGTGCGCTGTCCGGCTACCAGACCGTGACCGCTGCCATGGTGGCCGATATGGGCACCGTGAGCCTGGAAGCCGATGTGTTTGAGATGATCCGCATGATCACCGCCAAAAACGCCACCGGTGCCTGCAAGAAATTGCAGACCCTTCTGCGCCTGCAGCAGGAGCCCATTGCCATCACGGCGGCCATGATCGGCAGCTATGTGGACCTGTACCGGGTCAAGCTGGGCGCGGCCCGCAAAAAGAACTACAGTACGGTGTTCAAGGACTTTGGCTACAAGGGCAGCGATTACCGGCTCAAGCGCTCGGCCGAAACGGCGTCGCACTATACGCTGGGGCAGATCGAAGCCTGCCTGCAGGTGCTGCTGGAGCTGGACCAGAGCCTGAAGAGCCAGCCGGTGGAAGAGCAGATCTTGCTGGAAACGGCGCTGTGCCGGCTGGCCATGGCAGGGAGTGGACGATGATGCAGAATGAAATGATCCATACCGGCCGGGTGCTGATCGTGGAGGGCAAATACGATGCCGCCCGCCTTGCGCACCTGACCGATGCCATGATCCTGCTGACGGATGGATTTGGCATTTACAAAGACAAAAAGCGCCAGCAGCTGTTCAAAGCGCTGGCGCAGAAAAACGGGCTGATCCTGCTGACGGATTCGGATGCGGCGGGCTTCCGCATCCGGAACTACATCACGAATCTGGTGGGCGAAAAGAACGTGGTGCAGGCCTATGTGCCCGCCATTCATGGCAAGGAAAAGCGCAAGGAGCAGCCCGGCAAGGAAGGTTTGCTGGGGGTGGAAGGTGTGGAGGATGCCATCGTTCTGCAGGCTCTGCGGGATGCCCTCGGGGCTGAGGCAGGCGCAGCGCCTGCCCGCCCGGAAGGTCGGCAGATCACCTACACGGACCTGTACGAATGGGGGCTCTCCGGCAAGCCGGGCAGCGCAGAGCGCAAGGCAAAGTTGTTGAACGCACTGGGCTTGCCGCCGCGCCTTTCCAAAAAGGAGCTGGTCGAGGCGCTGAACCGGCTGTACACCTTTGAGCAGCTGGACGAGATCCAGGCAAGCGCGCTGACCGAATAAGGATTCCGAGACCGGCACAGGAGAAATGTTTCACTCCTGCGCCGGTTTTTTGTCCCAATGCTGGCGCAGCTGGCACAGCGCGTGGCTTTCCAGACGGGACACATAGCTGCGGCTGATGCCCAGCAGCTGTGCCGTTTCCAGCTGGGTCAGGGGCGGCTGCCCGGCCAGCCCGTACCGCAGCAGCAGGATCTGCCGCTCCCGTGCGGGCAGCGTTTCCAGCAGCTGCCGCACCCGCCGGATATCCTCCTGCCGCTCACAGCTGTCCTCCATGCAAAAGCCGTCCTGTATCACGTCCGCTAAGGTCAGCGCCGAGTCCCCGTCTGCCTCCAAGGTTTCCTGTAAGGAGACGGTCTGCCCGCTCTTGCGCTCCCGCCGGAACTGCATCCGGATCTCGTTT
>OOBP01001109.1_pt1 | contig 13738 bp, 18 predicted proteins | sample 1671681 | NCBI WGS metagenome assembly OOBP01 (sample SAMN06348181, study PRJEB24527) | human gut metagenome
ATCCGCCGAATTGACTTGCGATCAGACTGCCGATTACTCCAACCATGGTGCAAACCCCGCTCCTTACTGCATCACCCATCTGCTTTTTACCTCCCGCACGTCAACGTGTACAAAGTTGTCGGTATAGTACCGCCCAATGCCGCCCTTTCCGGGCAGCAGAGTTTCGACGTAGGCCGCCAGTGTATCCACCGACACCCCGGCGATCCAGATGTCCGCAGCCTTTCCATAGAGGTGCTGGCTGTACTTGGACGATTTCTTCTGCTTGGCGTTGTGGCTTGCGGTGCGGAAAGCGCTGTTGATGTTCACCGCCTTGCCGAAGTGATCCCGGATTTTCTGCAGCAGGGTCACAAGCTCATTGTCAATAAAGATCGGGTCGCTCCCGTCCTTGCACTTGAACTCCCAGACGTGGAAGTTCTTGCTCAGTGCCTTGTTCCCGTCCTTCGCATAGGAATATGCTTTGATTGCCATTGTTCTGCTCACTTCTTTCTTTTTTTATGATGTAGAATTTCCCGTATGTCTGGTTCAGCTTGTGTTTCAGCGCCATGCACTCGCAATGGCTCAGAACGCCGCGGTAGCTGCCAATAGTGCGCTCCACGCTCTCGGCTGTGATCTCGTTCGCCTCATACTGTGCCAGCACCTGTGAAAGCCGCAGCTTGATGCCGCGTATCGTGGTGTGACGCAGGCGGCGGTGTGTCGGCCACACCCTCACGCCCACAAATTCCACGCCCTGTTTCAATGGCTGGATGCTGGTTTTATGGTTCAGAGCAAGATTCAGCTCCCTGCGCAGGAATGCGGCAATCTCGTCCCGGATGTGTGCAAGTTCCTGCTTGTCGCGCCCGATGATGATAATGTCGTCCATGTACCGGATGTACCAGTGGATGTGCAGCGTATGCTTCACATACTGGTCCAGAACATCGAGGTAGATATTGGCGAACATCTGGCTGGTCAGGTTTCCGATTGGAACGCCGGTGTCCTCTAACCGGCACTCTGGCGGCACTTCGTCCGCGCTCATGCCCTCCGGCAGTCCAAACTTCGTCTGGTCACTGTGCAGGATCACGCGGAACAGCCACATCATGCGCGGGTCTGCGATCTTCCTGTTCAGGATCTTCAGCAGTATCTCGTGGTCTATCCGGTAGAAATACTTTGAAACGTCCAGTTTCAGCGTATAGGCCGGACCGCCTCGGTCTGCCTGCCGCATCCAGTATTGCAGTTGATCCAGCGCTGCGTGCGCCCCTTTGCCCTTGCGACACGCATAGCTATCCGAAATAAAGCCTTTATCGAATATGGGAAATACAACTTGGTAGATACCCCACTGCACAACGCGGTCAGGGTAGTGCAGCGCCATAGCCATGCGCAGCACAGGCCGCCGGATCCAGAAGATCCGGTACGACCCTACCTTATAGGTCTGCTTGACCAGACGGTTTCCCAGGATGATGCAGTATTCTGCTTTGCGCTGCTCAAAGATCAGCACTTCATCCCGGTGCTTCTTGCCCTTGCTGGCGTGGTAGTGCGCCAGCATCAGGTTGTCGAAAGCTACCACCTGGACAAAGATGTTTTTGTATGTTTTCATTCACAGCCTTCCGCACCCGTGGCATATACGGCCACTCCCCACCATTCACCGGGCGGTGGGATATTCCGGCCATTCTCCCCGGTATACTGTCTGCCTTGATGCGAATACAAATTTTTCGTGCAGCGCTCCCCGGCGCTGCCGACGGGTCCTGACCCCTTTTGCCCGCGTAATCCAGCCCATCTTTTCAGGCAAGCTGTGATTCATCTGGCGGGGAAAAGCGGAACGCCGCCCAATGTTGCCGTTGGCGTTGGAACGCACATTGTTCAGGTTCAGCTTGAACACGCCCGCGTTGGAAGTGTTGTTCCAGCTGCCGCCCCGGATCGGGATGCGTAAATGATGGTCAGGCCCCGGTTATGTAAAAAGGCAAGCAGCCCTATTTGGACTGCTTGCCCTCCACATACTTCATGTAATTGCCGATCATTCCGCCGATTGCCCCGGTATATTTGCTCCATGTTGCGTATTGGTGCATCGTGATGCAAGTGACAGGCTGCGGCGGGGCTTCCGGCGCTTGACCGTCCGCCCGCTTCTTGCGCTTTTTCTTCGGTTCCGTACCCTGCGGGTACAGTCTGGGGTTCGCCGCCTCGTCAAGATAATCCCGCAGATCCAGCAGCAGGGTATCGAACTCACGCAAGGTGTCGCGCTTGTAGTATTTCTTCTGGATCACGTTGCACAGGTGCAGCATATCGTACATCGTTTCCCGGATGCGCTTTGCAAGGCCGTATTTTTCCACTCTCGGAAACTGCACCAGTATGGGGCTTCCGTAGTTTATCATGGCTTTCACCGCTTCTTTCAGGCGGTAGCCTCCGTTTGGTGTGTTCATCTGCTGCAGCTTTTCGTTTTCAATACTGTTCATGTCATTTTCCCAGGCTCTGCAAAATATAGGGGCGGCTATCGCCGCCCCATCGGTTTACTGTCGGTCGGTTTGCGGTTTGCCCCTCTTATCAGAGGGAACCCACAAAAGCGGAACGCCGCCCAACGGCGCCGCTGGCGTAGGAACGCACATTGCTCAGGCTCAGCTCGAACACGCCCGCGCCGGAAGCGTAGACCCACCTGCCGCCCCGGACCGGGATGCGCTCGCCCTTGTTGATGGCCCACACGTTGTCTCCGCCGTAGTCGCCGTTCGGCTCCTGCGGGTACACGCCGATACCGTAAAGGATCTGCGGAACGGCAGACAGAGTGGTGGCCAGTGCGTTGAACTGCGTATCATGTCCGTCCTCGCTCTGCCCGGTCAGTGCATCGGTGACAAAGGTCCACTTGTTGCTGCGCCAGTCCAGCTTGATGGTGCCGGAGGAACCGGGTGCCACAAGGCTGCCGTCTGCGGCAATGGCTTTCCACAGGCTGCTTGCTGCGGACAGGTCTGCCGTGGCCAGTGCGGCATCATTGTGCTGGATGATCTGGATCTCGCCATCCATCAGGCGCAGGCCGGTAGCCCACTCCCACGCATTGCCGTTCAGGTCTGCAATAATCTTTCTGCTTCACATAAAGCAGCAGATCCGCCTTGTACATACCCTGGTCAAAGGACTGTTTTGCGCCGCCCTCCCAGTGTGCTGCACGTTCAAGCACACCGGGGTGCTGCGTGATGCAGGGGATCAGCCCCTTGTCATCTATGTAGCGCTCCTCGGCGAACTCGTTCAAGTTAAAGAACACGGTCTGCACGTCCTGGGCCACACAGTCCTTGAACGTAGGAAGTGGCTTCGGGGTTTCCGGTGTGCCGTAGTTCTGGTCAACGTCCAGCATGGTGTGTACCTCCGTATCAGCAGACGGTGGCAACCAGCCAGCTATCCACCTTGTCGGGGATCAGCAGCGGGTGGGTCTGCAGTTCCAGGAAGCGGCGGTCAGGGCGGTGCTCCACGGTGGTACGCAGCAGACGTGCAGTTTCGGCAGTGTGCCAAACCTTGTCATCATCCAGGTAGGTGCACAGACCGTAAGCACGCATGAAGTTTGCGTTGCTGGGGATCATCAGCACCATGTTGTCCGGGATCAGGGGCTTGGTTTCGCCGGTTTCATCATCCAGGTAGACTTCATCATAGCCGTAAATGTCCACACCGGGCAGGTTCAGGTGGCCGTAGTATGTCAGACCGCCTTCCAGTTCCTTGGGAGCCATGGAGCCAATGTCAAAGCGGCGCTTGTCCATCAGATCCAGAATCTTGCTGTCAGCCATGAAATGGTTTGCGGCCAGCTTGCCCATAACGATCATGTCAGCGTTGGCAAAGCCGTTGCGGCTCACCTGCTGCTTCCAGTCGCACAGATTACCCCAGGGATCCGCAGCGGACTTGCCCCACTGCTTCGTACCCTCCAGATTGATCTTGTTGGTGAAGCCAAAGTCAATGACTTCGTTCACACCCTTGCCCTTCACTTTCAGCTGACCGGTGGTAAGCACCTGGGCTGCCATCCACTCTTCGCGGCGGGTGGTCATGTCATTCAGCTTGTTGTAGTCCTCGACCAGCTTTTCGGCTGCACGCTCTTCCGGCTTCTTGCTGGAATAAATATCCTCACCGGGCAGGCGCTTCAGGAACATATCCGCAGTGGTGATGATTGCAGGATTGATAAGGGGCGGTGCATAGGACTTGGTTTCGTAGCCCTCATTCTGCACGACCTCGCCGCCCACCAGCGGATGAATGAAAGCTGCCATCTTGCGGTTTCCCTTGACAATATCAATGTCAACGCGCTCGGTGGAGAATGTTTTCACATTGCCGAAGAAGCGGTTGAGCAGAAAAGTGCGGATCGGGGGCGCGGTACGCACAGCCTCGGCCAGATACCGCGGCTCGTAGATGTTGATCTCATTTGCCATTTTTTTGTTTCCTCCTATCACTTCAGGAAAATGCCCAGGTTGCGCAGAGGGATCTCCACGTCCGCCGCGCTCACATTGTTCGGCAGCACCAGGCCATTGGCGAAGAACTCGCCAGTCAGATAGACCGGAACTTCCTCGTCTGCCTTTGCGCTGTCAGCCGTGATGCCATACAGGCCGGTAAGAACTGCTGCGCCGGCGCTGGCCGGGGCTGCAATGGGTTTCACCTTACCGTCAGCAATCAGGACGGGGGCGTGCGCCTCCACTGCTTCGCTCGCAGTCTTGCTGGTCTTGGCAATGCCAATGTCTGCGCCGGCGATGAAATACTCCGGGGCGGTGCTGAAGTCTTTTCTTGCAAGATCCATACTCATGGTTCTTTCCTCCTTACTTCACGCCGTTGGCCTTGCGGATAGCATTCATGAAGATGCTTGCTTCCGCGTCCTCCGGCTCCGGGTTTGCAGGCGGCGGATTGGTGATGTCGTTTGCGCCAGAATCCTGGGCGTTCTTCTTCACCTTGTCCAGGTAGTCCTGGCTCTGCTTCTGCTGCTTTGCCTTCATGCTGGCGATCATAGCTTTTGCAAAGGATGCAGAATCAACGGGCTTGGTAAACTTCGCCTCGTTGGCCTGATCTTCTGCGCCGGGCATGGTCGCGTCCTCGATCTCCTTGATGCGGGTGCGCTCGGTAGTGATAGCTTCGTCCTCGATCTTAGCTACCAGATCCGGGCACGCCTTGCGGAGATCATCCACGGTCTTAATGTCCTTAATATCCATGTCTGTTACCTCCCCATGGGTTTTGTTTTCCGGCTGTTCCGCCGGGCGTTTATTTTCAGGCTGGGTCGTGGTCTTATCCACCACCCGGCTCCTGACAAAGTTTGGTGCCTGATTGAACGGTGTGTTCATGCTGATGCTGTTGACGAACAGGATACCGTTTCGGTTCTCCACCACGGAATCCTCTGAATCATCGTCCACCTCGTCCACAAAGCCTTTTTCCTTGGCTTCTGCGGGGGTCCACCAGCTGGTTTCATCCATCCACTTTGCACACTCTTCCTCGGTATTGCCGGACTTCTTGGCATACAGAGTGATGATGTTACTGCGGATGGCTTCCAGCGCTTTCAGGCAGTTGTTGAGATCGTCTGCGGTCAGGTAGTCACAGATACCCATGCTGACCGGGTGGATCATGTAGCTGCCATCTGCCGCCGCTACCACCTTGTCTGCATGGCAGGCAACGATGGTGGCAGCGCTGGCGCACAGACCGTCAATGTGAGCGGTCACGGTGGCTGCATTGCGTTCCAGCATATTGCCAATGGCCTGTGCCGCAAAAACATCACCACCGCCAGAGTTGATGTACACGGTGATTTCCTTTACATCGCCCAGGGCGGCAAGGTCATCCGCAAACCGTTTCGGGGTCGCGGCATCCTCCCACCAGCTGCGCTCGGAAATATCGCCGTAAAGCAGAAGTTCCGCTTTCTGGTCATCATCGGCCAGATTGCAGAACTGCCAGAACTTATCATTCTTTGTTTTCGGGGTTGCCTGCAGATTGGGCTTGCTCATAAAGTCCTACCTCCTTCATTTTTTCCATTTCGCTCTTGCGCTGCCGCATATTGGCCCGCCAGCTACCGCCGGTCATCTGGGCGGTTTCCTGTTCCGCCGTACTGATTCCCTCTTTTATGCGGAGTTTGGCTGCCTCGATTTCTTTCTTGGCATCCAGATTGGTGCGGGCCGGGCCGTTCCATGTGCAGGCTGTGTAAGCTTTTGCCATCGCCGGGTCATCAAAGAAACCCGGCGCATTGATACGCCCACGGGCCACCGCCTCGGCAAACCACTTCTCGTAGGCCGGCTGGCAGAAGTCGGCCGCAAAGCTATCCCGCAGCACACCGCAGGTGCGCCAGAACTCATTCAAAGCGCCGCGGCTCGCGGAGTAGTTGGACGAGAACTTTTTGTACAGAACCTCTCTGGGAATCTCCACGCCGGTTGCCACCTGGTCGGACATGGCCGACATAAACCCGTCAAAGGTCGTGGTCGGATGTTTCGGGTCAAACACGGACGTATCTTCACCCGGCGCAAGATCGAACACGGCAGACGGTGCAAGGTCAATGCCCAGTTCATCAGCCGGGGTGTTCGGGTCCTCCGCCTTATCTGCGGGTTCCTCGCCAAAAGGTGCTTGGCTGGTCGGGTTGTCGTGCTTGATAAACAGCGTGATGGAGGATGCCACAATGGCCGCCGCCAGTTCTGCTTCCGTGTATCTGCCCATCTGTTTCAGCGTAGGCAGTACCGGGGCCAGCAGGGGCACGCCACGCCGCTGCCCGGCACGTTCTCTCTGGGTAACGCACAGGATGTTCGGTTCTCCCGTTTCCGGGTCGCGGGCTTCTACCCGCGTCCAGGTCAAGGGCACCGCGCTGTCATAAGCCAGCGGATGCCGGCTTGCTACCCAGTAAGCCACCACGGCACCGTCCTTGTCCGTTTCCACGCCCTGCACGATCTGGTACACGCTATGCCCGTCCACAGTGCAAGGATACATTCTGTCCATGCGGTCAGGGCTGCAAATCAGGTCGGCTTCAATCAGGCGCAGACGCAGGGCATACGGCCAGTGCGGATTCTCGCTGAACTGCACCGCTGCAAAAGCATCACCGTTCATCAGGAAGCTGGTAAACGCCAGCGTCTGCAAGCGCCAAAAGTTGTCCATGCCTGAAGCATCGCAAAGGGTGCTGTCTGCCCAAAGTTCAAACTCGCGGGAGATCTGGGCCTGCAGCTGGTCAGCCTGTTCCTCGGTCAGGTGCAGATAGTCCGCATCCACCTGCGGGGTTGGCACAAGGCCACTGCCCACCACGTTGGTGCGCAGGGTCTTGATGGCACCGGTAGCCAGCGGGATTCCCATGTAGGCATCCCGGCTCCGCTTGCGCAAGGTTTCAATATTATCTTCGATGTCCTCTTTTGCGCTGCCACCGCCAACGTGCCAGCTGCGCATGGCGCGGGAGATACGGCTTGCACCGTAATTTCCGTAGCCAGTGCCGTTGTTCATGATGGACAGTGCAGATCGTGCCACAGCGCGGCGATAGCCTTTTTCAGGCGAGATCGCCGCAATGGCTTTATCCAGAATATTTGTCATATCGTCCACCGTCCTTACACATCATGCGGGGAGAAGTGATAGATCCGGTTCCTGCCCCGCCCGCGTTCTGCCGCTTCGGCCTCGGCCACTTTCTTTTCCCAGAAGATGATGCTCTCCCGGATCTGTTTCAGGCTGGCACGGGTCAGCATCATCTGTTCGATCTGGTAACTCTGCCCGGTCGATACAGCAGCCTCCGCTTCCAGCCACATATCAAGGTGCCGCTGCGCGGTTTCTTTTGAGATAATCGGCATTTAGATACCTCCCGATCTTCTTCTGCGGTACTGGCGCGGTGCAGCCTGGCGCGGTGCTTCCTCGCCGGGAATTTCCAAGCCAGGGGGATTGCTGATTTCCAGCGCAGCCGTGGCATAGTTCCGCACGTCAAATGCTTCATTACGCTTCTGGGCCGGGTCTTTCAGTTCCCACCGCTCCACCTTGCGGCCAGACTTCCAGCGCGTGACCTTGTGTTCCGCAGTAAGCATCTTGAAATAGTTTTCGTTGTAGCCCGCGTCCTCTGCCGCAGGGAAGTGGCAGTAGTTCGGGCCTTTGATAAGCACTTTCAACCGGGCAAGGACGTGGTTCTTTCCCGTGTCAACACCCAGCGTGAACAGTTCGCCGCCTACGCGGTTGTTCTTTGTGGGGTTGCGCAGGTAGGGCACGTCCATACCGCCACGGCCTTTGATGGGCCAGATGTGGCGTTCTTCCCGTTCTTTGCAGAAACGAATGACCTGATCCGGGAAGTGGCCGCCGCTGTCCATGCAGACACACCGCAGGGACAGTTCCGTGCCATCTTTCTTCTTCCAGGTCTTTGATAAGAACTCGTCCAGGTCTGCCCAGACCTGCCCGCGTTTCAGGTCGCCGTAAATACGCTGATACCGGATGCCCCAACTTTCCTTGCCAATGCCCCAGCCCACCACTTCGACCTCGAAACGGTTGTCCTGGGTATCGACACCGGCTGTCAGGTACACCACGCCATCCGGCACTTCGGCCTCGTAGAACTCGCGGCGGTCCATCAGGTTGTTGGCTTCCACCGTTTCGCCCGGTTCCTCCCAAGGCAAGCCAAGGTCGGTGTTCACAAAGACCTGCATCTTCTCGTAGTCGCCACGCTTTGCGTCCAGAGCGGCAGCTATGAAGTCCTCCACGATCTTGTCCCAGCCGCACAGGGTCGAGCCGATCTTGTTCATGTGGAAGCCCCGTACCGCCCGTTCCGGGTGCTCTGCGTGCCACTTGCCTTGCAGGCTGTTCTTCTTCCAGCGGTATTCATTGTCCAGACAGCCGCACTCGGCGCAGCGGTATTGCACGCCGCCCTCCGGCCACTTGTCCTGATCGAATACCATGTTGTCCCAAACAAAGGGCTGATAAAAGCCGCAGTTTGGACAAGGCACCGTCCACTCTTCCTGGGTGGATGCGTTGAACTCGTCCAAAATGCGGCTTGCATTTTTTGTGGTAGGCGTAGATATGAGCACCGTCTTGTAGTCCCAGAACGTTGTTTGGCGCTGCTCGGCCAGCATAACAGGGTCGCCCTCTTTGCCGGCGCTGACTTTGTAAGCGTCCACCTCGTCCGCCAGCAGCACCTTGATGGGGCGGCCGCGAAGATCGGTCGGCGAATTTGCGCCAACAATGGTCAGCTGTCCACCGCTAAAATTTTTCTTCATGATCGTGTTGCCAGAGTAGCGGCTTTTGTTGTCCACAAGGCCCCGGAGTACCGGCGTGTCCCGAATCATGGTAGTCAGGCGGTCTTTGCTGAAACTTTCTCCCAGACTTACCGTAGGCTGCACTACCATGATAGGGGCCGGGTAATAGTTCATGTAAAATCCAACCGTGTTAAGGATCAGCCCATCCGTCTTGCCGGACTGGGCACACATCATGGCTACCACCTTGCGGATATGCACATCGCCAATGGCATCCATGATCTCCCGCTGGAATGGTGCGTTGTCCGTGTTCCAGCGGCCTTGTGCTGCGGATGCTTCCGCCGACAAGCGCCGGAAGTTATCTGCCCACTGGCTAAGTGTCAGGTTCGGTGGCGGTTTCAGCGCTCCCAGCGCCCGGCTGAACATCTGCGCTGTCTGCGGTTCCAGGTGGATCATTGCCATGGTTTCCGCCGCCTTTCTTGACGCAGTTCTTGAACGGGCAAAACTGCTGGATCTCATTCAGCCGGGTGCCCCAGACACAGTGCCGGCATTTATTCTTCCTGCTCATCTTCGGATTCCTCCTCCGGTGCCGCCAGCGCAATTTCCGGGTCGCTCAATTCCACAAGCGCTTCCTGTACCGCTTTTTGCAAAATGTCGTGTGCTTCCGCCGGGTCAGTCAGCTGTGCCATGGTACTTGCGTACTTGGTCGGGATGGTTTCCAGTCGGTTCTTGAAGTTGGCAAAGATGGTTTTCAGGGCACGCTCCACGTCCTCGGTGCGGTGCAGGTCGCCTTGGGCTTCCTCCATCCGCATCTTCTCGATTTTGCCACGGGTTTCCTCCCGCTCGGCGCGGGCAGCCACAAGCCGTGTCTGGTCATCCCGGTTGCCGATTTTCATTTCCAGATACTGCCTGACCACCGTTTTCATATCAAAGACACCGGGCCGGACTTCGGACAACTTGCCCTCGTCCCGCAGGTTCCGCACCTGCCGGTCGGTAATGCCAAGACACTCTGCCACAGCCTTACTCGTATACAGAGGCATCCTTGTCACCGTCCTTGTCGGGTATCTCTCCCGTTGCCCGGATCTTCAGCAGTTCAAGCCGCTGCTGTTCGGTTTCCAGATGCAGCCGGTCCATCTCGTTCTTCTGCATCTGGGCTGCCGCCGACAGGATGCGGCCATGGATCTTGTTCAGTGCTTCCTGTAATTGCAGGATGCGCTGTGCCGGGGTTTCTTTCTGGTACATACCGATCTGCTGGTTCGCACCGTCCCGCTTCCGCTTGCCGCGGCCGCCGGGCACTCGCATATCGGTGACGCTGGAAACTATCAGCTGGTCAGGCGGCAGCTGCTGGTATTCCTTGATCTTGTCCAGGATGTACTTCTCCCGGAGCAGCAGCACACCGATTTCATGGGAAGTCAGTTCGGTGCTGTTCCGGGGTGCGTCCTCTACGATCTGTTTTTCTTCCTGGGTGAGTTTATCAAAGAAGATGGCGGCATAGGCTCCATCCTTCATTGCGTTCTCATTTCCCGCCGGTGCCCCACCGCCGGAGTTGCCCACGGCGTTTTTGTTTCCCGGCTGCCCGCCGGGCTTCCGGGCTGCAGGCGGGTCCCACCCGTCTTTTGCCTTCCAGCGGCGGACCGTATCATATTTAAGATGGAGATCATCCGCCAGCTGCCGGAGATTCACTTCTCCGTCTTTCTCCATCCGGGCAATGTACTCCGCGCGGGCGGCATCGCGCTCATCGCTTCGCCTTGCCATTTGGTTTTCCTCCAATAAAAAATGCCCCGCCTGGCAAATCATCCAGACAGAGCATCCAGTATCGCCGCCGGTCCTGCGGCATCTTAGGAACCACCTACAACTTGTAGCCGGTTGGATATGGCAAAGGCCCCTCGGTTCTACACCACCGTGGGGCCTTTCTCATAATTCCACTGTACCAATTATACCACTAAAAACGGGACATAACGGGACATCTTTCACCGTTTGGGGCCTTGAATTGTAAACACTTTATGACATACCACCATTTTGCCGCACCCGGCAAGATGGTCTTTTCCCGATTTTGTTGACCTCAACAAGATCGCCGCCGGGGTGTTTTGGCGGCACCGGCAAAACATGAGTTGCTTACAAATTGTAAGCAGCCACCATTTTGTTGACGCTACCAATATGGTTCCCGCCATCCCGGTGACGTTACCGCCATGGTGTCCCGGCCTGAATTTTTTGAACCCGTCACCCTTTTTCTGGGGCCAAAACGCGGAACCCCTTCAAAAATTTTTGCACCTAGAAATATTTTGGGGCTTTGGAACCCGCACCGCGCCCGCCGGCGGGGGGCAGTACCTTTCTGAAAATGGAAAAAATTCCTAGTAAAAATGGTAGAAAGTGGCAAAAAGTACCAAAAATCGGTCTTTTTTCACCGTCAAAACAGCCAAAAATCAGAGAAAAATCCAGCCAAAACAGCCAAAAATTTCCGAAAAATCCGGTCAAAAACCTTTCTAAAAGGTGGAGCAGACCGGGCCGGGCCTATCCTAAAAGGTAGGGCGGCGGGGTCATCGGGGCCGCCGATCTTCCGGGGCGGCTGGGCTGTCGCTGCGGTCATCGGGGCGGCGCTGTCATCCTTAAAGGTAGTGGCGGGCTGCCGTCGGTTTGCTGCTGGCGGCTGGTGCAGGGCTGGCAGGCGGTGCAGGGCTGGCAGTGTGGCAGCGTGGCGCTGGCTGTCTATCCTATATGGTGTGGGCTGTCATTGGTGGCGGTGGGCTGCGCTGTCTATCCTATATAGTAGCAAGGTAGGCCGGGGCGTCGGTCATCGGGTCGGCGCTGCTGCCCATTGTGCGCCGGATCCATGCTGGGCACCGGTGGCGGCTGCACAGTTCCAGCCGCAGACGTTCCAGCGTCACGGGTGCAGCCGGAGCCGTTCCAGATCATCCGGCAGGCGCAGAACGCACAAAAGGCAGGGCGGGCCGTGTGGCCTGTCCTGCCTTTTGTGTTTGTCCGATCTGGTTTTATTCGCTGTCGCCGGGGTCATCTGCTGCGGGCGGCTGGAAGCCGTCGCGGGCCATTCGCTCCCGTGTGGCGGTCAAAATATAGCCTTGTACGCTTTCCCCGGCCTGCGCTGCTGCCGCCTTTATTTTTTCCGCCTCTGCTTTTGGCGGTTTCAAGTTGATTTGTGCGCACTTTGCTAAATATCGGTTATTCGTTATTTTTTTCTTTTCATTGATTGGCATTTTCTTCACCTCTTTTCTATTCAGGGTCATTATACCATATTTCGCGGCATTGTACCATGTGCAATTTTGACAGCATGGTACAATGTTTTTTGTGCAAATAGTAGATTGCATGGTACAATGCTTGACAGTTCTTTCTTTGCATGGTACAATGCAATCACAGCAAAGGAAACCAAGCAAAGAGAAAAGAGGGCAAACAATGAAAAAACTGCATGAAGTCGTTCCTTATCCCGGTTCTTGCAGCTGGACCGCTCCCAGCGGCAGCCGCTACACCGTCACCGATGAAGGCCCCTGTTACATGGTGTTCCGTAACGGTGAGTTTATCGGGGCGATTGATGGGGCCGATGATCTGGACGCTTTCGGCCAGATGAACCACTTCCCCGGTTGAGCAGATCGGACACTTTCGCAGGGCTGCACCGATGAAAAGCAACCCAGCCCCAGCCCGCAAGGGCAAATCCAAGCAGAAAGGAGTGAACCGCATGAGCGCAAATTTCTTCAAGCTGCCTGAATCCGACAAGCGGAAAATCTGGGCGGCGCTGCTCAAAGAGTGGGCAGCAAAAAAGGCCGCCAACCGGGCAAACGGTTGACAGCCTAGCAAGATGGGATTTGATCCACCAATCTTGCAATGATTTTACCACCGGCAGGCGGTAAAGTCAAGCGGATGCCCTGGCAGGGCTGCACCGCTCAAACAAAGCGGCCCCGCCCCACTACCCCGGCAGCCCGCCGGGAGAAACTGAAAAAGCAAAGGAGCAAAGAACATGAAACTTTTGAACACTGCAAAGAAGATCACCACCGCCGCCGCACTGGTGGCCGCAATGCTGGCAGGCGCAGCCCCCAAAGCCGCCGCCTGCCCCTACACCGTCGGCCGCCTGGGCCGCTACATCGCCCCGGCCATTGTGCAGGGCATGACCGCCACCGATGACGGCGCGGTTGAAGTCTGGTGCACCGACGCGCTGGACGGCGACGACTGGTTTTTTACCGTCGATGCAAAAACCGATCTGCAGATTTATGACCGGGTGCATCTGGTAGTCGATGCCAACGGCACCCCGGACAATTTCGCAGATGATAAAGTGCTCGATGCACTTTACTGCCACGACTGCGGCAACGTGGAAGATTGAACCGAAAGGAGCGCAGAACATGACAACAGCCGCCAGCCGTGAAGATCAGGTTTTGAACCAGCAGGAGCGCGAAAGCGACGACTGCGCCGGGTGCCCGTTCGCAGGTGTCAACACCTGCCGGAACCAGTGCCATGAAGTGACCGCCATCTATAACCCGAACTTGACCCACTGAAAGGAGTGCAGCAACATGATGACACTTGAACAGATCCGCGAACGGAACCGCAAGGAGAACGCCGCAGCCCAGCGCCTGCAGGCCGCCGGGTATCGGCTGGAAGGATGGGACCCCCGCACCGGGCAGCGGATCGCCGCCCAGATCACC
>OOBP01001116.1_pt1 | contig 13615 bp, 14 predicted proteins | sample 1671681 | NCBI WGS metagenome assembly OOBP01 (sample SAMN06348181, study PRJEB24527) | human gut metagenome
CGCCTGCGGCAGTTCGTGTGCCCCGGTCAGCCGGTGCAGCAAAAGGAGCCGCCCGTCAGGGGCGAACCCGCCTGCGGCAGTTCGTGTGCCCCGGTCAGCCGGTGCAGCAAAAGGAGCCGCCCGGAAAGGGCGTATTGCTGAAGCAACTCGTGTGCCCCGGTCAATCGGTGCCGAGAAAGGAAAAGCACCGCAGAATTGCTTCCACGGTGCTCAAAGTATGCACTTTTACTCAAATCGCAGCAGTGTATCGACATCCTTACGCGCCGGAGCCTGCGGGTCCTGTGCCGGATGACCGAGCGCGATGAGCGCGGCCACTTCCTGACCCTCGGGAATTTCCACGACCTTGGCAACCTCGGCGGGATCGTAAATACCCATAATAACCGTGCCGAGACCGAGCGCATGCGCGGACAGGCAGAAGGTCTGTGCGGCGATGCCCGCATCAAAGGACTGCCAGTGAGTGGCAAGCGGGGTACTGAACGAGCCGTCGCGCTCGTAGCCGGAGCGCTCCTTGATCATGGTCAGCACGACCAGCGCCGGTGCGCCGTGGGTGGTCTTCTGGTTGTAGGCAAAACCGAGCATGCAGTTGTCGGCCAGCTTGTCCTTCTTTTCCTTGTCGGTCACAACGATGTAGCGCGCGATCTGCGTATTCTTCCAGCTCGGCGCAAAGGCGGCAGCTTCAACGACCTGACGAACCTCGTCCTCGGTCACAGGCTGCTCGGTGAACTTGCGGATGCTTCGGCGGGTTTTGATACATTCCAGTGCTTCCATGAGAATATCTTCCTTTTTAGAGTATGTTTGACTTTATTATAGCAGAGCGGAAAAGCAAGTGCAAGTTAATTATCCGCCATTACCTTAATATAGTAGCGGCGATGGCGCGGACCGTCGAACTCGCAGAAGTACACGCCCTGCCAGATGCCGAGGAGGGGCTTGCCGTCCTCGATGAGCACGGTCTGGCTCGGGCCGACATAGCTGCACTTGAGGTGCGCGGTCGAATTGCCCTCGGCATGCCGAAACTCGCGCCGGTCGGGAAACGCCTCGCGCAGACCGAGCAGCAAGTCGTGCTGCACATCCGGGTCGGCGTTTTCGTTGATGGTGATACCGGCGGTCGTGTGCGGACAGTACACCACAGCAAGACCGCTCTGCACACCGCTCTCGCGGATGACTTCACGCAGTCTGGCGGTGATATTGTACATGCCCTCGTGATCGGTCGAGAGGGAAAATTCTCTGGTTTTCATGCTCATTCTCCTCGGCTTTCGTGCAGATAGGTCGCTTCCAGATCGGAAAGGTGCAGCTTTACGGCAAGCGGGTACTTCTCGAACGCGTGCGCGAGTGCGAAGCTGCCGCCCTTGACCGACTCGTCAAAGCCGCCCATGTGCCAGCGCACGGCGATCGCTTCCTCGGTGCGCAGCCGCATGAATCGCTCGATCAGGAACACGGATTTTTCGCCGTGACCGTACGGAAACTGGTCGTCTACTGCGTAAACCGGCACCTTTTCCCACTCGCCGCGGTCGTTTTTGCGGTTGCGGAGCTCGGTCTTGTAGAAACCGGCCTTGCACAGATCGTGCAGGAGCGAAACGATGGTGTAGCTTTCCAGATCGTCGGTTTCGGGATTGAAATGCTTGGAGATCAGCACGTTGTACACGTTGAGCGAGTGGTCGAGCAGACCGCCCTCATACGCAGCGTGAAACCGCGTGGACGCGGGAGCCGTGAAGAAATCCGTGCCCTCGAGCCATGCAAGCAGCTTTTCCGCGCCCGGACGATGGATGTTTTTGTTGTAGGTTTCGATGAAAATCTCTTTATTTGTCATGTTGTTCCTCCATTCGGGTGCGGGCAAGCCGCAGAAGCGTATCCCGCCGATTGTCGGTCTGGCCGTCTATCACGGCATCCAGCAGGGCGTGCAGCATTTCACCGACCGGTCTGCCGCGCAGACCGAGCGCCTGTAAATCGGCTCCGTTTACGGCAAGCTGCCGCAGTGAGAAGCATTGCTCCTGCGCGAGCACGCGGTTCAGCAGCGCCTCGGTCTCAAACAGCTGCGCCACATAGTCGCGGCTGGTGCCCTGACCGACCGCATCGCCTTTTTTGATCGCCAGCAGGTCACGGAACCGCGCCTCTCCGATGCGCGACAGGCTGCGCCGCACCAGCTTTTCGTTGTCACCGAGCGGTGTGTCGTGCCGCTCGACCAGCAGGAGGATGCGTTCGGTGTCCGCGCTCGAGAACCGCAGCCGCGGCAGGAGCTTGCGCGACAGCGCAAGGCTCGCCCTGGGATGTCCCCGGAAATGCCCGATGCCTTGCTCGTCCACGGTCTTGCAGGCGGGCTTGCCGCTGTCGTGCAGCAGCATCGCCCACCGGAGCACCGGCTCGGCCGGCACCTGACCCACCGCGCGCACGGTGTGCTCCCACACATCGTACAGGTGGTGCGGATTCTGCTGCTGACAGCCCTGCATGGGCGCGAGCTCGGGCAGGGCAGAGGTGATAAGGTCGGCATAAGCCATCAGCGTGCGCTGCACATAGCGGCCGCACAGCAGACCGGTCAGCTCCTCACGGATGCGCTCGGCGGCAATGCAGTCCAGGCGATGCACCTGCCGCCGCATGGCAGCGGCGGTTTCCGGCTCGATGGCAAAACCCAGCTTGGATGCGAAGCGCAGTCCGCGCAGGATGCGCAGCGCGTCCTCCTGAAATCGGGTGTCTGCATCACCGACCGCGCGCAGAACGCCGTTTTGGAGGTCGGTTTGCCCGCCAAACGGGTCGCACAGACCGCGTTCCGGGTGCCACGCCATCGCACCGACCGTGAAATCCCGGCGGGCCAGATCCTCACGGATGTCGGTGACAAAGCGCACGCCGTCCGGATGCCGCCCGTCCGAGTAGCCGCCCTCCGTGCGGTAGGTGGTAATCTCGAGCGGGCCGCCGTCCGTGAGTACGGTCAGCGTGCCGTGCCTGAGTCCGGTCGTGAGCACACGCGCGTCCGCGAACACGGCTTGCATCTGAGCCGGAGACGCGGACGTACACAAGTCCCAGTCGTGCGGTTCGACTCCGCGCAGGCTGTCGCGCACGCAGCCGCCGACCGCCCACGCCTCAAATCCGGCACGCTCTAATCGCCGGATGGCGTGTGCCGCGTGTTCGGGCAGCTGCATCACTTTTTGTCCTGCTTCAGCTTGTATGAGCTGCCGTCCGGATTGACAACCACCGTGTTGTCCAGCTGTGCCTTCAGGCTCTTGCGGAAATCGGCAACGTACTCTGCGCGGAGCTCCTGCTGCTCCTTCTTCTCCGCGTCGGTCAGTCCTTCGGTCTTGGCCTTTTTGGCAAGCGCGTTGATGCGTGCAATTTTTTCGTCTGTCATATTGCAAAATCTCCTTGATTATCCTTATGCTATCTTTATATTATATCAAATTTCTATCCGTAATGAAAGCCTTTTGCGGACGCTGAGCAGCCGTTTCCGGTTATACCGCTGAATCCACGCGAACGGCAGGTTGGCGAGCTGGATAACGAGCGCAATAACGGCATACCGAATGAGCCACGCCGTCCGGTTCGCACTCAGCAGACAAAAAACGAGCGATACCCAGCCGAGCACGCCGATCACATAATGAATCACCTCCGCACGGCAGGTGATGAACAGGAAACGGTCGAGGTATGCCGTATCCCGCCCGGATTTGAGGTGCCGCTTGTCAAATTCGGGATTGAACTGCGGCAGCCGGTCCTTCCATTTCGGCAGACCGATCTTGCGGAAAACCCGCATTTCCCAGTCGGAAACCGTGAAAAAACGCCGGTTTGGGTCAAACCATCGCGTCTGCACGTCCTTCGGCAGAGCGCACACCGCGCCAGCCGTACCGAAATGCAGTCCGAACCAGAACGCTGTATTCAGCAGGGTAATGAGCAGATCCTTCATGCGGTTTGCCTCCCTTCGAACTGCCTCTATCATACCATGATATCGCCGTTTGTTCAACCGAACTGCCTTGACCGACAGGCTTCTGCATGCTACAATGAATGAAGATTCTTCTGTGTTAAATCATAGTAAAGAGGTAGTTTATATGAAAATCGAAACAAAATGCCTGCATGAAGGCTACAAGCCGGAAAACGGCGGTCCGGGCGTCATGCCGATCGTGCAGTCCACCACTTACCGCTTTGACTCGACCGCAAAGATCGCGTCCCTGTTCGATATGCCGACAGAGTGCATCTACTCGCGCTTTGCCAACCCGACCTGCGATGCGGTAGAGAAGAAGATCGCGTCCCTCGAGGGCGGCGTCGGTGCGATGCTGACTTCCTCGGGTCAGGCGGCATCCCTGCTGTCCATCCTTAACCTGTGCTCGGCAGGCGACAGCTTCATTGCGGCTTCCACCATCTACGGCGGCACGATCAACCTGTTCGGCGTAACGCTCAAAAAGCTCGGCATCGAGTGCATCTGGGCGGACGCAGAGGCAAGCGAGGAGGAAGTGCAGAAGCTGTTCAAGCCCAACACCAAGGCTGTGTTCGGTGAGACGCTCGCCAATCCTGCTCTGACCGTGTTCGACATTGAAAAGTGGGCGAACATCGCGCACAAGAACAACGTGCCGCTCATCGTGGACAACACGTTCGCAACGCCGGTGCTGTGCCGACCGATCGAATGGGGCGCGGATATTGTCATCCACTCGACCACCAAGTACATGGACGGCCATGCCGTACAGGGCGGCGGCGTGATCGTGGACGGCGGCAAGTTTGACTGGGCGGCATCGGGCAAGTTCCCGGATTTCACCGAGCCGGACGAAAGCTACCACGGCGTGGTCTACACCCGCGAGTTCGGCGCGATGGCATACATCATCAAGGCTCGTATGCAGCTGATGCGTGACTTCGGCTGCTATCCGGCGGCGCACTCGGCGTTTCTGCTCAACCTCGGTCTGGAGACCCTTCCGGTGCGTATGCGCCAGTACTGCGAGAACGCGCTGACCGTTGCCAAGTTCCTCGAGTCGAGCGACAAGATCGCATCCGTTCGCTATCCGGCACTGCCGGGCAACGAGCACTACGAGCGTGCACAGAAGTACCTGCCGCTGGGCACCTCCGGCGTTATGTCCATCGACATCAAGGGCGGCCGCGCTCCGGCGATGAAGTTCATGGACAGCCTCAAGCTGGCGTGCAATGAGGTTCATGTTGCCGACATCCGCACCTGCGTGCTGCATCCGGCGTCCGAAACCCACCGTCAGCTGACCGATGAGCAGCTGGTTGCCGCAGGCATTGAGCCGGGCATGGTGCGTATTTCGGTCGGTCTGGAGAATGTTGAGGACATTATCGCTGACCTCAAGCAGGCTCTCGACCAGATTTAATCATTTTACAGCAAAACAGGGTGTGTCAACGGACATGCCCTGTTCTTTTAGGAGGAAACTATGCGTATTCGCTCTATCGAGGCATCCGACCGCGAATTTTTTATCGACCGCTGCCATGCGTTCTATAAAACGCCTGCCTGCGACCATGAAATCCCGCAGCAGAACGCCGAACGCACGTTTGAGCTGCTCCTGCACGGCACGCCGTATGCGGACTGCCTGATTGCCGAGGACGAGAACGGACAGCCGTGCGCGTACTGCCTGCTGGCGCTCACCTGGTCGAATGAGGCGGGCGGTCTGTGCGTCTGGCTGGAGGAAATCATGGTGGATGACGAGCGGCGCGGCAAGGGCATCGGCAGCAGGCTCATCGCCGCGGTGCACGAAAAATACAACACAGCCGCGCGGTATCGTCTGGAGGTAACGGAAAGCAATGTGCGGGCAAGTGCCCTCTATCACATGCTCGGCTTTGAGGATTTGGAGTACAGGCAGCTTATCCTCGATACGCCGCCGCTCGGCTAAGCAGATTGTTGGTATTTTTGTCACAAACTTGTTACAAATTACCTCTTGATTTTGTGCACTAAGCGCACTATAATAAAGACATCAAAAAGGAAGGAAGGTGGGTCCGATGGACAGTGAAATTCAGCAGTACGCGGGAGATATCCTTGCACATCCGCGTTTTCAGCAGCTTCGCACGTTCTGTCACCACGGACTGGACAACTCTGTGTATGACCATTCCGTTGCGGTAGCGGAAGCAGCCTGTCAGATCGCCCGCCTGATGCGTCTGTCGGAGAGCGAAACGACCTCGGTTGTCCGTGCCGCGCTGCTGCATGACTTTTTCGGCTATGACTGGCACGGCGAGCGCTTCCGCCGTTATCTGAGCCATTTTTCCGGCGTGCATCGCATTGCACACATGCACGGGTTCATTCACGGCCACATCGCAGCCGACCGCGCCAAGCATACCTTCGGTCTGTCCGAGCGGGAGTGCGAAGCCATTGCACGGCATATGTTTCCGCTGGCGGCCATGCCGCGCACGCGAATCGCGTGGATCATCACCGTGGCGGATAAAGCCGTGGCATCGAAGGAAATGACCGCCGCTGTCGGCGGTTACGTCTCGCACGCGTACCATAAAATTTTCGCATAAAAAGCACCCGATCTCCATTGTGTCTGTTGGAGATCGGGTTTTTGTTATTCGTAGATGGAGTTGATGATGGATTCTATGGTATTTTCTCACAATAAATTAAGTCGTATTTTAGGTATTTACACAAAATATAACTTTTTCTATTGACAATCACCTGATAGGTGTTTATCTTATGTATTAAGAAATTCACCTAATAGGTGATTGTGCAAGGTGGTGAAATTGATGAAGAAATACAATCTCTCCAATTCAGAAGAAATTCTGATGAACACGTTGTGGAAAGAGAACACTCCGTTAACGGTTGCTCAGCTTTCAGAAAAAATTATAGAAGCCGACTGGAAACCAAATTATGTTGACAAACTCGTAAAGCAGCTTGTCAAAAAAGGCATGGTAAAGGCTGACGGTATCCAGCAGGACAGATTTTATCGGTCGCAGCAATTTGTGCCGTGTTTGGCAAAGGATGAATTCCTTGCAAATATACTGGAAGAACAGGGTGTAAACAACGCACTATTCGCACGAATCGCCGTTGCATTGTTCAAAAAGGACGGCAAACAGCGCACGCCGGAACAGGATGAAAAACTGATTGCGGAACTCGAAAAGATGGTAGACGAGTACGAATCTCAGATTGAGGAAAAGAGCAAAGAGAAATAATGCAAATCACCATATTCTCATTTTTGTCTGCGTTACTATGGAGCAGCTTGTTAATTATAGCAATTTATCTGTTACGACATACGCAATTCAAACAGCACTTTGGCGTGCTGTCCATGGTTCTGCTGTACCTGTTCTGTGCAGTGCGGTTATTCCTGCCGTTGGAATTTCCACATACGTTGATTGCGGAAGATGATGTTGTTTATCCGTACATCTACAATCTGCTGACACGAGAACGAACTATGCTGGCAAACAAATCGCTTACACTCGTCCTTTGCACCGTATGGATACTCGGATTTTGTGTCCTGCTGTTTCGGTATGCTCGACAGTATCGTAAAGCAATACGCAGTATGGAGTGTTATGCCGAACCATGGGACGAACGAACCAACGCATTGTTAAAGCAAGTGCAGCAGCAGACCCGCCGCACAATAAAGGTGCAAGGGTACACCGCGGCAAGCGTTGAATCCGCGTTCGGTATCGGTGTGATTCACAAACGAATTATTCTACCGGATAAGGTCTATACCGAAGCGGAATTGCACTATGTCCTGCTGCATGAGTACACGCATTTTCTCAATCACGATACCATTGTTAAACTGTTGGTCACACTGTTCTGCATAATCTTCTGGTGGAATCCAGTTGTATACCTGCTGCAAAAGGATTTAGAGCAGAACTTGGAAATCAAATGCGACCTGTCCGTTGCACGAACACTGTGCAGCAAGGAACGCGCCGCATACTTGCGGACAATTCTTGCTCTGATGAAGCAGAGCGACCGCAAACACCGTATACCGTTTGCGGCAGCAGCGTTATTCAAAACGGACGCAGACGCCGCAATCAAGGAACGGTTTGAAACAGTTATGGCTTATTCAGAGCATCAACATCATTTCGTAGCTACCACAATATTTACCAGTGTATTCGCTGTTTTGTTGATTGTGTCCTATGCAGTTTTGCCGCAACCTCAATTTGCGGCACCTAAAAGTACAGAGCCGCAGACCATTGACTTTAACAGCGATACAGCGTATATCAAACAAGACCATGTGGGGGAATATTGGCTGTGTATTCAAAACGAACAGCCAATTACAATAAAAAAAGAAGAAGCTGACTTTTATCAGCAAACTGGATTAGAAATTGTAAAGGAGTGAAGCCATAAGGAAAAGTGCCTACTTTCATACAAACCATACAATAAAAGGAAACAACGATTGTTAGAACTATTCTATAACAATCGCAGAAAGTAAAAATTTGCATGTGGAGGGATAATTATGACTAAGTTCAAGAAAATCGTAAGCGGCACACTCGCGGGCTGCCTGATGGCGTCCGCGCTGATGATGAGCGCAGGCGCAGCAAATGTGCAGACCACCGTGATTTCCAAGGCGGGGGGGCAGGCTGCAGCGCAGAATACGGCGCAGACCCGCACCGCCGTAAAAATCAATCCGCAGAGCGCGGACATTTATGCAGAGGGCATTCCGGCCACCTTCCCGAGCGAGGACGGCAAGACGGTTTACACGGCGCTGAGCTACAACGGCTCGACCTACATGCCGCTGCGCACGGTTGGCCGCTGGATGGGAAAAAATATCTCGTGGGACGGTGCATCGCGCACGGTGTTCCTGTCGGGTACTACGGAAAAGTCGTATCCGTGTGCGGATGACGATGCGTACCACAAGGAAGGCGTGAAATATGTCGGTGCGACCGGCACGGCTACGCTCGATAAGGGCGTAAAGGTGCTCGTGGATGGCAAACAGCAGACCTTCAAAAACCAGAAGGGCGAGACGATTTATCCGCTGTTTTACCGAAACTCCATCTATCTGCCGCTGCGCAACATCGGTGAGCTGACCGGCATGGATGTAACGTGGTACAGCGCCAAGGCAGAGAATGACGTGAACGCCATCTTCCTGCGCATGCCGCTTTCGGACAGCAAGCGCGCCGAAATGGAAGCCTACGCGACGAACCTCATGAAGCAGCTGCTCGATATGCGAACGGATACGAAAAAGTTCAAGAATTGCGATTCTGCGGTGAAAAACGGCAGTTATACCGACTATGTGATTACCGACAAGGCGGCTGCTATGGCGGCGCTGGACTCCATCAAGCGCAAGGCGCAGACCATCCGCAGCGGCATGACCGAGCAGGCCAACCCGATCCGCTACTACAACAGCAGCCTGATGAACGAACTGGATTTTCTCATCAATAATGCGGATACCGTGATGGACCGCGTGAAGAACGGACGGGTCGTGGTCGGCAGCAGCAACCCGGATACGAGCGTAGTCGATCAGACCGCCGTTATGTTCGGCGCGGATGATACCATGCTCGACTGCGAACGTATGGTTCGCATGCTGCGGCAGAATATGGACAGACTGTTTTAACAGGCAAACAAAAGAAGCTGAGACAAAATCTCAGCTTCTTTTCATGTTATCCGCCGCAGACCGAGCAGGCGGTGTAACCCTGCCGCTTGGCTTCGGAAAGCGATATTGGAATCTGGCTTTTCTTCAAATACCGGCAGCCGGCGCTGTGATATTTGGAGCCGGTGTCTGTGACGTAAACGGTCTCGCTCTGGTCGTCCGAGCTGCTGTAAGCTGCCGGGACGGACGAACTGTCACTCGAGGAACCGCCCGAGGACGAGCCGCTCGATGCACCTGCTTTGAGCGTATCCACCTGTTTCTGTAAATCCGCCTTCTGGCTCGTGAGCGTGTCCACCTGCGTCTGCAGGCCGTTCTTCTCCTCGGTGAGCGAAGCCACCTGCGCTTTCAAATCGTCAATGGCCGGCTGGGATTCGTCCGCCTGCGCCTGCAGGTCGGAGACCGAGCCTTCCAGATGGCTTACCTGCGACTGCAGGGAAGCGGTCTCGTTCATCTGCTCTGCCAGATGATGATAATAGGTGTACGATGCACCGCCTAAAACGCAGTTCAGCAGCAGAGAAGCCGCGATTACAAGTGTTTTCAGCGTGTTTTTATCAAATTTTTTGCCATCCATGGATGTCCTCGCTCCTTTCAGTCCGGTTTCATTGTATCGCCTAAAATCTGGCTGTGTAAATGCGGCAGAGCGAATTGTCGATATCTGTCGAACTTATGGCAGCACTTTTGCGGCGATGTTTGTATAATTTTCGTGTCTAACATTGAAAAACAGTCGGGAAGTGTGTATAATGAAACTAACTGAAAGTATCTGAGGATATGCAAAGTTATTTCTCATTTTGGAGCGTAAAAATTTATGGCATATGAAAAAAATAGACGCCGTCCTCCGGTTGAGGATGACGGCACGCTGATCGAGGGACGCAACGCCGTCCTCGAAACGCTGCGCGCAGGCCGTGCAGTGGATAAGGTGTTTGTGGCCGAAGGCGCACACATCGGTGATGTGGCGGCAGAAGCGCGCAGGCATCGCGTTCCAGTCGTCACCTGCGACCGGCGCAAGCTGGACGGCATGAGCCCGACCGGCAACCATCAGGGCGTGATCGCACAGGCGGCGGCACAGGAGTACGTCTCGCTCGACGATATTTTCCGCGTCGCTGAGGAGCGCAGTGAGGTGCCGCTCATCGTTGTCTGCGACGGCATCGAGGACCCGCATAATCTGGGTGCCATCATCCGTTCGGCCGAGACCGCAGGCGCACACGGCGTTATCATCCCGAAGCGCAGAGCTGTCGGTCTGACCGCGGCTGTCGCTCGTTCGGCGGCGGGCGCACTCGCCTATGTCGGCGTACATAAGGCAAACAACCTTGCGTCCACGCTCGATGAACTCAAGGAACGCGGTGTATGGCTGTTCGGTGCAGAGGCTGATGGTACGGTCGGCCTGTATGACGCACCGTTTGACCGCCCGACCGCCATCATCATCGGCTCGGAAGGACAGGGGCTCAGCCGCCTGACCCGCGACAAGTGCGACTACATCGTCAGCATCCCGATGAGAGGCCGCGTCAACTCGCTGAACGCATCCAACGCGGCGGCTGTGCTGCTGTTTGAGGCGCTTCGCCGACGCACACAGGGCAATTAAGGGGGAAGTGAACATGGATAGAAAAGACGATATGGATCTGGAATCGCTGAAAAATATGCTCAGCGACGTACCGGATACCGATGAATTTGATCTGGATTCCATCATCGCCGAGGTGTCCGGTCAGGCGCCCGCAAAGGCGGCAGAGCCAATGCCTAAGGCATCGGCAGAGCCGGAAAAGCCGGTCGAGCCGCAGCCCGCACCGGCGGCAGAGATCAAGGCAGAGGAGCCGAAGACGGCTCCCAGAAATAAGAAGGATAAAACCGCAAAGAAGGCCGCAGAGACCGCCGCCGCCGTCGAACACGAGTCTGTTGAAGAAGCGCGCGAAGCGCGCATCGCGGCGCGCGAGCAGAAAATGGAAGAGCGTGAGCGCAGGACCGCGCAGAAGATCGCAGAGCGGCAGGCACGCCGCGAGGCCAAGCTGGCAGAAAAGGAAGCTGCCGAGAAGGCCGCCGAGCAGCAGGAGATCGTGGAAGAAGCCGCTGCCGAGGCAGCAAGCCGCAAGGCAAGCATCTCGCGCAAGCAGGCAAGAGCGGCACGCATTGCCGCCGATCAGGCCGAGGAAGAGGAAGATATCAAGCTGGTCGATCCCGAGGTGGCTATGCACGCGGCACGCCGCCGTTCGGGCATTCTGTCGTTCCGGTCGCTGCTGGTGCTGATCCTTGCCGCAGCTGCCGCGTATCTCAGCTTTGCACCGAGCTTTGAGGCACTGCCGCTTCCGGTCGTGCTCGATATTCTGCAGAACCCGACCATCGGCATCGGCGCACTGGCTGCCCTGCAGATCCTGGCGCTGCTGATCGGTATTGACGTGTTCGGCAACGGCTTTTCCTCGCTGCTGCATGGCCGTCCGGCACGCGGCACGCTCGTGTCGTTCGCGGCGCTGGCATCGCTGCTGCACTGTGCCTCTCTGCTGGTATTTCCGGATCAGGGCGGCGTCGCCGTACCGTACACGGCGGTTTCCATCCTTCTGCTTTACGCCGAAATGCGTGAGGCACGCGGCCGCAGTCTGGCGCAGGCGCGTTCCTATCGTGCCGTCTGCGAGGCAGAGCAGCCGCTGGCGGTTTACAGCCACTACGACAGCGAGATTGACGCGTGCAATGCCGTCAAGTGCCCGCTGTACGACGCAGGCTCGTTCCTGACCGAGATCGAGCGCCCGGACACGGTTGACCGCTTCTCGCTCATCTACACGCCGATTGCACTGGCGCTCGCAATCGTCCTGTCGCTGGTCGCTTCGTTCAACTGCGGCGAGCCGGTGCGCTTCTTCTGGGCGTTCTCGGCAATCCTGTCGGTGTCCGCGCCGGTCGGTCTGCTGTGCGCGTTCGGCGCAAGCTACAAGAACACCGCAAGCCGCCTGCTGCGCTCGGGTGCAGCCATTGCGGGTGCGCGTCAGGCCAACCTGCTGCGCGGCACGGAGAAGGTCATGCTGCTCGAGAACGATCTGTTCCCGACCGGCTCGATCGAGCTTGAGGCCATCGACAATCTGGGCCGCATCACGGACGAGCAGATTCTCGGCTGTGCAGCCGCGCTGACCGAATCCGCCGGTCTGGAGCTGGGCCGCGTGCTGACCGATACCACGAAGGAGCGCTTCGGCATCACCTTCACCGCGCGTGACGTGCGTCTGGTCGAGGGCGGTGTAACCGGCGCTGTCGGCACCAGCCGTATCGTGCTCGGCACAGCAGCGCTCATGGTCAAGATGGGCATTCCGATCGAATCCGGTCATAAGGGTCAGATCAACATGTATCTGGTTGTGGATAACGCGCTCGCAGGCGTGCTGACCATGCGCTACCAGACCACCAAGAATACCTATAAGGCGATGCGCCTCATGCGCCGCATGCACATGAATGCGGTCCTCGCCGTTCGCGATTTCAATATCTCCCCGGCGATGATCGAGGAGGAGTTTGACCTCCGACGCGGCTTTGCCGACCAGCCGGATCCGGCAGGCGTGGATCGTCTGCTGAATCCGAATTACGCCAAGGGCGATGCACCGGCAGCGATCCTCACCCGCGAGGGTGCCGGTCCGTTCATGCAGGTGCTTCGCGGCGCGGATAAGCTGGCAGGCGCCGTCCGCTCGGCGCTGACGCTCGGCACATTCGCCGGCCTGCTCGGTATGCTGATCGTGTTCTACCTGCTGTACCAGAACGCCGCAGACGCGCTTCCGGTGATGAATATCCTGCTGTATCAGCTTATTTGGTACATTCCGGTGTTTATTATCACCCAGCAGACGAGATAAGACATAGAAAAAACCTCCGTATGGTTCGTACGGAGGTTTTTTACATCTGTTGACAGTAATTAGGCGGGGGATACAAACTGCGTGAGCGGGTTCGTCCTGTCCGGGCGGCAGCCTTTTTCTCTGCACCGGCTGAGCGGGGTGCGCGAACTGCGTAAGCGTGTTCGTCCCTAACGGGCGGCAGCCTTTTTCAGCACCGGCTGAGCGGGGGACACGAACTGCCGTAGGCATGTTCGCCCCTAACGGGCGGAGAGTTTTTCGCTGAACCTCAGCGAGGGATTCGCCGCGCCCCGCGGCGGGGCAAGAGGGTAGACACCAAGGTTTCTACCCTCTTAACTCCCACTTCCTTTT
>OOBP01001121.1_pt1 | contig 13529 bp, 7 predicted proteins | sample 1671681 | NCBI WGS metagenome assembly OOBP01 (sample SAMN06348181, study PRJEB24527) | human gut metagenome
AGAAACAACTGGGTGTATCATCGTTCAGATGAAGCATCCAGCTGTTTTTGATTTAGTCTTCTAGCCTGCCGTGGTCGCAGCCGAGGGCGTATGGCTTTTTACATCAGAAGTTGTTGGAAAATCAACCCTGGATGCGGGTCTGCATCAGATGGTCCGGGGTGTAGGCATCGGATAAGGTACCGTTCATGCTGGCGGCATAGTAATACAGGGCTGTCCAGGATTTCAGTTCATAGCTGGTGCCCTCCAGCACGCCCTTGCCGCGGCAATAAGGAGCCCAGAACCGGTAGTATTCCTCCGATTTGTTGTCGGAGGGAACATCCATGTAGGTGCCGGTGGCCTCATCGTAGGGGGCAAAGGGAAGCGCCTGCCCTGTGGCCATTTTGCTGGCCCAGGGCAGCAGACTCACCAAGTTCTGGGAGGATTCAAAGGTGAACGAGGTGGAGTAGGCTTTGTGGAAGTCCAGAGGCTGCCAGCTGTCGCTCTCCGGGAAATAGACTTCGATGCTGGAAACATCACAGGAGATCTGCCCGTCAGAAATGTGATAGCGGTAGCGCAGATTTCCGGTGTGGAGGGTGCCGGCACCGCCGTAGGTCCGGCCCTGAGGGGTGACACCGGAGCACGCAGCATCAAAGACACAGATGGATGCCAGCTGTGCACCGGACAAGTCGCAGACCACCAGACTGGAGCCCGCGCTGTGGTCGATCGCCGATTCACCGGTGGATTGCTCGTTGAAGGCGTCCGCGACGGTAAAGTCACCCTGATACAGCGCAGTGCGGACGTAGCCGCCGAACACGAAGGATACCTGAGAGCCGGAGGCATAATTGAAGGAATCACAGATAAAGGCGGTGACAGGAGACTGGATGTAGGTGTATCCGATGGCCTTTCCGTCTTCGTACTGGATATAGTCGTAGCCGGTGGGGATGGTCATCACCACGCTGTCCGGCGTTACATCGTCCAGACCCAGCTTGGAGAAATAGCCGTCCGGTGCCGTCAGGTCTGCGTCGTAGCGGGCCAGAAGATCCTGCATACTCCGGTATGCCAGAGCTTCCGGTGACAGATCCCGGGGATCCTCGTAGTCGTATGCCTTCGTCAGCTCATAGCAGCAGGTCTCCTCGGGCACCCAGGTCCAGCCGACAGATGTTTTTTGCAGGCTCAGCACGCCCATGTTTTGAGCATAGCAGCCGGTGGAGGTCATGATCACGCCGTTTTCCACGATGGGTTGGTCATAGGCGAGATGGTCGTGAGCGTTCTGGATCACGTCCAGGAAGCCTTCCTGAGCCCGCGCGGTGGCCCGGTCCTCTTCCATGCCGCAGTGGCTGATGGCGATGACAAGATCACAGCCCTTCTCCTCCTTGAGGAAACGGGCATAGACTCTGGCAACCTCGGCACAGTCCATCCGGGTCAGGTCCGAGTTCTTGCAGTAGCCGTAGGACTCCTCGCCTTCAAGGGCAAACAGACCCACCCTGTAGCCTGCTACCTGGCGGATGGCGTAGTTTTTGGCCCCGGTCTTGGCGTAGGCCCCGGCACCAAAAGCATTGGTGCTCAGGTCATTGGGGCGGATGTCGGCGCTGGTATAAGAGATCGGCTCGCCGTTGGCGTTGTATTTGATGAACATATTGGATACCAGCAACTGGGGCAGTTTGCGGTAGACCCCGTAGCGCAGCCGGTTTTTCCGGGCGTTGACCCAGGAGTTTTCGACGGCCTGATCGCCCACGTCGAATTCGTGGTTGCCCAGGGTGCAGAAATCTACCTGCATTTCGGCCAGGGCCAGGATCTCCCAGCCCTTCTGATAGCCGTCCTGGTAAGGAGTTCCCTGGGAGTAGTCACCACCGTCCAAGGTCAGGGTTTTGCCAAAGGCTCGGTGGCGTACCCCGGCCTGTGCGGCGGCCATTCGCGCCACGCCGCCGGTGATCCGGGTAGAGCCGTCCGTACTCATGATCTTAGAAGTACCCAGATTGGAGTGGATATCGTTGCTCAGCAGCAACACGATATCGCCTTTGTAGGGGGTGTGGTCCTGAGTGTCGGGCCAGGCACAGCCCATGAGAGCGGGAGCCATAGCAGCTCCGGCAGTGGTGGCGGCTGCCAGCTTCAGGAAACTTTTCCGCGAAATCTTTTTCATGATTCTGTTCTCCTTTTGACAGTCTCTTGGTATCGTGTCATTCTTGTGATGATGGACGGGAATGGCCATTCTCCCATCGGGTCTTTGGGACTGCTGTACTTCCGGTGCACACGGAAAAACGCAGAGAAGATTCCAACCTTGCAAAAAGAAAAAGACGCACCACAAGCCGAAAGGGGCTGTTGTGCGTCTCTCATTCTCTCACGCAGAACCTATATGGAATCCTTGTATCTCATACTATAGCAAGACTTTCCGCAAAAGTCAACACATTGCCTTGTTTTTTGATTGAATGTTGAAAGTATTTTAATTTTTGCAATATGGGAAAGGCCGGACCCTGGGAGCGTGAAAAACCTTCAGCTGTTTCCCAATGGACACGAATCGACAAAAATGAAGGAACAACCACCAGCTCGGCTGGTGGTTGTTTATGGTGTGCAAGGGCAATTGTTGCCAATTTTCACAGATTGCGCTATACTGATTCCGAAAAGTTTTTGTGAAGGGGAGAACCGGATGCTGCGCTGTGCGATCGTGGAGGACAGCCCCAGAGAGTTGGAACATCTGAAAGAATGCCTTGCCCGCTACTCGGCAGAGCGGGATATCCCGCTGGAGACCACGGCCTTCGGGGATGCGGCGTCGTTTCTGGAACATTACCGTGCCGACTATGACATCGTGTTCATGGACATCGAGCTGCCGGGCATCAACGGCATGGAGGCGGCCCACCGCCTGCGGGAGATCGACCAGCAGGTCATCCTGATCTTTGTGACCAACATGGCCCAGTTTGCGGTCAAGGGCTATGAGGTGGATGCGCTGGACTACATCATCAAGCCTGCCCAGTATGGGCCGCTGAGCATCAAGCTGGACCGTGCGGCCCAGCGCTGGCGCGCCGCCGCCGAGAGCGTGATGGTGGCCCTGCCCACCGGCACCCAGCGGCTGTTGCTGTGGGAGATCTATTACATCGAGGTGCAGGGCCACAAGCTGACCTATCACACCGAAAAAGGCCATCTGCCGGGCACCGGAACTCTGCAGGACGCCGAACAGCGGCTGCACGGCAAGGGCTTCCTGCGCTGCAACAAGTGCTATCTGGTCAACCAGAAGCACATCCAGACCGTCACCGGCAGCGACGTGGTGCTTTCCAACGGGGAGAAGCTGCAGATCAGCCGTCTGCGCAAAAAGGAATTCATGGAGGAGCTGGCCCGCAGCATGGGCAACGAATTTGTGCTATGAGTACGGTCATCGATCTGTTTGAACGCCACGGCTATGTGCTGGAACTGCTGGCGTGCGTGGCGGCCACCACCTGGAAGCTGGAGCGGCAGGAGCGCTTTGCGGCGCGGCTGACCGGCATCCTGCTGGCGGAGGCCTGCTTTACCATCGTGTGGGAGCAGGTGCCCCACAACCTCTACACCGAGTCGCTGCGCACCTTTCTGCTGTGGAGCATCGCGGCGGTGGGCATCCGGCTGTGCTTCCGCATCGCGGCAGCGTGGGCGGTGTTCTACGCCACGGCGGCGGGCACCATGCAGCACATCATCTACCGGGGGGCCAAGCTGCTGCAGAATGCGGTGTACCACATGGACCGGCAATACTGGGCCTGGAGCCGGTGGGTCTATCTGGGCCTTTTCGTGCTGCTGTTCGCGGTGTGCTGCCTGACCCTCACCCGGCGGCTGCACAGCCGCAATCTGGGCACACTGCCCGGGCGCACGATGACTTTTATCATGGTGGGCTACCAGCTGAGCATGAACATCTTCGTCAACCTGTTCAACGCCTTTAGTGTGGACAGCGCCACGCGCATCTTTACCGTCTACAGCGTCTACGACGAGGTGACCACCATCCTGCTGTTCTTCCTGCTGTGTGAGATCCTGCAGCACAGTGACGCCGAGTGGGACAACATGGTGCTGCAGCAGATGATGCGCCAGCAACGCCAGCAGATGGAGCTGTCCAAGGAGACGGTGGAGCTCATCAACATCAAGTGCCATGACATCCGCAAGCAGCTGTACACGCTGGGCAGCCGGGTGCCGACCGAGGAGCTGGACGAGCTGAAAAAGGCGGTGGATATCTACGACTCCACGGTCAAGACCGGCAACGAGACGTTGGACGTGCTGCTGGCGGAGCGCTCTATCGTGTGCAAGGGCCGCGGCATCCAGCTGGATTACATCGCCGACGGTGCAAAGCTGGACTTCCTGAAGCCCGGCGAGGTGTACTCGCTGTTCGGCAACGCGCTGGACAACGCCATCGAGGCGGTGACCCCGCTGGAGCCGGACCGCCGCTACATCGGCCTGCAGGTGCGGGCCGAGCGGGGCATGCTGCTCATCCGCATGGAGAACTGCGCCGCCGAGCCGCTGCACTTTGTGGACGGCCTGCCCCAGACCACCAAGGGGGACGCCCGGTGGCACGGTTTTGGCGTTAAGAGCATCCGCCGCATCGTGCAGCAGCACGGCGGTACCCTGACGATGCAGGCACAGGACGGCATGTTCCGTCTGGTGGCGCTCCTGCCGCTCAAATGACAGTTCAGGGCCCCAAAATGACAGTTTGGGAAAAATTTGTTGTAAATATTCACAAAACCTCTATACTATCGGCAGAGCTTTGAATCACTCTGCCGGTTTCTTTTTGTGCGGCGTTTGCTTCCGCACCGCACAGGGGGAGAGCGGACAACTTTCAAAGGAGGACAAAATGTTGAAGAAGAAAAACCTGTGGCGCGGTTTGACCATGGTGTTTGCCCTGCTTCTGGCCGTTTCCATGATGGCAGGCAACATCCTGGAGCTCTACCGCACCTCTGTGGATGCCTTCCTGGGCACCCGCAGCACCCAGACTGTGACCGAGCAGTCGGACGATGAATCCGATGCCTGGACCTACAAGTCGGAATTCACCACGGCCAAAGAAGCCTACGAGGGCTTCAAGGACTTCGCCATCGAGACTTCGCAGGAGACCTTTGCCCTGCTGAAGAACGAGAACGGTGCCCTGCCTCTGGCCAAGGATGCCAAGATCACCATGCTGGGCGTCCGCAGCTATGCTCCTGTTTACGGCAACAGCGGCGGCAGCGTGCCGGACGGCAAGTCCACCGTGCAGATCTTTGACGCCTTTACCGAGCGCGGCTTCCAGCTGAACCCGGAGACCCTGGCGGCTTACGAGGCATTCTTTGCGGACAAGGAATGGACCAAGCCCCAGTTCGGCGGCGGCATCCTGCCGGCTTACGCCGAGATCACCGCTTACGATGATCCCCACGAGCTGACCCTGGACGAGCTCAAGCAGCTCAACCCCGACTTTGAGTCCAAGTACACCGAGTACGGCGACGCTGCCATCGTGGTGGTGAGCCGTGTCGGCGGCGAAGCCGGTGCATACTACCCCGGCGAGGAAGGCCTGGCAGACGGCGTGCACACCGTCAACGGCAACATCCTGAGCCTGAGCGATGAAGAAATGGCCATGATCGAGGAAGCAAAGGCCAATTTCGACAAGGTCATCGTGCTGGTCAACGCAGCCAACCCCATGGAGATCTCCAACCTGGAAGAGGACCCCGACATTGACGCCATCCTGTGGGTGGGCTACCCCGGTGCTTATGGCTTCTACGGCGTGGCCGACGTGCTGAACGGCACCGTGGCTCCCTCTGCCCATCTGGGCGATACCTTCGTCAAGAACGGTGCACTGGCTCCCGCCATGCAGAACTTTGGCAACATCCCCTGGGCAAATGCTTCGGACTTTGCTGAGGGCACCAGCGTCAACTCCTACCTGATCGAGACTGAGGGCATCTACACCGGCTACCGTTACTACGAGACCCGTTATGCGGACATCGTGCTGGGCAACGGCGGTGCCAATGCCTCTGCCGGTACCTACGCCAACGCCGACGGCACCGTGGCCGCCAGCGACGGCACCTGGAGCTACGACAACGAGGTGGTCTACCCCTTCGGCTACGGCATGAGCTACACCACCTTTGAGCAGACCCTGGACAGCGTGGTCATCACCGGTGACAAGCGCACCGCTACCGTGACCGTGACCGCCACCAACACCGGCGATGTGGCCGGCAAGGCTGTCGTGCAGCTGTACGCCAGCGCACCCTACACCGACTACGACAAGCAGAACGGCATCGAAAAGTCCGCCCTGCAGCTGATGGACTACGAAAAGACCAACACCCTGCAGCCCGGCGAGAGCCAGACCATTCCCATGAATGTGGACATGAGCCTGCTGGCCAGCTACGACAGCCAGAACGCCAAGACCTTCATCGTGGACCCGGGCGACTACTACTTCGCCATCGGCTCTGACGCCCATGATGCTCTGAACAACATCCTGGCTGCTCAGGGCAAGACCACTGCCGACGGCATGACCGCCGACGGCGATGCTTCCAAGACCTACCAGTGGACCTGGGACGGCGCTGTGGATGCCGACACCTTCTCTGTGAGCAAGAGCGGCGTGGAGATCACCAACGCAGTGAGCGACGGCGACTACTCCATGGACATCAACACCTTCATCCCCGGCACCGCTACTTATCTGTCCCGCAGCGACTGGAACGGCACCTTCCCCACCACCATCACCGGCCTGAAGGCCGAGGGCCGTCTGGCCACCCTGCTGGCCAACGACTTCATCGACATCGAGACCGATGAGGACACCTCGGACATCGTGTTCGGCGACACCACCAGCACCCTGACCCTGAACGACCTGAAGGGCGCTGACTTCGACGATCCCCGCTGGGATGAGCTGGTCGGCAAAGTGACCATCGACGAGTTCCTGAACTTTGCCTCCAACGCCTTCCACAACATCCAGAACATCGATTCTGTGGGCCTGCTGCAGTACGCAGCCGACGACGGCCCCAACGGTTCCGACTCGCACTACCTGACCGAGGGCAGCTACCAGGGCACCCCGTATGCAGATGCTGCCGATTACGACTACGGCACCCGCGTCGGCCCCACCCCGGAGAACATTGCTTACAGCTGGAACAAGGAACTGGCCTACCGCGTGGGTGAGATCACCCTGGGCGAGAGCACTCTGGTGCTGAACCTGCCCATCATGATCGGCCCCGGCATGAACATCCATCGTCACGGCTACAACGCCCGCGGCGCAGAGTATTACTCCGAGGACCCCGTCCTGTCCGGTTACACCGGTTCCGCTGTGGTGCAGGGCGCTCAGAGCAAGGGCACCCTGGTCAACATCAAGCACGCCGCCTTCAACGATCAGGAGATCAACCGCTCCGGTATCGCAGTCTTTATGACCGAGCAGAAGGCCCGCGAGCTGGAGCTGCGCAACCTGCAGCAGGCCTTTGAGGGCAACGGCAAGCCCGCTTCCTTCGAGGCGGATCCTTCCCGCGATGACACCTACACGGTGGGTGCTCTGGGCGTGATGAGCTCCTACAACCGCATTGGTGCCGTGGCCTCCAGCGCAAACGCTGGTGTCCAGGTGCAGATCATGCGCAACGAGTGGGGCTTCAAGGGCTACAACGTCACCGACTTTACCGGTGTTACCCTGCACGCTTCTCCCAAGGAGTCCATCCTGGCTGGCACTACCGCATTCTGCGGTTTCGGCAAGGACGACAGCATCACCTACTGGAATGCTGACGCTCTGAAGGGCGACCGCACCATGCTGCTGGCCATCAAGCAGAACATCCATTACCTGCTGTACGCTCTGGCCAACAGTGCCGCCATGAACGGCGTCAACTCCACCACCCGCACCATCAGCGTGATGACCTGGTGGCGTATGAGCTACCGCGTGTGCATCTACGGCTTTGCAGCCCTCACCGCACTGTGCGCCCTGCTGTACGTCGTGTCTGCGGTCAAGAGCAAGAAGCAGAAGACTGCAAAGGAGGCCTGAGCCATGAAAACGAAACTGAACACGAAGACGATCGTGGCTGCTGTGGCCAGTGTGATCGGCCTTGCAGTCTATGGTTACACCTCGATGGTGGGCTATCTGGCGGCTTCGGCCACCAGCACCCTGCCGGTGGTGCTCACCGTGGCCGCGCTGGTGTGCCTGGCTCTGCGCCAGTTCGCCGGCAGCAAGCTGCCCGCCGTGGTCAACGACGTGCTGCTGGTGGCAGCCAATGTCTGCCTGATCGGCAGCTTCGCCGTATTCGTTCTGGCCCGCGTTTCGCTGGCTGCGGACGTCTACTTCATCCCGGTCAACTATCCGGCCTCTGAGGCCACGGCCCTGCACATCTCCATCGTGGGTGCCGTGTGCTACCTGGTCGGCATCGTGACCCTGATCGTGGAAGGCTTCTCCGCAAAGAACGGATGAATCCCCCAGCCGCCCGGCGGAGAAGCTCTGCCGGGCGGTATTTTGGGTTCCGGACCTTATCTTGTGATCAAATGAAAGGAGGCAGATGCCTGTGATCGCCTGTTCGTTCAACACCGGCTGGACCTGCCGTCACCTGTTGGAAGAGGGGCCGGCCGTGCCGGTCACCCTGCCCCATGATGCGGCACTGGCCGAACCCCGTACCGAGACGGCCCCCGGCGGCACCAACACCGGCTGGTACGAGGGCTATGATTACCTTTACGAAAAACGCTTCACCCCGGACGCAGCCCTGCAGGGCCAGACCCTTGTGCTGGAATTCGAGGGCGTGTACCACAACGCCGAAGTCTGGCTCAACGGCGAGAAGCTGGCGTTCAACCCCTACGGCTACACCGACTTCAAGGTAGATCTGACCGGGAAGCTGGACTTTGATGCCGAAAACGTGCTGCAGGTGATCGCCCGCAACGCCGACCAGCCCAACAGCCGCTGGTATTCCGGCGCGGGCATCTACCGCCCGGTCACCCTGTGGGTGGGCCCGGAAGCACACCTGCTGCTGGACGGCCTGCGGGTGCGCACCGTGTCCATCGACCCGCCGGAAGTGGAAGTCACGGCGGCGGCCAGCGCCCCCGGCACCGTGCAGCTGCAGGTGCTGGACGGCACTACCGTGCTGGCCAGTGCGTCCGCTGAGGCCGGAAAGCCGGTGCGCCTGAAACTGCCGGAGGCAGCGCTCTGGAGCCCGGAGCACCCGCAGCTGTACACCCTGCAGGCGGCCTACGGCACCGACACGGCAGCGGCCCGCTTTGGCATCCGCAGCCTTGCCTGGGGCAGGGAGGGCCTGCTGCTCAACGGCAGCCGGATCATCCTGCAGGGTGCCTGCATCCACCACGACAACGGCCTGCTGGGTGCAGTGTGCCACCCGGATGCGGTGCGCCGCAAGGTGCGCATCCTGCACGAGAACGGCTACAACGCCATCCGCTCGGCCCACAACCCCTGTTCCAAGGCCCTGCTGGACACCTGCGATGAGCAGGGTATGCTGGTGATGGATGAGTACATCGACCACTGGTACATCCACAAGACCGAGCACGACTATGTGGACTATTTCAACGACTGGTGGCGCAGCGACCTGGAAAGCATGGTCAAAAAGGACTACAACCACCCTTGTGTAATCCTGTATTCCACCGGCAATGAGGTCAGCGAGACGGCTCAGAAAAAGGGCATTGCCCTGACGAAGCAGCTCACCCGGTATCTGCACCGCCTGGATGACACCCGCCCGGTGACCTGCGGTGTGAACATCTTCTTCAACTTCCTCAGCTCCATCGGATTTGGTGTGTACAGCGACAAAAAAGCCAAAAAGCAGGCCGAGGACGCCACCAAAAAGAAAAAGGCCGTGGGCAGCCAGTTCTTCAACAATCTGGCGGGCCTGCTGGGCAGCGAGTTCATGAAGCACGGTGCCACCCTGCATGGCTGCGACGTCAAGACCCGCGACGCCTTTGCCAACATGGACATTGCCGGTTACAACTACGGCATCTACCGCTACGAGCACGACCTGAAAAAATACCCCGACCGCCTGATTTTGGGCAGCGAGACCTTCTGCAGCGACGCCTACCGGTTCCGGGAGCTGGCCAAGAAAGAACCCCGGCTCATCGGTGACTTTGTGTGGGCCGGTATGGACTACCTGGGCGAAGTGATGGTGGGCAGCTGGGAGTATGCCGACAACGCGCCCCGCTTTGACGGCGGCCTTGGCTGGGTGAGCGCCGGTTCCGGCCGCATCGACCTGACCGGCAAGCCGCTGGGTGAGGCCCTGTATACCCGGGTGGCGCTGGAACAGGCCGAAGGGCCGTTCCTGGCCGTGCGCCCGGTGAACCACACCGGCGACAAGCACTCGCCCTCGGCCTGGAAGATGACCGACGCCATGACGAGCTGGACCTGGCCCGGCTGCGAGGGAAAGCAGGCTGAGGTGGAGGTCTATGCCCGCGCGGCTTCCGCTGCGCTGGTGCTCAACGGCAAGGAAATCGCCCGCAAGAATGCGAAAAACGACTGCCTGTTCCGCTTCCGCTGTGCGTACCAGCCCGGTACGCTGGAGGCTGTGGCCTACAACGCAGCGGGGCAGGAGACCGGCCGCTGTGCGCTGACCACCGCCGGCCCTGCCACCGAGCTGCGGGCCGAGCCGGAGGAAGCCGTGCTGCGCCCCGGCCAGCTGTGCTACATCCGCCTGCGCTACACCGACCAGAACGGCGTGCTCAAGCCCACTGTGCGGGAGCCCATCCGGGTGCAGGTGACCGGCGGCCGCCTGCTGGCGCTGGGCAATGCCTGCCCCTTCAATCTGCAGGGCTACCGCACCAGCCAGACCGCCCCCTACTGGGGCGAGGCCATGGCCATCGTGGAAGCCGGCACCGAAGGCTGTGTGACCCTGCAGGCCGACAGCGCCGTTGGTTCTGCTGTGGCTGCCGTGGAAGTTCATAAGGAGTAAATACCCATGTCCATTTCAGAGAAAAACCCCAAGCTGGCCAAGCTGGCCGGGCAGTTCATCAAGTTCTATGCCTTTTCCATGCTGGTCACCCTGCTGCAGTACCTGCTGCTCACCTTTCTGCCGGGGCTGTTCTACGCCCACACCAACTGGTGCAGCATCCCCTGCCAGCTCATTCACCTGAACCTTGGCCCGGTGGACACCTATGTGTTCAACTACCCGGTCACCGGGGACGCCACCGGCGGCATGGGCTACTTTGCTGCCTTTGCCATCACCCTGTTCCTGGCGCAGTGCGTCAACTTCCCCATGCAGCGCAACATCACCTTCAAGTCCAAGGGCAACATCTGGTATCAGATCCTGTGGTACGTCATCGCCTTTGTGCTCATCACCATCGTGTGCAGCTTCCTCATGGGCCTGTATGTGCCCCTGTGCAAGCAGTTCTTCTCCCCGGCGGTGTACAATGTGCTCATCACCGTGATCAACGGCGGCGTGCAGATGGTAATCTATTTCCCCATCTATAAGATCATTTTCCCGGAGGGTGAAGCCAAATGAACCATGCAGATGTGATCGCCAAACTGTCCCTGCGGGAAAAATGCGCCCTGCTTTCCGGTGCCACCGTGTTCGAGACCCATGCCCTGCCCAACAAGGGAGTGCCGGCCATCTGGCTGTCGGACGGTCCCAACGGCCTGCGCAAACAGGCGGGCCCGGCCGACCATCTGGGCCTGAACCCCTCGGAGCCGGCCACCTGCTTCCCCACGGCGGCTACCGTGGCCAACAGCTGGGACCCCGCCCTGGGCGAGGAGATCGGCAAAGCGCTGGGCGAGGAGACCGCTTCCTACCGCGTCAATGTGATCCTGGGCCCCGGCCTGAACACCAAGCGCAGCCCGCTGTGCGGCCGCGATTTCGAGTATTTCTCGGAGGACCCGTACCTGTCCGGCAAGCTGGCAGCAGGCTATGTGCGCGGAATCCAGTCGGTGGGCGTTTCGGCCTGCCCCAAGCACTTTGCCGCCAACAATCAGGAGCTGCGCCGCATGGCCAGCAACAGCGTGCTGGACGAGCGCACCCTGCGAGAGCTGTACCTCACCGGCTTTGAGATCGCCGTGAAAGAGGGCAGGCCCAAGTGCATCATGACCTCCTACAACCGGGTCAACGGCACCTACGCCAACGAGAACCATCACCTGCTGCAGGATATCCTGCACGGCGAGTGGGGTTATGACGGAGCCGTGGTCACCGACTGGGGCGGCTCCAACGACCATGTGGAGGGTGTGCGCGAAGGCTCCACGCTGGAAATGCCCTGCCCCGGCTTTGGCTCGGCCAAGCGGCTGATGCAGGCCGTGGAGGAGGGCCGTCTGCCGGAATCCGCGGTGGATGCCCGGGTGGACGAGCTGCTGGAGCTGGTGTTCACCACCGATGCGGCAGTCCAGGCCGCACCGAAGCGGTTCGACCGGGACGCCCATCATGCGCTGGCCCGCCGTGCCGCCGCCGAAAGCGTGGTGCTGCTGAAAAACGAGGATGACCTGCTGCCCCTCAAGCCCGAGCAGAGCGTGGCCCTCATCGGTGATTTTGCGCAGACGCCCCGCTATCAGGGCGCAGGCTCCAGCTCGGTGAACGCTACCCGCGTGGACAACCTGAAGGACGCCGCCGAGGCAGACGACATCACGCTGGCAGGCTTCTGCGCAGGGTATGAGCGCAGCGGCACCCCTAACCCGGCCTTTGTGGAAGAGGCCGCCGCACTGGCCCGCAAGGCCGACGTGGTGGTGCTCTGCATGGGTCTGGACGAGTCCAGCGAGAGCGAAGGCCTGGACCGCAGCCACATCTGCATCCCGGAGAACCAGAAGCAGCTGCTGGAAGCTGTGGCGCAGGCCAACGAGAACCTCGTGGTGGTGCTGAGCGCCGGCAGCGTGGTGGAAACGGGCTGGGTCAGCCGCTGCAAGGCAGTGCTGCATGCCTATCTGGGCGGGCAGGCCGGTGCCGGTGCCATCATGGACGTGCTCACCGGCCGGGTGAACCCCAGCGGCAAGCTGGCCGAGACTCTGCCCCTGACCTACGAGGACACCCCGGCGGCCCGGTATTTCCCGGGCAAACAGCAGAACGTGGAGTACCGCGAGGGCCTGTACATCGGCTACCGCTACTACGAAACGGCCCATGTGCCGGTGCGCTATCCCTTCGGCTACGGCCTGAGCTACACCACCTTTGCCTACTCCGACCTGAAAGCGGACGCGGACAAGGTCACCTTTACCATCACCAACACCGGCAGCCGCGCCGGTGCCGAGATCGCACAGCTGTATGTGGCCAAGGCCGACGCAGCCGTGTTCCGCCCGGAGAAGGAACTGAAGGGCTTTGTCAAGGTGTTCCTGCAGGCAGGGGAGCGCAAGACCGTGACCATTCCGCTGGACGACAAGGCCTTCCGCTACTGGAACGTGAAAACGGACCGCTGGGAGACCGAGGGCGGCAGCTACCAGCTGCTGGTGGGTGCCAGCGTACAGGACATCCGCCTGCGCGCCGAGGTGTCCGTGCAGGGCACTGGTGCCCCGGACCCCTATGCTGGCAAGGCTGTGCAGTGCTACCGCACCGCTGACATCAAGAATGTGCCGGATGCCGCCTTTGAGGCCCTGCTGGGCCACGCCATCCCGGAGGACAAGCCCCACATCGACCAGACCATGACGCTGGGCGAGCTGAACCACAGCCGCAGTCCGCTGTGCTGGCTGGCCTGGGCTGTGCTGCACACCCTGCTCAAGCGCAGCTCCC
>OOBP01001132.1_pt1 | contig 13479 bp, 14 predicted proteins | sample 1671681 | NCBI WGS metagenome assembly OOBP01 (sample SAMN06348181, study PRJEB24527) | human gut metagenome
CAGGGGGAGCTTTTAAAATTCCTAGCAGTTTCTTTTGATAGATCCTTTAGAGTTATAGGATTTTCACCATTGTTTCTGTGCAACATTACGATATTATTAATAGATAATCCGGTACAAATTAAACTATTGTGTGTTGTAATGAAGGTTTGACATGGGCTATGACCGGATATAATATTTATTAATTGCCGTAATTTAATGTGACTTAAGTGATTTTCAGGTTCCTCAATGAGAATGCAGTCAAGGCTATCTTTTTTTGTATCTAATGCACATTGGGTTTTAATAAATACTTTTTCGCCTTCCCCTTTGTTTGCCAAAGCAACGCCGTCTTTATAAATCATTAGCTCGTCATAAAATTCAGAAGGAGCATTATTTACACCAAACTGATAACCGTTTTCTAGTCTTCCATTGACTTCTGTAAGATATTTATTACATTGTGATCTTAACTCTCTATAAACAATTTTATGATTAATTCGACCACTTTCGTCGTCTGATGTAATGCGCTCATAAATTTTTTTAACAAACTCTTTTGTTGCGTATTCAGAATTAACTCGAGAATTGTTAATAAAAAGATGGTTAATCTTTCCCTTCCTGTTTGATGAATAAGCATGATCTCCAAACGTTAATATTTCGCATTTATAAAAATCAAAAGGAAATTTTGAAATTATGTCTTCGTCATCAGAAACTAACAAAGTCTTATTAATGTACTCAATTATTTCTATTTGAAAATTTATGTCGGGCTCACAAATCAAACGTATACCCGTTGTATTAACATGGTCTGTATTATTCTTTCCACAGAACTCAGGATCTAATTCTCCTCCATTTATATATAACTCAATTTGCATTTTTGGGAGAACATCAAAACAGTTCTTAACTTTAATGTTTTCTAAAAATTCTTTAACTGCATCAACATTCATCAAACGCTCAATCCCTGCTGACTCAATTTTTCGGACACTTCCACTTAGAACATAGTCAATTGCTTCTATTATTGAACTTTTTCCAGATTCGTTATCTCCGATAATAATATTTTTATCCTTATTTGGATAAAATGAGAATTCCCTAAATCGTTTGAAATTTATCAGTTTAATTTTTTCAATATAAACTTTTTGTTCAAATTCAGTGGTCATACTAAGTCCCTTTAATTATAGGTATCAACAGATTTTCATCAGTGTAGAGATGGTAGTGGAGTTGCAAGTTGGCTTATTATAAATTGGTTCTTTGTGCATATCCGTGGGTTAATTACGGCGCAGCCGTTACTGCCGCAAGGGGGGCCGCTAGTTTTTGTTCAAGCGTAAGCTTCCTATCGTCATCAAGGCTTCTCCCAAAAATCTTCAACCCTTCTAGGGTTTCCCGCCCCCTGGAAGTTCACATGTCCTATCGCAGATACACCATCAATTGGGAGAAGGCCTACGAGGCACTCCAGCTCTATAAGGGTTCGTTGAAGAGCTTTTACGACACTGAGCTGTGAAAGTTTTCATCAGACGGTGCCATCCCATCACTGTGCTGGAGCACCACGATGCTGGAGAAAGTCAAGCGCCGAGCAATGTGCCAAGTCAGTGTTGTGACGCTAACGGCCGAGCAGATCCCGCAAATCACAAAGAAGCGCTCACCGAAGAGGCCACTGGGAGCAATTCGGCCTACAGAACCCGTTGCGCAGCAGATCTTCGTCAAGTTGCCGAATGGGGTTGAGGTCGCTCTTAAGACCTCAGATCCGTAAGCCTCTTATCGTGAGGAAGCCCACGATAGGAGGCTTTCCTATATCGAAGTCTTGCCAGTAGCGCTCTTCTGTGTCACCGTGATCGTACACGGGGCCCTTCTGTTTCCAGTTAGGGCAACTTCACATCCAAGATCTTCGCTCCTTCAGGGGCAAGGCGCGTATTTGAACCTTCACTAACGCTTACTATGCGTGCTCTGGGCACAGGAAAGAGGAGATTGATATTGACAGAGTGAGAGCGGTAGCATATATTCTTGGACGTAGTCATGATGTGTGCTTTGTTGAGCAGTAAGAAACTGACATTGTCCCACATTCATGACTACTTTTTTATGTGGGAAATGTGCTCCCCAGCCGATGAGACCCCAGACTTCACTATGACGTCACCATGGCATCTGTCATTTCGTTTTTTTTCAGTTCGTTTTCTCCCTCTAGGCAACAATACTACCCACGGGTATGCACGATGCCCCTTAAACTTTAAATTCTCACAGATACTTATTTTTTATTGATACAATAGGTATTAATCCAAATAGTTGTATTTTTATCCCTTTCTTATTCTCTTTTATTTTGAGTAATGGAAGTATTTCAAATAAAGTCACCCATTTTTTGTGACTGTTTTTTATACCAAATGTTGGATAAAGATTTTGAACTGCAGATTTAATCCTTAAATCTGCATCCTTCATCTGCTCGACACGCTGATGGGAAGTATTAGATACAGAATTTCTGTACTGAATTAACGGGTCTTTGAGGTTGTGGAACATCGTGACCCCCATTAATCTCACCCAAAGCATGTAGTCTTCAGCAGGGGTGTATGCCGCCTCATAGCGTATGTGGTTATCGGTAAGTACAGACTTTCTGATCATGGCTGCGGGATGGAGAAGGGCGCAACCTACCATCATGGCTCGCTTAATCTCGAGATTGTCTTCGGGATACGTCTGATCTTTCCCAGAAGAGGGAATGGTGACTTGCCCGCCGCTAACTACTCCAACCCAAGGATTTGCATCAAGGTACTCCACCTGTTTCGCAAAACGGTAGGGAAAGCTGATGTCATCGTGATCATGAATCGCTAAATATTCACCACACGCTAGATCAATGAGTCGGTTACGCGAGGGAGATATCCCGATGTTTTTGGGGTTCTCCTCGTAACGAATTCTAGGGTCAGTGTACGACTCGACAATTTGTCGCAAACTCTGGTTCTCAGGCGAGTCATTTAAGAGAATGAGCTCAAAGTCTTTAAAGGTCTGAGCCAACACAGAATCGATCATTTCGCGCAGTTGCTGATGATCGGTGTTGTATAGGGGAACTAATACAGATACTTTAGGCATGGTGGCTTCAATTAGCGCAGATCGGTAACACCAGACTGTTCAGTTACGCGGTTGTGTCGAATATTGATGAGCTTTCTTTCAAGGTATTGCTTTGGGCCGCGCCAAAAGCTAGTTTTAATTTTTCCCTTATCTCTGCCAACGTATGAGTGGGCAAAACCTTGCTCATTCGATACGATGAGAGCGGGGGAGAGAGCCCAAGGCTTATAGGTTGCTCTGACTGGTGTTGCATGTGCGAACAACAGGTCGTCGCAGGGCGCAGGAATCGGAGGGTACATGGCTACAGCTTTCGCCGCAACTTCTCTGTGAATCAGATAACCCAAGCAGCCTCCGTCAATCCCCTTTAGCAGCACCAGCAGTCTGCTACCTTGCGGAAGCGCGTGGATTGTCTTTTCGCGTACAACTTCTTTCGGCGCTCGAAATTCTTTGGCGAGTTGGATGAGTTTGACGCCCTCCGGAATCCAATCCAAGGAATTCAGGTAAGGCCTTGGATCCTCTGCAAACTCGATGTCGTCCTCGAGGATGAGCGCCCATTCTTCGTTGCTCTCAAGGAGGCGCTGCCAAGCGTGCAGGTGGCTCAGGAAGCAGCCAATTTCACCGGCTGTCATGTCCTTGAGAAAATAGTGCCGTTCAGGGTAGGGGAGGCGAAGCGACTCAAGCTGTTCAACTGAAAATTGTCGGCCGTCAACGGCGGCGAGTCTTTCATAGGGGAGCCCCCACTTTTGCATGAGCGCTTGCATGCGCTCCCAGCGCTCAGGGGCGCGATCTAAATTGACGATGAGCGTCAGCATGAGTGTCTTGAATCTTGTTGCTTAGTGAAGATTCAAGTTTATCAGAGGGGCTAGGTGGATTGAGTGATTTGGGTAATAAAAAGGGCAGAACATCGTGAATGTCTGCCCGAGTGACCGAAGCGAACGGAAGATTCTGCTACCACCGTTCTGCCTCCAACGGATAGGAGGTATTTCTTGCTCTGTGAGGCCCAGATTTCACAAGTTCTCCCGACTCGTAAATCCGTTAGGCTTCCCTACAGCGTCCAACAACAGGAGCTAGGAAAATGACTCCATATCCATTTATTGCAAGTCTAGCAAACTTTTCTGAGGTCTGGATGGCTTTTGTATAAAAACCTTACAAATTTACTCAGGTATGCTTGCCAAAAAATCCCCTCGCGTTGAGGGGCAGGGGGCGGGGGTTACTTCACCAGCTGCCAAGCACGCTTCGTTTTTTCCGCGTCTCCACAGCTGCAGCCGCCCGAGCAGCAAGAAGATTTACCAACCATAAAATGCTTGAGCGCGCCTTTGGCTTCAAGGCGCTCGGCCATCATAGCGATCATATTAGCCGTCGTGCCAAAGTGGCGGGCGAGTTCTTCCTCGGTCATGGTACCGTGTTCAGCAAGGTACGCTTTGAGTTCCATTGAGGTGACCATTTGGATGTCCTCCCAGAGTGGTGTTTAAGTAAAAGAAGGGGAAGGGCTAAATTGCGTCTCTCCCTTCCCCTTCGGGGGTGCGTAGCGCCTCGGCGCTACGCAAAGCTTTTGATAGATGCCTTAGCGCTTAGCGACAATCGGAATCATCTTCGGGCCTTTGCCGCGGTTGTTGCGGGCAAAGGAGCGCATCCAGAGCAGCATGCCGCCGAGGATAGCCGCGCTGATGGCGATTGAGACGATGGCGTAGGTCGGGTTTTCCGAGAAGGTGCCTACACGGTAGACCACCGTAGCCGAGCAGTAACCGAGTGCCGTCGTCCAAGCGGCCAAAAAGAGCGTCCAGCGCGCACCCGCCTCATGGTAGACCGCAGAGACTGCAGCTACGCAGGGCATATAGAGCAGTACCATCAAGAGGTAAGCAAAGGCGGCAAGCTGGCTTCCGAAGAGCTTCTGCATCATCGTGACTGTATCGAGCGCGACTTCCTGCTCTTCTGCGGCCGCAGCCGTATCCGTCAGATCGTCAACCGCGATGCCCAGCGGGTCAAGGAGTGCGCCGCCCAAATCCTTCAGGTTCTCAACGGTCTTGTCGACGGCTTCGGTGAAGGTGGCGGAAAGGCTAAAGCCTTCGTCCTTTTCTTCTTCAGCAGGCGTAGCCGATGCGCTCTCTTCACCCTCAGCGGGCTTTGCGTTGGCTTCGTTTTCAGCACGAGCCATACTGTCGTAGAGCGAGTTCATCGTTCCGATCACGGCTTCTTTTGCGAAGATACCCGTGAAGATCCCCACGGCAGCCGGCCAGTTCTCCTGCGTCACCCCCATCGGCGTGAGCGCCGGAGCCACAGTCTTACCAATTTCAGAGAGCACAGAGTTGTCAGAGTCTTCGTTACCAAAGGAGCCATCCGTACCCCAAGAGTTGAGGAACGCAAGGCAAGCCACGATCACGACGATCACGCGGCCCGCGCGATTAAGGAACCCCTTCAGACGATCCCATGTGCGTGTCAGCACGCCCGAGACAGTCGGAATATGGTAGGGCGGGATTTCCATCACGAAAGCAGAGGCTTCGCCAGGAAGCGCAATCTTCTTGAGCAAGAAGCCCGTGATGATCGCCGCGAGAATCCCCACGATGTAGAGTGCGAAGACGAGATTCTGTCCGTTGGTCGGGAAGAACGCCGTTGCAAAGAGCACGTACACAGGGAGTCGCGCACCGCAGCTCATAAAGGGAGCCATCATGATTGTGATGATACGGTCCGAGGCGCGGTCCATCGTACGGGTGGCCATGATGGCGGGCACGTTGCAACCAAAGCCGACAATGAGTGGCACAAAGGCTTTACCTGGGAGACCCAGCGCACGCATAATGCGGTCCATCACAAACGCCGCACGAGCCATGTAACCGCTGTCTTCGAGTACCGCGAGGAAGAGGTAGAGGAAGAAGATCACGGGAATGAAGGTCGAGACCGTCTGAATACCGCCGCCCAAGCCGTTAGCAATGAAAACACGCAACCAGTCGGGTGTGCCGATGGATTCGAGGAATCCTCCGAGCCCGTCGACCAAGACCCCGCCCACGAAAATGTCGAAGAAGTCAATGAACGCGGCCCCCAAGTTCTGCGTAAAGAGGAACATGAGGTACATGATCAATAGGAAGATCGGAAGCCCTAGCCAGCGGTTGAGCACGACCTTGTCGATCTTATCGGTCATGGTGGAGCTCACTTCACCCACGCGCTCCATCGACTGCTCAACAACGCCAGCAACGAACGTGTAGCGAGCGTCAGCAATCGCGATATCAAGGTCGCCATCCATTTCGTCGTTGACCGGAGTAATGACAGGGGCGACCTTTTCCGCAGCCCCCTCGGGGAGCTTATCTTCAATGCCTGGCGCCCCTTCCATGAGCTGTAGCGCAAACCACTTTGGGCGCTCAACGCCGAGCGCCGCGAGCGTCTCTTCTACTTTGGCGGCGCACGCCGTCACGCGCGGGTCATAGGTAATCGCCATCGGGGGCGTGACAGGGGACTTAAGAGAGGCCATGATGGCATCTTTGAGCTCGTTAACCCCAGTTTTTTTGCTTGCCACGATACCGACTACGGGGCAACCGAGCGCCTTTTCAAGGTCGTTGAGACGGATATTGAGACGGTGAGCCTTGGCGATGTCGAGCATGTTCACCACGCAGATCATGGGTACACGCATCTCAATCAACTGGCTCGTGAGATAGAGGTTTCGCTCGAGGTTACTCGCGTCAATGATGTTGATCACGAGCGAGGATTCGTTGGTGAGAATGTAGTCGCGCGCAACGCGTTCGTCTTCACCAGAAGTCGACGATGGGGTGATCGAGTAGATCCCAGGAAGGTCGACGATTTCGATTTCTTCACCCTTGTGGCTATAGTAGCCAACCTTCTTTTCAACGGTCACGCCTGGCCAATTGCCGACGTCCTGACGCGAACCCGTCAGTGCATTGAATAGCGTCGTCTTGCCGCAGTTCGGGTTACCGACAACGCAGATTGTGAATTTATTTGCCATGATGTTTGAGTCTCATGAGTTTTTTGAGGCAAAGAGAAGGCTGGAGCTCGTGGATCCACGAGCCCTAGGAGAGGTTTCTCTTTGTGGTCAAAGGGAGGAGGGAGCGTTCAGGGCGTTAGAGTTTTTCAACTTCTAGGAGCTTCGCTTCATCCTTGCGAACACTAATGAAGCTGCCGCGAACGCGGATCTCAACCGGGTCGCCTAGCGGCGCAATGCGCACCACTTCAAACTGAGCCCCAGGGGTAGCCCCCAGCATTAGTAGGCGGCGGCGATATTCGGGATGCTCTTTACCGTAAGAGACAATCTTGCCTTTGTCACCCGGCGTAAGATCTTTCAGAAACATGGTGTATTCCTAAGTTGAGGACAGGGACGGGCACTCAGAAAACGTAGATCTGACGGGCCACATCAAAGTTGACCCCGATTCGTCCGTCACCGACTGCGAGTAGAATGGCTTCGTTTTCCGCGCCATGCAGAATACGAACACTACTGCCACGGTGTAAACCGAGTTCGTTTAGGCGAGCCTCTTCCGTAGCGGGAACCTTGAGCTTGGCGACTGTGGCGCTGTGACCGATCTCGAGATCCGTCAGACGGCGCATGCTTTTGTTTTCAAGTGCCATGGTGATCTTCTTTTCATGCATTAAAAAAGAGAGCGCAAGAAGCACGATAATGCTTCTCACTAACAAGCTCAATATTAATGAGAATGGTTTTCAAATTCAATATCGGTAAATACCTTAGCCCTCTGAGCGGTGCCAACAAAACCCACTAGATCTCATTGAAAACTAAGCGATTTTCGCTACTCTATGGGAGATTCTGAAACAGACGGAATGACCTGAGTATCGGGGGCTTTTTTGATATATCTCAATGAGATCGATTCTCATTAACCTATCGCAAAATTAAAACCCATAGCCATTATTTATTTGAACGAGTTTTGCGGCTGTTGTGCGCTAAGATGATAGGCACTGAAGAGTGTGCCGGTTGCTGTTGATAACCGCGCTACGCCCACTTTTTTCTCTACTCTACGAGGATCGATTTTGTCTGCTGTTACCCCCTCCCACTTGAGCCCAGCCCCGCGCTGGCATCGTGATCCGTTTACCAGCGCCTTGATTGGGGTACATCAGCGCGCGGATGAGCAGGCGCTGCTTGAGAGTAGCACTGAACTTGACTGGTTTCTTGCGCCAGAGGGGTTGCCCACGCTCAAAGGGGAGGCTCACGCCGTGGAAATGCTTTCCTCGGGGGTGTTTCGCTGTGAGCGGCACTGGCTTTTTGATACCGCTGCGCAGGAAGGTTCGGAAGCAGAAAGCGGCGCGCTCGATGCGAGACTCTGTGTCGCGTTGGGGCTCGCGGCGGCGCTTAATCGAGGTAAGCCTCAGCTCTGTTCGACGCTAACACCCCTTAGCTGCGTTGCCAATGAGCGTGGGGCCACGGCTCGTATGAGACTTGTGCCGTGCGCAACGGGTGCTATTTGGGTGATTGAAGAGGGGAGTCGCTCTTCAAGCAAAGATCCCACCGCAGGGTTTGGGTGGCTAGCAAAATGGATGGCTCGCGTCTGGGTTGAGCAAGGATGGTTGCGACGAGAGTCAGGGATTTGGGTTGTGAGCCGCGATATTGAATGCCCGTCAGCGCTCTTGGCTGCGGGACTTCTCTTACGCACGCAGGGGCGGCTTTCACATTGGCATATTGAGGGGGCGGACGGCAAGACCTTACAGTCGTTGCTTGCGCAGTAAGCCTCTCAGAAAAACGCTCGCCCACGGCAGGGCGCTTTGTCCTTGTCGTGGGCGAGGTGTATCTACCAACACCAGAATGGTGCCTCGGAATTAACTATACACGAAACGGAGCCGGTTTTGAATAGCTAACGAAAATTTTTATTTCTGGTAATTGTCAAGATTTCAACAAATCACATCTAGCAGATGCCCGTGTTTAGTCATCCATTTTCATGACATGATTTGCTGATAAGTTCTTAAAAATCAGCACTCAATCCTTGAGAAGCAGGGTAATCGAGACGCTAGAGAAGGCAAGCCCTAAAATCATCAAAAGTGAAGCAATGATGAGTGGCGCTTTGTCGCCATCAATGCTGACTTCAGTGGGGTTCGTAGGGTTATAGCGAATGGTCACGGCAGCTCCCACGGGGAAGCACGCTTTAGCGTCATGCTTTTCAAGTAGCACCGCTTCGATGGGTGCGCCCGTTGCGGTTTGGAATTGCACGACCTCACGAAAGCGCGACTCATACTCCTCGCTTTCGTTTTTACGAACGCGCACTTCGCGCGTCTCGATCGCCGTGACATGGGCTGTGGCTGTGAGCCCGGTTGTATTGAGCATCAAGGCGTCTTTGAGTTTGAAGCCGCCAAAAATCACGGTCGCGACCCCTACTAGGGTAAATAGGCAAAGGATCAGGGTTTTCATCTGAGAGTGACGGTGGGTTGCCCAAAAGGGAGAGGAAATGGGGGGGAAGCGGCCAGCTGTCGAGACTCTGGCCGCAACACATTTGCCCTTTATCGGAAAGCTGCGCGATAGATGTCCACACAATCCGTAAAGGTGAGCGCGACCGCATCCTGCTCAAAGGCAGCGTGACCCGCCTCGCGTGCCTTGCGTGCAAGAGCGGGGAGCTCATCTTCGATGATGCCGTAATCACTCATCTTGAGTTGATCTACCCCGCAGGCCCGCTGCAGGTTGATAAGCGCACGGATAAAGTCCAAGGGGTGCACGGCATCGGCGTCACCGAGCGCTCGAGCGAGCGCTACAAAGCGCTCAGGATAAACCCCAGTATTAATGAGGTGCGTGAAGTACGCCACCGAGAGCATGATGAGCCCAGCACCATGCGGGAGTGCTTGATGGTGAGCCGACATCGCGTGCTCCAGCGCATGCTGACTCGTGAGTCGCGTCAGGGTCATGACAAAGCCCGATAGCGTATTGGCAAGTGCTACATGAGCACGTGCATCGAGGTCACTGCCATCTTTCACCGCACGGGCGAGCCCCTGAGCAATATGACGAACGCTCTCCATCGCGTACATGTCACTCATCCAATTGGGGCGCTTCGTGACATAGCCCTCTACCGCGTGAAAGAGTGCATCAAACCCCTGAAATGCGGTGAGCTGCGGCGGCACCGAGAGCATGAGCTCAGGGTCGACGATGGCGAGTTTGGGCATGCAACCAGGGTGCCCCACACCGACTTTCTCGAGCGTTTCGGGGTTGGTGATCACACCACCGGCGTCAACCTCGCTACCTGTCCCTGCGGTGGTGGTAATCGCTACGAGGGGCGCGGGCGTATGCACGATAGGCTTTTTGCCCCCTTGCCCCTGCTGTACATAATCCCAAATATGGCCGCCGTTGGCAAAAACGATGCCAGCGGCTTTTGCACAGTCCATGACCGAGCCGCCCCCTAACGCAATAAGAAAGTCGCACCCTTGCTCATGCATGGTGGCGGCAACCTTTTGGACGGTGGCAGCGAGCGGGTTAGGCTCCACAACGCCGAGATGGAAAAATGGGATGTTGCGTTCTTCAAGCAGGGCACGCACACGAGCCAGAATCCCTGTGCGCTCCATGGCGGAACCGTTGCTTGTAAGCAGAAGCGCCTTTTTTCCAGGGAGCGCTTCCTCAGCAAGTGCTTCGAGTTTTCCAGGGCCGAAAACGAGTTTGGTGGGAGAGAAAGCGGTAAACGAGGTTTGAACCGTCATGGCGTGTTGTCCTTGAGAGAGTCTGTTGGAATCACGGTGGGCACTGCTGCCCGCCGCGTTGGCGCTACTTGCCGTTGATGACATTTTACTCGCTCAGGTTGCGCTACTCACTGCAAGCACAGAGGGGCAAAAGCAGGGGAGGACTAAAGGGGACGGTCGAAATGACAAGACCTCGGAATTTCTCCGAGGCCCTGTGGTGGTCTTTGTCTGCGCGTGGTTAAGGGACTTGCTTACGGTACCTTGAAGCCAAAGGAGTGACACTGGTCGCAGAAGTTTTCGGTCTTGCCATGCTGAATATGGCAGTTGATGCAGTCAAGCTGATCCTGATAGTGTGGTGAGGTATGCGGATTGTGGGGCTTGACGTCTTTGGTCTTTTCGACGAGTGCCTTCAGATTGTGGCAACCCGTGCAGGTCTCAAGAGTGGGTTCTTTACGGTTTTCTTTGTCTGGACCGTGGCATACCTCGCATTTGACGCCTGCGGCGACGTGACGGTCAGCGCCAAACGTTTCGGCTTGCGCCGTAGAGGCAGTGAAAGCAAGACTCATGGCGAGCAGGGCCGTAGCAATAAGCGTCTTGTGCATGATGTTTCTCCTTAGAGCGGTGGTTGTCGCAACTTGCTACGCCGTATAGGGGGTCTGCGTGAAACAAGTCTTTCTTAATTTTTTCTTAAGTATATCGATGGTATTAGCATTTGTATAGAGCGCGAAATCCTAAAAGAGCACTTTTTGGATTAGAGGAAACCCTGAGATGGAACGAGTCGAGTCCGCTAAAATACTGCTGGTAGCGCATCTCAGTGGCAACGCACGTTGCTTAGCGAAACTGCGCTAATCGTGAAGGTTGGAGGTATTCAACGGTGAGAAAAAATCCCAAGATGATGGTGGCGCTTGCCGCAGCAGGTGTTGGTATGGCGCTTTTGGGGGTAAAGAGCACGGATATTGCGCAATTTATGCGCATCGCAGGGGCTCCAGAGCTAGCTCAAATGACGGAGACGCTCGCGGGAAAGACGGTGGAAACTGCCCAAGCGCGTGCTAAGAAAAAAAGCGAGTCCGATGAGGAACGCTGGTCCACGGTCACCGAAGACTACCCTGATCGAGGAAGCAACCCTGGCAACCACGTTAACGACAGTTTCCAGAAGGTCAAGAAAATCCTGCTCTCTGAGGTCTACCGTGATCACCCCGTGACGCTCTACTGCGGTTACCCCTTTAACCCGAAGGATAAGCAGATCGAGCTGCCGAAGAGTTTCTCCGCCCCTGTGCACGGTGAGCGTAGTAGTTCTGTGGAGTGGGAGCACGTTGTGCCAGCTGAGCACTTTGGTCAGTCGTTCCGCGAGTGGAAAGAGGGCTCCAACCTCTGTATTAACAATAACGGAACGCACTATAAGGGACGGCGCTGTGCGGAAGAGGCCAATAGCGAATACCGCTTCATTCAGGCCGATATGTATAACCTCTTCCCTGCGGTGGGCAGCGTCAATGCTGTGCGCTCCAATTACCCCTATGCCATGCTGCCTGAGGTTCCCAATACGTTTGGCTCGTGTGAAATGAAGGTAGAAAACGGCATGGCCGAGCCGCCCGAGCGCGCACGCGGTCGCATTGCGCGCGCCATGCTCTACATGGAACTCACGTATCCCACGCACTATCGCATGGGAGAAAAGACCCGCCGCATGATCGAGGACTGGAACAGTCGCTACCCAGTGGATGCGTGGGAATGTTTACGTGCAACCCGTATTGAGCGTATCCAGAAAAACCGCAATCCCTTTGTCGTGGAAGCTTGTAAGAAGGCGGGGATTGGGTATCCAGTGACTAAGTAGCACCGTCGCTTGGGCGGTGATTTGGAGATGTCTTGATGATGACAGGAAGCTTATGGCTACCGTGGAATTACAAGCCGCAGAATTAAAGGCCCCAAGTAAAACGGGAATCGCTACCGCGATTCCCGTTTTGCATTGTGGCCCGTTTTTTCGTGGACTCCCCCACGATAGGAGGTTTACCCCATCACGCTGCTACGGTCGAATGTCATGGTAGCCTCAAAACAGCATTTTTTATTGGTATAAATTACTCTAACAAGAAAATGTAAACTCTATTTGAGTTTTTTATAAAAATCAGAGGCTTGCAATACTTTTAATTATCCACAAGGATCATCTGATATTTTTAGTTGTTAGGTGATTGTGCTATATTTATAATTATTTCATTTCACTTATTTTATTATTACTCTCTTCCATCATTTGATAATGTTGTTCATGCCCTAGATACTTGAAAAGTTTTTTAAATTGTTCAATAAAATACTTAACTTCTTCTGAATCTTTAGGGACGCAATAAGATTCAATTGCCACGCCATGTGACCCTTGATTTAACCATATCACCATAGAATCCAAGCCTGTAAAATCCTCTTGAGGTTTTGATTTCTTGATATTTTTCAACAGTTCAGTGTATCTAACATTTCCAATAAATTTGAAATATGTCTCTAAAATTCTTCTCATTAGGTTTTGTATTGTAATAAAATTAAATTCGTTATCCGAGTCTTTTTCAATCGCCTTTACTAAATCAAAATATTGATACCACATTAGAGTGTACTCACTCTTTAATGGAAGTTGGGAAGTTTTTTTAACAATAGAAGATTTACCGCGTTTTTTTTAGAATAAAATATCTTCTAGATAATTTGTTTTTGTTGGCCGTCAATGAGCTATCGATGTCATTAATATAAAATAAATTATGAGAAAATATGAAAATCTGACCAGGTACTTTGTTTTTATGTTTAAAAGTTAAGTCATCTATAAGATCCAAAGTTAGTTGAGACACAATGTACAATGCATGACTATCTAAACTAGAAATTGGATCGTCAATAGCTACAACGTCA
>OOBP01001134.1_pt1 | contig 13445 bp, 13 predicted proteins | sample 1671681 | NCBI WGS metagenome assembly OOBP01 (sample SAMN06348181, study PRJEB24527) | human gut metagenome
CCTGCGTTCGGCTTGCGGACGGTATGGCGGGTCACAGCCCCTTAACAGTTAAGAGGCTGTGACCTGCCATGCGGTTTTCTGCATGGTAGATTCTATTTGTAAAAAATCATTCCAAACCAACCCAAACGAGGAGGAAACCAATGCTTTACATTGCCTATGCTGTATTATGGCTGTTACGGTTTGCATTGGGCGCGTGCGTATTCAGCTTTCTCGGAGTGGTGGTATGGCGCCTGCCGCGCAAGGAGAGCGTGGTGAAGGGACGCAGTCACTGTCCGGTGTGCGGGCGCACGCTGTCGGCGGCGGAGCTGCTCCCGTGCCTGAGCTATCTCCTGCAGGGCGGCAAATGCCGCGGCTGCGGTGCAAAAATCCCCGCAAGGGATTTCTGGATCGAGGTGCTCGGCGGCTTGTGCTCCTGTGCCTGCGCATACGCCTTCGGCGGCGAGACCGCACAGGCGGCGCTGGCGTTCGTTGTGCTCGGTATTCTGACGGTCGTGGCGCTCATGGACATGGACACGCTTGAAATCTACGACCGGTTTCCGGCGCTGCTGTTTGTCTGCGGCATCGCTGCGCACATACTTATCCCCAACCTGGGGATAAAATCGCGGCTGATCGGCTGCGTGATCGTCAGTGTGCCGATGCTGCTTCTGGCGCTCATCGTGCCCGGCGGCTTTGGCGGCGGTGATATCAAGCTGATGTTTGGCGCGGGCTTTTTCCTCGGCACAAAGCTGACGGTCGTTGCCGCGTTTATCGGCATTCTGCTCGGCGGCGGCTTCGGCGCGCTGCTGCTCGCCCAAAAGAAGGCAAACCGGAAAAGCCAGTTCGCATTCGGTCCGTTTTTGTGCATCGGCATTGCGATCGCCATGTTTTTCGGAGAAACGATCGCGGACTGGTATATGGGATTATTGTAATGAATGGAGAGGAGGGTCAGCATGGCTGCATCCAACAACCACAGGCTGACCGTCACGGTCAAACCGAACAGCGGTCACATGCTGTTCCGCTACACGGCAAAGGACATAGACGGAAAGGTAGTCCGCGGCGCAATGGAGGCTGCGGACTATGACACGTTGTATACCCAATTACTCGCTCAGGGGCTGTATCTGCAGAGTGCGACCCGCCGCGGTGCAGGCCGCAAGCCGCGCACACTGCGTCCGCAGGAGCTGAGCGATCTGTGCCGTCAGCTGTCCACGCTGCTGGCTTCGGGCGTCAGTCTGGTGCGCGCGCTGACGATCATCTCGCAGGATGAGGGCATCAGCGCGGGTCTGCGCCGCATTTACGAGAGTGTGCTGGGTGAAGTCCGGAAAGGATCGAGCCTTTCCGCCGCACTCGAGGCGCAGCAGGTGTTCCCGACGCTCATGCTCGGCATGATCCGCGCAGGCGAGGGCAGCGGCAAGCTGGATCAGGTCGCGGAGCGGCTCGCCATCCACTACGAGAAGGCGCACCAGATGAACCAGCAGGTCAAGTCGGCGCTCATGTACCCGATGATCCTTGCGATTCTGGCGGTCGCGGTCGTTATCGTTATCGTAACCTTCGTGCTGCCGCAGTTCAGCGATCTGTTCTCCACAATGGATTCGCTGCCGGGCGTTACGCTGGCGCTGATGGCGTTTTCCAATTTTATGGTTACCAAATGGTATCTGATGATACTGGGTGTCGCGGCAGCGGTCATGGTTATCCGCACGCTGCTGCGCATTCCGGCCGTCCGGCTGGAAATGGACCGGCGCAAGCTCAAAATGCCGGTTTTCGGTCCGCTCAATCAGGTTATCTGCACGGCGCGGTTCGCGCGAACCATCAGCAGCCTGTACTCGAGCGGTCTGCCGATCGTCACTGCGCTGCAGACCGCCCGTGATACCATCGGCAATGCCTACATCGTTTCGCAGTTCGATGATGTGCTCGTGCAGGTGCGTTCGGGCGTCAGCCTGTCTGCCGCCCTCGAGACCGTAGACGGCTTTCAGCGCAAGCTGTGCAGCAGCATTGCAGTTGGCGAGGAGACCGGACGACTGGACTCCATGCTGGATTCCATCGCGGATTCGATGGAGTACGATGCACAGCAGGCGAGCAAGCGCATGATGACCATTCTGGAGCCGATGCTGATCGTGCTGATGGCGTTCGTGGTCGGCTTTATCATTATCGCAGTCATGTCGCCGATCATCGGCTCGTACAGCGCGATTGAGAGTTCGGGGAACGTATAACCTCGGAAACGTGTAAACCTCACAAAAGGGGAGAAATGAGAATGAACACAACCGTTTTGGCGCTGCAGGAGGAGCAGGTGCTTGTCGCGGTCGGCAAGTCCGGCGCGCAGCCTTCCGTGCAGGCGCTTTACAGTGCCCCCGCACACGGCGGCGGCATGGAAAACTGGGAGAAGGCGATAGGCGCACTCTGGCAGCAGCACAGGCTGCCGACCCGCGGCATCACGCTCGTCCTGCCGGATGAGGCGGTTGCCACCAAGACTATCACCGCACCGAGCATGCCGATAAACAAGCTGGAGGAGCTTGTGCGGCACGAAATGCGTCCGCGGGAGGATCAGCTTGCGGCGGCGGACTATGTGCCGCTCGGCACAGATGCCGAAGGCCGTCAGCAGCTGTTCTGCGCTGCCTGCCGCAAGGAAACGATGGAGGAATACCTTGCAATGACCGACCGGCTCGGCCTGCGCCTGCAGAGCGTTACCGTTACTATGGCAGGACGGCTCAAGCTCCTGCATGCCATGCAGTCCATGCAGGGCAAGACCTGTATCTGGCTGTGCTTTGAGGGCAGCAGCGTGCTTTCGCTGCTGGTCGAGAACGGCGAGTACCGTTATTCCAGCCGCAGCCGTATTTTCAGTGAGCCGGGCACGGTGGATTTCGGCACTGAGATGACGAGAAACGTTTCCGGCACCATGCAGTTCCACACGGCAAGCCGCTCGGGCGGCACGCTGACCGATGTGTATTACGCCGGCTGCTCGGATGATGATTTCGAGGTGTGTCTGGCGGGTATCCGCGGTCTGGGCCTGAAAGTGAGCCGTCTGCCCGAATGCCGTGCGTTCCGCGCCCTGCCGAACGGCGAGCGGCTGGACGACTGGCTCGGCTGTGCCGAGACTTTGATTCGAACAGTGCTTCGTGCAAACAAGGAGCTGGATCTGCTCCGCAGCTATCGGCGTTTGTCCCGCGGCAGCAAAGGGCAGACCGGCCTGCTGCACAGCTTCTACACACCGATTGCGGTGTGTCTGGTGGTGTGCGCTGCGGTCTGGTGTGTGTTCCTGCAGATGAACAGCAGCCTGAGCCACAGGACCGACGACATCAATAACTGGCTGAACGATCCGACCGTGATCGAGCAGTACAACGAGGCTGCCGAAAAGCAGCAGCGCAATGACAATCTGGTGCAGGGACTGCAGCAGGTGCGCAATCTGACGGACGCGCTTGCCACCTATCCGCAGGTGGACAGCGCCCTGATGAGCAAGATCGGCGCGGCAGGCGGCGCTCAGGTCAGCATGGTGCTGACCGGCTATGATGCGGCTACCGGCGCGCTGCAGTTCGATGCACAGAGCGGCAGCGTTATCGACATTCCGAGCTATGTGCTCAAGCTGCAGAAAACCGGCCTGTTCCGCAAGGTGGACTACACCGGCTATACTTATGAGGACGGCGTGTACGTCCTCAGCCTGAACTGTATCCTGCTGGGAGAGGAGGCAGCCGAATGAACATCGTTGTAACCGAACGTGATAAAAAGCTGCTCCGGCTGGTGGCCTGTCTGGCGATAATCGTCATTTTCGGCATGTATCTCATCCGTCCTGCGATGGAAAATCACGAAACGCTGCAGAACGAGTATGACGCCGCCGAACAGAAGCAGCAGGAATATCAGACGCAGATTGCCGCACTCGCGACGATTGACGACATTATCGCGCAGAATGAAGCCGCGCTGAACACGGCAAGCGAAAAATACTACAAGAGCGATCTGGAAACCCGTCAGATGGACGATATCATCACGGGTATCGCGCTCGAGAACGGGCTGTTTCCGCAGTCGCTGACGCTGACGGAAGCCGCTCCGGGTGCGGTCAGCGCGTATCTCGCCGAGCAGGAAGCTGCGCAGACGGACGGCAGTGCGGACACCTCGTCCGATGCGGAATCCGCCGATTCGACCGACGACGATACATCGGCAACGCTGATACAGCCGGTCAACTACGTTTATATCGGCACTGCGACTATCTCGGCGCAGGGCGCTGTAACCCAGTGGCTGAACTTCCTCGATGAGGTGGAGCACAGGTACAAGGGTCTGCGTGTGACCAATTTCAGTATTGCAGACTATGATTATGTGGCAAACAACACGCAGGCGGTCAGCACCAATCTGATCACCGGCACGCTGGAGATCTACATGTGTGTCAGCGACAAGGAGGCAGACGCATGAAAACCAATTTGCGTATCGGCGAAGTGCTGATGGAGCGCAATTACATCACGCAGGAGCAGATGGAGCAGGCGCTCGCCTACCAGAAGGAGCACCGTGAAAAGCGAGTCGGTCAGATCCTGATCGAGCTGGGCTTTGTCACCGAGGCGCAGGTGCTCGAGGCACTGGCTGCCCGTCTGGGACTGGAGATCGTGAGCATCGGACAGATGCAGGTCGATCTGACCGCTGTCCGCATGATTCCGCGCGAGCTGGCGGAAAAGCAGAACCTGCTTGCGGTCGGCTTTGCGGACAAGAGCCTCGAGGTCGTGACGAACGATCCGCTCAACTACTTTGCCTTTGAGGAGGTGCGCCAGCTGACCGGCTGTCAGGTGGTCATCCGCCTGAGCGAAATGGGTCCGCTGCAGAGCGCAATCCGCTACTATTACGCCGAGGTCGGTGCACAGCAGGCGGCACAGACCGCCAACGAGGACTTTGCAGAGCGCAATGTGGAGATGCTGCAGGTAGAAGAGAGCGAAAGCGGCGATCCGGAAGCGCCGATCGTCAAGCTGCTCAACAGCCTGCTCGACCGTGCCATCAGCACCGGCGCGAGCGATGTGCATATCGAGCCGTTTGAGGGCAGCACGCGCGTGCGCATGCGTATCGACGGTACGATCGTCGATTATGTAACGCTGCAGCGCAGTGTGCACCAGCCGCTGATCGCGCGAATCAAGATCATGGCGAACCTCGATATTGCTGAGCGCCGTCTGCCGCAGGATGGTCATTTCCGTATCCGTGTGGGACAGAGCGAGTACGTCAACATCCGTGTATCGCTGCTGCCGACCGTGTTCGGAGAAAAGGCCGTGCTGCGAATTCTGGCAACGGCGGGTCAGGTCGATTACGCCAGCCACTTCGGCATGGATGACGAAAGCTATGCAAGGTTCCTGCCTATGCTCAACTCACCGAACGGCATTATTTATATCACCGGTCCTACCGGTTCGGGTAAGTCCACCACACTGTACATGGTGCTCGAGTACCTGTCGCACCGGCAGGTGAATATCTCCACGGTTGAGGATCCGGTGGAGAAGAACGTGCCGAGCATCAACCAGACGCAGGTCAATCCGGTTGCCGGACTGACGTTTGAGTCCGGTCTGCGCGCGCTGCTGCGTCAGGATCCGGATATCATCATGGTCGGTGAGACCCGTGACGGCGAAACCGCCGGTATTTCGGTTCGTGCGGCCATCACCGGTCATCTGGTGCTGAGTACGCTGCATACCAACGATGCGGTCTCGAGCATCGTCCGTCTGGCCGATATGGGCATCGACCACTATCTGATCGCAAATTCGCTGGTCGGTCTGGTCGCGCAGCGACTGATGCGCAAGGTGTGTCTGCACTGCGGCAGAGAGGTCGCAGTTACGCCGCAGGAGCAGGCGCTGCTCGGCAAGGATATCACGACCATCAAGCGCGGCACAGGCTGTACGCACTGCAACGGCACCGGCTACCGTGGCCGTATTGCCGTGCATGAGATCGTCACGATCGACCGCAATATCCGCCGCATGATCAGCCGCGGCGCCGAAACCGAGGAGATCGAGGCCTACGCGCGGGAACAGCAGGGCATGCGCAGCCTGAAGGAAAAGGGTCTGGAACTGGTAAAACAGGGTGTTACTACACCGGAGGAGCTGCTCAGGATCGCGTATTACGCATAACCGGAAACCGCTCTGTATCTTTTGATACAGAGCGGTTTTAACGATTATAAGCAGAATTACAGAACAAAATCTGCATAAATGAACGTGCGTTCACTGTTGATTGGATCCCCGGAGCCGAAAACTTTTCCTTTACATTCTTATCTCAAGCGGGTATAATACCCATTGATGGATGGCATTCCGCAGAGCGGAAGCTATACCTTGTCACAACATGTTTTTCAAATTTTTCCGACAGTGATTTTACGTTGCGTCACACCACAGAAAGCGGGTGACAGCATGAACATTGGCATTGTTGGAGCAGGAAAAGTCGGCTTTTCCTTCGGCAGACTGCTTGCCGAAAAAGGCGTGCGGATATCCGGCTATTACAGCCGCAATTCCGACAGCGCAAGAGAAGCCGCAGAATTTACAAATTCCGGACACTATACCGACCTGGGCAAACTCATCGAAGATAGTGACGCGATTTTCATCACCGTTCCGGATAATGCGATCACCGAGGTGTATCGGCAGGTCGCAGAATTTGAAATTCAGGACAAGTATATATGTCATTGCAGCGGCGCCTGCACAGCCGAGGAAGCCTTTCCGGGTATCCACGCGCAGGGAGCCTATGCAATATCCATTCATCTGCTATTTCCGATCAGCAGCAAGTATAACTGCTGGCGGGAGCTGGCAGGTGCTTTTTTTTGCGTCGAGGGTGACGCGCAGGCGGTCGAGGTCTTTGTACCGCTGCTGCGCGGACTGGGGCTGCAGGTGCAGACCATTTCGCCGGAGAGCAAGGCGCAGTACCACCTGAGCTGTGCACTGGCAAGCAACTTTGTCTGCGCACTTGTGCAGCGCAGCGCCGAATTGCTGGGCGGCTGCGGATTCTCCAAAACAGACGCACTGCACGCGCTTGCGCCGCTCATGCGGAGCAATCTGGCGCATGTGATCGAGCACGGTGCCGTCTCAGCGCTGACCGGACCCATTGAGCGCGGCGACACGCAGACCGTGCAAAAGCATCTGTCGTGCCTGACGGAACGAGACGACCGGCAGCTTTACGCGCTGCTGGGACTCGAACAGGTCAAAATGGCACAGGAAAAACATCCTGAGCAGGATTACGGCACGCTTGCCGCCCTGCTGAATAGGGAAAAGGAGCAGAACGAATGAAGAACACAGTGAGCACATTTCTCTCGATGAAGCAAAACGGCGAACGCCTCACCGAGATTACCAGCTACGATTACACGACCGCCAAGCTGGTGGAAAAAGCGGGCATCAACGCCATTCTGGTGGGCGATTCGCTCGGCATGACCATGATGGGTTATGACACGACCCTGCCGGTTACGATGGAGGACATGATCCACCACAGCGCATGCGTCGTGCGCGCGTGCGAGAACACCATGGTCATCATGGATATGCCGTTTATGAGCTATCAGGCGTCGGTTTCCGAAGCCGTGCGCAACGCAGGCCGACTGATGAAGGAGGCGCGCGGACACGCGGTCAAGCTGGAAGGCGGCGCAGCCGTTGCCGAGCAGATTCGCGCCATTACGGATTCTGGCATTCCGGTGCAGGCACATATCGGCATGACGCCGCAGAGCGTCAACGTGTTCGGCGGCTTTAAGGTACAGGGCAAGGGCGAGGATGCGGCAAAGCGGCTGCTCGAGGATGCCTTTACCGTACAGGAGGCCGGTGCATTTTCGGTCGTGCTCGAGTGCGTACCGCCCAAGCTGGCGGCGCTCATCTCGAAAAAGCTGACCATCCCGACCATCGGCATCGGTGCGGGCGCAGGCTGTGACGGACAGGTATTGGTTTATCAGGATATGCTCGGCATGAATATGGACTTTACGCCCAAGTTCGCCAAGCAGTTCGACAATATCGGTGAGCGCATGGTGGACGCGTTCCGCACTTACATGAACGAGGTGCAGAACGGCACGTTCCCGACCGAAAAGCAGAGCTTTGTCAAGTCTGACTGCAGCGATGAATATCTCGCCCAACTCGACGCTGAATTTTAAGAGAAACAGGAGCATATACAATGAAAATCGCAACAACCATCGCAGAAGTACGCGCACAGGTGCGCGAGTGGAAACAGCAGGGTCTGACCGTCGGTCTGGTGCCGACCATGGGCTATCTGCATGAAGGACACGCCAGTCTGGTCAAAACGTCCGTGCAGCAGTGCGACCGCACGGTAGCGTCCGTGTTCCTCAATCCGACCCAGTTCGGCCCGGGTGAGGATCTGGAGACCTATCCGCGTGATTTCGAGCACGACTGTGCGCTGCTGACCGAGTGCGGCTGTGACATGGTGTTCCATCCCGAGGTGTCCGAGATGTATCCGGACGGCTTTGCCACCTTTGTTGAGGTGCAGTCCGAAATGCCGCGTCAGCTGTGCGGCAAGACCCGTCCGATTCATTTCCGCGGCGTATGCACGGTCGTTTCCAAGCTGTTCAACATCGTAACGCCGGATAAGGCGTTCTTCGGCCAGAAAGATGCCCAGCAGCTTGCCATCATCCGCCGCATGGTGCTCGACCTGTCCATGGGCATTGAGATCGTCGGCTGCCCGATCATCCGTGAGGCAGACGGTCTGGCGAAGTCCTCGCGCAATACCTATCTGAGCGCAGAGGAGCGCAAGGCGGCGCTCGTGCTGTCGCGCGCTGTAAAGCTCGGCCAGGAGCTGGTCCGGAACGGCGAGAAAAACGCGGATGCAATCGTCAATGCCATGCGTGCGCTTATCGAGCAGGAGCCGCTCGCACGTATTGATTACGTCTCCGCAGTGGACGGCCTGACCATGCTGCCGGTGCATGAGATCAACGGCGGCGAACTGATCGCTATGGCGGTCTATATCGGCAAAACGCGCCTGATCGACAACTTTTCGGTGGAGGGCTAAGTCATGACAGTACAGATGCTCAAGGGTAAAATCCACCGTGCAACGGTCAAGCAGGCCGAGCTGAACTACGTCGGCTCGATCACGGTTGATGCCGATCTGCTGGATGCGGCCGGCATTTATGAATACGAGAAGGTTGCCATCGTGGATATTGAGAACGGCAACCGCTTTGAGACCTATACTATCGCCGGTGAGCGAGGCAGCGGCATGATCTGCCTGAACGGCGCCGCAGCGCGCTGTGTCAGCGTGGGTGATAAGGTCATTCTGATGGCGTATGCGCAGCTGACGCCGGAGGAGGTCAGGAACGGCTATGCTCCGCAGGTCGTGTTCGTGGATGAGGAAAATAAGATCGTCCGCACCACCACCTATGAGAAGCATGGTCTGCTCAAGGATATGGCGTAATGAAAAAGGAGAACCCAGGTGGGTTCTCCTTTTTCATTGGTGCAGAGCTGAGGATTAGAGTGAAGAGAGGTAAGGTGAAACGCAGGCACAAGAAAATATTCGCAGGTGCCGTCTATCACAGCGACACTGTTGCGTCGCGCCTGCGGAGAGTAAACCGTATTGTAGCAGCAGGGTAGGCGAGAACTGCGTAGAGGTAGAGAAAATGGGCGCACACTGTGCGCCCCTACGGAAGAAAAAATCCTTTGCCGTTTCTCTTTTCGAAGCGGTCGCCGGTCTCTGGTCTGCGCCAGACTATCAAATAAAAGGAAATTGGAGTCCCAAGAGGATAGTACTCATCTAATCCACGCACGGCGTGGGAACAAGGTTTAGTGGCCTACGGGCAAACCTTGGTGTCTATCCTTTTGGAACCCCAGCTAAGGGTTAGCACCCATTCCTTATGCGTAAGTAAGCAGATTAACCCTGAACCGACTCCATCTCCGTCGCAGAGGACTTGTCTGCGTTCTCCCGGAACAGCAGACCGAAAATGCGGCGCACCAGCGGACCGGCTGCAAAGAACTGCCACAGCAGTGCCATCGGGAAGTTCATAACGGTGGTCTGTACCCAGATTGCAAAGAACTGTGCGTTATGGCTGTCCTTGAACAGCAGGGTGGCAAAGAAGCTCATGCACGGGCACATCAGCCATACGGATGCAGCTGAGATGGCAAGCATAATGCTGGTCTGGCTGGCTTCGCGCGGATTGACAAGGCGGAATGCAACCTTCATCGCCAGCTTGCCGACAAACACCAGCTCGAGCAGAATTGCGATAACAGTCATGATCGGCCACTCGTGGAATACCGCGAGAAATCCCAGTTCTGCATGGAACCGGTGTTCAGCACGATGTTGTACGCTACCATGCCGTATACCATGACAGAAGCCATGATAATGGTGTAAATAACGTCCTGAAATTTGTTTTTTGGCATTTTGTTTTCTCCTTTTTGTGTATGTGAAATATTTTTTGATAACGAATAGAAATGCAGCTGAACGCAAAAAAATAGGACGAAGTAAACTTTCGTCTACTTCGTCCTATGGACTACTTCAACTACCATTAATTATGAATATCATACCATATTTTATGGGCGTTCGTCAAGACTAACTTTGTTATTGACAAGACTGTTCCCTGGGTGTATACTGTGTCTGTAAATGAGAACCCCCTCCCTTGGGGGAGGGGTACGGATAGGAGATGCGATATGAAACAACGGTTTCGGGTGGGCGGCATGAGCTGCGCGGCCTGCTCCGCCCATGTGGAGAAAAGCGTTTCGGCGGTGCCGGGTGTCAGCGGCGTGCAGGTAAATCTTCTCGCCGGCAGCATGGCGGTCGAGTACGACGAAAACGCGTGCGACGCACAGACGATTATAAAGGCGGTCGAGTCCGGTGGCTACACGGCTGCGGTGGATGACGGCAGGCAGACATCGGCTCCGGCGCAAAGCCCGCAGGCGGACGAGGCGCTGAAGGAAATGAAGACCCGTATTATCGTTTCGGCGATTTTCATGCTTGTCCTGATGTACTTCTCGATGGGCGAGATGGTCGGGCTGCCGCTGCCGTCCTATGCGGCAGGCATGGACGGCATGTTCAATCTGGCGCTCACGGAGCTGCTCCTCACGCTGCCGATTGTCATTATCAACCGCAAATATTATATCAACGGCTTCAAAACGCTGCTGCACCGTGCCCCGACGATGGACGCGCTTATCGCCGTTGGCTCGGGTGCGGCGCTCGTGTACGGCATTTACGCGCTGATTCAAATTGCGCTCGCGCCCACGCCTGAGGCAGCCCACAGCTTTATGCACGACCTGTATTTTGAATCCGCAGGCATGATTTTGACGCTGGTAACGCTCGGCAAGTTCTTTGAAGCGCGTGCCAAGCGCAAGACCGGCGAAGCCATTGCGGCACTGATGGACCTGCGTCCGCAGACCGCCGAGGTCATCCGTGGCGGTCAGACCATGCAGCTGCCGATTGAGCAGGTACAGGTTGGCGACCTCGTTATCGTGCGCGGCGGTCAGTCCGTGCCGGTTGACGGCGAGATTACCGAGGGCAGCGCCTATCTGGACGAAAGCGCCATCACCGGTGAGAGCATGCCGGTCGAAAAGCATGTCGGCGATACCGTAATCGGCGCAACAGTGTCCAAGAGCGGCTATGTTGTTATGAAGGCATTGCGTGTCGGCGACGATACGACCCTGAGCCAGATTATCCGTCTGGTAGAGGAGGCAGGCGCGTCCAAGGCGCCAATCGCCAAGCTGGCGGATAAGGTGGCAGGCGTGTTCGTGCCGGTCGTTATGGGTATTGCGCTCGTGACAGCAATCATCTGGCTGCTGGTCGGCGAAACGCCGAGCTTTGCGCTCACACGCGCGATTTCGGTGCTGGTTATCTCGTGCCCGTGCGCACTGGGACTGGCAACGCCGGTCGCAATCATGGTCGGCACGGGTGTAGGTGCGAAAAACGGCGTGCTGTTCCAGTCGGCGGAGGCGCTCGAGAATCTGCACAACGTAAACGCGGTCATCATGGACAAGACCGGTACCGTAACCGAAGGACGTCCGGTCGTAACCGACGTAAAATCCTTCGGCGTGGAGTCCGGTGACCTGCTCTCGCTGGCGCTGTCACTCGAGAGCCGCAGTGACCATCCGCTGGCGGACGCCATCGTGCGCTATGCACGCGAAAAGAACGCGCAGGAGCGTTCGGTCACCGACTTTGAGATGATAGAGGGACAGGGTATCCGCGCAACTGTGGACGGCGTGCCGTGCTTTGCGGGCAACCGCCGCATGCTGCTCGCTAACGGACTGGCGCTGTCCGGCTCGATGCAGAAGCTGGGTGACGAGTTCGCCGCAGCAGGCAAAACGCCGCTGTTCTTCGCGGCAAACCGTCAGATCGTCGGCATTTTTGCGGTCGCTGACGTGCTCAAGCCGACCAGTAAGGCGGCAGTCGAAGCACTGCGCAGTATGCACATTGACGTAACGCTGCTCACCGGTGACAACCAGAAAACCGCGCAGTCCATCGCGTCCGAGCTGGGCGTGACCGATGTGATCGCTGAGGTGCTCCCGCAGGACAAGGAGCGTATCGTGCGCGAGAAGCAGGGCAAGGGCCGCAAGGTTGCTATGATTGGCGACGGCATCAACGATGCACCGGCGCTTGCGCGTGCCGATGTCGGCATTGCGATTGGTGCGGGCACGGACGTGGCTATCTCGTCTGCGGACGTTGTACTCATGAAGAGCGATTTGATGGACGCGGTGGACGCCATCCGGCTGTCGCGCCGGACCATGCGCAACATTCGCCAGAACCTGTTCTGGGCGTTCTTCTACAACTGCATCGGCATTCCGATTGCGGCGGGTCTGCTGTGGGTGCCGTTCGGCATCAAGCTCAGTCCGATGATTGGCGCGGCGGCAATGAGCCTGTCGTCCGTCTGCGTGGTCTCAAACGCGCTGCGCCTGCGCTTTTTCAGCGCAACACCGAGAAAAACGGCGGGGACGCCTGCTGTTTTGCCCGTCAGCGGCGAAAAGCCGCTTACGGCACATAAAAAGGAGGAAAATGTTATGGAAAAGACAATCAAGGTTGAGGGCATGATGTGTCAGCACTGCGTGGCACACGTCAAAAAGGCGCTCGAGGGTGCAGCAGCCGGCTGTAATGTTGCGGTCGATCTGGCTGCAGGCAAGGCAGTTGTTTCGGGCAAAACGCTGCCGGAGGATGCTGTTCTGACCGCAGCCGTCACCGAGGCGGGCTATAAGGTGGTTGACATCAAATGATGGCAGATCGTAAAAAGGTCGAGCCGCTGCTCAGGACCGCGCGCGGGCAGATCGACGGCGTGCTTAAAATGATCGAGGACAACCGCTACTGCATGGATATTATGATGCAGCTGCAGGCGGTTGAATCGCTGGTGCATAAGGCGCAGAGAGAGGTTCTTCGCGGACACCTTTCCGGCTGCGTGCAGGATGCGTTTGAGACCGGAGATCAGAACGAACGCGAGCAGAAGATTGCAGAAATCATCAAGCTGCTGGATAAAGCGTAAGCGGAAGGACGTGTCTAATGGCACGTCCTGAGGCTGTCGAAAAACTAACGTTTTCCGAGCAGCCTCTCGCTCGAAACCACGCTTTCGATCGAATTCCGAAGAAAAAACGCGC
>OOBP01001136.1_pt1 | contig 13427 bp, 7 predicted proteins | sample 1671681 | NCBI WGS metagenome assembly OOBP01 (sample SAMN06348181, study PRJEB24527) | human gut metagenome
GCTGGACAAGGTGATCATCCCCAAAAACATCACGGTGCATCTGGGCAAACCGGCCACCTCAGCCCGCAACGTGACCGTGTCCTTCCGGGATTATATCGCAAACGTTGCTTCCAGCGAGGTATACCCCACCTGGGCGGACGAAAACAGCCCAACGGGTCATCCAGAGCTTTTTTCGCTCAAAAATTCCATTCAATCGTGATTTTTTGCTCTCCGGTAATCGGATCTTTTGGGCTGACAATGACCCGATGGACCAACAGTACAACAAGTTCACGGGTCAGCTGTGAAACCTGTGCCAGTTCACGGACACGCTGCCTCTGCGTCTTGATCACACTGGTCTCTTCCTGCTGTTGTTCCAGTTCCGCTTCCAATGTATCGATCCGGGTCTCTGCCTTTTTCACTTCTTCCAGAAAGGTCTGGTTCATTTCAGAAAACTGAACGGCATCAATTAAACCTGACACCTTATCCAGATACAGTTCCTGCATGGCCTTGCGCCGCCGGTCTGCTTCGCTTTTCAACCGTTTCAACTCGTCGCGCTTGGCCTGCTCTCGCTGCTGGATGGGGTCATCCTGTTCTGGAAGGGTAACTTTTTCAGGGTCAAAATAGTCTGCCGCATACGCCCGGATACGTTCCAGTACAGCATTCTCCAATGCGTTCATCTCTGTACAGGTCTTGTTGCCGCACACTTCCGGTGCGCGCTGGTGCATCCGGCAGCGAACATAACGTATCTTTGTTCCGTCTGCCCTCGGCTGTCGTCCCGTCTGCTCCATAAATCTTCCACAACATCCACAGACGATTTTTTTTGCAAGTGGATGTATCTCGCCCTTTGCCCCGCTCCGGGTGCGCTCTTTCAGCATCATCTGGACAGTCTCAAAGGTTTCCATGTCAATGATTGGTTCATGGGTATTTTCTACAACGATCCACTGCGATTTCGGGAGCCACATCGTCTTTTCCGCCTTGTAGCTGATCTTCTTATGTCTCCCCTGCACCAGATTTCCTGCGTAGGTCTGATTATGGAGCATCTGGTACACCGTCGGGCTGCTCCAAAGTCCTACATTCCTGTTTTTCGCAGCAATGTGATAGTGAATGCCGTTCATCTGCTTATAGGCTGTCGGGCTTGGGACCTTCTCATCGTTGAGGATGCGCGCGATTTTATGTGCTCCTATCCCGCTGAGAGCCATTGAGAAAATCCGCTTTACAATTTCTGCCGCTTCCGGGTCAACTACGAGCTTTCCCTTTGCCTCCGGATCTTTGCAATAGCCGTAAAGTGCAAAAGAGCCGATGAACAGCCCCTCTTTCCGCTTGTGGTCGAGCACGGAGCGCACATTGGTGGACAGGTCTTCCAGATACCACTCGTTGATCAGGCCGTTGATCTGGCGGGATTTTTTGTTCGCGGTATCGTTGGTATCCACATGGTCTACCACCGCAATGAAGCGGATTCCCCACTCCATGAACTTTCCGTGCAGATATTTTTCCACGAGTTCCATGTCACGGGTAAAACGGGATTGCGTTTTGGCCAGTACCACATCAAACTGATGTTCGCTTGCGGCTTGCAGCATCGAATTGAATGCCGGACGGTTCCGGTCGATGCCGGAATAATCCTCATCCGAATAGATCTGGTAAATATCAAATCCTTTCTCAATGGCGTACTGGAGCAGCATCGACTTTTGATTCTGAATGCTCTCCGATTCGCCAATTTTATCTTCATCTTCTTTGCTCAGGCGGCAATAAATTGCTGCTTTCATGATTTTCCCCCTTCTTTTTGTACACGAGCATCCATGCGCAGCATAACGCATCTCTCCTTCAAATTCAGGGATGCCACATCAGGTGCAGGCTCTTGAAGGAACGGCATTTAACAATCCATTGATGATATATCGCTCAAATTCCTTTTGGAAATCTTCTTTGCGCTGTTCGTTGTTGTCCGAACGAAATTTTTCGTGCAGAATAAAAGGAGTTTTTTTCATCGAATCCCCCTTTTCGGTCCACTTGGTTGTGATATGTGTCACTTCAGTCTATTTCCAGTCAGCGAAATTCAGAACTTTCCAGATTTTTCATGCAAAATATCGCAAGACGTTCAAAATCAACTTGAAACACTTTTGCCGCAATGGTACAATTATATTGTCATTTTATGGAAACTCGGCGCAAAGTCCCGTGCGGACAGGCCGCAAGCGTCGGAGTTCCTGTGGGATGTGTAAGAATAGCTAAGGCAGCACTGCGCTACTGCACTTGCGTAGTATTGCTTTCCGAAAATGTGAGGAAGGTATTATTGTATGATGAAGAAGATCTCCCGCCGCTCGTTTTTGCAGGTCTGCGGCATTACTGCGGCAACGGCAGCACTGACCGCCTGCGGCAGCGGTAAGGCCGAGGGCGACAAGAGCAGCAGCCAGAACGGCAAGATCCAGATCACTTTTTATCTGTGGGATCGCTCCATGATGAAAGCGCTTACTCCGTGGCTGGAAGAAAAATTCCCGGAGTATGAGTTCAACTTCATTCAGGGCTTCAACACCATGGACTACTACCGCGATCTGCTGAACCGTGCGGAGCAGCTGCCGGATATCATCACCTGCCGCCGCTTCTCCCTGAACGATGCGGCTCCTCTGGCAGAGCACCTGATGGATCTGAGCACGACCGAGGTTGCAGGCACCTTCTATTCCAGCTACCTGAACAACAATCAGGAGCCGGACGGTGCGATCCGCTGGCTGCCCATGTGCGCCGAGGTGGACGGCACGGCTGCAAATGTCGATTTGTTTGCTCAGTACAACATCCCCCTGCCCACCAACTACGCTGAGTTCGTGGCGGCCATCAATGCCTTTGAGGCTGTCGGCATCAAGGGCTATCAGGCAGACTGGAGGTATGACTACACCTGTCTGGAAACCATGCAGGGCAGCGCTATCCCGGAGCTGATGAGCCTGGAGGGCACCACATGGCGCAGGAACTACGAGAGCGAGACCGAGGACGGCTCCACCGGTCTGGACGATGTGGTATGGCCGAAGGTCTTTGAAAAATACGAGCAGTTCCTCAAGGATGTGCGGGTGCAGCCCGGTGACGATCGGTTGGAGTTGAATCCCATTGCCAAGCCTTTCTATGCGCGGCAGACCGCCATGATCCGCACCACCGCAGGCATAGCGGATGTAATGCCTGACCAGTACGGCTTTCATGCATCGATTCTGCCCTATTTCGGCGAGACTGCCAACGATAGCTGGCTGCTGACCTACCCCATGTGTCAGGCAGCAGTTTCCAACACGGTAGCACAGGACGAGGCGAAGCTGGCTGCTGTGCTGAAGGTACTTGGGGCCGTGTACAGCGCAGAGGGACAGAGCAAGCTGGCCTCTGGCGGCGCGGTGCTCTCTTATAACAAGGAAGTCAATATTACCTCCTCCGCCTCTCTGGAACACGTTGAGGATGTCATCAGCGCAAATCATCTGTATATGCGTCTGGCCTCCACCGAGTTCTTCCGCATTTCGGAAGACGTGGGCCACAAGATGATCACCGGTGAATACGATGCCAGGGCCGGATACGATGCGTTCAATGAGCAGCTGGTCACCCCCAAAGCAGACCCCGAAGCCGAGATCCTGTTCACCCAGAACACCGCATACTCCCTCGACATGACCGACCACGGCAGCGCTGCGGCTTCCTCGCTGATGAACGCCCTGCGCGCCACCTATGATGCGTCTATTGCAGTCGGTTATTCGCCGCTGGTGTCTACCTCCATCTACTGCGGCGAGTACAGCAAGCAGCAGATTTTGTGGGTGATGGCTGGCAACTACGCTGTCTCGCAGGGTGAATATACCGGTGCAGAGCTGCGGCAGATGATGGAGTGGCTGGTAAACGTGAAGGACAACGGTGCAAACCCCATCCGTCACCGGAATTATATGCCCGTGACCAGCGGCATGGAATACAAGGTGACCGAATACGAGCAGGGCAAGTTCCGTCTGGAAGAGCTTACCATCAACGGTGCACCGCTGGACGATACCGCCACCTATACCGTATTTGTGGCGGGCACTGATGTGTGGATAGAAAACGAGGTCTACTGCAACTGCCCCATGCCGGAGAACCTGAAAGCCAAGCGGACGGAATACGCCATTGAAGGGGCAGAAAGCCGCTCCTGCCTGAAGGATTCGCTGGCGGTCAGCAAGCAGTTCCCCGCCCCCTCCGAGTATCTGACCATTGTACAGGGAGAATAAACTCTTGAAAAATGAAACTAAGATGCGGCCTGCGATAAAAAACCGTATCCTCGCAGTTTTGGCAGTGCTGCTGCTCGGCGTCGGTATTTTGACAAGCTGCGTTGTCTTTACGGATTTTATGTCGCACATCATCTACGAGGAAAGCACTGCACACCTTACGGAGATCTACCATCAGGCAAACCAGACCCTTTACAATAAGGTATCTCTCAACTGGGGCGTCATGCGGATGTGGGCACCTTATCTGGAAAGCGCGCAAAGCGATGCCGATGTCTGCTCTTTCCTTGCACAGGCAAAGGGAGAATACCATTTTACAGACTTTTTCTTCGTTTCGCGGGATGGCTCCTATGTCGCACTGGATGGTGAACGAGGCTATCTTGATCTGGGTCGGACGCTGTCGCAGTTGATCCTGGAGCAGCAGCCTATCGTGGCAAACTCGGTGGTCCCGGATAAGCCGGAGATCATGGTGTTTGCAGTCCCCACGGAAAAAGGCAGTTATCAGGGCTTTGACTACGAAGCCATTGCCGTCACCTACAACAACAGGGATCTGGTGGACTCCCTGAAGATTTCTGCCTTTGAAGGCCACGGCAGCACCTTTGCGGTGCTGCCGGATGGCCGTGTGGTACTGGACAGCAGCAGCGCGGATATGCGCGGCGTACACAACATCCTTGCCATGCTCAAAAATTCGGCTGGTTTTACGGCAGAACAGGTCGATGCCCTGCAAGATTCTTTTGCTGCCGGGGAGAGCGGCAACCTTGAGTTTTCCATCAATGGCGTCAGCTATTACATGGTTTATGGTTCTGCCTCCTTCCAGAACTGGACGATCCTTGGCATTGCTCCCAAAAGCGTTGTGAACGCCAACATGAACCGGCTGCAATACACCACCATGGCCGTGATGAGCGGTACAACGGGTATGCTGGCCGTTGCTGCTCTGCTTCTGGTGGTACAGAACAACCGGCAAAAGCTGCGGAAAAAGGATCAGCAGCTGCTGGCACGCGAGGAGTTGTTCTCGAACCTTTCCCGCAATGTAGACGATGTGTTCCTGATGATCGACACCGAAACTCGCAAGGTGGAATACGTCAGCCCCAATGTCCAGCGCATTCTGGGCCTCTCTCCTGAGGCGGTGCAGGAGGATCTCTACGTTCTATACCCTGCCGGAGACGACAGCGGTGCATCGAGGCTGGAAAATCTGATGCAGATGGAACAGGGCGTCCAGCAGGAATGGGAGCGTGAATTTGTCAATCAGGAGACCGGTGAGCCTCGCTATATCCATGTGACCGGCTTCATCAATGATGTGCAGGGCGCAAGAAAGTGCATCGTGGATCTGTCTGACCGCACGGGCGAGCACCAGACCACGCTGGCTGTGGAAGCCGCACTGGAAGTAGCCGAAAAGGCCAGCAAAGCCAAGACAGACTTCCTCTCCAATATGTCCCACGACATCCGCACCCCCATGAACGCCATCATCGGCATTACTACCCTGATGAAAAACGAGCTGCACCAGCCGGAAAAACTGGCCGAGCATCTGGCCAAGCTGGAAACCTCCGGCAGGCTGCTGCTGGGCATCATCAACGATATTCTGGACATGAGCCGCATCGAGAGCGGCAAGACCACCCTGAACATCGAAAAAACGAACCTGCCCCAGCAGGTCAGCCAGCTGGACAGCATTATCCGGCAGCAGGCCAGCCAACGCCGCCAGACCTTCACGGTGGAGAACCATGTGCAGCACGAAAACGTGCTGGCCGACCCCAACCGTCTGAATCAGGTCCTGATGAACATCCTCTCCAATGCGGTCAAGTATACGCCGCAGGGCGGACACATCCGGCTGGAGGTAGAGGAACTTACCCATACCGAGCACTACGCCAAATACCGCTTTGTGGTACAGGATGACGGCATCGGCATGAGCGCGGTCTACCAGAAGACTCTCTTCGAGCCCTTTACCCGCGAGGAAAAATCCGGCACCAACCGGGTGCAGGGCACGGGCCTTGGCATGGCCATCACCAAGAGCATCGTAGACCTGATGGGCGGCACCATTCATGTGGAGAGCGCCCCCGGCAAAGGCTCCCGCTTTGAGGTCGTGCTGGAACTTCCCATCGACGCCGAGGCGGATAAGGTGCAGACGGCGTCGGCCCTCCCGGAGGAGGATGAGGCCGTCTCTCCCCTGTCCGGGATGAGCTTCCTCTGCGCCGAGGACAATGCCATCAACGCCGAAATTCTGGAAATGCTGCTGGAGACCAAGGGCGCACGCTGCACCATCTGCTCCAACGGTCAAGAGATCGTGGATGCCTTTGCCAGCGTCAAGCCCGGCGAGTATGACATGATTTTGATGGACGTGCAGATGCCGGTGATGGACGGCCTGGAGGCCACCCGCCGCATCCGCAATGGCGAAAATCCACTGGGACGGACTATCCCCATCCTTGCCATGACCGCCAACGCCTTCCTTGAGGATATGCAAAAGAGCAAGGAAGCCGGCATGGATGAACATCTCTCCAAACCCGTGGACATTGCAGCACTGGAACAGACCGTAAAACGCTTCCGCGTTACCCCCCCCCCATTAAAAAATAGCGGAAAAGCGCGTTTTCGCAGATGAAACACACAAATGATTTAGAAGAGGGTCAGAACGTGAATACACTTTCCGAGATCGAGGAATATTACAAAGCGCGTGAGCAGCAGCTGTTGAAAAAACTTCATCGACAGGAAGCTGCTCTTGCCGCAGCGGAGCAAACTCTGAAGCGATTGACCGAAAATCAGAAAGCGCCGATGGACGAAACCACCGAGCAGCGTACTGCACAGGAGCAGGCATTCAAAGAAAAACTCTATCGGGATCCGCTGACAGGAATTTACAACCGCCGCTATTACGAAGAAGTTGTCCGTAAATCCATCGGCCCGGCAGGGATCGCGCTGATGGATGTGGACGATTTCAAGATCTGCAACGATACTTATGGGCATTACGCCGGAGATATGGCACTGAAAACGGTGGCAAACACCATCCAGTCCTGCATCCGGGAGTCGGACCTGCTCATCCGCTATGGCGGAGACGAATTTCTGCTGGTGTTATCCGGCATTCCGGGAGACTTTTTGCAGACCAAACTGGAACAGATCCGCACCGCCGCGCAGATGGCATCTGTACCCGGCTATTCGCATTTCCGTATCTCGCTGAGCATTGGCGGAACGATACAGTCCCTCGCCGACCCTATGGAAAACATCGTTCGCCGGGCGGATTGGCTGATGTATCAGGCAAAGTGCCGCAAGAATGCCGTCATGGTGGAGGTTCCGGGGCATGGCCTGGCGGCTTTGGAAAAACTTTTGCAGAACAAGTCACAGATCTTACTTGTGGATGACTCCGCAATGAACCGCATGATGCTGACAGAGATCCTGGGGGATAGTTACCACATTCTGGAAGCAGAAAACGGACGGGAATGCATGGAAAAATTGCAGGCAGAAGCCGAAAACATTGCACTGGTGCTGCTGGACATCAATATGCCCGTTATGGACGGCTTTGAAGTGCTGAAAGCCATGAATGCCAACCACACCATCGAGGATATCCCGGTCATTATGATCTCCAGCGAGGACTCCGATGCGACGATCCGGCGTTCCTATGAGCTGGGCGCAAGTGATTATGTCAATCGCCCCTTCGATGCTCATATCGTATACCGCCGTGTGACCAACACCATCAAGCTGTACGCCAAGCAGCGGCGGCTGGTGCAGATGGTCTCTGAGCAGATCCGCGCCCGTGAAAATAATACGGATATGCTGGTAGGTGTACTGAGTCATATCGTAGAATTCCGCAACGGTGAAAGCGGCGCCCATGTGCGGCATATCCGTACCATCACCGAGCTGCTGCTCCGCCGTCTGTTGGAGTTCAGCAGCAGATACTCTATCACTGCGGAACAGCAGGATATGATCCCGCTGGCTTCTGCCCTGCACGACATCGGAAAAATCGGCATTGACGAAAAGATCCTTAATAAGCCCGGCAGGCTGACCCCGGAGGAATTCGAGGTCATGAAGACCCACAGCATTCTGGGAGCCCAGATGCTGCATGATCTGGATAATTTTGCAGAGCAGCCGCTGCTGCAAACGGCCTACGAGATCGCCCGCTGGCACCACGAACGCTGGGATGGGCGCGGCTACCCGGATGGGCTGAAGGGCGATGAGATCCCCATCAGCGCACAACTGGTCTCGCTGGCTGATGTGTACGATGCACTGACCAGCGAACGCTGCTACAAAAAAGCCTTCTCCCACGAAAAAGCCGTGCAGATGATCCTGAACGGCGAGTGCGGAGCGTTCAACCCGCTGCTGCTGCAGTGCCTGACGGATATTCAGGCTGACCTGAAAGAAGAATTACAGCAGCGCAACTGAGCAATGGATGCAATAAAACAGGAGAACAAAAAGCCCAAATGAAACACAGAATCTCACGCCGTGCATTTCTGCGCGGCTGCACGCTGCTGGCGGCATCTGCTGCCGTTGGCAGTCTGACTTCCTGCGGCGGAACGGACGCAACGGACAGTGATCTTCCGCAGATCCTTGTGGGAAGCGATACCTATCCGCCCTATATTTATCTGAACAATGACGGCATTCCCGCCGGGATCGACGTGGAGATCGCCACCGAAGCATTCCGCCGCATGGGGTATGCTGCCCGGTTTGAACCGATCGATTGGGAGCAAAAAACAAATCTGGTGGAAAGCGGTACCATCGACTGCATCTGGGGCTGCTTTTCCATGGATGGGCGCGAGGAGGTATACCGCTGGGCGGGACCCTACATGGTGAGCCGTCAGGTGGCTGCGGTGGATGCCGACAGCAGCATCCGGACACTCGGCGACCTTGCCGGAAAGACCATCGCCGTGCAGAGCACCGGCAAGCCGGAGGAGATCTTTCTCAGCGGCTCCGACCCGCGCATCCCACAAGCGGTCGATGTGTTCAGCACCGAAGACCGCAGCGTGCAGTATGCGATGCTGGCCTGCGGCTATGTGGATGCCATCGCTGCCCATGAGACGGCCATCCTGCAATACATGAAGGACAATTCCGTGGAGTTCCGCATCCTCGAAGAACCGCTGCTGGTCACCGGGCTGGGCATCGCCTTTGCCAAAAACGACAACCGCGGGCTGAACATCCAGCTGAACGCTGTTCTTGCGCAGATGCGCACAGACGGCACACTGGAGCAGATCCTTGGCAAGTATCTTGAACATGCTTCACAGTATCTGGAGGTGGACACCATTGGCACATAAAAACAAACCCATCTCAGATACATGGAGATGGGGGCTCTATCTGGTCATCGGCGTGCTTTTTATGGCCGGCGTCGTTTTTTTCTCGAGTTGGCAGGCACTGCGCGCAACGGAGGCTCGTTTCTGCCAGACCCTTGATTTTGTCAAATCCCAGTCCACCAGCTTTGAAAAGTACAACGATACGGTCGTGGCCAAAGCGCTCCGCCGCGCGGCGGTATCGGTGCATCAGCTGGCACAGGCCCCTGCGCTCGACCTTTCCGACCCGCAATGCCTGAACAGGCAGGCAGAGCTGCTCTGGCTCACAGGTATTTCAGTTCTGTCTCCGGACGGTACGCTCCTGTGCGAATCCACAACGAACGGCATCGGCTATGCCCAGTTTGGAGAACAGCTCAAAAATGATGCCGTTCTGGACGTTTTCTCTTACCCGCAAAAAACCTATCTGAAGCGGGTCCTGCTGGAGGATGGGTCTGCCGTGGATGTTGCGGCACACCGGGCAGAAAGCAAAGAGGTGATCCTGCTTGCCTACCGCTATACCCCGGCAGAATTTGTAGAGGGAACGGCTTTGTCCATTCAGAGTGTACTGGACGGCTACTCGGTTGAGACCAGCGGCACATTGTTCATCGTGCAGAACAATCAGGTCATTGCCTCTAACCGCCCGGAACTCATCGGGCAGAATGCTGCGGACAGTCCGCCAGTGCAGGAGATCCGCAAAGCCGGGGCGGCCGAAACGCTGACCCATACCCACGATCGGAACGGCTCCGGCTGCTATGTTGGAATGTACTGCCACGGAAGGTCTTTCGATCTCTACGCGTATACGGATGAAAAATCCGTCTTCCGTGAATCGTTTCCGTTGATTTTGATGGCGCTGGCCGGTTACATCCTGCTTGTAATGGTCCTTCAGGTGCTGCGCAGACGCTCCGTGCAGGAGATGGAGCAGCAGAAGAAAGAGCAGGAGAAGAAGTATCAGGCTCAGCTGGAGGAACAGAACCGCAAACTGGAGATCGCACTCCAGCACGAGGGTGCGGCAAACCGTGCCAAGCGGGAGTTCCTGTTCAATATGAGCCACGATATTCGCACCCCCATGAACGCCATCATCGGCTTCACCTCGCTGGCTGCGACCCATATTGATAATAAGGAACAGGTGCTGGACTACCTGAAAAAGATCTCTATCTCCAGCCATCATCTGCTTTCCCTCATCAATGATGTGCTGGATATGAGCCGCATCGAGAGCGGAAAAGTAAAGATCGATGAAAAAGCGGTGCATCTGCCGGACCTCGTCCACGATGTTCGCTCCATCATTCAACCCAATGTTTCGGCAAAGCGGCTGTCGCTTTTCATCGATACCATGGATGTGGAAAATGAGGACATCATCACCGACCCGCTGCGGCTGAACCAGATCTTGCTGAACATTTTGTCCAACGCCATCAAGTTCACTCCCACAGGCGGCACGATCAGCATCCGCATTGCCCAGAAGAACGGTGCGCCCAAGGGCCGTGGCTGCTATGAGTTCCGCATCAAGGACAATGGCATTGGTATGAGCGAAGAATTCCAGAAGCACATCTTTGAGGCATTCAGCCGGGAGGAAAGCTCCACCGTCAGCGGCATTCAGGGTACCGGCCTGGGCATGTCCATCACCAAGAACATTGTGGATATGATGGGCGGCACCATTGCGATTGAAAGTGAACCGGGCAAGGGCAGCGAATTCATCGTAGATCTCTGCTTCGCACTCAGCGGACAAAGGGTGGAGCCCAGGCAGCTCCCGCAGTTGGAAGGGCTGCGCGCATTGGTAGCAGACGACGATACCGACACCTGCCTGAGCGTCAGCACCATGCTGTCCAAGATCGGGATGCGGCCGGAGTGGACGATCTCCGGCCGGGAAGCGGTGATCCGCACCCGATACGCCATGGAGCAGGGCGACGAATTCAGCGTCTACATCATCGACTGGCTCATCCCCGATATGAACGGCATCGAGGTCGTGCGGCAGATCCGCAAGGTGATCGGGAAAAGCTGCCCTATCATCATTCTGACGGCCTACGATTGGACGGATATTGAAGAGGAAGCCCGCGCTGCCGGAGTGACCGCCTTCTGCGAAAAGCCGCTGTTCCTTTCCGAACTGCGCAGAGTGCTGGCAGAACCGTACGGTGCAGAGCCCGCCTGTAAGCCAGCGCAGCCAGCTGCCGCCGAGCTCAAGGGAAAGAAACTTTTGCTGGTGGAGGACAATGCCTTGAACCGCGAGCTCGCACTGGAGATCCTGAAGGAAGCGGGCTTTACGGTAGACACTGCTGAGGATGGCGAGATCGCTGTCCAGAAGATGAAGCAGGCGGCCCCCGGGCAGTACGATTTGATCTTAATGGACATCCAGATGCCCAAGATGGACGGTTACGAGGCGACGCGGCAGATCCGTGCCCTGCCGGATGCTGCAAAGGCAGACATTCCCATCTTTGCAATGACGGCAAATGCCTTTGAAGAAGACCGTCAGAGTGCATTGAAGGCCGGTATGAACGGCCACATTGCAAAGCCGCTGGATATTCCGCATCTGCTGCAGGTCCTTGCAGATGTACTGAAATCATAACGGCTGCCAGCCGACAAAAGCAAAAGCACCCGCAGCATTCGCTTCCAGAGGTCAAGAGCCTCTGCGAAGCCTGCTGCGGGTGCTTTATTTATTTTTTGTCTGACAGGCGTTTGGCTTACAGGATCTTGTGCAGCTCCTGCACAAGGTCGCCGACCACGATGGGCTTGGACAAAAAGCCGTTCATGCCGCTTTCCAATGCGTTGCGGCGATCCTCGTCGAAGGCGTTGGCGGTCATGGCAAGGATCGGGAGCTTTGCCCGGGCAGGGTCATCCAGTGCGCGGATCTTCCGGGTGGCGGTGTAGCCGTCCATCACCGGCATCTGCACATCCATCAGCACCAGATCATAGCTGCCCGGCGCTGCCGTGCAGACCTTTTCCACCGCCACTGCACCGTTTTCTGCCGTATCGACCCGGAAGCCGTACTCGCGCAGAATTTCCTGCGCGATCTCGCGGTTCAGCTCGTTGTCCTCCACCAGCAGGATATGCCTGCCCTTGAAGTCGGCATTCTTTTGGGGCAAAAGCTCCTGCGCCGCATCTGTCTGGTTCTGCCCGAGGGCGCTCATCAGGGTCTCGCGCAGGTCGGACATGAACATAGGCTTGGAGCAGAAGGCGGTCACACCGGCTGCCTTTGCCTCCACCTCAATATCCGACCAGTCGTAGGCGGTCAGGATAATAATAGGTGTATCATCGTGCAGGCTGCGGATCTGACGGGTGACCTCAATGCCGTTCATATCCGGCAGACGCCAGTCGATGATGTAGGCGTGGTAGACATCGCTCATCTCAATGGACTGCCGCGCGCGCAGCACCGCCTCCTTGCCGGAAAGGGTCCACTCGGCGCGCATCCCCACCTTGACCAGCATCTTTGTCACGCTGTCGCAGGTGTTGAAGTCATCATCCACCACCAGCGCCTTCAGGCCTTCCAGCTCGGTGATCTTTTCCACCGGGCGGTGCTCTGCCTGTGTGCGCATGGGCAGGCAGATGATAAACTCGCTGCCCTTGCCCTGCGCTGTCTGCACCTTGATGGTGCCGCCCATCATATCCACGATATTTTTGGTAATGGCCATGCCAAGGCCGGTACCCTGTATCCGGCTTACCGTGGAGGTGCGCTCCCTCTCGAAGGGTTCAAAGATCTTTTGCGCGAACTCCTGGCTCATACCAATGCCGTTGTCCTTGATGCGGAACTCATACTGCCCGCAGCCGCGCACCTTACCGGCAAGCTGCCGCACCCGCACCGAGACCGTGCCGCCCGCCGGGGTAAACTTGATGGCGTTGGACAGCAGGTTCAGCAGGATCTGGTTCAGCCGGGTCTTATCGCAGTAGACATCCTCGTCGGTCACGTCTATCGCGTCCATATAAAGCTCCAGCTGTTTTGCGTAGATCTGCCCGCTGACGATGGTTTTCAAATCGTGCAGCACATCCGAAAGGTTGACTTCCACTTCTTCCAGATGGATCTTTCCGC
>OOBP01001170.1_pt1 | contig 13137 bp, 10 predicted proteins | sample 1671681 | NCBI WGS metagenome assembly OOBP01 (sample SAMN06348181, study PRJEB24527) | human gut metagenome
CCCGCCACTGTAAAAGGGAGCTTTTTATCATATATGTCACTGCTTAAGAGGCGGGAAGACGATAAAATGCGATGAACTTAAGTCAGGAGACCTGCTTGCATTAAAAAAGGTTATTTCTTACGGTGTATAAGAAAGGCTTTATTTTTATACCTAAAATACATTTTAAGAAAAGGATCTTTTTTATTTCAGGAAAGGATGTGAGAAAAGAAAACTTGAATTTTTATACAAATACGACAGAAAGGTAAAAAAGGAATGAAAAAGATAATAAGTTTTATATTGACAATGATTATGCTGCTTACCTGCACCAGTATTTCAGTTATGGCAGCTGACACTCAGAGTGATACAACAAATCAGGACGGAAAAATGACAATAGGAGTGTCCGTATATAATCTGAATGATGCAGAAGTAAGAGCATTTAGAAATTATTTTGAAAATTATGTCGGCATGGCTTTTGATGTCGAGTTTTTATATTCTTCCAGTATAAGTACAGCAGAAGAAGAAATCAGCTTTATCAACGAGCTTCATGAAAGAAATGTAAAGGGAATTATTTCTTTCCTTTCCTCAGATCTTGAAGAAGTTCTTCCGGTATGTGAAGAATATGGTATGTATTATGTACGTGGCTCAGGAACGATCAGTGATGAAATGTATGAGAAAGTAAAGGATAATCCTTATTTTCTGGGAACAATAGGAACATCTGTTGAAACAGAAATGGATGCGGCTGCCAATATGGCGGAGTATTTTGTTTCAGAGGATCAGAATAACCAGAATCATTACATAATAGCATGTGGAGGATCTGCTATCGGTAATGAGATGCATCGTCTGAGAACGATTGGTATTCTGAATAAGCTTCAGGAAGCATATGGCCTGTCATATGAGAAGTCTGTAGAAGAACTGGTGAATACGCAGGATACTGAAGAAATTGAAACAGGCAGTGACATTAAGATTACTCTGGTTCCGGGGTATCCAAAAGATCACCTGGATGAAAAGCTGGCTGATTCGCTGAATACAGGAGAGTATAATGTTATTCTGAGTGTAGTGAGCGCAAGTGATTTTATCAAGATAATTGATGCTTATGAAGAAGAGAACAGTACAGATGTATTGTTGGGTTCCATTGACTGTTTTACAGAAGATACATACGAAATGTTTAATAAAAAGGGATATAACGGCAAGGAAAGAATCGACTATCTTGTAGGAAAATACGGTGCTATCGTTGCACCATCATTTGTTGCCATGAAAAATGCTCTGGAAGGCTTTGCAGAAGATTACCGTGAAGATGGAAGTGCTTTCCGGCTGCAGCAGTCATTCTGGACAGCGGATTCAGTAGATGAGTTTAATAAGCAGTATGCGTTATCTATTGGAATGTATGATAATACATATAGTGTAGAGGACATGATGGAAGTTCTGAAATCCTATACACCGGAAACAAATTTTGAGAAATTCCGGAAATTTACGGAAAAATAGATAGAAAATAAGAGTCTAAAATAATTGACGTATACATGATGGTATGTTATGATAAATGAGTATTCATACGGTCATTTAATGATTTTAGAGATAAGTTCAGACCAGCAGAAGCGTCCTGCTGGTCTGATTAAAAGGGAAACCGGTGTAAATCCGGTACGATCCCGTCACTGTGATAGTTGGTTTTCAGCTGAATGCCACTGGAAGATATTTTTCTGGGAAGGTGCTGAAAATGGGTAAGCTTAAGTCAGGAGACCTGCTTATTTCTGGTAAAAGAGATTCTTGCGGACGACGAGAAATCCTGATTAAGAGTTACAACTTCATGTGTTGCATATATATGTTTGATTCTTTAATGGTAAGATTTCGTGACGGATGTGGGAGCATCTGTCTTTTTTTTCGTTCAAAATCACAGGAATGGACAGTATGAGAAGGAAGAAAAACAACGAAGAAACAAAAAAAGAAAGGAAGTAAAGGATGAAAAAAACAAAAAGAGAATTACTTGTGTTAGCAGCGGCAACAACAGTTGCATTATTAATGGGAGTTACTGTACAGGCGAAGGGTGATGAGAAGGTTTTAAACTTCGGATGTCAGATGTACACAGATGGATGTGTAAACAGTGCAAATGATGAAAACAGTGGATGGAATGCTATGAGATATGGTATTGCTGAAGCATTATTTAAATTCGATGACAATATGGAAGTTATCCCGTGGCTTGCTGAGAGTTATGAAGTAAATGACGAGCATACAGAATGGACGATCAAGCTGAAAGACGGAATTAAATTCTCTGACGGATGTGATTTAACTCCGACAAAGGTAAAAGAGTATTTTGATCACATGAAAGAGGTAGGACCTTCCGGATCTGCCAAACCGGAGAAATATCTGGAATTTGAAGCAGAAGTTACTGTAGATGATGATGCAAATACTATTAACATCAAAACAAGCAAACCATATGCAAACCTTGTAGGACAGCTCTGCCACCCAACTATGGGAATCACAGATGTAGAACATATTGAAAACTACGATAATGGAATTATTGGAACAGGTCCATACAAGATTGAAGAATTCAATGGTGTAGGTGTTGGTTATACATTAGCTGCAAATGAGTATTATCGTGAAGATGTTCCATACGATAAGATCAATCTGCTGTTCATGGGAGATAACTCCGCAAAAACAATGGCTCTCCAGAGTGGTCAGGTAGACTTGGTTGAGAATATCACAAATGTAGCAGATATTCAGGATTTCCAGGACAGTGATGACTTTACTGTTGATATTGCATCCGGTGTACGCTGCGGATTTGCATGGATGAACTTTGATGGTGTTCTTGGAAACAAAACACTTCGTCAGGCAATCCTGATGGCAATTGACTATGATACAATCTGTAATTCCAGAACAATCGGTGGACTTTATACACCAGGATTTTCCGTACTGCCATCTACTCTGAACTATGATTACGACAAACTTGAGAATCCATATACCTATGATCCGGAAAAAGCAAAACAGATTCTGGATGATGCAGGAATCGTTGACACAGATGGAGATGGAATCCGTGAACTGGATGGCCAGAATATCAACCTTAGATATATTTCTTATGAAAACCGTCTTCTGAATGACTTTGCAGATGCTCACGCACAGTATCTTGCAGAAATCGGCATCGGTGTTGTTCCTGAATACGGAAGCTCAGATGATCAGTGGAGTAAACTTGCAGCACTGGATTATGACTTTAATAACAATAACTGGATCACTGTTGGTACCGGAGATCCTCTGGCATATATGGCTAACTGGGCAACTGATACCAGCTACTGCGCATACTCCAACCCGGACTATGATAAGTTATATGAAGAATTAAAAGGTGAAATGGATCCGGAAAAGAGAAAAGATCTGATCTTCCAGATGCAGCAGATCCTGGTAGATGATGCAGCGGTTCTGATTGATGGATACTACAACTCATCTATGATCTACAGTAAGAAAGTTGGTTCTGCACATATCCATACAGCAGATTACTACTGGCTGTCAACAGAAATTACTCCTGCAGAATAAGAAAAGTCTGCGAATTGTGAAGTTACTGAATAGTTACAAACAGAAATAAAAAGAGGTGTCTTTTTTGAGTAAAAAGCAAATAATCAAGCGTTTATTACAGATTGTGATCGTATTGATCGGTATCAGCTTTATTACATTTGCACTGACCTTTATGTCACCAGGTGACCCTGTACGAAACATGTACACGGCAACCGGTGTAATGCCTACTGAAGAAATGGTTCAGGAGACACGCGAGGAACTTGGTCTGAATGATCCGTTTCTGGTGCAGTATACCAGATGGCTTAAGAACTGTCTGAAAGGTGACTTTGGCAAATCATACAGCTTAAATAAACCAGTTACAGAACTTCTTGCAGCCAGATTATGGCCGACTTTGAAACTTACATTAATGGCCATGATCCTTATGCTGGTTATTTCTGTACCTTTAGGTATGTTGTCTGCCATATATAAAGATAAATGGATCGATTATCTCGTCCGGGGAATTACATTCCTCGGATGTGCGATGCCTAACTTCTGGGTTGGACTTCTGTTAATGCTGGCATTCTGTGTTTATATCAATGCATTTCCGGTTATCAGTTCTGCGGGAGACTTTAAGAGTCTGTTTCTTCCGGCTTTGACACTTGCGATTGCAATGTCTTCCAAATATACCAGACAGGTAAGAACAGCGGTGCTGGATGAACTGAGTCAGGATTATGTGATCGGTGCACAGGCAAGAGGAGTAAAGAAATCAAAGATTATCTGGGGCAATGTATTTCCAAATTCATTGCTTCCGCTGATCACAATGTTTGGTCTTTCCATAGGATCACTTCTTGGAGGAACCAGTGTTGTAGAAGTAATCTTCTCTTATCCGGGTCTTGGAAACCTTGCAGTTTCAGCAATCACATCCAGTGATTACAATCTGATCCAGGGATATGTATTATGGCTTGCCCTGATTTATATGGTCATTAACCTGATCGTTGATGCATCTTATGTTTATATTGATCCACGTATGCGTTTAAAGGAGTAGAATCATGAAAAAGAAAAACAGATTTTTAGCAAATAAAACTTTTGTCGTGTTTTCTATTCTTGCAGTCTGTATTATTCTGACAGCAGTATTTGCACCGGTGGTAACCAGAGGGGTTGACCCGTTAAAAGGTTCTCTGGTAGATGCACTGCTTCCGCCATGCAAGGAACATATTTTTGGAACCGACAAAATGGGCAGGGATATTTTTTCAAGAGTTATTTATGGAGCACGTGCATCTCTGTCAGCAACCTTTGGTGTTGTTGCCCTGATCTTTCTGGTGGGAACTGTTACCGGAGTCCTTGCAGGATATTTCGGAGGTGTCATTGATGCTGTTATTATGCGAATTGCAGATATGATGCTTGCTTTCCCAGGACTGGTACTTGCTCTTGCTGTTGCAGGTATTATGGGCGCAAGTATCAAAAATGCGATCATCGCTATTGTAGTAGTAAGCTGGACCAAATATGCGCGTCTGGCACGAAGCCTGGTTATGAAGATCCGTGACAGGGATTATGTATCAGCAGCGATCGTTACCGGTTCCAAAACACCGTATATGCTGTTTCGATATATGCTTCCAAATGCACTTCCTACACTGATCATTACTGCTGCGACAGATATAGGTTCCATGATGCTGGAACTGGCAGCAATGTCCTTCCTGGGATTTGGCGCGAAGCCGCCGGCACCGGAATGGGGTTATATGCTGAATGAAGGAAGAGCGTGTATGCAGTCCGCTCCGTGGCTGATGATCTTCCCGGGTCTTGCTATTTTTGTAGTAGTTGTTGTATTTAATATGCTTGGGGATTCCATCCGTGATATCCTCGATCCAAGAAATGAGTAGGAGGAATAAACATGCTGAAATTAGATAATGTGACAATCTCCTACAAAAATGTTCCAACTGTTCAGAATTTTAATCTGGATATGAAAGAGGGACAGATCGTTTCTCTGGTAGGAGAATCCGGAAGTGGAAAAACCACTGTTATCCGTGCTGTTCTGGGACTTCTTGCAGGTGGCGGTAAGGTCACAGAAGGAAGTATTACATTTGAAGGAGAAGACCTCTTATCCTATACACCGGAACAGTGGAGAAAACTTCGTGGTTCTGATATTTCCATGATTTTTCAGGACAGTGGTGCAATGATGAATCCGACACGTAAAGTCGGAAAAGTATTCACAGAATATATTCTTACTCATGAGAAAATTTCCAAAAAAGAGGCATGGAGTAAGGGAATCGTAATGCTGGAGCGAATGAGACTTCCGTCTCCGGATAATATTATGGAATCTTATCCTTTCCAGTTATCCGGTGGTATGAGACAGCGAGTTGGTATTGCGATGGGAATGACTTATCAGCCGAAGCTTCTTCTTGCAGATGAACCGACTTCTGCACTGGATGTAACAACGCAGGCACAGATCGTGCGTCAGATGATGAAGCTCAGAGATGATTATCATACAGGCATTATTGTAGTAACCCATAATCTGGGTGTAGCTGCCTACATGTCAGATTATATTGTTGTAATGAAGAACGGAAAAATGGAAGACCAGGGAACAAGAGAGTATATTCTGAAAGAATCAAAGAATGAATATACCAGAAAACTTCTGGAGGCAGTTCCATCCCGGGGAGGTGAACGATATGTCTGAAAAAAGAGAAGTAATACTGGAAGCGAAACATGTAACCAGAAGATTTGCGGCATCACATGGACGTACTCTGCTGGCGAACAATGATATTAATCTGAAAATGTATAAAGGTGAAACACTGGGTCTGGTAGGAGAATCCGGATGTGGTAAGAGTACATTTATGAGATTTCTGGTTTCTCTTGATACACCTTCAGAGGGTGAGATTCTGTACCGCGGTACAGATATCACGAAATTAAAGGGAGAAGAACTGAGAAATAACCGTCAGAACATTCAGATGGTATTTCAGGACCCGACCTTATCTTTTAATCCGAAAATGAACATTCGTGATATTGTGTGTGAGCCTTTGATGAATTTCAAAAAGATTAAGAAATCGGAGAAGGATGCTGTCTGCAGAAAACTTCTTGAAATGGTAGAATTACCAGGAGATTTTGCAGATCGTTATCCTCACAATATGAGTGGTGGACAGCGTCAGCGTGTTGCGATCGCGAGAGCACTGGCACTGGAACCGGAGATCGTTGTTCTGGATGAAGCAACTTCAGCTCTCGATGTTTCTGTTCAGAAAACCGTAATTGAACTGATTACAAAGCTTCAGAGAGAAAAGAATATTACATTTGGTTTTATCTGTCATGATATTGCACTGGTTCAGCTGGTGGCACATCAGGTGGCTGTTATGTATCTTGGAAACCTCGTAGAGGTTCTTCCTGGAAAAGACCTCGATATGAAAGCGATGCATCCATATACAAGAGCACTGATGGGTGCAGTATTTGATATTAATATGGACTTTTCCAAACCAATTGAGAGTATTGAAAGTGAAGCTCCGAGCCCGTTGGATCTTCCACAGGGATGCCCGTTCCAGGGAAGATGTGAACATTGCATGGATATCTGTAAAAAGGAGAATCCACATCTTATAGAAGTAGAAGACGGTCACAGTGTTGCCTGCCATTTGTTCAAAAAAGGTGGCAGATAATGAAAAAAGATAGTCTGATTTCTGGAAATATAGGAAAAGCATTATTACTTTTTGTACTTCCACTGATTGCGGGAAGTTTGATTCAGCAGTTGTACACAACGGTTGATGCGGTTATTGTTGGTCAGTTTACCGGAAAAATCGGACTTGCAGCAATTGACTCTGTGCATACACTTTTTAAGTTTCCGCTTAACTTTATGAACGGACTTGCAACAGGTGCAACGATTATGATCTCCAGATATTTTGGAGCAAAAGATAAAGAAGGACTGCATTGTGCAGTGCGGACAGCTCTTTTACTCGCCGGTATTCTGGGAATTGTCTGTGCTGTAGCCGGTGTAATTTTTTCTCCATGGCTGCTTGATATCATGTCTGTTCCGGAAGAAGTCCGTGCAGGATCACTGATCTACTGCCGAATTTATTTTGGCGGAATATGGGCAATGATCCTTTATAACATGATGGCAGGAGTCTTGCGTGCGTTTGGAGATTCTAAAAAGCCATTATATGTACTGGTCGTATGCAGTGTGGTCAATATTGTTGCAGATCTCATACTGGTAGGACTTCTGCATACTGGTGTTGGAGGAGCGGCAGCAGCTACTGTACTTTCTCAGATTGTAAGTGTTGTACTTACCGCATATTTTCTTGTGAAATCTGATTTCCTGGAAGAAAAGATAGGAATCAGAACTATGAGAATCTGCAAAGAGCATATGGGAATGATGATAAACAAAGGTTTCCCGTTAGCTCTTCAGTCCATGCTGTTTCCAATTGCCAATTCTATTGTTCAGGCAAGTATTAACACAATGGGAACTGACAGTATTGCAGCATGGGGAATCTGTGATAAACTGGATTTACTGATCTGGCTGATAGCGGATTCCATGGGACCTGTACTGACTACATATACCGCGCAAAATCTGGGCGCCGGTAAGGCGAAAAGAGTAAAGAAGGGAGCCCTGATCGGTACGGGCTTATCTGTGATCGCGGTAGGAATTATCAGTATTGTCCTTTATTTCGGTTCCGGACTGATCGGACCGTTGTTTATCGATCAGAAAGACGTTCCGACATTGATACCGCTGGTTATAAGATATATGCAGATGATGGCACCGTTCTTTGTATTCTATGCTGTTGCAGCAGCTCTTTCAGGAGCATGCAGCGGCCTTGGAGAAACATTGGTGTCAATGGTTACTACATTACTTACAATCTGCCTGTTTCGAGTAGTCTGCATTCTGGTTGTTTTACCATCATTTGAAACAATGGAATGTATTGTATGGATTTATATTGGATCATGGATAGTGTCAGGTGTCACTTTTACTATTTTATATCTGGCAAAGGTCGAAAAATTCTACCATAAGAAAAGTAAATAAAAAGATTATAATCATTTCGCAAATGATAGATGAGACAGAGGGTGCAGCAGGAAGAAGAATCAGACGGTATCCTCTGTTTTTATATCATAGGAAATGATTCCGTAATGTTCCTATGATATAAGAATTTGATATTTGCAATTTTTTTAACAATAAGTTATTGACAGAGAATAAAAAGCTGTTATAATAAAATTAACAAATGAACAAGTGCTCATATGATGATGTGAAAATCTATTCATGAGCCGGAAAGGAAAAAATACAATGAAAAAGACTTACAAAATCGACGTAGACTGCGCAAACTGTGCAAACAAAATGGAGGAAGCTGCTAAGAATACAGCTGGTGTTAAGGATGCAACAGTAAACTTCATGATGCTGAAAATGATCGTTGAATTTGAAGAAGGACAGGATCCGAAAGCAGTTATGAAAGACGTTCTGGCAAACTGCAAGAAGGTAGAAGACGACTGCGAAATCTATCTTTAATTCAGGAGCGATTCCTGTTGATGATATATTTACGGGAATTGTCGTAAATTAGCAGAGAGGGACTGCAGCACAGAGATATGTCAGACGGTTATGGTTATCCACTGATATATGTTCTGGCGGCGGTCCTGTTTTATAAGAAGTGAGGTATTAAGATGAATAAGAAGCAAAAGAAGATGCTGATCAGAATCATCGTAGCGGCGGTATTGATCGTGCTTTTTTCTAAATTACCGATAGATGGATATGTCAGATTTGGACTGTTTATGATTCCATATCTGGTAATTGGCTATGATATTCTTCAGAAGGCATTTAAAGGTATCAGAAATAAACAGGTATTCGATGAGAATTTCCTGATGGCAGTAGCTACTGTGGGAGCAATTCTGCTCGGAGATTATTCTGAAGGTGTTGCGGTTATGCTGTTCTACCAGATTGGAGAACTTTTCCAGAGTTATGCAGTAGGAAAGAGCAGACGTAACATCAGTGAACTGATGGATATCCGTCCGGATTATGCCAATATTGAAGTAGATGGAAAACTTGAACAGGTAGACCCGGATGAAGTTGAAATTGGTACTGTAATTGTTGTACAGCCAGGAGAAAAAGTTCCGATTGATGGTGTGATCATTGATGGTGTTTCTACTTTAAATACCAGCGCTCTGACCGGAGAAAGCCTTCCAAGAGATGCAAAAGCCGGGGATGAAGTAATCAGCGGATGTATCAATATGACAGGTGTTCTGAAAATCCGTACGATCAGAGAATTCGGAGAATCTACCGTATCCAAGATTCTGGAACTTGTGGAGAATTCCAGTTCCAGAAAATCAAAATCAGAGAATTTTATTTCAAAGTTTGCCAAATATTATACTCCGGTTGTATGCTACGGAGCACTTGCACTTGCTTTTATTCCCCCGATCGTACTTTTGATCATGGGAAAACCGGCTATGTGGGGTGATTGGATTTACCGAGCACTTACTTTCCTGGTAATCAGCTGTCCATGCGCACTGGTGATCAGTATTCCTTTAAGCTTCTTTGCAGGAATCGGTGGAGCAAGTAATCAGGGCGTTCTGGTTAAAGGTTCCAACTATCTGGAAACACTTGCACAGACCAGCTATGTGGTATTTGATAAAACCGGTACAATGACACAGGGTGTTTTTGAAGTAAGCGGAGTTCATCATAATGAGATTTCAGATGAAAAACTGCTGGAATATGCAGCTCTTGCAGAATGTTCTTCTTCCCACCCGATCAGTAAGAGTCTTCAGAAAGCATATGGAAAACCAATTGACAGAAACAGAGTCACTGATATTGAGGAAATCAGTGGTAACGGTGTGACTGCAAAAGTGGATGGTATATCTGTAGCAGCAGGAAATGCAAAATTAATGAAACGCCTTGGAATTTCCTATCAGGAATGTCATCATGTTGGTACAGTAATTCATATGGCTGTAGATGGAAGATATGAAGGTCATATTCTTATTTCTGATATTCTGAAACCTCATGCAAAAGAAGCAATTGCTGAATTGAAGAAAGCTGGTATCAAGAAAACAGTTATGCTTACCGGAGATTCTAAACGTGTTGCAGATCAGGTAGCAAAAGAACTGGGAATTGAGGAAGTTTACAGTGAACTTCTTCCGGCTGATAAAGTAAGTAAAGTAGAAGAATTACTTCATCAGAAATCCGAAAAAGAGAAGCTTGCATTTGTGGGTGACGGTATCAATGATGCGCCGGTACTGTCCAGAGCAGATATTGGTATTGCTATGGGTGCACTGGGTTCTGATGCAGCGATTGAAGCAGCAGATATCGTACTGATGGATGATGATCCGCTGAAAATTTCCAAAGCGATTAAGATTGCAAGAAAGTGTATTCATATTGTATATGAGAATATTTATTTTGCAATTGGCATTAAGATTTTGTGTCTGATACTTGGTGCGCTGGGAATTGCCAATATGTGGATGGCTATTTTTGCAGATGTAGGTGTTATGATCATTGCGGTATTAAACGCAATCCGTACTTTATTTGTAAAAAACCTGTAACTGTGAAGGTACTGAACAGTTACAAAAATTTATAGAATAACAGACAGTTGCAGACAGGAAGGAAAATGGTGAAAGCGTGGAAAAACATAAAGACGAGGCTTGTGACTATTATGAAATTCATGAAGATTCAATGGAAATTATAAATAAAACAATGCCAGAAGAGACGGAACTTGAGGATTTGGCAGATTTGTTTAAGATTTTCGGAGATTCTACAAGAATCCGTATTCTGTTTGTGCTTTTCGAAACAGAGGTATGTGTATGCGACCTTGCGAAAGCACTGAATATGACACAGTCTGCAATTTCCCATCAGCTTAGAATCCTGAAGCAAAACAAACTGGTGAAGAACCGACGAGAGGGAAAGTCCATTTTTTATTCTCTGGCAGATGATCATGTGCGGACGATTATCAATCAGGGAAGAGAGCATATAGAAGAAAATTAATCCGATGTGAACGTATGGTAAAAGTAAAAAACAGGGAGTTGATATTTCAAGTATTGGCTCCCTGTTTGAAAATATAAAAGTTTTATAGAGCTAACTATTGAAAGTGGAATTTACAGAATGAAATAAGAGCCTGCCAGTGGATGATAAGATCTGGCAGAGATGGAATGAGTGGAAGGAGAAGATTTGATGCGAACATTACGAGTAGCAGACCTGGAAGCAAAACCGGGTGAGAAAGTATCAGGATTTGTGCACATCATCGGGGCAGAATTTGGAATTCCGGTAACACTGATCTGTGGAGAAAAAGAGGGGGAGACTGTTCTGATCTCCGGTGGGGTACATAATGCAGAATATGTAGGAATACAGGCTGCCATGCAGCTTGCAGACGAACTTGATCCGAAGAAGATCGCAGGAAATATCATTGTGATCCGTCTGATGAACAGAACCGGATTCGAGCACCGTACCATGAGTCTTACCTATGAGGATGGAAAAAATCTGAACAGAGTTTTCCCTGGAAATCCGAATGGTACACTTAGTGACAGGATCGCTTATACTGTTGTGACAGAATTTTTCCCGAAGGCAGATTACTATGTGGATCTGCACTGCGGTGATGGATTTGAGGGACTGGTATCTTATGTATACTGTACAGGTGCAGCAACTCCGGAAGTAGCTGCAAAAAGCCGGGAGATGGCGGAAATCGCACATGTGGACTATCTGGTAACTTCCATGTGTGGAACAGGCGGAGCTTATAACTATGCCGGAAGCATGGGAATCCCGAGTATCCTGCTGGAACGTGGACATAGTTCCCGCTGGTGCGAAGATCTGGTAGCGGAGGATGTTCATGATGTGAAGAATATCCTCAGACATCTGGGAATCCTTCGCGGGAAGTCTCATATTCATGGCAAACCACCGATAGAAGTAAGTCCTGTGATTTATGAAGATGCCCCGGTATCAGGCTGCTGGTATCCGGCGAAACAGCCCGGTGAGACATTTAAAGAAGGCGAAGTACTGGGAAGAATCTGCGATTATTTTGGACGTGAACTGTTTGTATACAGAGCCAAAATGGGTGGTATTATTCTTTATCAGACCATCAGTCTGTGCATTATGAAGGATACGCCGATGGTTTCTTATGGTACCTGGGATGAGGATACACAGGGTAAGATTGAAGTAGGATGTGAAGTGTGCGGAAATGAGAAACATAAGCATGGACACCATCATCATAAATCAGAGGAAAAACATCATAAACGGCATGAACATCATAAGCATCATGAGGATAAATAAATACTTAAGTAAGACAGAAATGGGTTCGACCAACTCAAGTGAACAGCAAAGCAAATGAGCTTATCGGTTCGACATAAATATAAAAACAGGGTATAAAAATACGGCTGACTATATCCGGGTTAAATGCGGATATAGTGCAGCCGTATTTTATACTATAGCAAGCCTCTTAATCAATATGCATTATTTATGAGGCTTGCTATAATCTTCGTGAAACAGAATCTGTGTAAAGAATCTTACATCTGAGTCATCTGCCCAGCAGACCATACCTACTGCATCAGCCATTTTCTGTGCATCTACACTGTAGGCGGACATACAGGAACAATTCTTATACGGTCCTGCGCTCATGATCAGGATATCTTCTTTTCCCGCTTCCTGCATCTGTCTGGCAAGCTGTTCTGTAAGAATATTCTGTGCATGCTTTGCCTGTTTGAAAAGAACCGGATCCATGATCGGATCTTTCAGAACAGTCTGGAGAACCAGTG
>OOBP01001171.1_pt1 | contig 13114 bp, 10 predicted proteins | sample 1671681 | NCBI WGS metagenome assembly OOBP01 (sample SAMN06348181, study PRJEB24527) | human gut metagenome
AACCTGCGGCATCCTGCTCCCAAAGCAGGCGCGCTACCAACTGCGCTACACCCGGATATGAAGTTGTGGGGTGGCCTGGGCGTATTCTCCCAAAGCAAGCGCGCTACCAACTGCGCTACACCCGGTTATGGAATTGTTTTATCTGTGGTCTTACATGTGGTCTTGGCCGTTTTTTGACCAACACCTTTGTGGAACTGGTTCCCGCTTCTGATAGTGTCCCAGCGGGTTGCGGGGTTGGGCTTTTTCCCTCATGGATGGGCCCCGCGTGCTCCCAAATGTGTGTCGGAACCTTCAATCGGCACTCTACCGCCCTCTTTGGCCCTTTCCTCTGCTCCGGCAGTTCCTCTTTAGAACTCTTTTGCCCTGCTTGTTTCAAGAAACCATTTCGTCTTTTGGGATTTGTGTGGGATTGGATTCTGTATATTAAAAGATGTTCCGCCCGGTTTGAGGTGGGCGATGATAGGCCAATCACCTCAAACAGAGACGCAGAAAATGCGTCGCATAAACAAAGAATAAAGCCCTACCCCCAAGCAGTCTGAGCGCGGCCCGTCTCCACGTAAATCAATGGCTGTCCCCAAAAGTTATTTCATTCTACCATGCCACCGTACAAAAGACAACAGATGCTTACGCAAGGCGATAAAGTAGTGGCTATTTCTCTCTTTCTGTGATATTGTTCGTTTGCCAAAAGGAGGCGAAGATATGCAGAATGAGAACAATTACACGGTAGGCCAATGGTGCGACCGCTGGTTTTACGAGAATTAGGGCAGATGGAGCGGCAGCACTGTGGGCGGATACCGCAACCTAATCTACCGCCACATTATCCCCGAAGTTGGGGCCATCCCGCTGGCGGAGCTGACCGAAGACACCGTAACCAGCTTCTATGACAGCTTGCGGAGCCAGGGACTCAGCGTCAGAAGTGTCTGGTGCATCCATCTGCTCCTGCGACGCTGCATGGACGAAGCGGCCCGCGACCAGCGTATCCCCTACAACCCGGTACGGCTCTGTCAGGAGCCGCAGGCAGAAGAGTATAAAACAGCCCCCTTGCGCCTGGGCCAGCTCCAGCGGTACCTGAACGCGGCGGAACAACTGGGCGCACTCCCTCTCATCTACACAGGACTATCCAGCGGCCTACGACAATGTGAACTTATCACCTTGTCGTGGGCCGATTTTCATATCCGCTGCCGGTACATCCTCAAGGGACATCGCCTGCTGACCCTCAACAGTAGGGCGGAGCATCTGCTGGAACGGATACCGGAAATCGGCTTCTATGTGTTCCTCAACTCCAAGACCGGAGCACCGTATCAGCTCCACGAGTTTTACTATCTGCACAAGCGGATTCTAAAACAAGCAGGGCTTCCGTGGGTGGCCTTCCGGAACCTGCAGCGTCAGTGCATGGAGGTGGGGATATGACGCTGAAAGATTATATCCTCCGCTGGCAGGAGGTCTATGACAAGAACCAGAGCAGGCCGACTACCTATGCGGCCCATAGTTACATCTTCAAGAACCACATTCTCCCCGGACTTGGGGAGATCCAGCTCTCTGAATTGACCGTGGAGCAGGTGGGAGATTTCCTGGAGGAACGAAGGCGCTTTGGCGGTCATCGCCCGGAAAGCCCTGAATACCCAGGGCTGGGGGAACATACCATGCGGCACATCCACCGGCTGCTCCAGCAATGTCTGGATCAGGCGATCCGAGATGGGCTGATAGCAGACAACCCCGCCCGTAAGTTTCACTATCCAAAGCCCAAGAAGGTCAGCGCCAATGTGCTGACGGCATCAGAAGTGGAGGACTATCTGGACGCGGCAGAGCGGCTGGGTCACCTCCCCATGTTCCTGCTGGCGCTGACAGCAGGACTTAGGCAAGGCGAACTGATTGCCCTGAAGTGGAGCGACCTGGACACGAAGGAGCGGATGCTGACCATCACCGAGAAACGCTCAGTGGAACGGGGGAAACTGGTGGAGTACGAAGGCAGCACCAGGATTGTCAGCCTGACCCCAGAAGCAGTTGAACTCCTGCGCCTGGAACACGCTAAACACCCAGGAAGTCAGCTCATGTTCATGCACCCGGCCACCCAGAGGCCCTACTCGCCCCAGATGGTACGCCGTCTGCACAATGAAATCATCAAAGAGACCGGGCTGGATCACATCCGGTTCGCAGATCTCCGGCACACCTGCGCCGTCCTATCGCTGCAAAATGGAATGGACACGAAAGAGGTTTCTCAGATGCTGGGCCACTTCAGGACCGCAATGACACGGCAGAACTATGCCCCCTATCTGGCCCATATTGCCGCCAAAGGCGAAAACAAGCCCAATGAAGCATCCACGGAAGATCTCAGGGAAGCGGCAAATATTCTCGATAATCTTCTGAAATTCTGATGGATATTCTGCGGAAGGTGTGGTATATGTTTGGGTCACAAGGAGATGATGACGATGGAAAACAAACTGCTCAAAGAGCTGTATGATTACTTTTATGTCCGCCCGGAGCTTGATGAACAGGAGAACGAAGTGGAGGAGTGCCACAAAGCGTTGATCGCAGCATTGGAAAAACCGGAGCGAAAACTTGTGCTGCGGATCATCGATGCCCAAAACTATATCACAGAACAGACCTCCATCGACAGTTTTATTGCCGGCTTTGGACTGGCGTGGAGGCTCTCAATAGAACTGCAAAATGACGAAAACGAGCGCTCATTCTCCTGTCGGACCAGGAGAACGGGCGCTCGTTGTGTATGGGAAGACGAAATATAAAATCAGCCTGGGCAGCCCTCAAAAAGCTGCCCAGGCATTCTGCTTGTAGGCTTGTTTTAGCGTTCCCACAGAAGGACCGCATCCGCCAAGGCCTGCTCAAATTCGGCTTGCGCCAGACCGGGGAGTTCCAGATAATCTCCCACCAAATAGTAGACCGCATCTACCTGCCGATCTACTTGATAGGTAGCTGTCTCAAAGTCGGTCAGCAGCCCGTTGCCGATGCACAAATGTCCCTCACGGTTCGGCATCACATCCGAGCGAAGGGTACGGTCAAAATAGAGGAAAACAGCATTCCGTCCGTCCACCTCCCGGCTGAAGCCGTGGAAAGAATCGTAACTCCCGCCGTGATAGTAGAGGTCAATTACCTCATCCACCGCAAGTTCTGCCGTCACCAGACCGTCCGTATAGGATACCGGCTGCGGAACATCGGCCGCCCCCGCCAAAACAATGGAGAAGATCAGCATGACTGCTACAGCAAGCAGGACGGCCCGCCGGCGTCTACGGGAAAACTTCTTCTTCACTCCCTGCAGAACGCGGGCTTCCGTTTCCGACTCAGGAGAGAGCGAGGGAACGGGAGCCTCCTCTTTCATTTCCGCCAAAAAGGCGCGGCACTCCTCGCATTGTGCCACATGGGCTTCAATCTCCTGCTTGCTGGCCTCGCTGCACAGCCCGTCGCAGTACAGGGGCAGCAGGTCGCGGATGATCTCACATTTCATCATAATCCCTCCTTGATTTTCTGTTTCGCACGGTAATAAGTCACTCTGGCCCAGTTTTCTGATTTGTCGAACAATTCGCCGATCTGCGTATAGGGCAGTTCCGCAAAGACCCGCAGGGTAAACACCTCCCGATATGGCTCTGGCAGAGCATGGAGTCGCTGATGGATCTGGCGAGCGTTTTCCTGGATGAGCAGATCCTCTTCTACATTCTGAGGGGAAGGCATCTGCTCCAGGGCCTCATCTCCCGCCTGCCGTTTTGCCTTTCTCAAGTAGGAGAGCCAACAGTTCTTCCCAATTTGGCACAGCCATACGGACAGCCGGCATTTTCCTTGAAAGGAGGCGCTGTGTTCAATGGCACGACAGAAGGTCTCCTGGGCCAATTCCTCTGCCAGCACCTGGTTTCCACAGAGTCCTGTCAGATAGCGGTACACTACGGGGAACTGCTCCTTGTACAGTTGGTCAAAATCCATCCACACCACCTCGCTTTCTGCCTATATGACGCATATCGGTGCGAGTTGTTACAAAAATAATGCTGTCTTTTATTTTCTGGCGAGAACAACTTTATCGCTCGTTTTTGAAAGAGTGAGCGATCAAAGGCAAGCCATCAAGCAAGCTGTGCAATGAGCACAGACAGGCGGTTGCTGAACATCCGACCTACAGTCACGGCACTTGCCGCCAGCTTCGCCCTGTGGGCCACTGTATGGGCCCGAAGCTGCGGCGGTCAAAGAGATACCCGTGCAGGCCCAACAGCCGCAACAACTACTTTTCAAAGGTTCAACTATATCATTTTCGTTAAAATGATATAGTTGAACCTTGACACGAGCAAGATTACTTGATATAGTTTAATTGTATCATTATAAGGAAAATGATGAAATTGACCTAAAGTGAGGTACAGGATGCGCACCTACGATTTTACCAAAAACTATGAGAAGCTGCTCACGCCTGATATCGTGGCCCTACTGACTCAGATTCATGAATACAAAGGAGAACAGGCCCTGTTTATCGAGGCCAAAGCCGATACTCTGACCAAACTGGTGGAGATTGCCAAGATCCAGAGTACCGAGGCATCCAATAAAATTGAGGGCATTTACACCTCGGACGAGCGCCTGAAGAAGCTGGTGCAGGACAAGACCACCCCTCGCACTCGGAACGAGCAGGAGATCGCTGGCTACCGGGATGTGCTGGCCACCATCCATGAGAACTTTGACTATATCCCGCCAAAATCCTCTATGATCCTGCAGCTTCACCGCGATCTCTATAAATTCAGCGGTGCGTCCTACGGCGGGCACTATAAAACAGCGGACAATGTAATTGCCGAGACGGATGCTCAGGGAAATAGAAGCATTCGTTTTCAACCTCTTCCGGCCTGGGAGACGCCGGAGGCGGTGGACAGCCTCTGCCGAGCCTACGAGGAGGCTGTGGGGAAAGGTGACATGGACCCGCTGCTGCTGATTCCCATGTTCATTCTGGACTTTCTCTGTATTCATCCCTTTAACGACGGTAACGGCCGTATGAGCCGCCTGCTGACCCTGCTGTTGCTCTACCGGGCAGGCTATATCGTGGGCAAATATATCAGTATTGAAAAACTCATTGAGGAGAGCAAGGAAACTTATTATGAGGCCCTCCAGCAGAGCTCCCAGGGATGGCACGAAGGAACCAGCGACTACACCCCCTTTGTGCGCTACACCCTGGGCGTAGTGGCGGCGGCCTACCGGGACTTTTCCGCCCGTGTGCAGGTCCTGGCCGTCAGTGGCATGAGCAAGCCGGACCGTATCCGGGAGATCATCAAGGGCACCCTTGGGAAGGTTACCAAGGCGGAGATCATTCAGCAGTGCCCCGATATTAGTAAAATCACGATACAGCGCACTCTGGCCGACCTGCAGAAGAGCGGGGAAATTCTGAAACTCAGCGGCGGACGCTATACCGCCTATATTTGGAACCGGGAAAAGGAGTAAGAGAACATGATCACTGGTGAACTGAAAAACAAGATTGACCGCCTCTGGGAGACCTTCTGGACCGGCGGCATTACCAACCCTCTGGACGTGGTGGAGCAGATGACCTATCTCATGTTCATCCACGACCTGGACGCCGCCGACAACCAGCGCGCCAAGGAGAGCGCCATGCTGGGCCTGCCCCACAAGAGCATCTTTGCCGGCGAGGTACAGGTGGGAGAGCGGACCATTCCTGGCAACCAGCTCAAGTGGTCGGTGTTTCACGACTTCCCTGCCGGGCAGATGTATTCCGTCATGCAGGAGTGGGTGTTCCCCTTCATCAAGAACCTCCACGCCGACAAGGACAGCGCCTACGCCAAGTACATGGGGGACGCCATTTTCAAGATTCCAACGCCCCTGATGCTGGATAAGATCGTTACAGCCATGGACGAGATCTATGACCAGGCGGACAAGCTCCACGATGCCGATGTCCGGGGCGACATCTACGAATACCTCCTGTCCAAAATCGCCACCGCCGGGGTTAACGGCCAGTTCCGCACTCCCCGGCACATCATCCGCATGATGGTGGACATGATGGCTCCCCAGGCGGATGATGTGATCTGCGACCCGGCCTGCGGCACCGGCGGCTTCCTGGTGTCGGCGGGGGAGTACCTCAAAGAAAACCACAAAGAGGAAATCTTCTTTGATCGCCAGAAAAAGGATCACTACATGAACCACATGTTCTACGGTTATGACATGGACCGAACCATGCTGCGCATCGGGGCCATGAACATGATGACCCACGGCATCGACAACCCCTATATCGAGTACCGGGACAGCCTCAGCGACCAGAACACTGACCGGGAGAAGTACACCCTTATCCTGGCCAATCCCCCCTTCAAGGGGAGCCTGGACGCAGACATCGTGTCCGCCGACCTGTTGAAGGTGTGTAAGACCAAGAAAACTGAGCTTCTGTTCCTGGCCCTCTTTCTTCGGATGCTCAAAGTGGGCGGGCGGTGCGCCGTCATCGTGCCCGACGGGGTGCTGTTCGGCTCCTCCAAGGCCCACAAAGACATCCGTAAGGAGATCGTGGAGGGCAACCGGCTGGAGGCGGTGATTTCCATGCCCAGTGGAGTGTTCAAGCCCTACGCTGGAGTATCCACGGCGGTGCTGGTGTTCACCAAGACGGGCCACGGCGGCACGGATGATGTGTGGTTTTACGACATGAAAGCGGACGGCTTCTCCCTGGACGACAAGCGCACCGAGGTGAAGGAGAACGATATCCCTGACATCGTCAAGCGGTTCCATGACCGGGATGGAGAGAAGGAGCGCCAGCGCACGGAGCAGTCCTTCCTGGTGCCGAAAAATGAGATCGCCCAGAACGGCTATGACCTCTCCATCAACAAGTATAAGAAGGTAGAGTATGTCCCCGTGGAGTACCCCTCCACTCAGGAAATTCTGGCCGCCCTCAACGAGCTGGAGATGGAGATCACAAAGGGCCTGGCGGAGCTGGAGGAGATGGTGTGATGGCTACATGGGGAGAACTTGAAAAAGTTGGGACAAAGTGGCATGATCTTGAAGAAATGACTTGGGGAGACTTGGAAGAGTTTTGCGTAATTAATCAGAAAGCCAAGCAAATTCCAGATGATATGGAAGTGTCTTTTGTCCCCATGCAGAATGTCAGCAATACTGGTGATGTGCAAACAGATGAAGTCCGAAAAGCATCAGAAGTCAAAAAAGGATTTACCTTTTTTGAGGAGGGAGATGTACTCTTTGCAAAGATTACACCATGTATGGAAAACGGAAAAGGCGGAATTGCTCGGGGCTTAAAAAATGGTGTTGGCTTTGGGAGTACAGAGTTCCATGTCTTGCATCCAGACCCAGAGAAGGTTTCAAGTGAATGGTTGTATTATTTGACTTCTTGGGATGAATTTCGCATACAGTGTGCCAGAAATATGACCGGAAGCGCAGGCCAGAAAAGAGTGCCTAAATCTTATCTTGAACATTACAAAGTGCATCTCCCACCGCTGGAGGAGCAGCGCCGTATTGCAGCCCTGCTGGACAAAGTTAGCGACCTGATCGCCAAGCGCCGGGCGCAGCTGGACAAGCTGGATCTGCTGGTCAAAGCCCGGTTTGTAGAGATGTTTGGGGACCCATTTATCAATCCAATGGCATGGAAAAAGATAAAAATTAAAGATGCTGTTACAGTTGAACCCCAAAACGGAATGTACAAACCACAGTCTGATTATGTTACGGATGGTTCAGGAACCCCAATCTTAAGAATCGATGGTTTCTATGCTGGTGTAGTGACAGATTTATCTTCATTAAAAAGATTGCTCTGCGATGATAAAGAGAAAAAGAAGTATCTTCTAAAGGAAGATGATATCGTCATCAATAGAGTAAATAGCATTGAATACCTTGGAAAATGTGCTCATATTAAGGGCTTGATAGAAGAAACAGTCTATGAATCAAACATGATGAGAATGCATTTTGATTCAGCACGTTTTAATCCCGTATATGTGACTCATTTGTTGTGTAGCCGATTTGTTTATGACCAAGTGGTCAATCACGCAAAAAAGGCCGTCAATCAAGCAAGTATTAACCAAAAGGATGTTCTTGATTTTGACATATATCAGCCATCAATTGATCTTCAAAATATGTTTGCAGATTTCGTCAATCAAGTAGAGCAATCAAAATTGGTGATTCATCAGAGCCTTGATAAAATGGAAACGCTGAAAAAAGCCCTGATGCAGCAATATTTTGGGTGAGGTAGTGCAGATGAAAAATTCTGGGAAACCATATGAACTTTTGGCTCAATGGATATATCAACAGCTCCTTGACTACCAAAACGATGGTTATAGGAAAATAGAAGTCCAGCATGATGTTCAGGTTTTAGGAAAAACAGGCGTAGAACATCAGATTGATATTTACTGGGAATTTGAATTAGCTGGGGTTATGTATAAAACAATTATCGAAGTCAAGGATTGGCGGACAAAGGTCAAGAAGGAGCATATCATGGGGTTCAAAGAAAAACTCAATGATATTGCTGCGTTTCCTTGTGGGATTTTTGTTTCGAAGAGTGGTTTCCAGAGTGGAGCCGTAGAGTATGCGCGCGTACATGGTATAAAACTGGTCACGATTGATGAAACAAACAAGATGAACCATCTGCACTTAAATTTTCATTATAGATTTCCGCATATTGAAAAACTATCAATTATTTTAGATAAAAAGTGGTTAACTTCAGAGAAAGAAAGAAAAGGAACTTCAGCCGAACTCAAAATTTCCAACAAGGCATCGGAAGCAATTTTATGTGATGATGATCAAAATGAAAAACCATTGCTCGATTTTATTCGTCAAGCGCAAAAGTCGCATCTTGACGATAAACCTGGAGTAAAATCTCATATTATTTATAAATTTGAAAAGCCGTGGTACATTTTAACAGAGGATGAAGATTTCCCAAAAGCTCTGCTAAACGGCTTTGAGTTTGATTTCTTCATTACAGAAAGTCAGGAATACAAAGAATTTCATCCAGACGGGGCAGTGGACTACTTATTAAGAGATTTATTAGAGGGAACACAAATCGGTTTTAATTCAGTTCATGGCGTTGTCAGTATAGATTAGTTTTGGTGAGGTGAGGCAACATGACCAACTTCGATTTTCTCCTCTCCGACCCTCAATTTACCACCTTCGGGGAGGTAGCCGTTGCGGCGGAGCGGATCTTTCACATTGACCCGGCGGCTTGTGTGGTCAACTGCCGCCGGTGTATGGAGTTTGCCGTCAAATGGATGTACTCCGTAGATGGTGGGTTGGTCATGCCCTACGACGATCGTCTGGCCAGCCTGATGGACACTGAGGACTTCCGGGCCATCGTGGACCGGGACCTTTGGCAGCGCCTCAAGTACATCCGCCAGACGGGAAACGCCGCTGCCCACACCGGAAAGAAGATCACCAAGGAGCAGGCCCAGTTGTGTCTGGAAAACCTCTGGTACTTCATGGACTTTGTGGCCTGCTGCTACGGCACCACTTACACCCCCGGAACATTTGACCCAGCCTTGCTGGAAGGGCAGGATGCCGCTCCGGCTCCTGCTCTCGAGGTGGACCTTGCCGCCCTCATGGCAGAAAACGAGGCCCTCCGGGCAGAGCTCACCGCCCGCCGGGAGGCCCAGCAGCCCAGTTACACCCCCAAGCCCCTGGACCTCTCCGAGTACAAGACCCGCAAGCTATACATCGACGCCATGCTCACCGATACGGGCTGGATCGAGGGGAAGGACTGGCTGAATGAAGTGGAGCTGCCCGGTATGCCCAACAAGAGCGAGGTGGGCTATGCTGACTATGTGCTCTACGACGATGCCCACCGCCCCCTGGCCGTCATCGAGGCCAAGCGCACCTGCGTGGACCCGGCCAAAGGCCGCCAGCAGGCCAAGCTGTACGCCGACCTGCTGGAGCAGAAGTATGGCTGCCGCCCGGTGATCTTCCTTACCAACGGCTTTGACACCCGCCTGGACGACGGGGCTTACCCGGAGCGCCGGGTGGCCGCCTTCTACTCCAAGCGGGACCTGGAGAAGCTATTTAACCTCCGTGCTATGCGGACAAGCCTCAAGTACATTCAAGTGGATCGCAACATTGCGGGCCGCTACTATCAGGAGGGGGCAATCAAAGCCACCTGTCAGGCTTTGGCCCAGAACCGTCGGAAGGCCCTGCTGGTCATGGCCACCGGCTCCGGCAAGACCCGGACGGTCATCGCTCTGGTGAAGGTACTCCTCCAGCACGGCTGGGTGAAGAATGTCCTCTTCCTGGCTGACCGCAACTCCTTGGTCACCCAGGCCAAGCGCAGCTTTGTGAACCTGCTGCCCGACCTCTCTGTGACCAACCTGTGCGAGGAGAAAGACAACTACACCGCCCACTGCGTCTTTTCCACCTATCAAACCATGATGAACTGCATCGACTCGGTGGAGGACGGGGAGGGGAAGCTATTTACCGTAGGCCACTTTGATCTGGTCATCTGCGACGAGGCCCACCGCTCCATCTACAACAAGTACCGGGATATTTTCAACTACTTCGACGCGCCCCTGGTAGGCCTCACTGCCACCCCCAAGGACGAAATCGACAAGAACACCTATGAGGTCTTTGAACTGGAAAGCGGCGTGCCCACCTACGGCTACGAACTGGCCCAGGCGGTAAAGGACGGCTTCCTGGTGGACTTCCTCACCGTGGAGAGCAAACTGAAATTCCTGGAGGAGGGCATTTCTTACGCCGATCTGTCCGAGGAGGAAAAGGCGGAGTATGAGGCCACCTTCACTGACGAGAACGGGGAGCTGCCGGAGCGGATCGAGTCCTCCGCCCTCAACGAGTGGCTGTTCAACGAGGACACCATCCGTTTGGCCCTGAACCTGCTGATGACAAACGGCCTGAAAATCTACTACGGGGAGAAACTGGGCAAGACCATCATCTTCGCCAAGAACCACCGCCACGCCGAGAAGATCCTGGAGGTGTTCGGCAAGGAGTACCCCCATCTTCCTGGTTACGCCAAGGTCATCGACAACTACATGACTTACGCCCAGATCGCCATCGACGAGTTCTCCGATCTGAAAAAGTTTCCCCAGATCGCCATCTCCGTGGACATGCTGGACACCGGCATCGATGTGCCCGAGGTGCTGAATCTGGTATTTTTCAAGAAGGTCATGAGCAAGGCGAAATTCTGGCAGATGATTGGCCGGGGCACCCGGCTGTGTCCTGGACTGATCGATGGAGAGGACAAGAGCAAGTTCTACATCTTTGACCTGTGCGGAAACTTTGAGTTCTTCCGCATGAACAAGGGCAAGGCCACCGCCAACCAGATGGCCCTGCAAAGCGCCATCTTCTATCTGAAAGCTCAGATCGTCTACAAGCTCCAGGATCTGGCCTACCAGACCGAGGAACTGATTCCCTTCCGAGAAAAGCTGGTGGACGAAATGCTCTCCAAGTTGCAGCAGCTGGATCGGGAGAACTTTGCTGTGCGGCAGCACCTACGGTATGTAGAGAAGTTCGCAGATCCGGCGAGTTACCAGGCCCTCAGCTATGAGGACACCCTATATCTGCGGGACGAGGTCGCCCCGCTGCTCCAGCCGGACATGGACGAAGCCAGTGCGGTGCGCTTCGACGCACTGATGTACGGCATTGAACTGGCCTATCTGGCGGGCAAGACCTACAAGAAAGCCCGGAAGGATCTGGTGAAAAAGGTCAGCGGTGTGGCCAGCGTGGCCAACATTCCGGAAATCCGGGCACAATCAGAGCTGATTGAAAAGATCCTGCATACCGACTACCTGGACAACGCCGGGATCAACGAGTTTGAACACATCCGGGAGTGCCTGCGGAATCTGATGAAGTATCTGCCACACGACGGTGCGATTTACCATACCAACTTTACGGACGATATCCTCTCCGTGGAGTGGAAGGAGTCGGAGCTGGAGAACGACGATCTGAAGAACTATAAGGCCAAGGCGGAATTCTATGTGCGCCAGCATCAGGACAAACCCGCCATCGCCAAGCTGCGCTCCAATGTGCCGCTGACGGCGGAGGATGTGAAGGAGCTGGAGACCATTCTCTGGAGTGAGGTGGGCACCAAGCAAGACTACGAGGCAGAAGTGGGACAGAAGCCGCTGGGAGAGTTCGTCCGGGAGATCGTTGGCATGGAGATGAAAGCCGCCAAGGAGGCCTTTGCTCAGTACTTAAACGATGTCAACCTGGACAGCCGGCAGATCTACTTTGTCAACCAGATCGTGGAGTACATCGTCCATAATGGTGTGATGAAGGATCTGTCTGTGCTTCAGGAGCCGCCCTTCACGGATCGGGGAAGCATCGTGGAGATCTTCACAGACCTGTCCCTGTGGGCAAGAATCAAGAGTGTTATCGACAGGATTAATGCTAACGCAGCGGCGTAGGTATCGGATAGAAAGCGACGCTGTGGGCAAATCTTGGCACGGTGTGTGGTGCCGCGCTGTCTACTGGATAACTCCCAGAAATAGTCAAGGAAAGAAAATTGAGCGCCTGTTCTGGACAGTAAATTGCCTTTAAAACAGAGTGCCTTAGTAAATGAATAGAGCTGATGTGCTTTATCAAATAAAATTAAGAGTGGGGGTGTATTCTTGCTCCGACAGATCAAATTTAAAAACTACCGCTGCTTTGAGGAATCTGAAATCTCCTTTCGAAATACAGCCATCATCGTGGGGCAAAACAATGCCGGAAAATCTACAATTGTGGAAGCGCTTCGTATCCTTTCAGTGGTGGCTCAGAAGTTTAAACAGTCGAACTATGTTGAGGTCCCACGGGGGTTAGGACTCCCTTTAGCTACAAGAGGGATCAAAGTTAACCTGGACAATTTGAAGATTGATTTCCGGTCAATTGTATATCAGTACCGCGAAGAAGATGGCGTGGTTGCAGAACTGATTGCATATTTTGATGAAAAAATCCGGATACATATTTATCTGTCATCTGAGATTTCTTTTGCTACCATAGAGGCAAGTGGCCAGCAAATTAAAAACAAAGCTGCTGCTAAAAAATTGCCAGACATCCCTTTATATATAATGCCTCAAATTGGATTGATACGGGAGGATGAAAAGAGACTGTCCCCCGATACTGTAAAGGCGCATATGCATACTCGTCTATCGTCTCGACATTTTCGAAATGAACTTTTACTGTATCGAGAATATTTTGAAGAGTTTCGAGAATCTGCTCAAATGTCATG
>OOBP01001177.1_pt1 | contig 13050 bp, 6 predicted proteins | sample 1671681 | NCBI WGS metagenome assembly OOBP01 (sample SAMN06348181, study PRJEB24527) | human gut metagenome
TCAAAATTATAGAGGTAGAACCCATCAACTTCCTGCTGCGTTCTGCAAGAGAGCAGAGGAACATCATTTATTCCTATATGTCGTATTTAAAGATTAGTCCTGTTCGGATGCAGATTAAGGTAATTTCCGAGAAAGCGGATATTTCAAATCATTTAGATAAGATACAGGAAGAAATAAAAACAGAGCAGGATGATCGTTGCAGGATTTTGTTAATGGACTATTATAATCTGATTCGTCGTATCGGGCTAAAAGAAGCCGTGACACGACGTTTTTTTTGTTGTTTTTGAATATGAACCAATGCCGGGCGGTAGTAAGAAAAATGAAGAAAAGGATGCAGTCAATCAACTGGCGGTGGCGGAGGGAACGGCAAGGACATACCTTATGCAATGCGGCAACCGAGTGGTAGAGCATGAAGATACAAACGCCTTTATGGCAGAGGTACTGTATACCCTTTTCAATCGCAAGAGCAGTGCAGAGGTGCCGTTTTCTGCACGAGCTGCGGAAGAGATTCGCAAGCATATTACGGGAGAGGAGAATATTCCGATTTCTGCATTTATTATGCCGAAGGAGATGGATTTCAGAAGGGCGGGCTACAGCATTATTGATGGTCTGTATTATGCGAATTTTATGATTCCATCCGATGGATATAAACCGCAGGTGGCAGCAGGCTGGCTCTCATTATTGGTAAATGCAGGAGAAGGCATTGATGTTGATATTTTCCTAAATAAAGAGCCAAAGGAGAAGGTGCAATTCCAATTAGGCAGACAAATCCGTATCAATCGCTCTAAGATGAAGGAAACATCGGACACAAATACGGATTTCGACGATATGGATTCCGCAGTACGTTCCGGATATTACCTAAAGGATGGGCTGGCGAATAATCAGGATTTTTATTATATCAATACCTTGATTACGATTACCGCAGATAGTCAGGAGGAGTTGGAGTGGCGGACCAATGAGATGAAAAAATTGATGCTGTCGCAGGATTTGATTTTAAAGCCATGCTATTTCAGACAGGACTTAGCCTTTGCATCGGTATTGCCGTTTAATAAGCTGCATAAAGGTCTGCATGAGCTATCAAAAAGGAATGTACTGACAACAGGTGCAGCAAGCTGTTTTCCCTATGTAAGCTTTGAAATGAGTGATGATAACGGCATTTTACTGTGCGTGAATAAGTATAATAACTCCCTGATTAGTATTTACGGGATTCCGGCAGTTGTAATCCATGGAGATAGCATAACGGTCGAAGAATGGTCAAGATGGTACACCCCTGCATATGTGTGGGGCGGCTGGGTTTTTAAGCAGCCGATGGGAATTACAACAGAGGTATCAGAGGATGATTTTAAACTTCAGCGTTTTATCCTCAGCCTGTTGGAAGAGGATAAGGAAAAGAAGCTGGAGGAGCTTTTGGCAACTGTATAAGCTAATGGGAAGAATTACGGAGAGGGAATGAAGGGTATTGTTTCCTCTCCGATTTTTTTTATTTTAATTAAGGAGGCATTAGAATGGATTATTATAAAAAAATGGCACAGCCTAAAATGGATTTTAGCGTATTCAAACCAAAACGGAGCAAAAGGGCGGAGGGACAGGAAAGCTCGGCAGAGAATACAGCGAAGTCGATTCCGAATCCGAAAGCCGTAAAGGAACAAGAGACGCCTGTGCAGGAACCAAAAGCAAAGCAATCACAGGAAGATATTCCGGTATCATCTGAAACTAAAAAAGAACAGAAATCAGAATTGACTGCGCTGGAGCTTCAGGTGGACCAGTCTATGTCCGAGCAAAAAGAGAGCGAAGAAAGCGGAAAGGTTATTCGGTTTCGGGTGCCGGAAAATCGAAACGAGGAGGCAGCACTGAAGCTGGAGGCGGAGTTGGAAATGGCAAAAAGCAATCTTCTGCCGGTGTTCCCTATTGTAAGATACCTGAAAAAGAAATGCCTGAATGATGAAGCCTTTGCAGAATTAGTCATGGACGAGAGAAAAACATTGGATAAATGCTTTTCTTATGTGACGGATGAAGTGAAAAAAGCGTTAAACAGCAATACCGGTTGGTTGGATGATAATGAGGTTTATGCGTATGCGGAGACCTATTTTTTGACGGATAAAGCAGTATTTGAACGGATAGCGGCCGAAAAAGCGGCGGCGGAGAAGAAACGTCAGGAAGATGTAGCGAAAAAACGAAAGGAGCAGGAGGAAAAGCGGAAGAATGCCGTAAAGGAGAGAAGAAAGACCACACAAAAGAAACCTGTTCCACAGGAACCGAAAACGGAAAATGCGGAAGAATCCAAGATGCAGGAACAGCTCTGCTTGAATGTATAATGAGGGGGGAGAAATTATGGCACAGAAAAAGCTAAGAAAACTGGCATTAAAAAAATCCCCATTGGTTCAGGCATCAAGTCAAATCGTGAGTATTGCAAAGCGTAATGAGGACATCCGATTTTACATCCATGCAACCATAAAGAATATTGACCATCAGCGTATACTGGTGCTGCATGTATACCATAGGGAGCAGCTGATAAAAGATGATACCTCTCCCAAGTTCCGTGTTTTTCTCACAAAAACGGATTATATCTCGCAGTACTACATAGATGGAAAACCGAAATGGCTGAAAGGCAGAATGGAAACAATGATGGATTATTATAGCGCGCGGACTATGACCTGTAATGATGCATCGGAAGACGCTATTCGCTCATTTCTTGGGGATGATGATTGCTCTGCATGGAGGCTGATTCAAAGGCATCAAGAGCAAATCATGTATCAGAGGTTATTGGCGAGATATAAAAAGTTGGAAAAGCAGATTGACAGAAAAATGCAGCAAATCAAACCGTTGCCAAAGGATTTTACGCAGTGGGTGGATAAAGTTGCTTTGACAGAGAGCAAATATATTTATTATCAGTATAAAAAACGGAAACAGATGGATGGGTATTGTACGCAATGTGAGCAGCCGGTTAAGGTCAGTGATGTAAAGCATCGTTCTACGGGCTATTGCCCGCATTGTGACACGAAGGTACTGTTTCTGGCAGGAAGCAGAACAAGGCATATCACGGATCATGCGGAGGTAGCTTGTTTCCAGAAAACGCCAAGCGGCTTTGTGGTGCGTTATTTTAGCGTAACCAAGAGTTATGGGGAGGACTATCGAAATCCGGAGTTAAGGCTGTTCGAGATAAAACGGGATTTCTATGAAGGCGAAGCTGTTGATTTCTACGAATGGCGTTATTTCAAAAACAGCGGTAAAGTCAGATGGTCGGATGGATGTATTTGTTATAAGAGGGAGTATGATACGGTCTATACCAAAAATCTTAAAAAGGTTTTGGCACATACACCATATCAGTATAGTGCCCTGCCGGAGTATCTTACAAATGCGGGGGAACAGCATATCATACCGCATTATTATCTGCGGCAGTATTTGAGAAATCCTTTCTTAGAGAATTTGGTTAAAATGCGTATGTATCAATTGGCTTATGAATTGGTACATACCGATGATTATTTTCATTCCATCAATAAGAACGGCAGCAACATGAAGGAAATATTACAGGTGGCAAAGCAGGATATCTCACTGGTTCAAAAGCTGGATATGTCAATGAAACAGCTCCGTGTTTATCGGCGGATTCTTGCGACAGGAATGCGTATGGATGAAGCAAGCTTTTTGCGGTTTTATAATACCTATTGGAATACAGATGCGATTTATAGTGTTTTGTGATATACCACACTGCATAAAACGGAACGTTATTGCATGCAATTTGTAGAGAAAAACGTGAGCTATCGGAATGTTCTGTTGCAATGGAAGGACTACATCAGCTTTTGCGAGGAGCTGGGATATGACCTGAAAAACACCTTCGTGCTGTTCCCGAAAAATCTATGGGAAGCACATGATGAGGCATCGGCAGAGGTACTCCGTAAAAGAGAGGAGGAACGAAAGGAGCAGATTCAGCGAGAGGAACAGATGGCAAAAGCCCTCTTGCAAGAGTATCAAGAGGTATATCCATGGTCGGATGATGGATATGCTGTTATTGTACCGAAGGATTTATTCTCTATCAAAGAAGAAGGGCATGCCCTACGCCATTGTGTCGGGACCTATACGTCAAGGGTTGCAAATGGAAAGAGCATTATCCTTTTCATCCGGGATGTAAGAAAAATGGATAAGGCGTATTTTACCATGGAGGTGCAGAACGGGGAAATAATACAATGTCGTGGGTATCAAAACCAAAATATGACTGAAAAGGTTGCGGCATTCGTAAATAAATATCAAAATCAAGTATTAAAACGGCTGTTGTTGAAACAGGCTGTATAAAGAGGAAGTGACGGAACAATGAAGGAATATCAAAAGCAAAGAGGTGAGCCGTATGGATTCTCTTGCACGCATGAAGGAGCTGAGTGCGTATTATAAAGGACGATATGAAAAAGCGGTATCCATGGGCATTACCGAGAGCTCAAAGTATTATGCGGCTTTTCGGGAGATTTACTTACGATACCGTTCAACAGAAACAGCGGCAGAGTGTATGGAGCTTTTAGGTAAGTCTTTACAGGAAAAAGACTTCCGAAAGAATGTATATGGCACAGTGGAGCTGATTGCGAGTATTTTGTCGCTGAGAGATGCGATTCTGAATGAGGAAGGAAATGTGGAATATATCCCGAAACGGATTAAGCTGCCAAAGGAGAACCAAGATGCAGTGGAGGCGTATGCGAAAGCGAAAGCTGCGATTGCATATTTGCAGAAATGGGATGATATGTCTGCGGAAAGAGGGTGTATTTGTGAAAGCGTGCTGGGATGTTTTTTTGATATTGTGAATTGGATGTTAATAGCAAGAGACACGGTTTATCCCGTGGGAAGAAATAGGAATTGAACTTAGGCGGACAGAAATGTCCGCTTTTTTCGTTATGCTTCCTTGGGTTATTGGTTACGGACAGGTTTAGTGTCAAGCCGCATCGATTATCATAGAAAATCTGACTATCGTTTGTGCGATTTTGTACTGATTCGACTAACAAGAAAACAAGGACGTTCATCAAAAAGAAAGAGCGTCCTTGTATTTTTGTTTGCCGTTTTTCAGTTAATTTTATAAGTTTTTTTGCGTGTTACAGATATTTCATCATAACCCGAAGCAAAACATTCATATCGATAGGCTTAGCAACATGGTCATTCATGCCTGCCTCCAGTGCGGCCTGCCGATCCTCAGAAAAAGCATTCGCCGTCATTGCAAGAATGGGAATTTCCGCTTTTTTCCGATCTTCCATCTGTCTGATTTTTTTCGTTGTCTCATAGCCGTTTAGAATCGGCATTTGCACATCCATCAGAATTAAGTCATAATAGCCTTCCTCTGCGCGACTGAGCATATCCACACACGCTTGACCATCTGCGGCGTGTTCCACAAGAAAACCTGCCCCCTTTAAAAGCTCTAATGCAATTTCCGCGTTCAGTGCATTATCCTCGGCGAGCAAAATGCGATAGGGCTTTTCTTCTGCACGAGAGGGCTGCTTGGGTTCCTGTTTTCCGGAGACATCCTTTTTTTCTGCAATATCAAACGGAAGGGTTACTGTAATCTTTGTGCCGATGTTTTGCTTGCTTTCTACTTGAATGGTTCCTTCCATCAGCTCAATAATGGATTTTACGATAGGCAGCCCAAGCCCTGTACCAGGAACCTCATTTTTTACAGAGGTTTCCTCTCTGGAGAATTCCTCGAAGATATGGGAGAGGTACTCCTCACTCATGCCAATGCCTGTATCCATGCAGGTGAAAACATACTGCGCCTGTTTATCATCGGATGCCACCTCATTGAGCGATATATGGATGGTATGTCCGCGCGGCGTATATTTGATTGCATTGCTCACGATGTTCAGTTGGATTTCCTGCAATCTTGTTTTATCGCAAACGGCATATTTATGCCGGATATGAATTTCTTCGGAATAATGAAGCTCCTTCTGTTGAATATCCGATTCAAAAACCGTATACAAAGAATGAAACAGCGCCTCCATATCCTCAGCCTCTAATCGCAGGGTGGCTGTTCCGCTTTCGATGCGGGCAATCTCCAAAACCTGATTGAGGATTGTCATTAGGAGGTTGCCGGAGGATTGTAGCTTTTTCAAATACGCAGAGGCCTTTTTTTCATCCTGTAAATGCTTTTCCAAAAGGTCGGAATATCCGATGATTGCGTTCATTGGCGTGCGGATATCGTGGCTCATGCGAAAAAGGAATTTCGTTTTTGCCTCATTCGCAAGTCTTGCCTGCTCGGTTGCCTTTTGCAGCTCATCAATATACTGCTTTTCCCGATATTTTTTGCTGTAAAGCTGATAAAAAATGGTAGCAGTCATTATGGAGAGAATCAATGAAAAAATGCCTGCAATTATCCACCAGGTAGTCGGAATCCATCCGGCAGTCGGGGCAATATCCACATACCAAGTATCGTTCGGAATCCCACATTCAACGGTAAGGCAATTTTGGGGCATATCTTTTTGGCTCTGTGCCAAAGTGATTTTTTCGCCTGTCTGGCTGTTTTTTGCCCATATTTCATAGCAATAGGAAGCATCACTTAATCGCTCTAAGCCGATTTTATCAATAAACTCATCCCAGTCGATTACCATGATAACGAAGCCCCAGAAGCTGCGGTTGCCTGAAGCGTCGGTTTGATAGACCGGATCGAAAAGCAATGCACCGAGACCGCCCTGCTTTAATGTATAAGGGCCGCCGATGGTATACCCCTTGGTTTGCTTTGCCCGCTGTGCGTCGCATTTTCGTTCATGCTCCGTCAAAATATTCATACCAAAAACCGTTTCATTTTTCTGCTTGGGATAAATCTCCGTTATGATTCCCTGCGGTGCCAGCTCGTATGCTTTTATAATGTTGTTATGATTCGGAATCAGCTGCGCCAGCTTGGAAAAGGTACTTTCGTTCAGCTCATAGCCTGAGTTAATCATGTTTTCCAAGAAATCGGAGAGGGCTACATATTGCACAAGGTGTGCGTTGATGCGTTTTACTGTGCTTTGTGCCGTATAGGTTGCACTCAGTTTCATTTCTTTTTCCGTATAATTAAAAAAAGCTTGGCTGAGAAGGAGCGCAAGCAAGAAAGCGAAGATTCCGACAAACAAGCAGTATATTTTGGCTCTTTTTACGGCGGCGCTGCATTTATCCATTTCGGGTTACTCCTTTTAGAATAGTATTTTTACGAGATAAATAATCATATTTGTTCTATGATAGAAACTTATTTACCAAAATATACCATAACATAGATTTAATGAACACGTCAACAGATGGATGAATGAAAACGACACGGTGGAATAATGAAAAAAATTTGTCGAAAGGTGGCGAAATTCGCCAAAAATGGATAATTTCTGTAAAAAGTTTGTATATGAATTTAGGTACTTCTCAGGGTTGTTTTAAATTTTGATATACATTGTTAATGAAAAAATTTTTAGTGATTGTATTGAGAAAAAATATTGATATAATTTTAGTTGGTATATTTTGGGGACATACAGAAGAAATGCAATCTATGAATAAGCGTTTTCTTGTAAATTTTTATTGCAGATCATTTTTATTTGAAAGAGAGGTTATAGAAAGTGAGCAAAAAACTATTGTCATGTGCAATGGCATTTCTGATGGCCTTTACGCTTATGCCATGCGCTGCCTTTGCGGAGGAGACTTCTGCGGAAGGACAGGTAGAAAGCCTTGAGGCAGAAAGGCCTGCGGAGGATGACGCATTTGGAGAAGGCGGATTGGATAATGCGTTTTTCGCCGAGGATGCGGATTCTCTGATTGGCACACTGGAGGCGGATGAAGAAAGTGCGGCATTTGCGGTTTCTGCTGTTACAGGGATTTACCTTGACCAGATGCATGGTGATGATGCAAATGATGGGCTGACAGAGTCTACGGCGGTAAAGACGATTGAGAAGGCAAATGAGCTTGCGAATGCAAATGGTACCAGCGATATTTTCCTTAAAAGTGTATATCGGGTTACAGGAACAGAGAACTGGGACCTTGGCAGAAAGACAATCCATCGGTATTCCCTTGGCGGCTATATGATTGAATTGGAGGATGCTTCTGCATCTTTGACACTCGAGAATGTTGTGATTGATGGAGCGGAGTATTCTGTGGCGGCGACACATGCTGCGGAGACCGATTCGATCATCAAGGCGGCGAACGGCGGCATGATCGTACTGAACAGCGGTGCTATTTTACAGAACAATAAAGCGGCTCAGTTTGGCTCCGGCATTTTGGCGAACAATGGTGTCAAGATAACAATGGAGAACGGAGCAGTCATTCGTAACAACACAAATAGTAACTATGAATTGGGCGGCGGTATTTTGCTTGGCAATGGCAGTACCTTTACCATGAACGGCGGCGAAATTAGCGGCAATACGGCAAATGGTGGCGGCGGTGTCGCGATCATCGGCTCAACGATGGTCATGAACGACGGCGTGATCTCCAACAACAGCACCTATCGGACATCCGGTCAGAGCAGTTATGGTGCCGGTGTTTATGTTGCGGACTATGCCAATGCAAGCGGCGGCGATACATTGTTTACCGCTCAACCTGCTTCCTTTGAAATGAACGGCGGCAAAATTACCGGGAACACGGCGCTTGACTACGGCGGGGGTGTTCTCACCTTCCCGCAGCAAAGCAAGAAAATTACAATCAATATTAACAACGGCGAAATTTCCGGCAATAAGGTTACAAATGGAAGCGGCGGCGCAGTCGCAGCATTCTTCGGCGTAACCGAGCTGAACATTACCGGTGGCACGCTGACAAAAAACAGCGCTAAGAATTACGGCGGCGGTGTTTTCTTGTATCAAGCAACGAATGCAACGATTTCCAATGGCACGATTTCCGAAAACAAGGCTTATAAGGGCGGCGGTGTATGCTTATACTATTACTCTGCTGCGAAACAGACCGGCGGTTCCATTGAAAACAATGTTGCTGTTGAGGGCGGTGGTGTTTACGGCGGCACTTATACCATGACCGGCGGTGTCATTAAGGATAACAATAACTCCTTAACGGATGAAGAAAGACTTTGGAGAGAAGGAGACGGCGTTTATGTAGGCACTGCCTTCAATCTGGGGGATGCTGCAGAAATCAGCACGAATAACGATGTTTATTTAAAAGAAGGTGCAAGTGTAGCAAAAGAAGGACGCTATATCAATGTGATTTCTTCTTATACAGGTGCAAGCACTGCGAAACCAATTCAAATCCACAGTGAAGATCACACGGTAGAGAATACTGAAATCGGTACGCAGCTTGTTCGTTATACGACGGACGCGGGCGGTGACACTGCGGCAGCAAAGGCGGATGCAAACGGTATTTTCGTTCCAAGCTGGAAAATGCCAGAGGGTCTGGTCATTGGACAGAGCAAGGCGGCAGGAAAGACAGACTGGATGACCTATGTGCCGGCTGTTAAAATCCAGTATCAGTGGGTCAGCACAGATAACCCCTCTGATGTGACACCACCTGCGGATGATTATATCCGTACCGGCACAGCCTATACAGCAAAGGCACAGGAGGCAACCCATGAAAGCTACACCTTTGCAGGCTGGTTTACGGATGCTGACTGCACACTTAGCTATGAAGACGGCACTGTGTTGAATACAGATACGATTCTTTGTGGCAAATGGGATAAAATCGCGACACCGCCTTCTTCCGGTGGTGGCGGCGGCTCTCATGGGACAAAATATTATATTTTGCATTATGAATCCAACGGCGGCACAAAATATGAGGATGAAAAATATAAAAAAAACACAGTTGTAATTCTTGATAAGATTCCCAAAAGAGTTGGATATACCTTTACAGGTTGGTATGCAGATCAAGAGCTAACGGATAAAATCACAAAAATTAAAATGACGAGTGATAAAACCGTTTATGCGGGCTGGAAGGCAACGGATGTTCCCGAAACCTTGAATAGTGATAATCACTTTGCATATATCGTTGGCTATGAGGATGGAACAGTCAGACCGAATGCGAATATCAGCAGAGCCGAGGTTGCGGCTATCTTCTTCCGCTTGCTGAAGGATGATGTGCGGGATGATAACCTCACTGCAAATAGCGTTTTTACAGATGTGGCGTTTGGAAAATGGTATAACAAATCCATTTCAACAATGGCGAAAATCGGCATTGTAAAGGGGCGCACAGCGGATACCTTTGTGCCGAATGCACCTATCACAAGAGCGGAATTTGCGGCAATTTGTTCTCGTTTCGACCGGAGTGATGTTGAGGTGCGAAGCAACTTTAACGATATTTCTGGACATTGGGCGGAAAATGAAATCAGACGTGCGGCCTCTCTGGGTTGGATACAGGGCTATACAGACGGCTCCTTTAAGCCGGATCAAAACATTACAAGAGCTGAGGCGGCATCCATGATTAACCGTATGCTGCATAGACTGCCTGAAACGGTGGAGGATTTGCTGGATGGCATGATTCAGTGGCCGGATAATCAGCCAAGTGATTGGTATTACATCAATATGCAGGAGGCAACAAATAGCCATGATTTTAAGCAGAAAGGCGAAATCAATGAGCATTGGACAGAGCTGACTGCAAATCCCGATTGGGATAGATATAGATAATATTTGTAACAAATGAAAGAAAGTCCATTGAGGGAGAACCTTGATGGGCTTTTCTTTTTTGGGTTGTTTTTAGGCATAAAAAGGATGTAGTATAAGGTTGTGTTTATGTCAACACCTTGTTATGAAAAAACATTTATACGGTTGAACTTTTATAAATAAGAGGTATAATTATCCTTAGCGTAAATTCCATTTTATGCCGCATTTTTTTGTTTTTTTATGAAATGACTAAGGAGGAAAAACTGTATGCGAAAGACTTTTTTATCATGCTTATTGGCATTGAGTATGATGATCAGCCTGCTACCAACAACTGCGATAGCCGATGGCGGCTTGCTTATGAGTGCAGGTGCAAGTGGCGGAACAACGTATTATGTATCTGAGACTGGCAATGATACAGCGGCCGGGGACGAAGCTAACCCGTTCAAAACAATTACAAAGGCATATAGTAAGGCTAACGATGGGGATACCATTTGCCTGCTTTCTGATATTAAAATTGTAGGAAAGCTTGTTTTGACAGACAGTAAAGAGGTAACACTGGCGGGTAATGCCGGAGAAGCTGCACCTACGATCAAATATAGTTGGGATGGTGTCACAACCAATAACCTCTATATGATTGAAATCGGTGCCGAAAGTGGTACAAGCACACAGACGAATATTACGCTGCGAAATCTGACGGTAGATGCAGAAGCCCAGGATATTCGCTGCCTGCGTGTTTGCCCTGGCAGTCAGCTTATCCTTGCAGATGGTGCGACTGTTCGCAATGGCCGAGCAATCAATCAGGATGAAACGACTGGTACCAACGACTGGGGTGGCGGCATCGTTGTAGATAACGGCGCCAAACTGACGATGGAGGATGGTTCCAGTATCACCGGCTGTTCTGCCGAATGGGGTGGTGCTGTCTATCTTAGCGGTGAAATGGAGATCAATGGCGGTGAGATCAGCAACAATACTGCTGTTGGTGACATTTACGAGATCAACGGCGTTGATCGTTCCGCCAGCGCACACGGCGGAGCGATTATGATCCGTGCTTGTCGTGCGGATTATGATACTGCCTATGATGCTCCTGCCAAACTGACCATGCGTGGAGGTACAATCAGCGGAAACGCAGCTACCAGCAATGTCAGTGCCTTTGGCGGTGCAATTTCTATTATCGGTACTCCTGGTACAGGCAGCCTGACGAATGCTTTTATCATGTCCGGTGGTACAATTTCCGATAACCAGGCTGGATACGGCGGTGCTATATCGGCGTATGCGGCGGATATTTATTGGCAGGGCAATACCAGCATTCAGTTGTCGGGCAATGCTAAAATCACAGATAACATCGCTCGAAACTATGGTGGTGCTATCTGCTTGTTCGGCAACAATACACAGAATTATACTGACACGCTTACAATGAGCGGCGGCATGATTTCCGGCAACAAAGCAAACACTGCCGGTGGCGGTGTGTATCTCTCTGCCCATGGCGACCAGATGTTTATGACCGGAGGCAGCATCCGAGAGAATGAAGCCGGTTATGGCGGAGGTCTGTCAATCCGTTCCGGCAACAGCGGTGCAAATCCCAATGCCGCTGTATATCTGCTGGGTGGCACCATCTCGGATAACCAGGCAACGAGTGGCTATCCGACAGATGATAGTTATTCCGAGCGCCTTTATTGCGGCAACGCAATCGAGCAGAGCGGTGAGCTTTATCTGGACGGAACACAGATGAATGTCAGCGGAGATATTCGCGTAGGATGTACGACTAATTTCCGCACTGGAGCAATCGAGACTAACCGCTATGTCACATTGGTAGGCGCATCTGATTCCATGCAGAATTACGAACTGACCTCTTATGATGATGAGTCTTTGGATGGCAGAGTGGTTGTTGCCCCCGGTACGATTACTTATGGCACAGAAACCTATAGCGTAGCAGATGCGGAACCGTATCTGTCGCATTTTACACATAATCATAAGGAAATTGTTACAGATACCGATTACACCGTAGAAACAGGAGCTTCTTCACAGGCAAATAGCCTTGTTTTATACGGAACAATCAAGAAGTATTCTGTTACTTATACAGATGGCATTGGTGGCGCCAGCTTTGCGGATGTGGTAATCAGTGATTTGCGCCGAGGTACACCGACACCGGCATTTAGCGCAGGCACACCGACACGCAGTGGTTACACCTTTAACGGCTGGTCCCCCGCAGTTGCCGCAACTGTGACAGACAATGCGGTTTATACGGCACAGTGGAAAAAGAACAGCAGTGGTGGCGGCGGTGGCTCTCATGCAACCAAGAAATATACACTGCATTATGAATCCAACGGCGGCACAAAATATGCGGATGAAAAGTATAAAGGGAATAAGGTTGTCGCACTGGATAAAACACCGAGCAGAGTGGGCTATACCTTTACGGGTTGGTATGCAGATCAAGAGCTGACGGATAAAATTACAAAAATTAAAATGACAAGTGATAAAACTGTTTATGCGGGCTGGAAGGCAACGGATGTTCCCGAAACCTTGAATAGTGATAATC
>OOBP01001179.1_pt1 | contig 13017 bp, 10 predicted proteins | sample 1671681 | NCBI WGS metagenome assembly OOBP01 (sample SAMN06348181, study PRJEB24527) | human gut metagenome
GGCCAACACGCTCTCGCCGTTGGCCGACCGCCATGCCAGGCAGTTCACGAAACTCCCCAGGCAAGCACCCAGCACGGCGGCGACCCCCAGAAGGAACGCCGCCTGCGCCGGATTGAAGATGCCAAGGGGAATGGTCATGCGCTAGTTAGTGGGCTCGCCGTCAGTCACGTCCGTGACCGTGATCGTCGGCTTAGTTTTATCGGTGGAATCATCGATCGTCACCTTGTACACATACTTGGCGCCTTCAGAAGCTGCGCTTGCCGGACCGGTCAGGTCGCCCTTGTCGTTAGCGCTATAATACATGTTGTTATACTTGGTCTTGTCAAAGCCGTCGGCGAGGTAACCCGTCGTCACTTCGGCCTTCACCGAGCGCTCGTTCGCCTTCTTCACCGCGTCCTCGGCGCTGCTCAGCGAGCTGGAGAACAGCGGCACGGCGATGGCCACCAGCACGGCCACGATGGCCACGACGACCAGCAGCTCGGCCAGCGTGAAGCCGCCGCGCTCTTCGCGCATCTTCTTGATCATCTCTTTCATATCGGTTCCTTTCTCCTTATCCGAGCCATTCGGGCACCGGAAATATCCCCATACATTTTTCTGCATAAAGTAACGGCTGTGACACGAAACGGTGTCAGAACGGTTACATTGCAGCATACAATGAAAACATCGGCAAATACAACGCGATGACGATGAAACCCGCGAACAACGCCATCAAAACAAGCAGGGCGGGCTCCATGATGGAAATCGCCTTGTTGGTCACGCGCTGCGTCTCGTCGTCGTAGAACGCGCCCATGGTTTCCAGCGTCTCCTCCAGCTCGCCGGTGTGCTCGCCCACGGTGACCATCTCGACCAGCGTGCGCGGCAGGTACGTGCTGGCCTCCAGGCCCTCGCCCAGCGTGCGCCCTTCCTCCAAACCGGCCTCCAAGCGCCCCACCTCGCGCGACAGCACATAGTTGCTCATCACGCGCGACGTGATGGCCACCGCCCGCGTGGCAGGAAGGCCGGCCGTCACCAGCATGGCCATCGTGTTCGCGAACTGAGCCGCGCCTGAGCACACGCCCACCGCGCCCAGCACCGGCAGCCGCAGCTTCAAGACGGCGAACGTCGTCTTGCCGCGCTCCGTGGTGCCGAACAGCTTCACGCCCACGACGATCAGCGCCAGCACCACCGCGATCAGCAGGAAGTTGTCGGTGACGAAGTTCGAAGCGTCGATCAAAAACTGGGTCATGGCCGGCGTATCCGCCCCCAGCGATGCGATCATGCCCGTCATCGAGGGGATCACCATCACCATCATGATGGCCAGCACCACCACGGCGATCACCGCCACGAAGATGGGGTAGGTCATGGCGCTTTGCACCTTGGCCGACACCTTCGCGTGCTTGTCGAAGTACCCGTGCAGGCGTTGGAAGCTCTCGGGCAGATGCCCGCTCTCCTCGCCGGCGCGCACCGTCTCGATGAACACGCGCGGCAGGTTCTCGCCCTTGCTTTGGAAACTCTCGGCCAGGCTGTGGCCCGACGCCACGTCGGCGGTCACGTCGGCCAGCACGCGTTTCAGATACTTGTCGGTCACCTGGTCGGCCACCAGCGACGTGGCGCGCGCGGCCGGCACGCCCGCGTTCAGGATGGTGGCGAACTGGGCGCACATGACGGCAAGGTTCTTCTGCTTGGCCTTCGGCTTCGTGATGTCCATGGACAGTAGGTTTTTGCCCTCGCGCACGGGAACCACGCTTTGGACGACGCGGCACTGCTCGCGCGCGCGTTCCATGGCCTCGATCTCGTCGAACGCCTCGACCACGCCGTCTATCTGCTGGCCGGCGGCCGTTATCCCGGTGTAAGTGAAGGTTGGCATCAGCGAACGCTCTTTCTCACGTACTCGACGTCGTGCGCGGCGTCGATGGCGGTTTGGGACGTGATGTCGCGGTTGCGGGCCAGGGCGATCAGCGCGTTGTCCATGGTCACGCTGCCCGCCGAGGCCGACGTGGCCAGCGAGCCGGCTATCTGCGGCGTCTTGCCCTCGCGGATGAGGTTGCGAATGGCGGGTGTCACCATCATCAGCTCGCACGCCAGCGCGCGGCCCATGCCGTCGCGGCGCGGCAGCAGCTGCTGCGACAGCACGGCCACCAGCGTGGTGGACAGCTGCATGCGCACCTGACGCTGCAAGCCCTCGGGGAACACATCCACCATGCGGTCGATGGAGTCGGCTGCGCTCTTCGTGTGCAGCGTGGCCAGCACGAAGTGGCCCGTCTCGGCGGCGGTCAGCGCCGTCTGGATGGTGTCGAGGTCGCGCATCTCGCCGACGAGGATGATGTCGGGATCCTCGCGCAACACGGCACGCAGGGCGTTGCTGTAGCTTTCGGTGTCCTGGCCGATCTCGCGCTGCGAGATGACGGATTGGTCGGGCGTGTACACGTACTCGATGGGGTCTTCCATGGTGATGATGTTCTCGGCACGCGTGTGGTTGATGCTGTCGATGAGCGCCGCCAGCGTGGTTGACTTGCCGCTGCCGGTTTCGCCCGTCACCACCACGATGCCGCGCTGGATGCGCGGGAAGTCCATCACCGCAGGCGGCAGGCCCAGCGTCTCCAGCGCGGGGATGCGGTCGGACAGCAGGCGCAAAGCCGCGCTCACGTGGCCCTGCTGGCGGAACAGGTTGATGCGCACGCGCACGCCCCCGATGGTCTCGGCGCGATCCAGCTCGCCGATGCGCTGGATGCGGTCGAAGTCGTCTCCGGCCAAACGGCGGGCCAGCTGCTCGCAATCGTCGTGCGACAGCGGCGCGTCGCCGTCCACGCCCGCGTTCTCAAGGCGCCCGGCCAGGCGGAACTTCACAGGCAGACCGCACACCAGGTGCACGTCGGAAGCGCCTGCCTGGCGCGCCATGTCTATGATGTGCTCAACGTTCATGCGTGGTCCTTCTCTTTCGGTTTGCTGCCATCGCCGCGCTTTTGGCATCCGCCTTCCTCTTCCTTACTCCAGCGCGGTGATGGTTTTGCGGGCTTCCTCGACGGTGGTCACGCCGGTCAGCACCAGCTCGCGGCAGCTGTCCTCCATCGTCTTGAACGAGCCCGTGCGCTCGATGGCGTCCTTCAGCTCCTCGCGCGTGGCGCCGCCCGTGATGCGGCTGCGCAGCGCGCGGTCGATCACCAGGATTTCGAACACGCCCGTGCGCCCGCGATACCCCGTGCCGAAGCACATCGGACAGCCCGATCCGCGGTAGAACCTCACGCCGGGGTCGTAGGGCAGGCCGACGGCCTCGAACTCCTCGGGGCTGGGCCGATACTCCTCGCGGCAATGGGGGCACACCTTGCGCACGAGGCGCTGCGAGATGACGCCGCGCACGCCGCTGGCGATGAGGTACGGCTCCACGCCGATGTCGATGAGACGGTCGATGGTGGACGCCGCGTCGTAGGTATGCACGGTGGACAGCACCAGGTGGCCGGTGATAGCGGCGCGCATGGCGATCTCGGCCGTCTCGCCGTCGCGAATCTCGCCCACCGCCACGATGTCGGGATCCTGACGCAGGATGGCGCGCAGGCCGCTGGCGAAGGTCATGCCCGTTTTCTCGTTGATCTGCACCTGGTTCACGCCGTCGATGTTGTATTCCACAGGGTCTTCCAGCGTGACGAGGTTCACCGAATCGGTGTTCAGCTGGCGGATCATCGTGTACATGGTGGAGCTTTTGCCCGAGCCGGTGGGACCCACGATCAGCACCATGCCATTGTTCGAGCCGATGAGCCGCTGGTACTTCTCCAGGTTGTCGCCCTCCAGGCCGATGCCCGCCGGGTCGAACAGCGCCTCGCTCTTGTCCAGCAGGCGGATGACCACCGTCTCGCCGTGGATGGTGGGCAGCGTGTTGATGCGCAGGTCGATGTCCTGCTTCTTCAAGCGGATGTTTGCGCGGCCGTCCTGAGGCACGCGGCGCTCCGAGGTGTTCATACCGCCCATGATCTTCAAACGCGAGATGACCGAAGCCTGCAGCTCCTTCGGCACCGTGAGTATCGTGCGCAGCACGCCGTCGATGCGCATGCGCACATGCAGGTCGATCTCGCGCGGCTCCAGGTGGATATCGCTGGCGCGCTCGGTGGCGGCTCGCTCGATGATGCTGTTCACGAGGCGCACCGTGGGAGCCGATTGCGCGTCGGCGTCGTCGCCCAGCGTGGAGGTTTGGAACGATCCGGTCGAGGCGTCGTCGGCGCTTGTCGTGCGGGCGTCGCGCTTCATCTCCTCGATGGCGCGGGCGGCACCCTCGTTGCCGTACAGCGTCATGATGGCGCGCATCAGCGAATCATGCGTGGTCACCATAGGGATGACGCGCTTCCGAGTGGCGTTCTTCACCGCTTCGATGGCCATGAAGTTCAGCGGGTCGCTCATGGCCAGGCACACCTCGTCGGGCGAAGTGCGCACGGGCACCACGTTGTACTGGCGTGCGACGTTCTTGCTGATCACGCGGCTTAGCTCGGGGTCGAGGTCGATCGCCGAAAGGTCGACGAACTCCACGCCCAGCTGCATCTGCAGCGCCTCGATGAGGCCCGCTTCCGTGATGACGCCTTCGGCGATAAGCTCGTCGCCCAGGCGGCGTTTCGTCTCTTTCTGCTGTTTGAGCGCGTGCCCCAGCTGGTCCTCGGTGATGAGGCCCGCGTCTATCAGCACGTCTCCCAACCGTTTGTACGCCATTTACGATCCTATCCTCTTCACGGTCATGGCGGTTTCGGCCGCCACGTCCTCACCTGATGCGATGGTGATGCGGAAACTCCAGGTCTCGTTGTCCGCGTTGTATGAAAGCTCTGCCAGCTTGGGCGCGAGGCCGTCGCGTGCCGGCACGATTTGCGACTGCTCTCCGGCCGCGTTCAGCCAGATGCCGTCTTCGATGCCGTCTTCGCCAGCATCGCGCGATTGCAGCACCGCCGGCTCGTGACGCGTGGGGCTGGTGAAGTACAGCGGGTTATCGGGCGCCTGCGTTCCCTCGCCCTCCACGTCGCGCGCGTACGTCAGCTCGTCGCTCACTACCTCCACCGCCTGTTGCAGCAGCGCGTCGGCCTGCGCCTGCCGGGTGATGGAGGTGTACGAGTTCATGGCCACCTGCAGCCCGACGCCCACCGCAACGCAAAGAAGCCCGATGAACACTATGCTGGCCAGCTGCTCCGCAATCATGAACCCCCGCGTGTCGCGCAGGCGGGATCGAAGCGACGCTTTGTCGAGAAGGGGCGTCATGCTACCAACCCTCCTCGTAGTATGCATAGCCGCCCGACTGGTATACGCTCACTTTGATGGGAACTGCGGTCGAAGAGCCCGGGAGCGTTACAGACACGACAGGCCCGTAGGAAGGCGAATCGTATAAAGAAGCCTCCGCGGCGTACGAGGCGTTCAGCACCTGCTGGCTTCGAGCCGAGGCAGTTGCCGACACCGTCACCATGGTGGCGAGCATCGTGGCGCCCAGCGCCGCGATGAACACTGCCGCCAGCACCTCCACCATCGTGTCGCCGTGGCAATCTTGTAGTTTCTCGCGCAGCACGCGCGTCGTTTTGCCGATCATCACGCCGCCTCCGTCTTCTTCACGGTGGTGTTGTCGCCGTACTCGATCACCGTCACGCGGCCTTGGCTATCGAACGTGGGCGTGCATTGGATGGAGATGGTGGTGTTGTAGGGGGAATCCGCCGCGAAAGCGGAATCGAGCGACAACTCCACGGTGATGTTGAGGTCTGGATCCACCGTGATGCAGCCGTACACCGGGGCGAGACCCCCCGCTTCGCTTGGAGGATCGATGAGCAACCGATTGGATGCGGAGCCGCCCAGCACGTAATCCTTCCCCTCCGCGCGGGCGGCGAGGATGTCCTTCGTGCGCTGCTCGGTCCAGAAATCCTTGCCGATCATCGAGAGCAAACTATCCGTATCGACACTCATCTCGCCGGCAGAATCGTAGGCGATTTTAACTACTACCGATTTATCCTCCCAGACAGCATCCTCGCCGCCCAGCTGCTGGGCCATCAGCTTCGCTGCCGACTGCATCGCGTACTCTTTCTGCTGCAAGTCCACATGCGTCTGAGCTGCCTTGGCCTGCACCGAGGCAGCCGTCATCACCACCGACCCCACGATCCCGCAAATAAGAAAGAACACCAGCGCAATGACAATAGAAGCCCCGGAAGTGTCACGAAGGATGTTGCGAGCTTTTGTCATTCGGTCGCTCCGACGTCGGCAGTCACCTCAACGGTTTCCCCGCCTTCACTCGGATCGCCGTATTTGACGAACACCTGCCCGGATTCGTTCTGATCAACCGCGCTCATTGATGCCTGCCCAACGTACCGCCCAGCAACAACAGAATCTCGCAACTGGCCGGCAGGAACCTGCAGAACCGCGTTGCTCTTCACGTTCTGGCTAATGACTGCCAGTTGAGCGCTGCCGACCAAACCGCCGAAATGGATAAGCGCGTTCTTGCTCGCATTCGTCTGATTCACGAACGTAGGTTGCAGCAGCTCGCACGTGAAACCATCAACCGAGCAACGCGACATGCTCAACTGGGAGCCATATCCAACGATGCCGCCGATAGCGGGCGAAGCTTCCCATGAGGTTTTATCGGCGCTCACCTCGATACGCACGCCCTCGATAGACAAATCGCTTACATTGGCTTGACTTGCGTAGCCCACCAAACCGCCGATACGCGCCTCGTTGCTCGTACCGTTTTTGATGATCCTGAGCGTAGCCGTCTCCTTGCCGGCGACGCTGACCGAGCAGTCGTGAATTTCGGCTCCGTCTCCGTCAATCGATCCGACGAGGAGTCCGAACCGAAACTTGCTTCCATGGGTGGAGACGAACTCGTACGCTGAGTCTTCATCAGTGGGATCCAGCACGATGTTCACGTTTTTGATCAGACTTCCCCCATCAACCCTCAGGAACAAGCCGCTCACACCGGTATCCTCACCTGAAAGCAGCCGCCCCTCCGTATCAACTGATTGCAACCGGTGCTGTATCCCGTATATGCGATTGCCATCGCCATCATAAGTAGAATTGTCAAACGTCTTTTTGAACTTCGACACGCTTGTCAACGGCGCATCGGCCAGATCGATATCGCGAGTTTGAACAAAGCAGGTATCCTTGGCATACGTTCCTTGCACATCATTGGAGGCGGCTGTCAAATTGCCGACGAACTGCCGTCCCAGTCGAACGTTCCAGGGCGAAACGCTCGTTCCCCATGAAAGGGCGGCCTCTTCATTCGTTTCGACAGCGCAAGCGAATGCGAAGTTCACCGTGTACGTACCCTCGACGGAGACCGTGCTCGCACCTGTCTGAATATCAGCCTTGAACGACAGTGTCTGATTCTTCAGTTTATATTTGTCGTACGGGCGGTTTTGCCCCACGTCTTTATCGCTCACCGTGATGCGATAGCAATCGTATAAGCCTCCTTCGATGGACAAACCCTGCAGCACGTCGGAGAAGTCCTTGAGATAGTTCGGGATGTCGCCTCTGCCCGTCATTTTCGGCTGATTGCTGCCAGTGGGAACCACCACGTAATAGCCACCGTCGGTGACGGAGTACTCGTTGGACAGCAAGTTTTCAACCTTAGTCACGTTATTCTTGGCATCCCCGATATACCCGTAGTAACCGTACGCCGGCGAACCCGTTTTGTCGGTGCCGGTTTCTATGTACATCATGCCCAAAGACGGCTGCACCTTCTTCCGCTCGTCGTAGCTTGCGACAAGCGTCGTGCCTTGGTAGCTGAGTCCGTCGTAGTCGGAAACCAGTTTGTCTGCTTCGACGAGAAGTTCTGCACCCGACACGGTATCCTTGGTTGTCCACCCTTTGAACGTGTACAGCTTATCGTCCGTTTCGTAGTTTTCGACGGCGGCGATCTTCGCGACGCTCTCATCGCTTGCCGATGCGTGCGGGATGTATTGAGATGGCGGCGCACTTCCATTCTCGACGTTGTATGCGAGCGCCCGGTAGAAGCGGTAGTCTTCTTGGGTGGTTATCTTGAAGTCGTACGTACTTCCTTGGCGGCACGAGAACTCCAACCCCTTGTAGTTCTTCAGAAGTGCGGGCGGCATAACGGCAAGATCATCAAAAGAGGGACCGCGATACAGCCAAAGCGAGACATTGGTCAAGCGCGTGCTGAGCACGCCGCTTAGGTACCCGCTGCCGTTGCCGTTATCGTAAGATCTGATGTTCGCGAAACCAACCCCGGGGGCAATGGAGTAGTACACCCGCACCGGCACGGTGCCGGCGGCGCTCAGGTATTCGTTACCTTGGGAAAACCCGGCGACCGTGGTTTTGGACACCGCCCACGACACGTCGGACGACGAGGCGCCGAACTCGCTTTCGAACGCGGCGCGTGCCGTGACCGACGGGGTATCCGCGGTGCGCGAGCCGGTCTCCCGGGCGCTGCCGCTCAGATAGGCAGCCTTCAACGGGTTCTCGGTCGAAGTCTGCTCGGGAACCGCCAGCTTGTTGAAGTACGCCTGGACTTCGGATGCCTTCGGAGCTGTGCGCACGTACACCGTTGCATTGCCGTCCTCGTCGGCCAAGCCGTGGTTCTTCGGCCTCGGCGTAGAACTTCTGCACATCGAGGCGCAGGGATATGACGTTGTTCGCATCGGTATCGGTTCCGGCAAGGGTACCCGAAGCATCGCCCGTTTCATTCGTTCCGTACCAGGTGAAGCAGTCGTTCAGAAAACGGTAGTCGTAGTTGACCCCCTTCTGGTTGAACACGCCCCATTCCCACTTGCCATCGTTCAAGTAGCCCACGCGCATGCATTCACCGGTGTCGGCTCGCTTGATCCACAGCTCCCAAATCTGGTACGCATGATTGTTGTACGCGCCCACAGTTCCCTCGAGCCGGTACGTGGCGTCGTCGCGCACGGACGACGAGGCTATCCAGCCTCCCGCGTACGACTGGTAGCCGGCCTGCGGGTTCTCCTGCTTCAACTGCGCGTTCGCGTTGGAAACGCGGAAGTGATTATCCTTATCTTCATAGAAGGGGGTGACCGTCAGCCCGTCCTTCACCACGCCGTCGCCGTTGCGGGAACCCGCCCCGATGGAAGGATCCTCGCTGTCCGCGACGGTCGACCGCACCTGCGGCTCGATGTAAGCTTCGTTCTTCTCGCCGGCCACGACGGCGGAGTACGGGTTGGTTATCAGCATCGTCAGCTTGCCCGCAGGGCTCGGCCACTCCACATGGGCGGCAGCCGTGCCCGGCACGCAGCTGCGCGAGGTGTCTTTCGTCTCCACCGACACCGTCAGGGCGTCGCCCGCCACGCACGCGTCGAACACCTGCTTGAGCGTCGCTTTCTGCGAGTCATCCGCCGTCGGCTTGCCGTCGTTCCCCTTCGTCACCAGCTGCGAAAGGGCGTTGAGGTCGATGGCCCACACATTGCCCTTCACGTTCGCGTTGTCGCGCGTCTGCTGCTTGATGGCTGCGGCGAAGTTGGTGAAGCCAACCGACTCCGAACCATCATCGGCCGCGGTCAACGACACCATGGTGGTTCCGTTGCTCAAGCCGGAGATCGAGAACGCCACGTTCTTGCCGGTGTTCTCGATAGCCACCGTGGAGGTGGTGGAGCCCGCGTTTCCGTCCGCGGCAATGTTGGGGTCCTGCACCATCAGACAGCCCGTTGCTTCGTCCACCCAGATCACCGGATTCGCGAGCGCTTTCTCGGACGTGGCGCCAGCAGGGGTGCCGCCGTAGTAGCCGATCATGGGATCGTGGCTCATGCGCGCCGCCTGATCGGTGGAGGCGCCCTCGGTTTCGTAATACGTCTTCGCGGCGTTCGAGGAGGCAGGGGTCGATCCGAAGAAGCCGGACCTTCCGTCGGCGTAGAACACGCCGGTCACCTGCGCCGTGTCGGCATCGAACTCGATGATATAGTCGGCGTCGCGCACAGCCTCCTCCACGGCGAGCGCCGGGACGATACCCTGCTCGCGGGCGGTGTCCGCCGTCATATAGCGCTTGGAAGACTCCGCAGCAGAAGCGGAGGGAGGAGCAACCTCGTCGGACCCGAGTGTTTCACGTGAAACATGTTCCGTTTCGCCCTGCGAACGGGATGAGCCCTCGAATGTTTCACGTGAAACATCCGCCGAGCGCGCGGCGGGGAAGCAGACGCGATACGAGTCGCCGTCCTTCACGGAATCCACCCACGTGCCCGACACTTTCTTGGCCGTCATCTGGGCTTGGGCGGCGTTCGCGATAGCTTGGGCTGCGTTGTTCAGCTCCAACATGCGCATGTTGTTCTGCGCCGACACAATGGAAGGGAAGGCGATGGCAGCAAGGATGAGTATGATGGCAACGCTCAGAAGTTCGGCGAGCGTAAAGCCCTCCGTATGCCGTCCCCTCTTGGCCATGTCTATGCCGTTTCCTCCTCCTATCAGGCAATAGAACGTCCCTCTTTGTGGTTTTGTATCATAGCACGTACATTGCCGAGGAATGCCGAAACGCGCGCCCGCCGATGAAAACGTCTACGTTGGATACTCCGCGGAACACGGAAACAAGCGCGTTCCACGTGAAACAGTCGGACACCCGAGCTCGCAGTCGAGCCGGAACACGTTGCCAGACGCGGCTCGGCACACCCGAAAAACGCCCGCGGCAGATGCGCGGGCGTTTCGGTGTTCGAGCGGATACGGACAAACGGTTATTTGCCATCGCCGAAGATAAGCTCGCGTTCCTCACCCACCAGGGCGGCGCGCGCCTGATCGCGCAGGTTGTTCACGCCGATGAAGAACTGGCGCATCATCACCACCATGAGGTAGCGGCCCCGCGAAGTAAGCGTCAGCTCGTCGGCGTTGTCGCGGTCGAACGCGCCCGAGGCCTTCATGAACGCCATCTCCACCGGCAGACCGCGCTCCACGGACACGCCGAAATCCTTCTTGAACTGGCGCTTGTCCAGGCGCAATCCGAACAGCTGCATCATGAAGCGGTAGCGCATCCGGTCGTGCTTGCTGAACGTGGCCTTGCCCATCAACGACATGCGGTCGTGCTCGATGGCGTCGTTGTAGTCGTTCACCGAGAACGTGTTCACGTACAGGTTGTTGCCCAAATACGTGATGCCGCCGCTGCCGATAGCGGGGTATTCCTCGTAATCAACCACGTACTCGTCGATCATCGCGCCCTCGCCCGCCGCGCCCGTGCCGCGCTTGTTGAACGTCCAGGCGCTGCCGTGTTCGAACAGCGGGTTCTCGCCGCCGGCCAGCACTTCGGAGATGATCTCGTAGAAGCGCTGCTCGCGCGCGTAATCAACCTTGCCCACGGTGCGAGCCAGCGAGCGCGCCACGCTGGGGCTGGCCATCAGCGGGTAGAACGTGGTCTGGCTCGTGCCGCTTTCCACCACGCGCTCGATGTCGCTGAACAGCACGTCCTCGGTCTGCGCCGGGAAGTTGAAGATCATGTCCACGTTGAGCGACGTGAAGTAGGGGCTGGCCTCGCCGATGCGCTCGAGGATCTCCTCGCCGCTGCCGTACTTGTCGTAGCGATCCATCTGCTTCAGCAGGTCGTTGTCGAAGCTCTGCACGCCAACGCTCAAACGCTGCACGCGACCCTGCAGCTTGTCCAGGTAGCTGGGAATCAGGTGGTTCGGGTTCGTCTCGCTGGACACATCGCCGATGCTGAACGTGTCGCGCGCCATGTCGATGGTTTCGCACAGCTCGTCGATCATGATGGTGGGCGTGCCGCCGCCCACGTACAGGCTTTCGAAGTCGTAGCCGAGGTCCTTCAACATGAGCATTTCCTTGCGCATGTTGGCGAAGTAGGGTAGCGCACGATCCTCCGCGAACGGGAATCGGTTGAACGAGCAATAGGGGCACAGCCGCTCGCAGAACGGCACATGCATGTACAGCATGTACTTCTGGCCGGGCTTCGGGCCGGGCACGCGTCGCTCTTGCGTCGGTTCGAGGCGCAGGTAATTCTTCGTGCATTCGCGAACAACAGACGTGAGCAAGCGTTCTGAAAGCATTTAGTTCTCCCAAGCGGCACGACCGGCCGCAGCGCGTTTGCCGATGTCGCTGCGGTACTGCTTGCCTTCGAAGTTGATAAGATCGCACGCTTCGTACGCCTTCTCGCGCGCGTCGTCGAACGAGTCGCCCAGCGCCACCACGTTCAGCACGCGGCCGCCCGCAGTGACCAGCTCGTCGTCGAAATTCTTGGCGGTGCCGGCATGGAACACCGTGACGCCCTCGATCTGCTCGGCCTCGTCGATTCCGAGGATGACCTTGCCCTTCTCGTACGATCCGGGATAGCCTTCGCTGGCCAGCACCACGCACACGGCCCACTGCTCGGACCAGCGCAGGTCGATGTCGTCGGGGCGTCCTTCGGCCACGGCCAGCATGATATCCGCCAGGTCGGACTCGAGACGCGGCAGTACCACCTGCGTCTCAGGGTCGCCGAAGCGAGCGTTGAACTCGATGATCTTCGGACCTTCGGGCGTCAGCATGAAGCCGCCGTACAGCACGCCGCGGTAATCGTTGTCGAACTCGCGCGCGGTGGCAACCGCTGCGCGCTCCATGATGTCGTGCATGGCCGCCAGCTCGTCCGGCGTCACGATGGGCACCGGCGAGTACGCGCCCATGCCGCCCGTGTTCGGACCGCGATCGCCGTCGAACGCGCGTTTGTGGTCCTGGGCGGTGGCCATGCAGTGCGCCTTGCCGTCGCTGACGAACGCCAGCATCGAGCACTCGGGGCCAGTCAGGCACTCCTCGATGAGCACGGTTTTGCCCGAGTCGCCGAATGCGCCGTCGAAGCAGGAGCGCACGGCGTCTTCCGCGTCCTCAAGTTCGTCGGCTACCACGACGCCCTTGCCAGCGGCCAGGCCGTCGGCCTTCACCACGATGGGCGCGCCCAGCTCGCGCACGTAGGCAAGCGCAGGCTCGAGGTCGGTGAAGCTGGCGTAGCGAGCGGTGGGGATGTCGTTGGCGTCCATGAATTTCTTGCTGAACGTCTTGCTGCCTTCCAGCTGGGCACCCTGGGCGTCCGGCCCGAACGTGGGAACCCCCGCGGCGCGCAGCACGTCGGCAACACCCGCAACCAACGGAGCCTCGGGTCCG
>OOBP01001185.1_pt1 | contig 12974 bp, 8 predicted proteins | sample 1671681 | NCBI WGS metagenome assembly OOBP01 (sample SAMN06348181, study PRJEB24527) | human gut metagenome
TACCATAAAGAAGGTACTTTTTCTTTACTTTGTCAACAGGTCCAATTATTTACACACTCCTCCAAGATTTCGTTGAACTCTTTTGTTTGTGTAATAATCTATGTATTTCTCTATGGCAAGCATTAATTCTTCTTTTGTTTTATACTTTTTGCCATAATACATTTCTCGTTTCATTAGTCCCCAGAATCCTTCCATAGGACCATTATCGATACATCTTGCCACGCGAGACATACTTTGTGTCATTCCAGCAGCTAAAATTCGTCGCCTAAATGCTTTCGAAGTATACTGATAGCCTCGATCACTATGAAGTAGTGGTGTAGCTCCTGGATTCGCTGCCACAGCTTTGTCAAATGTATCAAAAACAAGAGGGTTATCATTTCTGGTGCTATATACAAAAGCGACAGGCCTCCTATCGCATAAATCAAGTATTACGCTTAAATATAGTTTACCTTTTTTATCGTCTTCTCCAACACCATATTTGAATTCTGATACATCTGTTACCTGAATATTACGGTGCGGCAGAGCCGCCAGTCCGGTGTGGCGAGAGCCACCTGTCCGGACTAACGGAGCCACCCCATTTTGTTTATTAAGTTACTTTGCCATTGCTGGATCCAGTCCATATACTTCTCTCATAGAGAGGTCTTTAGATGGGTCAACACTTTCAATATCGATCTTATAGGAATCATACGATATACGATCCATGATGGCATCGGCAAGAGTACTTTCACCATCACAGATTTGCTGGTACCATTCACTTTCACGGAACTGAGAACAAAAGATCGTTGAAGATTTTTTTCGTCTTTTATGTATCAGTTCAAAAAGATTTCTGGCTTCAGCTTCTGTCAGTTTAAGAAGCAGCCACTCATCAATAATCAGTACTATTGGCTTGGTGTATTTCTTCAGGACAGTCGAGAAAGTTCCGTTGTCCCTGGCAGCCTGTAAGTCCAATAATAGATCAGGAAGTCGTACATACCGTACTGAGTAATAGTGCTTGCATGCTTCCATGCCAAAGGCACAGGCCATATAAGTTTTACCATTTCCGGTTGCTCCAGTAATAAAGATGTTCCGGTATTCTGTAATGTATTCACAGGTTATCAGACGGTTGATCAGTGCTTTGTTCAGCTTTCGTCCAGAATGGTAATCAATCGCTGCGATGCTGGCATCTGGCTGTTCAAACTCAGCCTGGCGGATCAGCCTTTTCAGACGATTGTTTTTGCGGTTGCTGTATTCGACATCAACAAGCATGCCGAACCGATCTTCGAATGGAACTTCCTTCATTGCAGGATCATCCATCTGGATGCGGAATGCATCTGCCATAGCAGTCAGACGCATTTCAATAAGTTTATCGATTGTACTTTGATTTGTCATGATTGTTTGCCTCCATAGTATCTGGCTCCTCTGGTTATGCCGTGTGGTTTTACTACTTGAGATGATTCTGGTTCAGTACTAGGTACATCCTTCGCTGCAGCCAACAGATTTTTGATACTTTTATAGCTGGGTTTACCGGAATAAGAAAGTGCCTTAGCACAGATCTGCTCCAACCTTTCTGGTGAATATTTTTCTGCCAGTTTCAATAATCCCATGCAGCTTCTGTAGGATTGCTGTTCAATCCTGCCGGAGGTAAGTATTGCATCGACAACCTTACTTGTGTTAATTCCAATCGAATCAGCCCACTTACGGAACCGGTCACCGTTCCATTCCAGATATTTCTGGTGTTCCTGCGGCATATGTTCTGTCACAGTAGAATACTGACCACTTCTTCCATAGAGTCTTCTGTGAGAGGCAATACGATTGTGATTATAAAATATTTCAACCGTTGTATCTGTTATATGCACATCAACCTTATTTTTGATATACTGATAAGGCACGGAGTAGAACATTCTGTCTACTGCGATGTGATAGTTAAACTGGATGGTGGCTTGTTTCCACTCAGCCAGTTCAAAAGGTGTAGCAGGCAACGGAGCCAGTAATGGCATTTCTTCCCCAAGAAATAAACTAAGTCTGCTACATTCTTTTTTCTGGAATTTACGGGCATTGTAGGCATCCAGTTTTTCACGGATAGATGAATTCAGTTCTGCAAGAGAGAAAAACTGCTCATTGCGAAGAGCTGCTGTTATCCATGTGGATATCTTTCCTACTGATCCCTTTACATTCGGTTTATCCTTTGGTTTCCGGACTCTTTCCGGAAGGATGGCAAGATTGTAATGTTCTGCCATCTCACGATAAGTTGTGTTTAAGGCAGTGTTGTACCAGTCACTCTTTTTATGATTCACTGCAGTTGTACAGTTATCAGAAACGAGCATAGGTGTGACACCTCCAAAGAAATCAAACATCTGGACATGAGTTTTGATCCAGTTGTCGGTTTTCTCATTCATATATGCTTTTACAAAAGCATACTGACTGTAAGTTAATACACCTACAAATATCCATGCATCTGTGATTTCTCCGGTGTCCGGATCAATGATGTGGGCAGGATCACCGGCCCAGTCAACTTCAATCTGTTCACCTGGTTTTCTGGGGATATGCATGGTAGCCCTGCGTTTTTCTTCATCCTTCTGGATGTAGTAGCAGAACTGAGAATACATTAGAGGCTCTTCGTTGCTCATGCGACACTCCTCACAGTATTCTACCCAGAGAAGCTTTTTGTTTACGCCGTTCCGAGTCCATTTTCCTGGTGCCAATTCCACATAGAAAAGTTGTGAAATCATCAATAACCTAAGTTTGAGATAAAGGCTCCAAATCATCCATTTTTAAGCTGCCGAAAAGGCTTAAGGGCTTGCTATCTGCAATACACAGATAGCAAGCCCTTTTCGCCCCTAAAACAATTTACATTAAATATAATTTTCTCACTTTTTGGGATACTTCATTTTGCTTTCTTTTTCCCAAGCATAGTTATCTTGCAATCGCAACTGTCTTTGTGGAAGGAACCCAAATCACATTTGCGCCCAATTCCTCGGAAATATAGCGAATGGGAACCATCGTGCGTCCGTTGCTGATGATGGGTGCTGCGCCAAAGCCTTCCAAATCCTGATTGATTCTCATGGTCAAAACCTTGCCGTCAATCACGATGGTAACTGTCTTTGTATCCTGCGCCCAGCTTACATCTGCACCGAACGCCTCTGCAATAAATCTCAGCGGAACCATTGTTCTGTTCTGAGAAATCAAGGGTGCCGCATCCAAAATCTTGTTTTCATTATTCAGCACAACACCATTATTGCCAATCTGCATGCTAATTGTTGTTAGGCTCTCCTTTTCCACAACGAAATAGCTGCCTTCCTCTACCACATAACCAACAACCGCATTCGCCTTTGCATCATAGCTGCCGCCAACAATTTCCAGCTTGCCTGTTTCGGCGTTCAATCTTGCCAAGGTCAGTTGATTTACATTCTTCACATCCTTGGTATCCGCAGGAATTTTCAAAACCGCAGGTTCTGTGAAATCCTTACCGGAAACACTCGTTCCCTCTGTTACCAGCGTTACCTTATCATCTGCCTTCGCTGCATTTGCCGCCGCCGTATTTGCTTCTGCTGTGGTTTCTGCTATTTTTACGGTATCATTCTTGCCATCCACGGTAGGAGATACAGCAGGCTTTTCTGCGGGTTTTTCTGTGGGTTTTTCCGCAGGCTTACTGCCGCCACCACCGCCGCCACCGCCGGAATGTCGATTGGAAACGGTCAGTGTTCCATTGGCATAAATAATATCATAATTATCATTTGACAGCGTACCGGTGATGTTGATAGTAGTTTTGCCGGCTTTGTTCATATCCGGTGTCTGCGCATAGGTCAATGTTACAGCACCGCTCATGGTATCTGCACCGACCAAGCCCTCTACCTTGTAATCCTTACCTGCTTTCGGACTGCTCAGATCCGGCACATTGCTGCCGATGTAGGCGTTCTTGTCCAGTGCCGTAACGGTAACCGCTTTTTTCGCCACCTTTACTGTAAGGTCTTTCTGTACTGTGTTGTAGTTGCCGCTGTTGTCCTCGGTGTAAGTAGCAGCAAAGGTTTTCTCTCCCACATTGCCAACAGAGGTATCGGGAGTATCCCAAGCCCATCCCTTCGGCAGAGATACATCCTTCAGTGTGCTGCCATAAACAGCGTTCAATTCGGTCGGCGTGGTCGGGTTAGGTGTTGCCTTGCCGATAATAAAGGTTCCGCTTGCTGTGCCGATATAGTCGCCTTTGCCGGTGACGGTCACTGTGGCCTGTCCGGCGTTCGTATTATCACTGGCAGAAATTGTGTACCGGTCATTAGGAATCGTTTTACCGTCTAACTGAACCGTTACCGCATCAGCGGCTGGAATTTGAGCCTGACCGGTATATGTATAGCTGCCGGATACCGTCACATTGGCACCGGTCAAGCTTTTTGCATTGACAGTCAGAGAAATTTCCTGCTCCGTTGTGGAAATCGTTTCATAATTCTTTTCCGTATCTTCACTGGGAGTAAACACCACTTTGTACGAGGAATTTCCCACTGTGGGAATCGTATCCTTTACAGCATCCGACCAAGCGAATGTACCGTATTGGGTACTGCCTCCGCTCAAGCGGCTGTCAGACACCTTTTCCCCACAGGTAATTGCGCTTGCCGTTGGCCAACTGATTTCAGGGGCCGCTGCCTTGCTGATGACAAAGGTTTTTTTTGCTGTACCGATATAGTTGCCTATGCCGGTAACGGTCACGGTTGCTGTGCCCGCATTGGTGTGATTCGTATAGGCAAGCGTATAATCGCGATCCTTCATGAGCTGTGTCCCATTTTTTAATGTTACGCTTACAGCAGGGGTAATCGGAGAGCCTGTATAGATAAACGATTCGCCCGCTACCGCAACATCCGCTCTTGCAATCCCGGCCTGCCGAATATATACTTGCACCGTTTCTGCCTGCGCTGCCATATTTTGCGATCCTACAAATTTTGCGGTGAGCGTGTGCCGTCCCTTTCCGAGATTCGCTTTTGCGGTGTCGATGGTAAAGGTCAGCTCTTTGCCGGAGGTTACATCTTTCGCCTCAGTAAGCTGTCTGTCTCCTTCGTAAATTGCCATCTGACCCGCCTGAGGCGTGTTAAGTGTTCGCGCCTTTTTAACAGGAGCCTTGCCGGTTGCCTTAGGTGTCACAGTGACGTAGATAGGATCGCCGTAGACATAGGCACTCGCTTTCACTCCGCCGCTAAACTCAGTCCCGGACTGTGCAATGGTGTACTGCACTTTTGCTGTCTCTCCGCCCACAGTAACAGTGGCGGTATAGGTGCCCGCATCGGTGGGCGTTCCGGTAATAGCAGTGCCATCCTTGGTATAGGTAATTTCCGATACATCCACACCGGAGATAAGGGTGTTTTCCAGAACTGCGGCCTTTTCTTGTCCGTCATAGATCAAATTGCCCGCAGGAGCCTTGATAGTTACACTGCCACCGTTGCCTTCGGGCAGTCCGCAGTTTTCTGCCGTACAATGTTCTGTAATAGTTGTACCGTCCTGACTGACGATGTACTCCCAGCTATGCTGGTGTGTCTGAAGCTGCACGGTTTTGCCGTCATCTAATAGGGCGATACCATAGTCGGGAATGTCAGAGGTGAAGTTTCCTTTCTTGATCCAGCCTCCATCAGTTGCCTTGGCGATGGTGATCGGGTTTCCATCTGTAGGACTATGAAAGGATCTCACACCAATGCGGGTTCCTTCATGCAGTTCCCCCATTACCTGAATGGTTTTCCCATCAAACAAAACCACATTTTTTCCGCCATTTCCTGTGTTGTCGGTAATTGTTACCTTGTCTTTACCGGTGACCTGAAAGGCTTTTTCCTTGAAGTACACGCCGCCGCCATAAGTAGCGGTGTTGCCGGTAATTTTGCCGCCGTGCAGAATCATCTCTGCGGTGTTGGGGCTTATGATTGCACCGCAGTACACACCGCCGCCATAAGTAGCGGTGTTGCCGGTAATCTCGCCGCCGTGCATTTCAAATTTACTGAACTCTCTCAGAAATACGCCTCCGCCTGACGGTTTTACGTTGGTATCTGAACCTGAATAGGTTGCACGGTTATTTGTGATTTTTCCGCCGTACATGATGAATGTTGAGGGATTGCTACTACTGCCCCAGCAAAACACGCCGGCACCGTGGACAGTCTCATTTCCGGTAATCGTCCCTCCGTACAGATGGATTGTTCCACCCACTTGGTCGGTGGATACACCGTTCTGAAAACCGGTAATCGTGCCGCCGTACATGTCAAAGGTGCTTCCTGTTGAGAGGGAAATGCCACCTTTCTTGTATACTTCATTGCCCTCTCGGCAAAGCTTGCCGGTTGTCCCGCAGTCTGTCAGCGTCAACTTTCCGTTTCCAGAAATCTTCACGGCACCATAGCCGGAGAAGGTCATCTTATGTCCATTCAAACAAAGCACCACATCCGACGGTTCCCAACTGCTTTTCAGCGTGACATCCTGTGTCAGGTAGTAGCCGTCCACACCATCAGGCATAGAGGTCGGCATCTGAGGCTTTGCAGGATTTTCCGCATAGGGATTCCACGGCTGAAAATTCAACTCCTTTTCTTCCGCATGATCGCCAATAGCGGTGTGTATACCACCACAGACACAGTGCGCTGTATGCCCCTGTGCGCGAAGCCACACCGTATTATCCTCCCGATACAGCTCGTTTGCGAGCGCATCATCCGGGAAGAGGTTGTTGAAATATTTTCCGCCGGTTGCGTCAGTAACAGGGATGGATGCCTCGGAGGAATCCAAATTCTCTACAGAAATGCCAAAGCGTGCATTAGCATCCAGCTTCCCGAAGGAGAGCGTTTTCCCTGTGTGAAGCAGAATATTTTTCGTCTTATTCTCCTCGCCGCCCTGATTCTCAATTACCTTTGCTCCGCCGCTGAGGGTAAGCGTGCCATCCCGATAGTCTACGCCTATGGTGTTTTTGGTAATGGAACCGCCTTTCATCGTACATGTCCCGCTATCAAGCAGTACACCGGTGGTATTGCCGCTGATTACGCCGCTGTGCAGGTTGAACGTGCCGCCTGTCACCGCAATGCCGGAGGAACCACCGCTGATTTTTCCTTTCCCACAGTCCATCAGAGTGAAGGTGCTGCCGGTGCCTACGGTAATTGCAGGAGCATCGCTCTGGGCTGTGATGCTCTTTCCGTTCAGACAAAGCGAAATCTCCCGATTCGGAGCTGCCCATGCTGCGTTTAGAGTAACATTTTCACTCAGACAGTAGTATTTTGTGTTTGAATTGTCTTTTGTGATTTCATCCAAAGAGTGAACCTCCTTGAATTCTGTCTGCGTGCCGTTATCCAGTCGGTGTATATGAGGGATTACAATGGAATACGTCCCGTTAGCATCTTTCTTTACCCTGCCGTAGCTTTTATTTAGAGAAATGTCCGCAGAGCCGATTTTTCTTTGCCGCCAGATGTCCTTCTGCCCCTCCTCATTTAACAGCCAGGTCACTTCGCCGGAGGCCATTTCCTTCTGCGTCTTGGATATTACAGTAGAGCTGTCTCCGTCCTTGTATAGTTCACCACTGACTTCTGTATTGGAGTGGTAATAGTAACAGTTTGTGATTGTACCACCTTTTGCAATGGCGTAGTCTTTCGCTGTATAGAAATTGCCTGTGACCCCATCTGTTCGGAGTTTACCGTCAAACAGGCAGCTTTTGATTGTGCCTGAATTTTCATAGGCAATGCCCGCAGCAGAGGCTTCATCCGGAATACGACCCGGAAATTTTGGATTTCCCGTTCCCGTCCCCACCGCACTCAGGCAGTTTTCGATTATGCCGTTATTCCGATAGGCGATGATGCCGATCTCCCCCGCAACATAGAGCGTATAATTAACCATAACACTGCAGCGCCGGATAGTGCCTGCGTTATACGCCGCAATCAGTCCGCATTTGGTAATATTGAAATTGTTGGGGTACGCCGCAGAGCCGATGCATTCAACCTTCACAACCAGATCCTGTATTGTACCGTCTGATCCAATCCGGCCGAAAAGGCCCTTTTCAGAAATTCCTTCTTGCTTAGCGTGGTTCCCCAGCCAAAAATTCCTTATGGTATAGGCGTTTCCGTCAAAGGTGCCGTTGTAGGGCTTTTCCTTGGTTCCAATGGGCTCCCAGATGACGTTTTTCAGGTCAATGTCACGCAGCAGTCTGGCGTGAATATTAGCTTGTCCGCTATTCACCGTATCCCGAAACCATGCCAACTCCTCTGCGTTGGTAATCTGGTAGGGGGATTGTTCTGTACCGTCTCCCTCTGTCGGCTTGTTCGCAGAATCTGCCGCAACAGCCAGCAGAGCTTCAATTTCTTCGGCATTTTCTCTGGGGCTATCCTCTACGTTCGGCAGTGCATTGATTTGCTCCTGTACTGAGCAGGCCTCACATTCATAGGTGCAGGGCGTTCCCTCGGTAGCAGGGGAATAGCCGCAGTCCGCATTATGCTCATGTCGGCAGTCTAATTTTTCTGTGATACAGCCGCTTTCCTCACTACATTCATGGGTACAGGTATGCGGTTCTCTTTCCGCCGTATTCTCTGATGCACTGTCCTCCGCAACAGGATAACAGCTCTCCCCATGCTCATGCACACACTGCTTCATCGGTGCATAGCAATCCTCTGTATGCGCATGCCCGCAGGGTGTTTCCTTCTCTCCTTCCGTATACCCACAATCCTCTGTATGCTGCGTGTGGTGTATACATAAGCCTACATCAGCAGGGGATTCAACCTCTGCCGCCGCTATCTGCATTTGCGGCATGGTCAAAATCATTACCGCTGTCAATAAAAATGCGGTCAATCTCTTTCGATTTCCCATTTATACTCTCTCCCTTCTTTTTCCTCATTTTCTGTCGGAACTACTCAATACCTCCTCTTTTTTCCTGTATTTGATTCTGCGCCCTGTTCGGTGCATTTTTTCAATAGCACTGTCATAAGCATTCTCTCCGATACAAAATCTGTCCAAAGGCTTTCCGCAGGCTATGAATATCCACAGGCTTTTTCCCAAACCAGTCCGCATTGTACCGATAGGCACGCAGGGCAAAATCCAAATCCGAAAACCAAAAAATATGCGCATGCGGTCTTTTCTCCCACAGCAGCTCCATAATCTCCAGACTAAAGGTGCCATCCTGCGCCACCACAAATAAATCAACCTCAGGCCCATCCCGCACCAAGCTGCAAAAATCCTCCTGTCTCACATAGGGGGTAATCTCCACAAAACGCAGATATTCTCTGGCACATTGGTCAAGCTGTCCTAACAAAATTTCCAGTTCTCTAAGGTTTTCATTGTAAAGTGCAATCTTCAACACGCCTCCTCCCTTCCACATCAGATTAAAAAGGCATAAAAAAAATCGATTCTTTTACAGAACCGACTAAATTTAGGATACCATTTTTCACCACTCTGTCAATAGGTCTTGCATGAGATGTCAAAAATCTGCATGAAATGTAGGTCAAACCGAAAAAAAATATGATACAATAGTTCGTGAAAAGCAAAATTCTTAAGTTAGGAGGCGAAAATTATGCGGATTGCCATTGTAGATGACCTTTCCACCGATGCCGAAGCTTTGCGGAAGCTCCTCTGCCGCTGGGCATCGGAACAGGGGATTCCTCTGGTTCCTTCCCCTGTTATATTGGAAAGCGGCGAGGCTCTGCTTGCCCATTTCGCTCCGAATGCCTTTGATATAATCTTTCTGGATATTTATATGGCCGGCATAACCGGTATGGAGGTTGCCCGAAAAATTCGGGAGCTGGATACGCATTGTCAGCTAATCTTTACAACCACCACCGGAGAGTTCGCTGTGGACAGCTATGAAGTTGGGGCGGCATATTATCTGGTAAAGCCCTTTTCCTATGAAAATCTAACACAGGCACTTTCACGCTGCAGTGCGGAGCTTTTGGAGCAAAGTCAGTGCGTAATCATTCCGGGTGCTGCAGAACAGCCACCACTTCTGCTCCATCAAATTACCTATACCGAATACCAAAGTCGCAATGTAGAGGTTCATCTGCTTGGCGGAAAAACACGCCTCATCTCCATGCGGCAGGCTGATTTTGCGGCTCTGCTGTTGGCATATCCTTATTTCTGCGACTGTATGCGTGGCGTTTTGGTCAATCTGGAGCAGGTGGAAAGCTTAACGGCAAGTCATTTTCTTCTGTCAGATGGGACATCTGTTCCTGTCAGCCGATTAAAATATAAGGAGGTGCGGGAAAAATATCTTTCCTTTGCCTATGCCCGCATGAGAGGAGGCTTCACAAATGGAACTCTATGATATGCTCCATCCGATGCTGGAGCTTTCCGTCTCTCTCCCCGCTATCATTCTGTGCTTTCTGCCGATGAAAAACCATCTGAACGGCAAGGGAAAGCTCCTCTTGCTGTGGGGCATTCCCACTCTGATTTTGTGGTGTGTAGGGATGGGCTGGCTCTGCTGGCGGTTTCGTTATAGCACAAAGCTCTGTATGCTTTTGACGCAGGTATTGCTTCTGCTGTTTTATTGCAAAGCAGTTCCGCTATCTCGGTGGAAAACCGTCAACGTATTTCTGGCGGTTTGCGGTGTATTTTCCTGCATGTATAATCTGGCAATTCTGATAGATGCCCTTCTGTTTCGGCGGAGTGGTGCAGTTGTGCTTTCCCTAAACAGTACCATTCTTTATGTCCTACTGTGCTGGCTGCTGCTGGGAATTTTATGCTACCCTGCCACACACGCTGCCCGTTGGCTGTTGGATGAGGTGGAAACACCGGAAACCTGGTATATATTCTGGATATTGCCGTTGGTGTTCTGGTGTCTGAATACCACCCTTCGCCCCAGGAAATATTCCACGCTTTATACCAACCGTGTGATGCACTTCTATCCGATTTTAATTCTTGCACTTCTGGGGCTGATGCTGCTTTATTATGCCCTGTTTTACTGGATGGCAAGGGGGATTGCCAAAAATATCCGTCTGTCACAGGAAAACAAACTGCTGCAAATGCAAACTGCCCAGTATCGCACTCTGCAAAAGAGTATTGCCGACACCCGCCGTGCCAGACATGATTTGCATCAGCATTTCAAGGCATTGCAGGGCTGTGTGGAAAGCGGCGATATCTCCAAAGTGGCGGCCTATGTGAAAGCATACGGAGAAAGTCTGCCACCCGATACAATTCATCCATTTTGCAAAAATTATGCTGTGGATGCCATTCTGCACCACTATGCAGAGCAGGCCCTTCTCCAAAAAACCGATTTGGAGGCTGTGGTTCAAATGGAGGAGCAGACGATTATTCCGGAGCCGGAGTTCTGTTCGCTTTTGGGAAACCTTCTGGAAAATGCCCTTGATGCCTGCGCCGCCTCCAAAACACCACGCTTTATCCGTCTGCACATTCGCCAGCAGGGAAGCCTTTATCTGACGATGGATAACACCAGCGACCAACCGCCGCTCTCCGATGAAAAACGGCTCATTTCCTCCAAGCACGATGGCTTTGGGATTGGGACGGAATCTGTACGAATGACCGCGGAACGCTATAATGGGGATGCTCGTTTTGAATGGAGGGAAGGAGTATTCTATGCCTCGGTTATGCTTTCCTCTGCTGACTGACAGAATCCCCCTTCTGTAAATCAAACGGTTTCTTCTCAGAAAATTTTATAAAAAAATCAGAATTTCCTATAAAGGCACAAGAAAACGGTTAATGTATAATCAACCGTTTTCTTACTAAGCTATAATTTTTCTTTTATATCTGTCACAAAACCATTTCTATATTCACTCCAAATCTCTCTCACCCTCTAAAAGCTCCTTGGTCTTTCCGACTAGATATAATGGAATATTGGTAATATTACCGTCCTTTCTATATCCCATTTTTGAAAATCTGACTGCATATTGAGGGTGATTGTCTGCAACATATTTTTTGAAGGTCGGTGCTGATTTATCTTCACCGCCTTTTGTTTCAACAGGAATAATATCCATACCGTACTGCAGCACAAAATCAATTTCCCCATTTCTGCTTGAAAAGTATCTCGGCATTACATCAAACTGCCCCCTAAGCTGCTGCAAAACATAATTTTCCGTCAGCTGGCCTTTGAACTGATAGGTTGACTTTAACAGGATTGCACTGTTATCAATGCCTGCCATCTGCTTCAACCAAGAAGAAACACATTCAGGCATTCCGCCTATGATAAGATAATTGTTATAGGCTCCCAAAAGCCTATTATGAAAAATTTCTTCTATCTGCTGTTACTTATGGATACCCTCATAATAAGTGAACAAGGGTGCATCTGTTGCTTCCAGGAACTCCTCAAAAGTCAAAGGAAAAATATCTAATAAATTTACCATTCCAACCGGATATGATTTCGGCTTTGCAAGAAGTGTTCCCAGAAGGCTCCCTTTAAAACCATTGGCTTACGCTCATCGCTCGATTTTCATGCCACTAATTTCCCCATAGCTGTTCTTTTCAAAGTATCCCCTCCTTTTTGTAAGTCTAGCATAACACATTTTTTTCAATGATTTTAATTGTATTTATCACATTTTTTCGCTATTTATAAGTATAAAAAACACATTTTTCCAACTTTTTCATATCGTAAATATACATTTTATTTGTATACTAATTTAGGTCAGTTTACAAGGAACTACACGCAGACCACGAAACGGGGGCTGCTGACAACAAATAAAGGCTGAGTATCAAGCACCGGGAAAGTGCGAGATATTCAGCCTGTTTTGTTGTCCGGGGTTTCCAAAGGGGCTTGCCCCTTGGCACACGACTTTGCTTGCAAAGTGTAGTGTGTTATACGCTCTGTCGGCGTTGCCGTGAAAATGCCGTTGCCGCCGGGGAGGGCAAGGGCATTTGAAACGGCAGGAAAACAGGGCTGTGATTGCGTGGCGTGGAGCCGCAAGCGCAGGACTGGTTTCATCAGCAGACAGGGCGTATATGAAAGCCCCCGTCCCTCGTCCCACGCCGGACTACGGGACAAAATGTCCCGAACTTGTGGACATACTTCCGCAAAAATTGAAATGGGCGGGAAGCCATTTTAGGGCTTTCCCGCCTTGATTACCCTT
>OOBP01001187.1_pt1 | contig 12955 bp, 8 predicted proteins | sample 1671681 | NCBI WGS metagenome assembly OOBP01 (sample SAMN06348181, study PRJEB24527) | human gut metagenome
AGAGATCCAGATTCCATTTAATCCAAATAATTTCGCAAGTATAACTGCGCAGATAACAATGGCAACAATTCCTCTCAGGAATGAACCGACAATCGCAATTTTCGGTTCATCTACTGCTGAGAAATATGCCACCAGTACAACATTGATTCCTGCCACTATAAATCCAAGGAAATACAGACGCAGTCCTGTATGTGCATAATTCAACAACTGAACATTGTTTTCACTGTTGAAAATGCTGATCAGCGGGTCAGTTGCTGTCCAGATGATCAATTGAATCAGTGTTTCTACAGCAAGACATACGAACAGGCTCCATTTCAGAAGTTTTCTTACCTGAGTGGGCTGGCCTTTTCCGTAGCTTTCACTGATCAAGGGCTGTGCTCCCTGGGCCAGACCGTTGAAAATTGCAAATGCCACGATAGAAAGGTTTGCCACAACTCCATAGGCTGCTACACCCATATTTCCCGCGATTCCCAGGATCAGAAAATTAAATACAATGGCGATCACACCGGAAGACAGTTCACCGACGAATGCGGAAACTCCCAGCTGACAGCAGGAAATCAGGTGTCTGAATGACGGTTTTTTCCAATGGAATCCCACATGGTTTCTGCTGCTTCTGTAGTGTATGGTACAGACACTCATTGTTACGATCGGACAGATTGCAGTAGCCAGTCCTGCTCCGGAAAATCCCAGACCGACCGGGAACATGAATATATAATCAAATATAATGTTAAAAATACTTCCACTGATGGAACCGATCATTGCAATAGAAGGTGCTCCATCATTTCTGGCAAATGCAGTAAATGTATAGTTTGACATGAAGAATGGTGTTGCAATCAGAATAATTCTCATGTAGTTTCGTCCAAGTCCGATCAGTCCGGCATCTGCCCCCAGCAAAGCCAATGCCTTGTCCGGAATGAAGATTCCGATCAGCATAAATGGAACTGCAGCCAGTATGCTCCAGGTTACTGACTGTACGAAATAATAATCTGTATTTTCTCCTTTTGCCCTGCTTATGGCATACCTGGTAGCGGAACCAATCCCGATCATAGCCCCAATCGCATAGATCAGTCCATAAACCGGCAGGATCAAATTGAGAACTGCCAGTCCGTCAGCACCGGAATATACAGATATAAAGAAAGTATCTGCCAGAACATAAACGGAAATCCCGATCATTCCGGCAACACTCTGGGTTACATATCTGGTGAATCTTTTCAGCATAATACTTCGCTCCTTCGTTATATTGTCAGCATTGTCTTCCTTTCATCTGCAGACTTATCCCACCATTATACTGATATAAAATAAAAATGCAACCACAAAAACTCCAGACATAAAAATCTCCTTAAGCAGATTTTCTAACGCTGCTCAAGGAGACTCTGTTGATATTCGCAATTCACTTCACGACACTCTTTATTTTACCGTTTTTTCAGGTCTTCTACAATTTCATTGTAACGTTTTTTGTTCAGACGGTAGAAAAACAGTACAATTGCTGTCACTATCCATAAAATTCCCGGAATTGTAGTAAAGGAATGTCTCATAATACTGAGGACAGCCGGATTCTGTACCTGATTTGCCACATATCCATATTTTCCAAGAAGTGCTGCAAGAAGCGCAGTTCCTATTGCCATGCCAATTTTATTTCCCAGTGACACAAATGCATATTGAAAACCATCATTTCTTAATCCCGTTTTCCACTCTCCGTATTCTACGCAGTCAGGAATGATCGCATAGATCGCAGTGTTAAATCCAGAGAAAAAGAACTGTGTAATTCCTGCAAGTGTATAGAACGCTGCCGGTGTTTCTTTTACATTAAAGAAGAACATACAGAGCATGGAAATTCCAGTGAGGAGAGCAAAAATGGATGCCGTTCTTCCTTTATTGTTCAGTTTGCGGAATACAGGCTGGAAACATGCAGCACCGATAATGGATGGAATGATAATGCACATGGAATATGTAGTATAGTAGGATGCATTTCCCTCTACATAAGTGAAATAGTATAAAACATCTGCATTTCTTCCATAAAGTGTAAATCCGAATAACACCTGTCCGATTAATGCCAGAATATATGGGCGGTTCTGCATCACTGCTCTTAACTGCACTTTTATGGATATTTTTTCTTTTTCCGGCATAATCACCTGCTCTTTTGTTTTTGCGAAACAGAAGAAATGACAGGCTGCAAAAATACATCCGTATATGATTGCTACCAGTAAGTATCCGGTTTTAGCACTTTGACTGCCAAGTTTTCCAATCAGTGGAACTGTAATGATATTGATAATTCCAATTGCAACCATTGCAGATACTGAACGTGATGTATTAATCTTTGCACGTTCATCGATATCCTGTGTCATTGCTCCACAAAGGGTGCCATACGGGATATTTACACAGGTATATCCAAGTACCAGCAGACAGTATGTAATTACCATATAGATAACCTTTGATCTGTCCGACCAGTCCGGATGTGCCCAGAATGTCATAATCAGAAGCACGGCCGTGATCGGAGCTGCAATGAGAAGCCATGGACGATAACGTCCCCATTTCGTTTTGGTTTTATCTGTCAGTCCGCCCACGATCGGATCATTGATCGCATCCCAAAATCTTGAAAACAGCATCAGGGCAGAGACTGCTGCCATACTGATTCCAAATACGTCTGTGTAAAAAATCATGAGAAAATTACTGACGAACATCCAGCTGAAATTACATCCTACATCGCCAAATCCATATGCGATTTTACTGATCAACGGAACTTTTACATTTTCGTTTTTACTCTCCATAATTCCTCCTGCCTGCTGCCATCCTCCGTCTTTCCGTTTACTCATATCTTCTTTACAGCAGTCTTTTTTATTATATCTTTGTCTTACATAATGCTTATGATCAGCAGGGTATTTTATTTTTCCTGCACATTGATAATCACTTTCATTGTAGTCTCACGGTTATCGTCAATGTACTGGTATGCTTTCAGATAATCTTTAAATGCAAATGTCTTAGAGATCAGCGGTCTTAAATGCACTTTTCCTTCATTCACCAGTCTGATTCCGTCTACATAATCATCATGTCTGTACATCATTGTGCTCTTGATATCAAGCTCATGATCATTTGCAACTGCCAGATCGATCTCAGCCATTCCTGCAAAAACTGCAACCAGCACAATCACGCTTCCTTTTCTTGCATACTTGATTGCCTGTCCCATTGTAATGTTATTTCCTGCACAGTCATAGATAACATCTGCCTTATCCGGTCCAAAGGCTTCTACCATTGCTTCCCCGAAATTTTTATTCCTTGTGTTGACACATACGTCAATTCCACACTCTTTTGCTTTTTCCAGACGAAGATCACTGACATCTGTGATCATAACTTTAGCTGCTCCCATCCCTTTTGCAGACTGCGCTACCAGATTTCCGATCGGACCGGCTCCTATCACCACAATATTCATTCCTGTTACATCGCCCATCTGTTTAACACCATGAACAGCTACTGCCAGAGGCTCGATCATTGCGCCCTCTTCATAAGACATATCTTCCGGTATCGGTGTTACTTTTGATGCATCAACTGCAAAATACTCGGATGCAGTTCCTGTTGTCTGGAATCCCATTACTTTCAGCTCTTCGCAGAGATTATATTTTCCGTGACGGCATGGATAACAATGTCCACAATATACCTGTGGCTCAATTGTTACTTTCTGTCCCACATGAAATTCTGTTACTGCATCACCTGTTTTTACCACTTCTCCTGATACTTCATGTCCCTGGGTTACCGGATATTTTGTAAAAGGATGTTTTCCGTGATATACATGGATATCAGAACCACAGATACCGATATTCATAATCTTAACCAAAACCTGGTTGTCTTTAATCTCTGGTACGGGAACCTCTCTGAAAATAATTTCTCCTGGATTTGTCATAACCTGCTGTAACATAATATTTTCCTCCTTATTTGTTGAATGTACTTTGAACCTCTAGTTGTTTATTAACTTTTATTAAATGTTTTATTAAAGTAATTACATTATTATTCAAATCTCTAAATTTGTCAATAAACATTTAAAAATATTTCTCATTTCTACCAATTGCACAAAGTATAGATTTTATTTTTATGCAGATGTTACTATAACACTCCTCCTATAGCAATTCCCGCACAACAACAAAATACCCTGATCACAACATTTCTTTGTTGTAATCAGGGTATTTGTTATATTCAGCTATTTGTTTACTATGGTATATCAGCAGATCATCAGTGATTTAAGAATGCCATCAGCTATATCTTTCCGATAAAATCCTGCAGGAAATGCTTTGCTGCACCTACAGCTGAGGCTTCTTTTTTATAAGAACAGTTTTTCAGATATCTCAGATCATGATCAAATCCATTATACCTCATTACTTTTTCTCCAAGAGGTATCATATAATCTGAGAGATATCCACCCATTTCGCCACCAAGAATGATATCCATATCATATGCCATGCGCAGATTTGAAATCAGAATTGCAAGATAATCAAGATACTCTTCCCATTTTTTCTCTGCCTTTTCATCATCACTTTTGAGCAGCTGCATAAACTGTTCCACAGAATCCTTTGACTCACCAACAAGTGCGCCTGCAGCGCAATAAGCATCTGCACAACCTGATTTTCCACAATAACACTTGCGGCCCTGAGGTACAAGTATCATATGTCCAAATTCTCCGGCCTTCTGATTTTCTCCGGAAAACAAATTTCCCCCTATGCAAAATGCACCGCCAAGAGTCTGATTCAACGAAAGGTAAATTGCATTCTGATAGATGTTCATATCTTCTGCCATCATTGCCGCATTGGCATCATTTGAAAAATAAACCGGGACAGAAAATGCCTGTTCCAGGAAACTGAGACTATAGTTTTCAAGTTTCAGTGCGTGGGATTTTATCACCAGTTTCTGCTCCTGATTAATGATTCCCGGAATAGAGATTCCAATACCCAGAAGCTTTTCTTTCTGTTCTGCATCATTCATATTATCCAGAAATTCCGCCGCAAACTCTGCCACCTGACTACAATATGACATATCAGGTACAAATTTCAGACGGACCCGCTCTGATTTCACAATCTCATACTTCAGATTTACCAGCACCATTCCCAGATGATTTGCAGTGATCACAATTCCCATTGCATAACGATAGGATGGATTGATTCCAATACTTTTAGCCTTTCTTCCTCCTGTGGATTCATATTCTCCAGTTTCTATTATGATGCCCTTTTCCAATAAATCTTTTACATTAGACAGAACTGTTGGCATACTCAGATTCAGTTCTTTGGATATTTCCACTTTTGATGTGGATTCTCTATTTATAATATAATTTACGATTTTTGATTTCGTGGCAAATTTCTTTTCCAGTCCGCTCATTCTGTTTTACCTTCTTTTATGAATGTATTTATAAAAGAATGATACCTGTTATTGTCATATTTGTAAATAGCCATTGTCTCTGCAGAGTATGTTGCTTTTTGCAATTGAGGCAGGGGACTTAACTTATTCAGCTGATTCAGTTAATATATCTACAATAACAGAGTTACTGTTCACTCCGTTCTCAGTAACACGCTTCGCGATGCACAGAATTTATGCTAATCGCATAAATTTGCGCTGTATGTCTCGGGATTTTGGCATGTTCATGCCAAAACACCTCGCGGGATAGCGGCGTGTGAACAGCAACATAACAGATAAATTTATATCATTCTGATGAAATATTATATTTCATTTTTCACGTTAATGATGTAAAATTATCGTAATTGTTCAGTACCTTCACAGTCACGAGCCAAAATGCATTAAAAATCACCTGCGGTGATGGCATTTTGGCTTGTATGTCTCGGGATTTTGGTACTTACGTGCCAAAACACCTCGCGGGATAGTAGACTACTGAATAGTTACAAATTATTAATGTAAATATCAGGGCATATTCGAATAATCATTTCTAAACTTTTTCAAATATGCTCCGGAAAGGAACTTTTATACTAATGAAAACCAAGATTCAGGATATGACCTCCGGTTCACCGGGACGGTTGATCATTCTTTTTGCAATTCCACTGATGCTGGGAAATATCTGTCAGCAGCTTTATACAATGGTGGATACCATGGTTGTTGGCCAGGTTGTAGGTGTGGAGGCTCTTGCCGCACTGGGTGCTGTTGACTTTCTGATGTGGGTTGTCACAGGAATATCCACAGGACTCACTCAGGGATTTTCTATTCAACTCTCCCAGTATTATGGGGCAAAGGATTTCGAAAATCTGCGTAAATCTCTGGCTCACAGTTACCGGCTGACCGCATTCATCGCAGCCGGAGTATTGATTCTCAGCCAGTCATTTGCTTCGCTGGTATTAACAGGGCTGCATACACCTTCCAATATTATCGGAATGTCTCTGTTATATCTGCGCATCATTTTCTGTGGAATCCCCGCCACAGCAGCCTATAATATGTTTGCCTCTGCCCTAAGGGCTATGGGAAACAGTAAAACACCGCTGACCGCAATGATCATCGCATCTGTGCTGAATGTCTCACTGGACATCCTTTTTGTGGCAGGCTTCGGATGGGGTGTGGCAGGAGCAGCAATCGCAACTGTGATCGCACAGAGCTTCTCCGCTGTTTACTGTTTCCTGATTTTACGCAGAATTGATATCGTTCATCTGACCAGAGCAGATTTTATGCCTGCCTCCGGCATGAATGCCCGCCTGATGAAGCTTGGTATTCCTGTTGTATTCCAGAATATCATCATCGGTGTGGGCGGTCTGGTAGTCCAGTATGTGATCAATGGCTACGGTTTCCTTTTTGTGGCAGGATTTACAGCTACAAACAAGCTTTATGGTCTGCTGGAAATGGCTGCTATTTCCTATGGATATGCCATCGTTACCTATGTGGGTCAGAATCTGGGAGCCAGAAAGATTGACAGGATCAGAAAAGGCGTCCGCAGCAGTATGCTGCTTTCCCTGCTTACCTCACTGATCATTTCTGCTGCCATGTTTTTATTTGGAAAAAATATTCTCTCACTTTTCATCTCAGGTGAACCGCAGCAGACACAGCAGGTACTGGCAATTGCTTTTAAATACCTTTCTATTATGGCTGCCATGCTCTGGGTTTTGTACTTTCTGTACGTGTACAGATCTGCACTTCAGGGGCTGGGAGATACCTTAATGCCTATGGTAAGTGGTATGGCTGAATTTGTCATGCGTATCAGTGCTGCACTGATCCTTCCCCATTTTATCGGACAGGACGGTATTTTCTTTGCAGAGATTGCAGCATGGAGCGGAGCCACTGTGATCTTATGCATCAGCTATTATGCACGGATGCATAAATATCATTAAGAAAAAACAGGCACATAGTCCCGGATATCCGGTATATGTGCCTGTGAAGCGTGTAAAATTATGTAAGATTCTTAATCCATTTATATTTCTTATAATGTTTATAGACCACCGGCAGTTTAATGATCTCGTCCAGATTGAGTACAAAGTAGACAACCATAACCGGCAGTTTCAGGATAAATGCGCAGATGCATCCCAGAGGAACAATGATACACCACAGAGTTACAGAATCACACAGCATTCCAAATTTGGAGTCTCCGCCTGCTGCGAAAATTCCGCCTATTGTCATACAGTTTACTGATTTTCCTGCAATATAATAGGAACAGATCAGCAGCATTTTTTGCAGATATCCGCGGGCTGTCGGGGTGAGTTCTACCATTTTTGTGATAAATGGGGATAAGGCAATCAGGACAAGGCCTGATACAATTCCTGCAATAATCGCAGTTTTGGTAAGTGTCTCGCCTACCTCTTTTGCTTCCTGCAGACGGTCTGCACCAAGACGGTTTCCCACTATGATACTGCCTGCATTTCCAAGTCCGAGGCAGAAGCATACAACAAGATTTTTGGAAATATTCGCTATTCCATTGGCAGCAACAGCATCCGTTCCCAGATGTCCCATGATCACAGAATACATGGAAAAACCTATTCCCCATGCAAGATTATTGATCAGTAACGGAACTGTTTTCTGCCAGAAACGGCCAAATAACTTTTTCTCACAGCTTCTGAGACTGAATTTCACAGCTCTGATCCTGCACAATACATAACCAACACTCCACAGGAACTGCACAACTGTTGCAAGTACGGTTGCCAGTGCAGCACCTTTAATCCCCATCTTCGGGAAGCCGGACAGGCCAAAAATGAAAACAGCATTCAATGCGATATTGAGAATTACCATAACCCCATTGATCAGGGTACTCATATTTACTGCACCACAGTTCTTCATGATTGCCAGGAAAGTCTGTGCAATTCCCGAAAACACATAGGAAATGCCGATGACTCTTAAATACTCACTTCCCAGAACGATCAGAGTTTCCTCATTTGTCAGGATTCTCATGAGCTGTTCCGGAAAGAAAAGAGTTCCTGCCAGAAATACTACTGCAATACATCCACAAATCTTTGTCACAAGGCTGAACACCTGGGAAATACCTGTGTAATCCCCTTTTCCATAATATTGTGCCACAAACATATTCTCGCCTGCCATAAATGCAAACATAAACAGATTAAATACAAAAGTAACCTGTGTGGCCAGTGATACGGCTGACATGGCATCCTGACTTAACTTTCCCAGCATGATCGCATCACATGCTCCGACCAGAGCTGTCATGAACTGCTGAAGTGCAATCGGAAGTGCCAGCCTGACTATTTCTTTTCGTAAACTTCGTTTACGCTCATCCATTATCTTTTTTGCTCCTGTATAAAATATTATTGATACTCATCAGTCAATTTTCAGAATCATATTCAGGATTCTTCTTGCGCTGAGACGGATTTCTGCTTCAGTAATAAACCCTTTTTCATATGCTTCTTTTATGCGTTCCGGATATCCTGCTGCCATCTTGATATCGTTTCCTGCTTTTGTCTCGCGGTAGTGTTCTCCAAATGTCCACCAGTCTGTTGTAACCAGTCCGTCGAATCCCCATTCATCCCGGAGAATACCTGTCAGGAGTTCTTTGTTCTCTGAGGCGTGGATGCCGTTGATCAGGTTATAGGAGGACATAATTGTATATGGATGAGCCTCTTTTACAATGATCTCAAACTGTTTCAGATAAATCTCACGGAGTGCTCTCTCTGATACTCTGGAATCAGAATCCTTACGGTTTGTCTCCTTATTATTGGCTGCAAAATGCTTCACACTTGCTCCAATATGCTGAGACTGGATGCCTCTTACCATAGCTGCACCTGTCTTTCCTGCAAGATACGGATCTTCAGAATAATACTCAAAGTTACGACCACAGAGCGGGCTTCTGTGAATGTTGCAGGCAGGAGTAAGCCAGATACTGATATTATTTTCTTTTACTTCTTCTGCTCCTGCTTTACCAACTTTCTCTACCAGTTCTTCATCCCAGGTGCTGGCAAGAAGTGTGGCACATGGCCAGGCAGTTGTGTTCACTCCGCATTTCGGAAGAATACGAAGTCCGGCTGGTCCGTCTGCAGTCATCACATTCGGGACTCCGTATTCCGGAAGATTTCCCATTCCAAATGTATTGGCACATCCTGTGTTTGGCTGTCCGCCAAGGAGATTGATACAGTCATCCAATGTCAGGATATCCATAAACTCATCCAATGTCATTTTACCATCTGCTACATCAGAGAAGCGAACTCCCTTGGAATCAAGAAAATCAAGAAAGTCTATTCCTTTTTGTCCTCTTGTATCAGGGCATGGAAGACCGATGGCATATTTATCCTGTCTCGGAAGTCCTTCTTCTTCCACATATTCACGCTGTGGAAGTTCCTCATAGGAACCGTCCGCAAGCATACGTTTCTGAAGATGATATGGCGCTGCTTTCCGGCTTAACTGCTCAGTTACTGTGTCTTCTTTTACTACATATGTAAAGTCGATCTTCGCTGCATCTCTTACATTTGTACCGATATAGATCGCATATTCTCCTGCCTCCAGAACATAGGCTGATCTGCATACTTTACCCAGATCATCGTAGGATGCCATCTGATCCACAGGAATTTTCAGGGTAAGGATCTGACGTTCACCCGGCTGAAGAAGACTGGTCTTTTTGAATGCCCCCAGTACTTTCGCAGGCTTTCCAAGTTTCCCCTGTGGTGCTCCGTAATAAAGCTGGATAACTTCTTTTCCTGCTGTTTTTCCTGTATTGGTTACTTCAGTAAGAACCGTGATCACACCGTTTTCTTCGGAAGCACCAGCCATCTTCCAGTCGAAGTCTGTATAGGAAAGTCCAAACCCAAACGGATAATTTACTCTTTCCGCTGCACCCGGAATTGTTTCAAAGTAACGGTATCCCACATAAATATCTTCTGTGTAATCTACATAGAATGCAGACTCATGGAAGTTTGCTGTGGATGGATAATCTTCCAGATCTTTTGCATAAGTATCGGATAATTTACCGGATGGATTAACATCACCACAAAGTATATCTGCTGTTGCAAGACCACCTTCCATACCGCCCTGCCATGCCATCAGTACTGACTGGATCTCATCACAGTCTCTGAACCATTTCGTGTCCACGATACCGCCAACATTCATCACTACGATTACATGTGGGAATGCTTTCTTTACTTTCTCTACCATGGCATTCTCTGCATTTGTCAGGCAGAAATCACCGTTTTCAAAAATCTTCGCTGACAGCTCGGAGTTTCTTTTTTCCTCTCCGTCAAGAACGTATCCATCCTGTGCTGCTTCACATTTTCTGTCCCATCCTTCGCCTGAAAAACGGCAAATGGTAATTACTGCAGTATCTGTATATTCTCGCGCTTCATTCAGAAGTTCATCCGGAAGCTCCGGCTCAACTGTCATACCTGGTACTGCACCATCTGCGTACTGTTTCTGAATGTCTTCCTCATAATATTTTGCAAGTTTATCGAAAACTTCTACTTTTCCCTCATCCTCTTTAATCTTCATGCCCTCATAAAGATTACGGATATATTCTACAGTTACATCGCCACTTCCTCCGCCGCCTTTTACGTAGTCTACAGTACCCTTACCAAAGAGTGCGACTTTCGTCCCTCTCCGAATCGGAAGTGTATTTTTCTCATTTTTCAGAAGGACCATTCCCTCTCCTGCTGCCATTCTGGAAAGTGCAATGTGTTCTTTACTTCCTGTAACTCTCCGTCCATCTTCTCCCAGCGGAAGCACAGGCTGGAAGAAGCTTCTCTGCCATTTTGCCATTATTTTAATCCTCCCTTAATTCTCCTTAATCAAGCAGATAAAATCATCCGCTTCGCTACTTGCCTGATTTGTTTAAAGTTTTTCCTTCAAAAATGCAAAAGGTTCTTCATCCCGAAGGAAATGCATAAGCTGATATGCACACATGATCGCTACATTTTCTTCACGCAGAATCCTCTTTACTTCTTCTCTGTCAGCAAGTACAACTTCAATTTCCTCTGTGTCTTCCTGTGCATCTTTACTGATTTCACCTTCCGCATATCCATAAACAGTTGCGCAGGATTCATCTGTCATGCCAACCGTTGTGAAATAAGGTTTCTCAAATGCAGGATCTACTTTCAGAGGTGTGAATTTCAGTCCTGTTTCCTCGTACATTTCTCTTACTGCACCCTCATGGAATTCTTCGTTCGGTTCTACCAGACCTGCCGGGAATTCGTAGATATATCCGCCAATTGCGTATCTGTACTGACGTACTAATACAACTCTGTCTCTCTTTTCCCCATAAAGACTGTAAATGATCACGCCATCCGGAGTGTTTTTACCTGTTTTTATCTTTAATTCGTTAATACTCTTCGCACGTGATGCCACGAAATATGACACAGGAGTGTTGTGAACACTTGTTGCATTTAAATGATACAAATTCAAAAATTTACAGTCTGTCAGTTTCTCAATATTGTGTATCTGTCCCATAATGGATACTTCCTTTCGCTTTCTATACCTCTGTTGATTATCACAGCCAGTTTTCTTCTATCTCTGTTTTTAATTCGCAAAACATCTGATAAAACTCTTCTTTTGCATCAGCTATAATTCCTAACGCAATTTTCTGATTGTAAGAATGTGTAACATTATTTCTTGCCTGCAATGCACGAAGCCACTGCTCCTCATCTCTTATCATTCCTGCTTTATAGGCAGTCTTCAGAATGATTTTCGGTGAACCTGTTGCTCCCTCTGCATATCCATGAATCTCCAGTATTTCTTTCATCATTTTCCATGACTGCTCAAAACAAATTTCATACAATCCTACGAGTCCGGTAATCACTACATTATCATATGGTTCTTCATAATTATAAATATCTTTCATGTTAGACAGTGAATTGCAGAAATTCTCATATTTTCTCATACAAAATCCTCCCTTCCTTCTCTATAGATTCTCTTAATTCATCCTGCATGTCACGATCAAGATTTACAATATCATACTCCAGAAGAGTACTTGTCTCTTCATCCACATCTAACGCAAACCTTGCAAAATCTCCTCCTGTGACTGCAATATCTATATCACTTGTTCTTCTGAAATCCCCTCTTGCTCTCGAACCAAAAAGAATTACTTTTTCAATATCATATTTTTGCGCAAGGTTTCGGATTTCTTCTATAACTTCCGGTCTGATTCCTGTATCATTCATTTTATAAACCTCACATTCCGATGTTTATATCGTCTGTTTTATCTTACCATATTATCGTATCTTTTTTAAGTCAGTCTGACAATTTCCGTAATTATTTTTTACACATAAAAAGAAGAACAGCCGCAGATTTTTCATCATACGGCTGTTCTTCTTTTTTATTTATTGTACTGCCAATTTATTTATTCTTTATCAGATATAAAATCAATCTCCCTTGAGCACCACGCGGATTCTCTTATAAATCAGGAATACGATCAGGGATGTCAGAGCATATTTGAATATGTTGAATGGGAAAATAATCATTGCTGCAAATGTAAGAAGATTATTTACAGAACTGTGTACTGCGCTACCCATTTCAATAAATGCTTCTACCGGCATTCCAAAAGCCTTTCCGTATGCCGGAA
>OOBP01001196.1_pt1 | contig 12808 bp, 17 predicted proteins | sample 1671681 | NCBI WGS metagenome assembly OOBP01 (sample SAMN06348181, study PRJEB24527) | human gut metagenome
ATCTAAAATTCCGATATCAATGTTGCTGATATTTTCAAGCATTTGATTTGCAGACACAAATTGCTCTATATGATAAGCAATCTGTTGGCTTGTAAAAATCTTATGCAGCATAGTCACTGCACACTCAAGATCTGCCATATCGTCATCACAGACAACAATTTCCAGCATAATACTCACCTTCTTCCTTAATTATATTATCGCACAGAAAATGTGCCATCAAATTGACAGCACATTTTCTCAATTATCTATATTTTTCTTTTATTGCGCATACCGATTTAATTATTCCAAAACCACCTAACATAACCAATAATGCACCTACTATCTGATAACAATGAATTGCTTCCGTTAGGATTTTTTGATATAAGGTTCCATCTATCCCATTGTTTTCACTTACAATTTTTGAAGCCATTTCCAGACCATATGGTACAGCATTGATTATTTCACTATAACCTATAATACACACAAAAACTAAACTAACAAACCATATTATTAAAAGCACTCTTTTCATTTTGTTTGCTACCATATTACCACTCTCTTTCCTCTTTTCTATGAATTTCTAAGCTTGCATATTCATTATCTTTCATTTTTCCGTTTTGCACAATATATGAAGCACGAAATACGATTTTTACGCACGAAATACGATTAAGAAATAAACAATCCGGTTAATATGTTTATCTGGCACCCCCTCTGGGAGTGACTGCATCTATCAAAAAAGAAGCCAGCAGTTTATCTACGCACTACTGACTTCCTATACTACTCATTTTATTTACTTCGCTGCGTCTCAGACAAGTTTTCCGCCTTTAAACGTAGCCTTTATACAACCTCTTTTATTTCTTAATATGCTTAAAAAGTTTCGTAACAAACAAGGCTTTCAAGCGCTTTTCTATCCTTTGAATGTCTGTCTGGTGATGCCTTTTCTGTGTCAGCATATCCCAACGCAATAATTGCTATTGGTTCAAGGTTACTTGGAATATTAAACTCATTTCTGATAATCTCAGGATCAAAATATGTAAGCCAACAAGAACTAAGTCCTAAATCCTCTGCTTCTAATACTATATGATCCGCAACTATTGTTGCGTCAACACTTACCATATCCTTTTTATCAAACGGACGCACAAAAACATCTGAATGATCCCCACATACAATGATAGCCAACGGGGCGCCATGATAATTTACTCCTTTAGACAATTTTTCTTTTGCTTCTTGGCTACTAATTACTAACAGTCTCTGCGACTGAGCATTTGCTGCTGTTGGAGCAATTCTGGCAGCCTCCAGAATTTTGTCCAATTTTTCCTTTTCAATCTCATCAGTTTTATACTTTCTTACAGAACATCTCTGTTTTGCTAAAGATAAAAACTCCATAAAAATATTCCTCACTTTCATTTTTAATACATTTTTGTTGTGTCTGCTCAACAAGTACGCTATAATGCTATCACAGTATTTCTTTTTTACAAGTACGCACTTTTAAGTGCCATACTACCCAAAATGATACTATTGAATCAAATCTCAGGAGGTTATAATAATGAAACAATGCCAATCTTTCCAATGTCCAGTAGAAGCAACCCTTCAGCTTATTGGTGGTAAATATAAGTCCCTTATCCTATGGCATCTCATTGGAAAAACACTTAGATTTAATGAATTAGGAAAGCTCATTAAATCTGCAACTCCCAAAATGCTTACCCAGCAACTTAGAGAATTAGAAAATGACGGACTAATCAACAGAGTCGTTTATCCTGTAGTTCCTCCCAAAACCGAATACTCATTAACACCTTTTGGTGAAAGCATCATTCCTGTTTTGGAAGCTATGTGTAATTGGGGAAATTCCTACTTAGAAGGAACTGCTACATGTGTCAATTCTTGTTCTTCTATATAAATATCGTCTTTCTACCTATTATTATACTTTCATTGTCTTTGCCAATGATGTAAGTAACGCTGCCATCTCCGGATTTCCCAGTACCTTCATCAACAGTTCTGCATCCACTCCATCCGGCACCGTGATCGTACTGTTGCCTTCATCCTGATTTTTCATCTGTGGATTGAGATTTTCCTTATTATAAAAGGCATTCTCCATAAGCTCCGCATTCTTCCTTCGGTCTTCATCGAGGATATGTCCATACACTTCCGTTACCATGTCCGCCTGTGCATGGCCGGAATCTCCCTGGACTGCTTTAATATCTCCGCCACTAAGTTTCAGCTTGTAGGTGACACTGGTATGACGCAGGCTGTGAAACACTACATCAGGCAGTCCCAGCTCATCTATGATATCCTGCATCTTCGTTCTCAGATAGCTGTCTCCTATGGGAAGCCCAAAAGTTGTTGCCATGACCAGATTATAATTCTGGTACTCATTCCCCAGTGCTTCAATGATTTCTTCCTGATCCTTTTTCAGTTCGATCAGACATTGTGCCACAGATTTCGGAATGAACACCTTTCGCTTGCTGCTATCAGTCTTTGGTGATTTTAACACCCTGACCGTTTTATTATTTTTCTTCTGACTTGGAAATATCAGTATGATATCCTTGGAATTCAGCTCTTCCACTGCCTGTTTCGATACACGCTCTACTTCCTTATTGATATAAACATATGCCCGGTTGGCAGCAATCGCCTCCTCTGAAATATCCATTGCATCCCAGGTCAGCCCCAGCACTTCCCCAATTCTAAGTGTTGCCGTAAATGCAAGATGAAATGCTATTTTGAGCATTTTATTATCACAGGCTTCCAATGCCTGCATAAGCATCTCTGCTGTCCAGATCTCACGCTCCTGCTTCTTTGCTTTCGGAACGGTTGCATCCACAGCCGGATTCTTTTCCATCATATCCCACTTTACTGCCTGACGGAAACAGCTCCTTAATACCTTATGTATCTCATTTACTGTACTTTCCGTGATTGTTCCTGTCCCATCCGGATTCTTCGTACTCTTCACTGCCGGCATTTTAAGAAGATCCTTATAATACTTCTCCATAAAATGCGTGTTGATGCTTGTCAGTTTGGTATCTCCGATTGTAGGAAGAATATAATTATTTATCAGAGCAACATTACCGGAGTAAGTAGCAACCCCCCATTTGTCATGTCCATATATCTGCACATACTCTTCAACCAATTCTTTTATGGTAGTACACTGTGGGACTTCAAATTTTCCGATAGACTGCTTGTACTCGATTTCCTTTTTTCGTTTTTCTGCTTCTTTCTGTGTGGCAAAAGTTTCAGATGTTGTATGTTCTTCCCCATTATCATCCAGAATTTTATATACCACAGAATATGTCTTTCCCCGATGTCTGATAAATGCCATGTCACATCACCCCTTCCCTGTTTTTCTCCAGCCATTTCAGGAACTGCTGCCTGTGAACTCTCAGAACCTTCCCGGCTCCGATACACTGGAATTCTCCGGACTGCATCCATTTGGTAACTGTCGATACATTCACTCCTGCCAGTTCTGCTGCATCCTGTCTGGATATGTATTCTTTTACCATCAAAGACAGCGTCTCTTTTTCCTGTAATCCCCGGCTCTCCTTCTTTTTATCCTCATCATCCGTGATGTGATATACATTTTGAGCATTAAGGAATAGCTGAAAACTCTTCCTGGTAATCCACCTTTTATTATTACAAATAGTAGAATCCAGAAGTCTTCCGATCTCTTCGCTTCTTGCAATCTTTGCCAGCTTTTCCCGTGAGATTCCAAGCAGATCCGCCGCATCCTGCAAACAGATGTAATCTTTCTCCAGTTCCTCTGCTGTTGGAATATGTGTGACCTTGCGGTATATATCCTGATTTGCATACCACTTTTCAAATATATCAATCGGAATGCGTCTCACAAAATCCACTGTAATATACTCCAGCTTTTCATTTTTCCAGATATCGTACAGATCACAGTCATGTATTCCCAGAATATTTGCAGCTTCCTTAAATGAATAAGATTTTCCCCTTAGCTCTTTTCCCGGCGCCTCACCAACTACTTTTCTATATTTCACTTGATTGGCATACCATTTTTCAAAACTCTCAAGATCAATCCTCATCATTCCTCCGATTATTTCTGTCCTGAAAAAATTCCTGTGAATCAGCCAGTAACTCTCTGTCTTCTTTAATCCAAGCAGTTTTCGCATTTCCGGCACTGACATGGTGCGGCGAAGGACCTGTTCCTGCTCAGCCTGATGCTGTTCAATCTGCGTTCTGATTTTCTGTATATCATTCATAGCATCCATCTGCATACCTCCTTCCGCTCACAATATAACACGCAAGTCTTCCTATCATTTAGAAGGTAACTTACATTTTTTCAGTTTTCTGATCCAGCCATTCATCAAAGCTCTTCTTAGAAATACGATACTTTGTCCCAATCTGGATCCAGCGGAATTCGTTCTTTTTCAATAATTCATATACTGTCGGCCTGCTGATACCTAATATCTCCTGCAATTCCTTTACGGTATAACAGCGCTTTTCCTGGGTAGATACGATATTTTCCATTATGCGATACCTCCCATTCTTCCATCCATAAATCCAATGACCTGTTTCTTCACTTTGGAACGGATCTTATGGATCTTCTGCTGTGCGGATTCATAAGTGATTCCCTGCTCCTCTGCAATATCAACCAGGTTCTTCTCACCACAGAGATATTTTTCAAAAGTCTCTTTCTCTGTACCAAGAATACATAACTGACGTCTGAAAAGTTCATAGTCTTTTCTCATATCTCTTAGTAAATACGCATCACGCATATATTCATCTGCCCGATCCACACCATCCATCACGTCACCGGAAAAATCACAGTTGATCAGTGCCTCTCTGGTCAGCACATTTCTAATTGCCTTTTTAGCTGTAGGATCACTTGTCATGCCTCCTGTCTGCACCCTGACACCAAGATCTGCGATATCCTGACGGCTGTTGCTTTCCTTTTCACACTCAATCATGTACCGAAGACCTTCCGTATATCCGTCCACGATCCCCATAAAATCCGTATAATGTCTGATAATGATGTCCACTCTTTTTGCTGACGTTGCATTCACATATATTTTGATCAGGTTCTTTTCTGCCATCTATAATCTCCTCCTGTTTCTCGTAAATCGCTTTCGTTTACTCTTCTTTACAGGAATTATTGTAGATAAACACGGAGTAAAAATCGTTCCCCAAACAATAGACAAAAGTCTACTCAGAATATACTTCTATGCCAGAAGTGCCAACGCCTGCAGCTGTCTTAATGCTATTTCCTTCACCTGATCATTTTTCAATTCGCCCAGTATTTCAATGATTCTGGCATCCACATCTCCTTCCTGTTTTCCCTCCAACAAATATGATCCTGTACATCCCAGTGCTTTTGCAATCTCCAGTACGATACTGCTCTTTATATCAATTCGATCATTCTCATATGCTGATATCGTAGCCTTTTTTGTACAAAGAAGTTCCGCAAGCTGCTCCTGTGACATCCCTGCTGTCTTTCTCATTTCTCTGATCCTTGTTCCCATAGTGCTTTTTACTTCTGTCTTTTCCATCGTTCTCTCCATTTCCGGAGCAAAAACGGAAACAGACGCAGAAAAAGCCGACAAAACGGTTGTCAATAAGACCAGTGGTAATATGCCACCTGGCGTTATTTCCGTTTTGTCGACTCCTAATAGTTCTATGCTAATTCCAGCTCGTTACAAACTCTTGATATCCAGTGCCGTCTCTGATGGTTCCTGCCAAATCTGACGGTTCATCTGCTATCTCAGTTATTCAGTTTTCTTAATAGTTTGCAGCTCTTTTCAGCTGATCTGTTTTCTGCGGATCCTTTTTCTTCTGGACACTGATTCTTACCTGACCTGCTCTCTCATTCTTCCCGACTGTTCTCCGGTTTTCCAGAACCATAACTCTCTCTTCGTCCACAATGACAACAATCTCCCTGTTGCACTTTCCGCAAGTTATATCTATATTGCACTGTCCCTGACATTTCATCAGGTGCCTGCCACATACCGGGCAGCTTACATATCGTTTGTCTTTTCTCTCTATCATCAATAAAATCCTCCTGGTTTAGTTGTACCATTCAACGGATAAGGGAAATGAAAACCATTGATGATTATATTATAAGGACAAATGAGTTCCGATGTGCCGAAGTCCGCACCATTTATCCCCTGTACTTCTCGCTGATCTTTTGCTGTGACTAACTCCTTCTACCTTCCTTCCAGTATTTACCTTTTGTCTACAAGTGATAATATAACTCTAATCATATTGAGATTCAAGTGAATTTTATTTCACTATATCAATAACATTGAGATATCTCTTGAATTTTGACATATATCATGATATAGTTGGGATGTGCATATAGGATGAGATGACACTTATCACAGTTTTAGAAAGGCGATTCGCTATGAAAGATTTAGGAAAAACGATTGCAAAACATAGAAAGGACCACAAGCTGAAACAGAGCCAGCTTGCAATAGAGCTTGAAAAATATGATATTTATGTAAAACCAAATACTGTGAGTGCCTGGGAATCCGGTCTGTCACAGCCTAACTCCAGACAGCTTCTTGCTATCTGTGAACTGCTGGACATCCACGATATTTATACTGAATTTATTGGGAAAAATCCTGATAATCCATTCCGCAATCTAAATGAGGAAGGTGTTCGCAAGGCACTGGATTACATCAGCCTGCTTGAAAAAAGTGGTGATTACAAAATCGCCGAGATTATTCCTCTTCATGTACTTAGGGAAAGAAAAGTCTTCTATACAACGGTATCTGCCGGTACCGGATCCTTTCTGGATAGCGACGATTATGAAATGTACTCTGCCCCTGATATTCCAGAAGAAGCAGCTTTTGGTGTACATGTCAGTGGAGACAGCATGGAACCCCGCTACTATAATGAAGAACTTATCTGGATCGAACAGACGGAACATCTTGAAGATGGAGAAATCGGTATCTTTTATCTTGACGGGAATGCATATGTGAAGAAATTCCAGAACAACAGAAAAGGAACTTACCTCATATCTCTGAATAAGAAATATGATCCTATTCCTGTAACGGAACACAGTTCTTTTAAGATTTTTGGTCGTGTTCTCTCATAGTCCAATAAACCGGACATATATTATGATAACATTTACATAGTGACCGGTCAGCTTCACCTCTCTGTCCGGCACTTACTACCATTTTGTAAAGGGGGGATTGCAATTATGAGTGCAGAAACTGTTATCTGTAAATTACGAGAAACAAGAACTGATCTTGGTTTTACCCAGCGTCAGGTCGCTAATGGAGCTGATATGAATGTGCGTACCCTTATCAACATAGAAAACGGACATACCATTCCCAGCCTCCTCTATGCCATGCGCTTGGCAAATTTCTTAAACTGCCCGGTAGATGAACTGTTTGAATACAAGAGTGCCGGACAGATTTCAAATGAAGGAGATTACTCTAATGGAAAATGAAACAGTTCCTTTCAAAACGATTGCCGTTGATTTTGATGGGACTCTCTGCTACAGTAAATGGCCGGAACTTGGTCAACCCAACACTGCTCTGATTGCTTACCTCCAGGAATGGAAACGCAATGGCAATAGGCTCATTCTCTGGACCTGCCGTGCCGGAGAAGCCCTGGCAAAAGCGGTTGAATGGTGCCGGGAACAGAATCTCGAATTTGATGCAGTCAATGACAATCTGCCTGAGATCATCGAATTCTACGGACACAATAGCCGGAAGATCTCCTGTGATTACTATATTGATGACCGGATGCTGCTTCCAGAAAGTGCAAAGGCATAGAACCTCTTATCGGTGCTATGCCTTATTCTAACCTTATAAATTCTGAAAATATTTCAAACTTTCTTCTACTAATGGCCAATCAATATTTAAACCAGTTCCTCTCTTAAAAGCTTCATTTTTATATATAAATCCGAGTTTCTTTAAATATGACATTTCCGCTTGAAATGGTTTTCTCGTTCCTCCTGCACGCTGTGTGGTTTTCTTATACATATGAAGCTGATTTGTAAGAACATCATCCAGCCATACTAAATAATCATTACTTATAAACTCTACCTTATCACCATTCTTTAATTTTTTTATACGTGTAAAATCATCAAAATTTCCTAAAAATCTTTGTTGTGAATACTTATATGCTGTGTAAAGAAACACATCAAACTGTCCAATGTTTATACTTACTGCTCTAAGTATATTCATCGGCTCATCCTTATATGGATCATTTCCAGCTTTCTCACATGCATCAACATATTTGTATCCATAATCTGTTAAAAGACCATCTGCATCCAACAATCCAATCTGATACAATCCAGAATCAATTACCTCGCGATAACTGTGTGCATCACTTCTAACTCTATATACATATTCATCCCAAGCATCATCTTCTGAATAACCTGTCCCACTATTCAATTTATGAACAATCTTATCTTTGATTGAATTTGTCTTTCCTGAAAACAACTTTTGTTTTTTTGAAGAATCTCTTCTAATTAATGTTTCAATATCATTTATTGAATATGGTGATTTTGAATTATAAATTGGTCTAAGTTTCTCCCAAAAGTAATAGTTAAACCAAGCATACCTCCAAGCCTTATCAGACATTGAGTCTCCAGATGTATTAGATAAATACATACATGGATCTGCTGTTGGATCCATTCTTTTAACTGCTGCAACTATTTCTTTAGGAAATACATATTTCGACTTATCCTCTCCAATCGAAGAAATAATCTTTACTCCTTGACAATATCTGAAAAAAGCATCTGGATGACTCATTCCTTCACGTACATGCGCCCATATTGTACTAATTTGTCCTGATATTTTTTTTGAACTAGTTGATCTATATACAACCGTCTTTGACAAATCAATATCCTTAACACATGTAATTTTTTGATTAAAAGGTCTTGTACTTGCCATATTAGGGGCATCGTATGTATAAACTGTAATTGGAGCATTGGGAGCTGTAGTATCAATTATATTTCTAACATGTGTGCCAGGATCAGCATGACTGATATAACCTTTAGGGATGCATATAACTGATGCATCATACCCTTTTTCAATATATGCCAATGATTGTCCTACCGCCGTTAATATACCATGAACACCCTCATTAGGTCTCTTATATTCAAAAGCAATATTAACATCATTCACTGTTGATTTTGAATTTTTTGCTTGTATAAGTCCATCTGCCAATGGCCATACTGTACTTCCTTCTCGTCCAGCACTTAATGTCCATGTACCACCAGAAGTTAATGTGCCAAAAAATAATCCTGCTTTTCCTTGAATAATATCAGCTATTTCACCTGATGCGTATGCTGCCTCACTGTCATGACTCATTATTTACTCCTTCCTCAAGATATTGGTGTATCTTTCTCAGAAATGGTTCTGCCATTTTAGGTGGAACCGCATTTCCAACTTGAATACACTGTTCTTGTCTTGTTCCAAAAAACTCATGAGTATCTGGAAATGTTTGAATTCTTGCTGCCTCTCTTGCTGTCAATGTCCTATTTAATGTAGGATGAACTGGAAATGCATTGTGTCCTGGTACCATCGTTGTAGAAGGTTTATTTCGATCCAAACGTTTATATACATGACTATAATTAGAAACCTTCCCCGTCTTTGAATCTTTTCTTGTTGCAACAGCAAGTTCCGGTGGCAAATCGTCAAGATTCAATTTGCAACCTTCTTTAATATAGCTATATCTAGCAGCCACAATCGGTTTATGTTGTAGCGGGACATGGTTAGGTATCTCATTTTCTTTTCCTACCAAATCCATAATTGCATCACCAACTGTTTTATATATAGGTTTTCTCCCTGATGCTACTGAAAAGTGTGTCGGTTCTGGAGGAATAAAATCTATTCCTAATCTATTGCCAATCATAAACATTCTATATCTTTCTTGTGGAACCCCATAATCTGCTGCACACACCACTGCACACCATATATTTTTATAACCTAACTTTTCAAATTCCTTTTTTACTTTTTCAATAAAAAGCCCATTATCTAAATTTGTAAATCCCTTAACATTCTCCATGAAAAAAAACTTTGGTTTAGTTTCTTTTACTATCCTGATATATTGATATACCAAAAAATTCCTTGGATCTTGTTTAGGATCGTAACCTTGTGTATTAACAAATCTTCTCTTTCCGAATATTGAAAATCCCTGACACGGTGGTCCTCCTTCTACAAGATCAATTTCTTGTCCCTTTACATACTCATTAATAACTTCCGTTGTCAAATTATTAATATCATCTGTAACCATAGGAATACTCGGGAAATTATAATTATGAGTTTTAGCAAATACTGGATTTACCTCATTCGACAAAACTATATTAAATCCACTATCACAAGTCGCACGTGTTAACCCTCCCGCACCAGAGAATAAATCAATCGCATTCATAAATTCCTAATTCCTTCGCTTTTTCAATTTGTGTTTTAATAAAATCACCTAATTTATGAGAAAACATTGGGGGCACAGCATTTCCAACCTGGTGTCCCTGCTGCCTACGATTCCCTTCAAATATCACCCAATCTGGAAATGTCTGAATTCTTGCAGCTTCTCTTACCGTTAAGCTCCTATGTAATGTTGGATGGATAGGAAAAGCATCATTTCCAGGAACCATAGTTAATGCTGGTCTATTCGGATCAAGACGCTTAAACGTGTTTCCAAAATTCTTTCTGTATAACTCTGGTGATAATTTATCTTCAGGCAATCTTCCGCCTTGCGGAATTAACTTATACCTTTCAATATTTTTAGGTGTATGTTTTAATGCAACATGATTAAATTGGGGATTGTCTGGCATATCAACTAAATCCTTTAAAACACTGCCACAGGCTGCCCATCCGGGAAGCCCATCATCAGGATTATCCGAATGATCCGGATTTGGAAACGCTACGGGCAATCCAACTCGATTTCCTATAATAATTACTCGATTTCTAATCTCTGGTACCCCATAATCTGCCATATTTATAAGTCTGTATTCAGCATTATATCCTGCTTCATGAAGAGTCTTCATAACATTTTCCAAATATGCACCTTTATCTAATGTAAGGATTCCTTTTACATTTTCCATTACAATAAATTTAGGTCTCAATTCTTTAATTAAGTTGGCATACACCAAAACCAATTCATTTCTTGCATCATGTGCGTATCTTTTATTTGGATCAGAAGACGCTCTATGGCCAATCGTAGAAAATCCTTGACATGGCGGTCCTCCAATTATAACATCCAAAGATTCTCCATTTAAATATTCTCTTATTTGATCAGCCGTCACATCCCTTATATCACCATTAATCATCGGAATATGAGGAAAATTTCGTTTATGTGTTTTCTCCACTAAATCATTATTATCGATACATAATTTTACATCATAGCCCGACTCCTCAAAACCTAAATGTAATCCACCTGCACCCGAAAATAAATCAATTGCTGTGAGTTTCTTTTTCATTATCGTTTACATTCTCCTCATCTATCATTTCCATAATATCACCGACATCACAATTTAAAGCTTTGCAAATTTTAGAAATACTTTCCATTGCAACAAATTCATCCCGTCCAAGTTTTGCAAGCACATTACTACTAATACCAGCTTGTGATATTAAGTCTGTTCTTTTTAATCCCATATCTAACAAACGTTTCCACAATTTTACATATCTAACAGTCATGCTTTTCCTCCTCAAGTAATTGCACAAACTTGAATTTAGTATACAACATTATATTTCATATGTCCAATTAATATCACGAAATAATGATATTATATCACGTTTGATACATTTTCTCCAAACTCAGATTCAATGCATCTTTGGCATCACCTTCTCTCCTTCTCCAGTAAAGATAAAGCCAGGAAATTTTCAAAAATGTTAAAGATTCTATCCCAATCTACATTGATTTCATATTTATAAAGAAATTCTGGTATATTTCCAATTAATAAATTCCAGTTACCTAAATAATCTCTTTGATTTGCCCTTGCATATATAGAATTATGTATTATTTCCATATAATTGTTTTGAATATCCTGTCGATCATATATTTTATATATATCTACAAATGGTAAACATGAATCCCAACCATCTGTGAACTTTGATATGTCTTCAAAACTTATGTTATTTTCAATTATATATGGAATATCATCCTCATGAATACAACCATAACAAAACGGCGTATATTCTACCTTGTTTTTCTCAGATGTTCCAAAATATTTTATCCCTCTGTTTTCAAGTTCTGGAATTAATTCGACATTAGGCGTTAGAATAGAATAATTATAATATTCAATACCATCCAATACCATATTTCTATATTTTGAATTCATTACGGTTTGAAGATTTCTACCTTCTAAAGTCTTACTTTGGTAATAAGTGCTTAACAGTTCTGTAATTTGTTTTCTCATATCCAATTTATCAAAGCAACTATATAACTCTGTATTAAGCTCCCAAAATCTTATCTTACAATCCTTATTTGAAAAATATCCGACCTTATTTAATTTATCAACATATTCTATCCCCTTTTTATTTACATAAGATGTTAACAAACTAGAAATTCCATCATCAGATCTATCCATTAACGTTGTAATTATTTTAAATGAATCTTTTTCATCTATATATCTTTTATTTTCAAATACAATTAATGCAGTATCTATTGTAAATACACTATAATCCTTGTGTTCAAAATATATAGACCAAGCATATGCTAAATTTTCAATATCCACATCCCGTTTTTCGTAATTTGCCAACTTTAGATACGATGCAGCTAACCTGGTAGCACTATAAGATCCTTCCTTTGCTCCTTTTTTTATTATACCTAAAAGACTAATATTTCTAAATTTATTATTTTCATTTAGTAAGCGCCAAATAATCCGGCGGTACCTATAAATTTACCCCAACCTATTTTCGGT
>OOBP01001199.1_pt1 | contig 12790 bp, 10 predicted proteins | sample 1671681 | NCBI WGS metagenome assembly OOBP01 (sample SAMN06348181, study PRJEB24527) | human gut metagenome
GCATGTCCTTGGAAATGACAGGATTTCATTTTATTCCGTCATCTGCGGATGACGGAACTCTGCGAGGCTTTCTTTCAATAGGCTGCGTTCAGCGGTCCATTTTTTCTTGCAGTTGGGGCAGAGAGAAAATGCGGTGGCAGAGAAATTCCGCCGCGGCGTGGTCGTGGGTAACGAAGAGGCAGGACAGCCCCTGTTCCCGCTGCAACTTTTTGAGCAGATGCAGCACCCCCGCCTGGACGGACAGGTCCAGCATGGAGGTGGGCTCGTCCAGAATCAGCACCCGGGGCTGGGGTAGCAGGGCCCGGGCCAGAGCCAGGCGCTGGATCTCTCCGCCGCTGACCTGGTGGGGGCGGCGGTCCAGCAGGGCAGGGGACAGGCGCACCCGATTCAGCGCGGCGGCCAGCAGGGTCTCCCGGTCTCCGGGGATGGCGTGGATGGTCAGGGCCTCCGTCAAACTGTAGCGGAAGGTACGCTGGGGGTCAAAGGCCCCCTCGGGCCGCTGAGGGAGGAACTGGACCTGGCGGCGAAATTCTCCTCGGTCCCGGCCCTTCAGCTGGGAGAGGTCCCGGCCCCGGAAGGTCACCTGGCCTTGATCCCAGGGGAGCAGCCCCAGCAGGATGCGCAGCAGGGTAGTCTTGCCGCAGCCCGAGGGCCCGGTGAGCCCCAGACATTCCCCCTCCATCAAGGCGAGGGATACCCCCCGCAGCACAGGGACAGGGCGGGCCAAGGGAGAGGGCCGGAAGGACTTCTCCACCTCCCGGCAGGAGAGGATCTCAGCCATAGCGGAAGCACCTCACCTTCTGGCCCATGGGGGCCGGGACCTCCGGGGGCAGGGCAGTTTCGCACGCTGTCAGCCGCTGGGGACAGCGGGAACAGAAGGGACAGCCCGCCCCGGGCTCCTCCATTCCCAGTTCCGGGGCCTGAAAGCCGTTTTGGGGCAGGGCAGCCAGCAAGGAGCGGGTGTAGGGGTGGGCCGGGTGGTTCAGGGTCTCAGGGCCCCACTCCATCACCTGGCCCCGATACATCACGGCGATGTTCCCGCACACCCTGGCCGCCAGTTCCAGATCGTGGGTGATAAGCAGCAGGCTGGCCCCCCGCCGGTGGAGCAGAGCCAGCTGCCCGGCTACCTGGTCCCGCAGGGGTCGGTCCAGGCCCTTGGTGGGCTCGTCGGCCACCACCCACTCCGGGGAGCAGGCCGCCCCCAGGGCGCACAGCACCCGCTGCTGCATGCCCCCGCTGAGCTGGTGGGGGTAGGCCCGGAGAATGGGGCCGGGCTCAGGAAAACCGAATTCCTTCAGCAAATCGGCGGCCCGCCCCTCCGCCTCCCGGCGGGGCAGGTTCAGGGGCAGGAGGGCCTCCAGCAAATGGGCCCGCACCCGGCGGGCGGGGTTCAGGGACTGGGAGGGGCTCTGGGGCACCAGGCCGATGTGCCGCCCCAGCAGTTCCCGCCGGGGCAGGGGCGTCCCGTCCAGGGCCATGGTCCCGGTCACCTGGGCGTAGGGGGGCAGCAGCCCCAGCAGAGCCATGCCCAGAACCGACTTGCCGCAGCCGCTCTCGCCCACCAGGCCGGTGATGGTCCCCGGCGGGATGGTCAGGGAGACGTCCCGCACCGCCTCCACCGACCCCGAGGGCAGGGAAAAGGTGACGGACAGATTTTTGACAGAAATTCCATTCAATCCAGGGACACCTCCTCACTGGCCCCGTCCAGCCGGTCCCGCAGGGCGTCGCCCAGCAGGTTCAGGGACAGCAGCAGCAACAGGATACACACGCCGGGCTCCATGAGCAGATAAGGGGCCGAGCGGTAGTGGAGCCGGGCGTCGTTGATCATGACGCTCCAGTCGGGGGCGGGGGGCGGAAGTCCCAGGCCCAGAAAGCTGAGGGCGGCCACCGACAGCACCCCGCGCCCCAGGCGGGTGGTAAACAGCACCACCAGGTTGGGCAGCAGATTGGGCACCACGTGGCAGCACAGCAGCCGCACCGGCCCCGCCCCCAGGGCCCGCAGGTTCTCTACAAAGGGGGCCTCCCGCACCCGGATGGTCTCGGTGCGCACCACCCGGGAAAACCCCGCCCAGGAGGTGAGCACCAGGGCCAGCACCAGGTGCTCCGCCCCGGGGCCCAGCACTCCGGCCACCGCCACCATAAGGCAGGTGCCGGGCAGACCCTGGAAGATATTGGTCAGGACGGTGAGCCCCCAGTCCAGCCAGCCGCCGAAGTAGCCACCCAGCACCCCCACCACAAGGCCGAAGGCCATGGACAGCACGGTGGCGGCCAGGGCGGTGAGGATAGCTCCCCGCCCGCCGTAGAGCAGGCGGCTGAGCATGTCCCGGCCCAGGGCGTCGGTGCCCAGCAGATGGCCGGGGCTGCCCGGAGGCTGGAGGGCGGCGGCCACGTCGATGGCTCCCGGGTCGTAGGGAGCCAGCAGAGGGGCCAGCACGCTGGCCAGCAGGATGGCACCCAGCACCAGGGCAGGGAGGAGAATGGATTTGTTTCGTCTCATAGCGCCTTTCCTCCCAATCGAATTCTGGGGTCCAGAACCATGCTGATGAGGTCCACCCCTGTGGTCACTGCCACATAGACAAGGCCGGTCACCAGCACATAGCCCTGCAAAGCGGGATAGTCCCGGTTGGTGACGGCAGACAGGGCATAGGCCCCCAGCCCCGGCAGGGCGAAGATGGACTCCACCACCACCGAGCCCCCCAGCAGCCCGCCCAGGGTGTTGCCCAGCAGGCTGACCACAGGGGGCAGGGCGTTGGGCAGGGCGTTATGCCAAATGAGGCGCACCCGGCTCACCCCTCTGGCCCGGGCGGCCAGGCAGTAGGGCCGGGCCAGCTGCTCCAGCAGAGCGGAGCGGGTCAGCCGGGCGGCGGAGGCCATGGGTGCCCAGGAGAGGACCAGGGCGGGCAGCAGAATGCCCTTGGGGGAGCGCAGCCCGCTGGTGGGCAGCCAGCCCAGGGTCTCGGCAAAGAGGAGCACCAGCAGCAGCGCCAGCCAGAAGGCGGGCAGAGACAGCTGAAGGGCGGTAAAGCCCCCAATGACCCGGTCGGGCCATCGGCCCCGGCAGGCGGCGGCCACACAGCCCAGAGCCAGCCCGCCGCCCAGGCACAGGGCCATGGCGGCCCCCGCCAGCAGAAGGGTGACGGGCAGGCGCAGCATCAGCTCGGTAAGCACAGGCCGCCCGCTGGCGTAGGACTGCCCCAGGTCCCCGGTGAGGGCCCTGCCCACCCAGCGCAGATACTGGGCGGGCAGGGGCAGGTCCAGGCCCATTTGATGCTCCATCTCCTGAATCTGTTCCTCCGTGGGCTGGTAGCCCCCCTGGGACAGGGCCAGCTCGGCAGGGTTGCCCGGGGAGACCACCCCCAGCAGAAAGGCGGCCAGGGTGATGCCCAGCAGGACAGGGAGGAGGGAGACAAGCTTTTTCACACAATAGCGGCCCATGCAACCTCCTTATGCCCAGGCGATGGCGGGCAGCTCCACCCCGTAGGACTTGGCTTCAAAGCCGGTGAGGCGGGTGCTGTAGGCCATGAGGGTCACGTCGTTGAAGAGGGGCACCACGGGCAGCTCCTGGGTGGAGATCTCCTGGATGCGGGCGTAGCAGTCCTCCCGCACGGTGAGGTCCAGGGCGGCCTGGGCCTGGTCCATAAGCTGGTCCACCTCCTGGCTGTGGTAGCCCAGGCAGTAGTTCTGGTTGTGGTCTCCGGTGGTGAGCATAAAGCGGCGGAAGATAGTGGCGGGCTCCGAGTTGGAAAGGCCCTGCTGCATGCGGGCGATGCCGTAGTCGCCGCTCTTCATCTGCTCCTTCAGGTTGGTCATCTCCATGGGCTGAAGCTGGCAGTCGATGCCGATTTCGCCCAGCCAGGAGGCGATGAGCTCCGCCTCGCTCTTCTGGGCCAGCTCTCCGCCGTTGTAAAGGTAAGTCACTGTCACCCGCTGGTCTCCCAAGACTTCCCGGGCCAGCTCCTTGGCCTTTTCCAGGTTCTCCTCCACAGGGAACTCCCGGTAGAAGGGGGTAACGTAGTTGAGGATATTGGTGGTGGGGGAGCCGAAGCCCTGATACACCGAATCCACCAGGGTCTGGCGCTGGAGTGCCAGGCTGACGGCCTGACGCATGCGCACGTCGTTGAAGGGGAACTGGGTGCCGTTGAGGGTGAGGAAGCGGATCATGGTGGACTTGGCGGTGGCCAGAGCGAAGTCCTGGCTGCCCTCCAGCTCCACGGCCAGGGAGGCAGGGATGGCGTTGAGGTCAATGAGTCCCTGGACCTCGCCGCTTTTCAGGGCGGAGAAGCGGGTGTCCGCGTCTGGGATCACCCGCACCCGGATGGTCTTGGCCTTGGCCTTCTCGCCATAATAATCCTCGTTTCGCTCCAGCAGCACATAGTCGTCCAGCTTGTTCTCCACGATGCGGAAGGGCCCGGTGCCCGCGCACACGCCGGTAAAGCGGCCCGTCTCGTCAAAGCACTGGGGGCTGTACATGGCGCTGCCGAAGTTCACCATGTTGTACAGCTGGGTGGGGGCGGGCTGAGAGAAGGTAAGGCGCACGGTGTACTCGTCCACCTTCTCCCAGGCGGTAAGGTTGGGGTAGAAGGCGTCCAGGTCCAAGGGATAGAAGGCGGACTTGCGGATGCCCTGGGCCATGCGGTCAAAGTTGGCCAGCACCGCGTCGGCGTTGAAGGGCACGCCGTCGTGGAAGGTGACCCCCTGGCGCAGGGAGAAGGTCCACTGGGTGCCGTCCTCCGACATGGTCCAGTCCTGGGCCAGGCAGGGGACAGGATTGCCGCTGTCGTCCTGGGTGACCAGGGGCTCCCAGACGTAGAGGATCTTGCTGCAGTAGTAGCCGTCCTCCTCTCCGGGGGCCAGATTGCGGTAGCCCGCCAGGACGATCTCCTGGTCGGGGTCAGCGGTCTCCTGCCCGGCGGGGTTTCCTCCGCAGGCGGTGAGACACAAGGTCAAGGCCAGCAGCAGAGCCAGCAGCAGGTGGGGGATACGTGGTTTCATTGCGGTTCCTCCTTACAAAATCGGTTCCGCCCCGGGAGCCGCCAAGGGGCGGAAGGGGTTTTTTCTTTCCCGGCACAGGCACAAAAAAGCGGGCCATTCCCATTTTTTACCATGGGAATGGCCCGAATTCGCCACTGCACCGTCGCCGGCAGCTCCAAAGGTCCGTGGAGCACACTGCCGACCCTTTCCAGGCAAGTCTTCTGACTCGTGGCTCTCCGCCCGCGCCGTCTTCCCAGTCCTCAAGACCAGTGACCCATTGGCGCAGGCACTCCACTTACAGCGGCGGCTCCGTGCGGGACTCTCACCCGGCTTCCTTTTTCAGCGTCCCATCACAGGACGCACCTGGACTTTTATCATATCATACTTTTTGTCCCAAAGCAACGGGCCCCACCGGGCAGGGAGGAGGTTTCAAATTTTCTATTGACAACTTTCCTTGTCAATGCTATCCTGTGATTGACAAAGATACTTGTCATCCTGACATGGATTCTTGTCGGAAGGAGGAACAGCATGGCGCTTGGAAACCGGCTTAAAATCTTTCGGGCGGAGAAGGGGCTCAACCAGCAGGAGCTGGGCTCCCTGGTGGGGGCCTCCCGCCAGACTATCAGTCTCATTGAGCGGGGGGACTATAACCCCTCCATCACCCTGGCCCTTCGCATCGCCCGGGTGTTCGGCCGTCCTGTGGACGAGGTGTTTTATTTGACGGAGGAGGAATCTTGATGAAACAGAAAAGCCTTTTGGTTTACGTAAAGTTCATTGCCATCACCGTGGTCAGCGCCCTGTTCGGCGGCGCCTTTGGCTACGCCGTGGCCGCCGGAGCGGTGGATTTCGCCGCCCTGAGCCGGGTGCTGAACGGCGCTATGGCATCGGGCGGCCTGTGGTGGTTCGCCCCCGGATTTTTGGCTCTGGCCGTCAGCTCGGTGCTCTACCACAAGGCCAAGGTGCTGCTGCCCCGGGCGGCGGAGGAGGACCAGGCCTTTGAACAGGCCGACCGCCTGCTGTGTCTGTCCCTGCTGTGGGCCACTGTCTCGGTGCCCTGGCTCATCATCAGCATCGGCATCGGCTTTGCCGGCACGACAGATGTCTGGGTGCTGCTCCTGCTGGGGCTCATCGTGGCCTATGTGGTGTGGGTCACCATTCTTCAGGCCCTGGTCATCTCGGCCACCAAGGCCATCCACCCGGAAAAGCGGGGCAACGTCTTTGACACCCGCTTCCGCAAGGAGTGGTTCCAGTCCTGCGACGAGGCCGAGCAGCAGCAGATCGGCCAGTGCGCCTACCGCACCTTCCAGGTGATGAACGGGGCCTTCACCGTGGTGGCCGTGGCCCTGTGCCTGCTGGCCCTGGCCGGGGTGGTCACCCCTCTGTGGATGCTGGTGTTCGGGGGGCTGTGGCTGCTGCAAAATCTGGTGTACACCTACACCGCCTACCGCACCTCTCACGCCGTCCTGTGACCGCCGCGCCGGAGAAAGACACTCTTTCTCCGGCGCTTTTTCTTGTGCCCCGGGCGGCCATGTGCTATAGTAATAAGAACGCATTCCGCCAAGGCGGAAACAAGGGAGGTCAGGGGCCATCATGGAGGAGACACAGTTTTTTGCCCGGCTGCCCGCCCAGCTCAACCCCCAGCAGCAGGCTGCGGTGCGGGCAGGGGAGGGGCCGGTGCTGCTGCTGGCAGTGCCGGGCAGCGGCAAGACCACGGTGCTGGTGGCCCGCATCGGCTACCTGTGCTACGTCCGTGGCGTGGCCCCTCAGCGCATCCTCACCATGACCTACACGGTGTCCGCCGCCCGGGACATGCGGTCCCGTTTCGCCCGCTTCTTCGGCCAGGAGGCCGCCCAGCTGCTGGAATTCCGCACCATCAACGGGGTGTGCAGCCGCATCATCCGCTACTATGAGCAGGTCTTTGGCCGCACCGCCTTCCGTCTGCTGGAGGACGGCGGGGAGAAGGCCGCCCTGCTGGGGGAGCTCTACCGGGCGCAGACAGGGGAGTTCGCCCCCGACGGCATCATCAAATCCCTGGAAACCGCCCTCACCTATGTGAAAAACCAGATGCTCTCCGGGGAGGAGCTGGACCAGGTGGAGGTGGAAGGGGTGGACTTTCCCGCCTTCTACCACAGCTACGTCCAGACCCTGCGCCAGCGGGGACGCATGGACTACGACGACCAGATGGTCTACGCCCTTCAGATTTTACGGAAATTCCCCCGGGTGCTGGAGGCGGTCCAGGACCAGTACCAATATTTCTGCGTGGACGAGGCCCAGGACACCTCCAAAATCCAGCACTGCATCATTCGCCTGCTGGCCTCCCGGTCGGGAAACCTGTTTCTGGTGGGGGACGAGGACCAGAGCATTTACAGCTTCCGGGCCGCCTACCCCCAGGCCCTCACCGGCTTTGAGGGGGACTACCCCGGCGCCCAGGTTCTCTATTTGGAGCAGAACTACCGCTCTACCCCCCAGATCGTGGCGGCGGCGGACCAATTTATTCAGAAAAACACCCCCCGCCATCCCAAGCACATGAAGGCGGTGCGGGAGGACGGCCCCGCCGTGCGGGAGATCCCGGTGCTGGACCGCCGGGCCCAGTACCGCTACCTGTGCCAGGTGGCCCGGGACTGCACGGTGCCCACGGCGGTGCTCTACCGGGACAACGACAGCGCCCTGCCCCTCATCGACCTGCTGGAGCGCCAGGGCATCCCCTACGCCAGCCGCCAGGTGGACAGCACCTTTTTCTCCAACCGGGTGGTGCGGGACCTCACCGACCTCATCCGCTTTGCCCAGGACCCCTGGGACGGGGAACTGTTTTTGCGTCTGTACTACAAGCTGGGAGCGGGCATCAGCAAATCCCTGGCCCAGCAGGCCGCCGCCCAGGCGGCCGGGCGGGGGGAGACCATTTTGCAGCTTCTGGCCAAAAGCGGCTCTGCCTCTCCCTGGACCCGGAAGCAATGTAAAGCCCTCCAGACCCACCTGGACAACCTGCTGGAGGAGCGGGGAGACCGGGCGGTGTACCGCATGGTCCACTTCATGGGCTACGGGGCCTACTTAGAGGAGCGGGGAGGGGACCTGCGCAAGGCGGAGATCCTGGAGGCCCTGGGCTCGGAGACGGAGACCCCCGCCGACCTGCTGGAGCGGCTGGATCAGCTGCGGGGTGTGGTCCAGGCGGGCTCTTCCGCCCCCGACTGTCCCTTTGTCCTGTCCACCATCCACTCCAGCAAGGGCCTGGAGTATCAGCGGGTGTTTTTGATGGATGTGGCCCGGGGCCTGTTGCCCAAAACCCAGCCCGAGGAGGACGCCGACCTCTACCAGGAGGAGCGGCGGCTCTTCTACGTGGCCATGACCCGGGCCCAGGACGAGCTGGCCCTGTTCACATTCCGCAAGGTGGGGCTGACCTCCCCCTTTTCCCGGGAAATTTTCCCCCAGAAGGCCCCCGCCGACGGGCCCAAGAAAAAACCGCTCAGCATCCCCGTCCGTCCCGCTCCGGGGCAGGGGGAGGCGGACGCCCTCACTCCCGGCACCCGGGTGCGGCACACGGTGTTCGGCCCCGGGCTGCTCACCGCTCGCACGGGGGACATTGTCAGCATCACCTTTGACCAGGGGACAGACAAACGGCTGTCCCTCTCCGCCGCTCTGCGGGCGGGGTCGCTGAAAACCGAATAACGCCAAAACAGGCGCGGCAAATGCCGCGCCTGTTTTTTGTGAAATCCTCTTGACTTTTTCTTCTACAAGAGTAGAATGTAATTATATACTACAACTGTAGAAAGGAGGAAGTCTCATGAAGCCCGATCTGCGCAAGCTTCCCGACGGGGAGCTGGAAGTCATGCAGGCGGTGTGGGACTGCACGCCCCCGGCCACCCGGGGGGAGATCAGCCAGCGGCTGGAGCAGAGCCACCCCATGGCCCCCACCACCTTGCTCACCGTGCTCTCCCGCCTGGGGGAGAAGGGGTTTTTACGCATCGAGAAGGAGGGCCGCAGCGCCCGGTATATCCCCCTGGTCACCCGCCAGGCCTATCTGGCGGGGCAGAGCAGACGCTTTCTGGACAAACTGTGCGGGGGCAGCCTGCCCACCTTTGCCGCCGCCCTGTGTGACAGCGGCCTGACCCGGGAAGAGCTGGACGAGCTGCGGGACCTGCTGGAAAGGGGCGGACTATGAACGACACCTTTGTCTTCTTTGGGATCAAACTCTTGTTTTCCGCTATCATCGCCGCCTTTTTTGCCGGTATCGTCTTTTTCGCCCGCAAAAGCGAAAAAGGGCTCAACACTTCGGAGACCGCGCCGCGCTATCCCGCTTACTTTTACAATCGGGTATTTCTGCTCCTGGTCCTGCTGGTGGACACGGTGTGCTATGCGATTCTGTACGGCGCGAAAATCACCGCCATCGTGCTGGTAAACACCTGTCTCATCGTGTTTCTCCACTTCTCCGTCTATTTTCTCATTCTGCTGCCCCTGATGCCTCTGCTGCGCCGCCGCGTCAGCGCCACGGTGTGCGCCGTGCTGTGGTTTTTGCCTGTCTACCTCTTTCTGGTTCTCCTGTACAATATGCAGGTGACCCAGCCCGCGGTGGTGATCCCCATCTCCCTGAACGCCATTCAGACCATCCTGTGGGTGTGGCTGGCGGGCTTTGTGGGAGTGATGGGCTACAAGATCCTCTCCCACCTGTGGTTCCGCCGCCGCCTGCTGCGGGGGGCCGTCTCCGTCACCGATGAGAGAGTGCTGGAGGTGTGGGAGGAGGAGCTCCACCGGGCCAACCTGAAAAACCCCCGCTTCCGCCTGGTGGTCTCGCCCCAGACGGCCACGCCCCTCACCGTGGGCCTGTTCCAGCGCACCGCCCGGGTGGTGCTGCCCCAGCGGCAGTACGCTCCCGAGGATCTGTCCCTGATCTTCCGCCATGAGTTCATCCACCTCAGCCGGGAAGATGCCTGGGCCAAGTTCTTCCTGGTGGTCTGCACCGCTCTGTTCTGGTTCAACCCCCTGATGTGGCTGGCCATGCGGAAGAGCGCCGACGATATGGAGCTCAGCTGCGACGAGACGGCTCTGCTGGACTGTGGGGAGGAGGTACGACGCCGCTACGCCGATCTGCTGCTGAAAACGGCGGGGGACCAGCGGGGCTTTACCACCTGCCTGTCCGCCTCCGCCCAGGCCCTGCGCTACCGCCTGAGCGGCGTGATGACTCCCACCCAAAAGGGCTCCGGAGCCGTGGTGGTGGGTGTGGTCTGCTTCCTGCTGGTCATCTCCAGCGGCTATGTGGCCCTGGGTTACCAGGCGGGCAGGGGGGAGGAGGTCCTGTTCCAGGGACTGGACCCCGACTCCTTCACCCTATCCTCCGTCTCCCGCCTGAATGACCCCGATCCCACGGAACGCCACTGCACCGACCCAGATGGCCTGCGGGACTATCTGTGTTCCCTGTCCCTGGAGGAGGTGCTGGGAAACTACAACTATACCAAGGGGAAGGACAGCTATCTTCTGTTTTTCGATTCCTCTGAAAGTTCTCCGGCCTTTCGACTGCAGGGAGACTTTATTGAAGTGTTCACCTTCCAGGAGGGGGATCACCCCCGCGCCTACCATGTGGCCGGAGGCGTGGACCATGAGCGGCTGGACGCCTGCTTTGTGGTCTATCCCGCCCTCACCTACCAGCTGACCAAGGAGGAGCGGGAGGACGTGCCGCCCTCTCACTTCACCCTCCCAGATCCCCAGGCTTCGCTGAACTGGGTGCGCCGGGCGGACGGGACCACGGTCTACGGCCCCAGGGAAGTAGATCTTGAAAGCGGTATGTACCGCAGCCACCTGCCCATTCAGGCTACCCTGGTCTTTTCCCTGCCTATGGAGGGCCCCGTCACCGTCACAGTCAGCAACTGGGAGAACACCAGCCAGTACACCCTCACCCTGGAGGGCCCCGACTACACCCTGGACCTGCCCCCGTATCCCGCCCACTACACGGTGGAGGGAGCTTTCCTGGGCACGGACGGTGAGCTTCTTCAGGCGGGCTACTCCTTTAATCTGGGGGAGACGCAACTCCTTCGTTCCACCAGCACAACAAAGACCAATTCTGAGACAGGCGCGGCAGTCACGCCGCGGCACCTGTTGGAAAGGGGTGAACCATGAGCAGTTCCATTTTGATAAAGGTGTTTTGGACGGTCCTGATCGCCGCAGGTTCTGCCTACGAAATTTATGCCAACGATCAAACGGAAAAGGGGCTCAACCCCTCAGTGAAGGCGCCGCGATACCCGGCCTACGCAGAGGGCTACGCGCTGCCCATCATCTTTCTGTGCGTCTGGCTGTTTGATGTGGCCCTTTTCGGCCCCCGCACCGCCTTTCTGACCTCCGCCAATCTCTTTGTGGGCGTCTTTTTCCAAATCAGCCTATATTTTCTCATCCTGCTGCCCCTGATGCCTCTGCTGCGCCGCCGCATCAGCGCCCGGGCCTGCGCCCTGCTGTGGCTGCTGCCCAATTACCTGTTTCTCTTCAACATCGGCTACTCAGGCTTCCCCCAGCCCCTGGTGGTGTTCTCCATCTCCCTGAATACCGTGTGGATCATCCTTTGGGTGTGGCTGGCGGGATTTGTGGGGGTGATGGGCTACAAGCTCCTCTCCCACCTGTGGTTCCGCCGCCGCCTGCTGCGGGGAGCCGTCCCCGTCACCGACGAAGAGGTGCTGGAGGTATGGGAGGAGGAGCTCCGCCGGGCCAACCTGCGAAAGCCCTGCTTCCGTCTGGTGGTCTCGCCCCAGGCGGTCACCCCCATGACGGTGGGGCTGTTCCGGCGCACCGCCCGGGTGGTGCTGCCCCAGCGGCAGTACACCCCGGAGGACCTGACCCTGATTTTCCGCCATGAGCTCATCCACCTGGGTCGGGGGGATGCCTGGTCCAAGTTTTTCCTGGTCCTCTGCACCGCCGCATGCTGGTTCAACCCCCTGGTCTGGCTGGCAGCGAGAAAGAGTGCCGACGACATGGAGCTCAGCTGTGACGAGACGGTGCTGCTGGGCAGCAAGGAGGAGGTACGCCTTCGTTACGCCAATCTGCTGCTGAAAACGGCGGGGGACCAGCGGGGGTTCACCACCTGTCTGTCCGCCTCCGCCCGGGCCCTGCGCTACCGGCTGGGCAGCGTCATGACTCCGGTCCAGAAGCGCTCCGGCGCTCTGGTGGTGGCCCTGACTGTCGTGCTGCTGTTTCTCTCCAGCGGCTATGTGGCTCTGGGCTACCAGGTGGGCAAGGGAGAGGAGGTCCTGTTTCAGGGCCAGGACCCCCACACCTTCACCTTGTCTTACTTCTCCCGCCGGGATGTCCCGGACTCCAACCTGTGTCAGTGCGCCGACCCGGATGGCCTGCGGGATTATCTGCGCTCCCTGTCTCTGGAGCAGGTGATGGGCAACTACGACTATGACATAGATCAAACCAGTTATTACCTGGTATTCAATTCCCCGGAGGGCTCCCTGACCCTGGACTTGCAGGAGGATTTCATCTACGTGCTCCCCCTCCTGACAGAGGAGCGGCGCACCCAGGTCTACCACGTGGCCGGGGGGCTGGACCTGGAAACGCTGGACGCCTTCTTCACCGTCTATCCCTCCCTCACCTACCAGCTGACGGAAGAAAAAGCGGAGGAGACCCCCGGGTTCTTTTCCCCTATGAACGCCTCCCTGAACTGGGTGCGCGGGGCGGATGGAACTGTGCTCTATCAGCCCATGGAACCCGGGGACACCCCCAGCGGCCTGTACGCCCATGACCTGCCCCCAAAGATCGGTTTGGACTTCTCCCAGCCCCCACAGGGGCCCGTCACCGTCACGGTACACAACTGGGAGAACACCAGCCAGTACACCCTCAC
>OOBP01001212.1_pt1 | contig 12684 bp, 9 predicted proteins | sample 1671681 | NCBI WGS metagenome assembly OOBP01 (sample SAMN06348181, study PRJEB24527) | human gut metagenome
CGAACATGTCGGCGGCTTTCTGACTTACAAACTGACTGCTTACATCAGCGGCATGGCCAACCGCACAATGCTAATCAGCGGTTGTGGCCATACACCCAGCACCAGTACCAACAGTGCAGAGATCAGCACCACGATACCGCCCGCGCTGTACTGCCAGTTTGAAGGTGCATCGCGACCCGGTTGTTCCGGGGCGTGAAGATACAAGCTCACCGCCACGCGCAGGTAGTAGTAGAGGCCGATTGCCGAACCGACAACCACGGCACCCACCAGCCACCACAAGTGTGCCTGGACACCGACCGCCAGCACGTAGAACTTACCAATAAAGCCCAGCGTCATCGGAATACCGGCCAGAGACAGCATCATCACCGTCATCACCGCCGCGAGGATCGGGCGATGCCAGAACAGACCGCGGTAAGAGAACAGGGAATCAGCATCCGGGCCACGATACGGGCTGGACATCAGGCTGACCACGCCGAACGCGCCGAGGCTGCTGAACAGATAACCGGCCAGGTAAACCCCTACCGCTTCCATCGACATCTCGCCGGTTTGCAGCGCAATCAGCGCCACCAGCAGATAGCCGAGGTGAGAGATAGATGAGTAACCGAGCAAACGTTTGATATTGGTCTGGCTCAGCGCCATCAGGTTACCGAAGATGATGGAGGCAAAGGCGATAATCGCCAGCACCACCCGAATCGCTTCGCTGTCACCCACCGGTGCGTAGAGGAACAGACGCATCACCACACCGAAGATAGCGATTTTGCTCGCCGTCGCCAGGAAAGTGGAAACCGGCGCAGGCGCGCCCTGGTATACGTCTGGCGTCCACAGGTGGAACGGCACCAGAGAGAGTTTGAAGCCGAGGCCAACAATCATCAGGCCGAAACCTGCCAGCAACAGCGGCTCGTTGAGCATACCGTCGCCGAGGTTTTTACCCAGCGCGACAAACGACAGGTCGCCAGACTGCGCATACACCAGCGCCATACCGAACAGCAGGAAAGAAGACGCTGCGGCAGAGAGAATGGTGTATTTGATACTTGCTTCCAGCGAACGTTTCTGGCGGAAAGCGTAACCGACCAGGCCAAACAGCGGCAAAGAGATCAGTTCAATACCGAGGAACAAAGACGCCAGATGGTTGGCATTCGCCAGCAGGATCCCGCCCAGCGCGGCAATTAACACCAACAGGTAGAACTCGTCCTTGTTGTCGTTATAGCCTTCAAGCCACGGGTAGGCGAAAGTACAGGTGGCGAGGCTCGCCAACAATACCAGCCCGGTGTAAAGCATGGCGAAACCATCAACGCGCATCAGTGGCGTAACGTCCATAGCGCCCGCCTGGCCGACAAACCAGAGCGAAACCAGCGCCGCGTTAAGCCCAATAACCGAGAGCGTAGCGTTGAGGAAATGATTGCGTCGCCACGCAATGGAGAGCATCACAACCACCACCGTCAAGCCGACGATCAGCAACGGTAGCAGTGCGATCAGGTTTTGTGGAGTTATTGTCATGGCGATTTACGGCCTTGTAGTAGTAACGGAATTAACAAACCACTGCTGGATATTGCCAATCGCGGAGTGCGAGGTATCCAGAATCGGCTGCGGATAGAAGCCCAGCAGTACCAGCAGCACCACCAGCAACAGGATCATAAACAGCTCACGCAGCGACATCCCTGGCAGTTCCTGGCTGGCAATCTGGCTTTTCGCTTTACCGAAGTAAGCGCGATGTAACATCGCCAGCGAATAAACAGAGGCAAAGACCAGCCCAAAGGTAGAGATAACGGTAATCACCGGGACAACCTGGAAGCTGCCGAACAGAATCATAAATTCGCCGACGAAGTTACCGGTGCCAGGCATCCCAAGCGTTGCCACCGCAAAGAACAGCGACAGTGCTGGCAGCCATTTCATCTTGCTCCACAGACCGCCCATCATGCGCATGTCGCGGGTATGGATACGTTCATAAAGCTGACCGCAGAGAATAAACAGACCCGCCGCTGACAAGCCGTGCGCAATCATCTGGATTACCGCGCCCTGGTAGGCCAACTGGCTGCCAGTGTAGATAGCAATCAGCACGAAGCCCATGTGGGAAACCGAGGTGTAGGCGATCAGACGTTTGATATCGGTCTGGGCGAAGGCCATCCACGCACCGTAGAAGATGCCGATAACACCCAGCCACATGGCGATTGGCGCGAACTCTGCCGACGCGTTCGGGAACAGCGGTAGGGAGAAACGCAGCAGACCGTAAGCGGCGGTTTTCAGCAAGATCCCCGCGAGGTCCACGGAACCGGCGGTTGGAGCCTGTGAGTGCGCATCCGGCAGCCAGCCATGCAGCGGAACCACCGGCATTTTCACCGCAAATGCGATGAAGAAGCCCAGCATCAACAGATATTCCACACCACTGGACATTGGCGTATTCAACAGCTCTTCATAGTTGAAGGTCCAGACGCCGGTCGCATTGTAGTGAACAAAAACCAGCGCCAGGATGGCGATCAACATCACCAGACCACTCGCCTGGGTGTAAATGAAGAACTTGGTTGCCGCCGTGATACGCGTTTTACCGTCAGAGGCTTTATGCCCCCACAGTGCGATCAGGAAGTACATCGGCACCAGCATCATTTCCCAGAAGAAGAAGAACAGGAACATGTCGATGGCAAGGAACACGCCGATAACGCCGCCCAGGATCCACATCAGGTTGAGGTGGAAGAAGCCCTGATATTTTTCGATCTCTTTCCACGAACAGAGTACCGCCAGCACACCGAGCAGACCAGTCAGCACGACCATCAGCAGCGATAGCCCGTCAATGGCGAGATGGATAGAGATACCAAAACGCGGGATCCACGGCATGTCGAATTCAGACTGCCACTGCGGAATTCCGGCGGATTGCGTCAGTGAATAACCGCCCTGCAACCACAGTTGCAGCGACAGCGCCAGCGTCAATCCCATGGTGATCAGCGCGATCCAGCGCGGCACCTTGACGCCAAAGCTTTCGGTCTGCCAGCACAGGAAGCCGCCGATAAAGGGAATTAATATTAGCCAGGGTAGTAACATGGCGATCTTTATTCCTTGTAAAAGTCCCGTCAGGACCGGATTTTCAACGAATTCTCACGACAGAAAATTCTCTTCGGATTGTGGTTGTAGTGTCGGATGCGCCGCGAAGGCGGCTTATCCGACCTACGTTCTTATATGCCCAGGGGCAAGCCCACAATCCTTAACTCAACGCAGTACCATCAACAGTGCCAGCACCACGACCGCACCGATGCTCATGGATGCCACATACCAGCGCAGATAACCGTTCTCGCTTAACAGCAGACCTTTACCTGCAAAGCGGGAAAGGACAGCCGGGATGTTCATCATTGAGTTCAGCGGATCGCGTTTCAGCAACCAGGCAATACCCAGGAACGGCTTGACGAACACTTTGTCGTACAGCCAGTCAAAGCCCCAGGCGTTGTACCACCAGGTGCCCAGCAGACGGCCCGGCGCACTGTTGGCGATGGAAGTCACCAGAGTACGTTTACCCAGCCACAGCCAGGCTGCCAGCAGAATGCCGACCACCGCGACCACGCCAGAGGTAATTTCCAGGGTCAACATGCTGCCGTGCGCCAGCTCCGTCGTTTGCGGGAGCACGCCCTGCAGCGGCGGTACAATCAGTGCGCCAACGAAGGTGGAAAGGATCAGCAGCACAATCAGCGGCAGGCTGTGAGTTATCCCTTTCACGGCGTGAGCGTGAATTTGTTCTTTTCCGTGGAAGACGATGAAAATCATACGGAAGGTGTAGAGCGAGGTCATAAACGCACCGACCAGACCAGCCACCATCAGATTGATATGACCATTCGCCATCGCACCCGCGAGGATCTCATCCTTACTGAAGAAGCCCGCAGTGACCAGCGGCAGTGCCGACAGTGCTGCGCCGCCCACCAGGAAGCAGAGATAAACCAGCGGAATAGATTTACGCAGACCGCCCATCTTGAAGATGTTCTGTTCGTGATGGCAGGCCAGAATGACGGAACCGGATGCCAGGAACAGCAGCGCTTTAAAGAACGCGTGAGTCATCAAGTGGAAAATCGCCGCATCCCATGCCTGCACGCCAAGCGCGAGGAACATGTAGCCAATCTGGCTCATGGTAGAGTAAGCGAGAACACGTTTGATATCGGTCTGTACCAGCGCGGCAAAACCGGCCAGCAGCAGCGTAACCGCCCCAACAATGCCCACCAGATGCAGAACTTCCGGCGTCATCAGGAACAGGCCGTGGCTACGGGCGATCAGGTAGACACCCGCGGTTACCATGGTTGCGGCGTGGATCAGCGCGGAGACAGGCGTCGGGCCCGCCATCGCGTCGGCAAGCCATGTCTGCAACGGCAACTGCGCAGATTTACCGACCGCACCGCCCAGCAGCATCAGCGTCGCCCACATCAGCATGTTATTGCCGTCAGCAAAGTGCGCTGGTGCCAGTTCCACCATTTCGCGGAAGTTCAGGGTGCCCAGTTCGTTGTAAAGAATGAACAGCGCGAAAGCGAGGAAGACGTCACCCACACGGGTCACGACGAATGCCTTCATTGCCGCTGCGCCATTCTTCGGATCGGTGTAATAGAAACCGATCAGCAGATAGGAGCACAGGCCCACGCCTTCCCAGCCGAGGTACATCAGCAGCAGGTTGTCGGCAAGCACCAGAACTACCATGCTGGCGATGAACAGGTTGGTGTAAGCGAAGAAGCGAGAGTAGCCCTCTTCACCGCGCATATACCAGGAGGCGTACATGTGAATAAGGAAACCCACACCAGTGACCACCGAGAGCATGGTCAGCGACAGGCCGTCCAGCACCAGGTTAAAACCGATGTTAAAGTCGCCTACCGACATCCACGTCCACAGCGGCTGGCTGTATGCCTGCTCACCGTTAGCGAAGAAGTCAACGCCGATAAAGGCAGTTACCAGCGCCGCCAGGCCCACAGAGCCAACGCCGACGATCGCCGAGACGTTTTCAGACCAGCGCCCACGGGAGAACGCCAGCAGGACGAAGCCAATCAATGGCAAAATAATGGTTAAGGCAAGCATGTTCATCCGCGCATCTCACTTACTGAATCAATGTTCAGGTTCTGGCGACGACGGTGAAGTTGCAGCAGCAGCGCTAGGCCGATACTCGCTTCTGCCGCCGCGAGGCTGATGGCGAGAATGTACATCACCTGACCGTCGGTCTGGCCCCAGTAGCTTCCGGCGACCACAAAGGCCAGCGCGGAGGCGTTAATCATGATTTCCAGACCAATCAGCATAAACAGCAGATTGCGACGGATAACCAGACCAGTTAAGCCAAGAATGAATAAGATTGCCGCGAGGATCAGTCCATGTTGTAAGGGGATCATGCGTGCTCCTCCGTTTTTCTTTTCGCGCTGTCGTCTTTACGATTGCTCAGCACTTCACCCGCACGCTCTTCACGACCGACGTGGAAGGCCACAACCAGACCCGCGAGCAGCAGCATAGAAGCCAGTTCCACCGCCAGTACGTAAGGCCCGAACAGCGTAATACCCACTGCTTTAGCACTGATTGGCGTACCGTCGATACCCTGATCGTTAACACCGAGGATGGCGTAAACAATCACCACCAGCATGATGGCCGACAAAATTGCCGGACCAATCCACACCTGCGGTTTCAGCCACTGGCGTTCCTGTTCAATTTCTGAACCGCCCAGGTTGAGCATCATCACCACGAACACGAACAGCACCATAATGGCACCCGCGTAGACGATAATTTCCAGCGCACCGGCGAAGTAAGCGCCCAGTGAGAAGAACACCCCAGAGATCGCCAGCAGCGAAATAATCAGGTACAGCAGTGCGTGTACCGGATTGGTATGGGTGATCACTCGCAAGGTCGCAAGTATGGCTATCAGGCCACAGATATAAAAAGCGAACTCCATTGCCCCTCTCCTCACGGTAACAGGCTCTTGACGTCGATAGGCTTGGCTTCGTTCTCTGCTTCGCCCTTATCTTTGCCGTCGATTGCCATACCTGCCATCCGGTAGAAGTTATATTCCGGGTATTTGCCCGGACCGGAGATCAGCAGATCCTCTTTCTCGTAAACCAGATCCTGGCGCTTGTATTCCCCCATTTCGAAATCCGGGGTTAACTGAATCGCCGTGGTCGGACAGGCTTCTTCGCACAGACCACAGAAAATGCAGCGTGAGAAGTTGATGCGGAAAAATTCCGGATACCAGCGACCGTCTTTGGTTTCTGCTTTTTGCAGCGAGATACAGCCGACCGGGCAGGCTACCGCGCAGAGGTTACAGGCTACGCAACGCTCTTCGCCGTCCGGGTCGCGGGTCAGAACGATACGACCACGATAACGGGGCGGCAGATAGACCGGTTCTTCCGGGTACATTCGCGTTTCGCGTTTGGCGAACGCGTGCAGGCCGATCATCCAGATACTACGAACCTGGGTGCCGAATCCTACTAACAATTCTTTTAAGGTCATGGTCTTATTGCCCCTTATTGCGCCTGCCAGAGAATGACAGCCGCCGTTACCAGCAAGTTGATCAGCGTCAGCGGCAGGCAGATTTTCCAGCCGAAGGACATTACCTGGTCATAACGCGGACGCGGTAACGACGCACGAATCAAAATGAACATCATCATAAAGAACGCGGTTTTCAGCGCGAACCAGATGAATGGCGGTAACAACGGGCCTTGCCAGCCACCGAAGAACAGCGTCACCATCAGTGCAGAGATGGTCACAATCCCGATGTATTCGCCCACGAAGAACAGACCGAACTTCATGCCGGAATATTCAATGTGGTAACCATCCGCCAGTTCCTGCTCGGCTTCCGGCTGGTCAAACGGGTGACGGTGACACACCGCCACGCCCGCGATGGCAAAGGTAATAAAACCAAAGAATTGCGGGATGACGTTCCACACATGCGCCTGGCTGTTGACGATGTCGGTCATGTTGAATGAACCGGCCTGCGCCACCACGCCCATCAGGGAAAGCCCGAGGAACACTTCGTAGCTCAGAGTCTGCGCAGAAGCACGCATCGCACCCAGCAGCGAGTATTTGTTGTTACTTGACCAGCCCGCAAACAGCACCGCGTAGACCGCCAGACCGGCCATCATCAGGAAGAACAAAATCCCGATGTTCAGGTCGGCAACCACCCAACCTGGGCTGACTGGCACAATCGCAAAGGCCAGCAGCAGCGAGGTAAAGGCAATCATCGGTGCCAGGGTAAAGATGACGCGATCCGAGAATTTCGGGATCCAGTCTTCTTTAAAGAACATCTTGATCATGTCCGCGACCAGCTGGAGCGAACCGCCCCAGCCAACACGGTTAGGTCCGTAACGGTTCTGGAACAGACCCAGCAGGCGACGTTCGCCAAAGCTCATGAATGCCCCACAGGTGACAACCACCAGCAGGATCACCACCGCTTTGAGGATGGTCAGCAGGATCTCAATCAGTTCCGGTGATATCCAACTCATTGTTGTGCCTCCTTGAGATCCTCAAGATGCGCGCCCGCCAGCACCGGAGCAATGCCGGACATACCCATCGGCAAGCCCACCTGCCCTGCCGTCAGCCCTTCGGCGATTTCAACCGGCAGCGTGACCGTGTTGCCATCGTAACTAAAGGAGACGCGTGTACCCGCGTTCACACCCAACTTCGCGGCATCCGCTGGGTTGAGTTTGATGTACGGCTGCGGCATACGGCTCTGGAAGACCGGAGCACGCTGTGACAATTCATCGCTGCCAAACAGGTGGTAATACGGCGCGATACGCCATTTCCCGTCCTGCGGCTGGAAGCGTGCCGGTACGCTGGTGAAGTAATCCAGACCGTTTTCGCTGGTTTCAAACAGACGCACGCCCGGATCGCCAAAGCGCAGTTTGCCGCCAACTTCGTCCTGGAATTTGTTCCACGCCTGCGGGGAGTTCCAGCCTGGCGCCCAGGCAAACGGCACTTGCGAACGGTGCGCGGTCGGCTGGTTGTTACCTTCCATCGAGAAGGTGAACATGGTGTCAATATCCTGCGGCTGACGCGGCTCATGAACGCTGATATTGGCGCGCATGGCGGTACGACCGCTGTAACGGTGCGGTTCACGGGCCAGTTTCTGCCCACGAATACGGAATGTCGCATCCGGCGCAGCATCTTTGATACCCGCCAGTTCCGGGATTTTCGCCACAACAGCGTCAATCACATGGTCGAGCTGCGTCCAGTCCACTTCACGGCTCAGCAAGGTGCTATGCAGCGAGTGTAACCAGCGCCAGCTTTCCAGCATGACAGTTTTGCTGTCGTAATAAGCCGGATCGTAAACCTGGAAGAAACGTTGGGCGCGACCTTCATTATTAATTACCGTACCGTCGCTTTCAGCAAAGCTGGCAGCAGAAAGTACCAGATGGGCGTTTTCCATAATCGCTGTGCGTTGATGGTCAACCACCATCACCAGCGGCGCTTTAGCCAGCGCAGCATTCACGCGGGTAGCGGAAGCGTGACGATGCAGATCGTTTTCCAGCACCACCACCGCGTCGGCGCGTCCGGTTTCCAGTTCGGTCAACGCTTCTTCAAGCGAACCGCCCCCCATAATGCCCAGCCCCATGCTGTTTACAGAGCGAGCAATCATGGTGATACCAACGTCAGCGCCGCGACCTTTCAGGGCTTTCGCGACGTTAGCCGCCGCCTGAATCACCTCTAAGCTACCGGCGTTCGTCCCGGAGATAATCAACGGTTTCTTCGCACCAGCCAGTGCCTGCACGATGACGTCGATTTTGCTTTGCAGCTCAGGTTCAATACCGTCAACCGCTGGTGCGGAGTTGTCCAGCGCATGGGCGATGGCAAAACCTAAACGCGCCTGATCTTCAACCGGTGCGCGGTAAGTCCACGCCGCGATATCATCCAGACGGGTGTCATCAACGTTGGTAACAAACAGCGGATGCTTCGCACGTTGACCGATGTTGAGGATTGCCGCAATCTGCCAGTCAGCCACTTTCTGTGCTGCCGCCATTTCGCGCGCTTTACCTTTCACCGCCTGACGAACTGCCAGCGCGACGCGCGCGCCGGTCTGGGTAACGTCTTCGCCCAGCACCAGTACCGCATCGTAAGATTCGATTTCGCGCAGTGCCGGCGTATAAATGCCGCCTTCACGTAGCACTTTCAGCGCCAGTTGCAGACGTTCCTGCTCACCGTGAGCGATACCGGTATAGAAGTTTTCTTCGCCCACCAGTTCACGCAGCGCAAAGTTGCTTTCTACGCTGGCACGCGGAGAACCGATGCCGATCACTTTCTTCGACTGGCGCAGAATATCTGCTGCGCCCTGCATTGCCTGTTCGGCATTGAGGGTAATGAAATCATCGCCACGACGCTGTACTGGCTGACGCGGACGATCTTTCAGGTTGACGTAACCGTAACCGAAACGACCACGGTCGCAGAGGAAGTAGTGGTTTACCGTACCGTTGTAACGGTTTTCGATACGACGCAGTTCGCCATAACGCTCGCCGGGGCTGATGTTACAGCCGATGGAACATTGCTGGCAGATGCTCGGCGCAAACTGCATATCCCATTTACGGTTGTAACGCTCGGAGTGCGTTTTGTCGGTGAATACGCCGGTCGGGCAAATTTCGACCAGGTTACCGGAAAATTCGCTTTCCAGCGTGCCGTCTTCCGGGCGACCGAAGTAGACGTTGTCGTGCGCACCGTAAACGCCCAGGTCCGTGCCGTCAGCGTAATCTTTGTAGTAACGCACGCAGCGGTAGCAGGCGATGCAGCGGTTCATTTCGTGAGAGATGAATGGCCCCAAATCCTGATTACGGTGGGTACGTTTGGTGAAACGGTAGCGACGGAAGCTGTGTCCGGTCATCACGGTCATATCCTGAAGATGGCAGTTACCGCCTTCTTCACATACCGGACAGTCGTGCGGGTGGTTGGTCATTAACCACTCGACCACACTTTCACGGAACTGTTTCGCTTCTTCATCGTCAATGGAAATAAAGGTGCCATCGGAAGCCGGTGTCATACAGGACATCACCAGGCGACCACGCGTGTCTTCCGCGTTTTGGTATTGCTTCACCGCACACTGGCGGCAAGCACCGACGCTTCCCAGCGCCGGATGCCAGCAAAAGTAAGGAATATCAAGGCCCAGAGACAGACAAGCTTCCAGCAAGTTGTCCGCTCCGTTGACCTCGTATTCTTTGCCGTCTACATGAATTGTAGCCATTAGCATGCTTCCAGTTTTCTCAGTCAGAGACTGAGCGTTAATCGAAATTCGGTTACCAGCGCTCTTTCAGCAGGTTCGGCTGAATCCCATTAATCAAATGGGTATTGCTGAACGGCTGTTTGATTCCCGCCTCAAATTCTTCGCGGAAATATTTGATGGCGCTCTGTAACGGCTCCACTGCACCAGGTGCGTGGGCACAGAAAGTTTTACCCGGGCCTAAGAATCGACACAGTTGCTCAAGTGTTTCGATATCGCCCGGCTGACCTTCGCCACGCTCCAGCGCACGCAGAATTTTCACGCTCCACGGCAGACCGTCGCGGCACGGCGTACACCAGCCACAGGACTCACGGGCGAAAAACTCTTCCAGGTTACGCACCAGCGACACCATGTTGATCTCATGGTCAACCGCCATCGCCAGCGCCGTACCCAGACGGCTTCCCGCTTTACCGATACTTTCGAATTCCATCGGCAGATCAAGGTGCGCTTCGGTCAGGAAGTCGGTGCCAGCGCCGCCTGGCTGCCAGGCTTTGAATTTCAGACCGTCACGCATACCACCGGCGTAATCTTCGAGGATCTCGCGTGCGGTGGTGCCGAATGGCAGTTCCCACAGGCCCGGATTTTTCACCCGACCGGAGAAGCCCATCAGCTTGGTGCCAGCATCTTTACTTTTCGAGATGTTCTGATACCACTCCACGCCGTTAGCGAGGATCGCCGGAACGTTACACAGGGTTTCGACGTTGTTGACACAGGTCGGTTTGCCCCATACGCCGGAGGTTGCCGGGAAGGGGGGTTTCGAGCGTGGGTTAGCACGACGCCCTTCCAGGGAGTTGATTAACGCGGTTTCTTCCCCGCAGATGTAGCGCCCTGCCCCGGTATGGACGAACAGTTCGAAGTCAAAACCTGTTCCCATAATATTTTTGCCAAGCAGACCTGCTTCGGTGGCTTCGGCAATGGCACGGCGCAGATTCACTGCCGCTTCGATATATTCGCCACGCAGGAAGATGTAGCCACGGTAAGCTTTCAGCGCAAACGCGGAGATAAGCATACCTTCCACCAGCAGGTGCGGCAGTTGCTCCATCAGCAGGCGGTCTTTATAGGTGCCCGGCTCCATTTCATCGGCGTTACATAGCAGGTAACGGATGTTCATGGATTCGTCTTTCGGCATCAGGCTCCATTTCAGGCCAGTCGAAAAGCCCGCGCCGCCGCGCCCTTTCAGACCAGCGTCTTTTACCTGATTAACAATTTCGTCCGGAGACAGCCCGGTCAGCGCCTTACGCGCGCCTTCGTAACCGTTTTTGCTGCGGTATTCATCCAGCCACACTGGCTGTTTGTCATCGCGCAGACGCCAGGTCAGCGGATGCGTTTCGGGAGTACGGATAATGTTTTTCATTTATACCGCTCCAGCAGTTCAGGGATCGCTTCCGGGGTCAGATGCGCGTGAGTGTCCTCATCGATCATCATGTTTGGCCCTTTATCACAGTTCCCCAGGCAGCAAGTTGGCAGCAGCGTAAAGCGGCCATCAAATGTCGTTTGCCCTGGTTTGATGTTCAGCTTTTTCTCGAGCGCCGCCTGAATACCCTGATAACCGTTGATATGACAGACCACGCTGTCGCAATAACGGATCACATGGCGACCAACCGGCTGGCGGAAGATCTGGCTATAAAACGTTGCCACACCTTCGACGTCGCTCGCCGGAATACCCAGCACATCGGCGATCGCGTGGATCGCGCCATCCGGCACCCAGCCACGCTGCTTCTGAACGATTTTCAGCGCTTCAATGGACGCCGCACGCGGGTCTTCGTAGTGGTGCATTTCGTGCTCAATCGCTTCACGCTCTGCCGCACTCAGCTCAAAAGCCTCGGTTTGTGGTTGTTGATTCTCGTGCATAATTAGCGGTCCACATCTGACATAACAAAATCGATACTGCCCAGATAAACAATCAGGTCAGACACCAGGCTGCCGCGGATCGCCGCCGGAATTTGCTGCAAATGCGCATAACTCGGCGTACGGATACGGGTGCGATAACTCATGGTGCTACCGTCGCTGGTCAGGTAGTAACTGTTGATCCCCTTGGTCGCCTCAATCATCTGGAAAGATTCATTGGCTGGCATCACCGGACCCCACGACACTTGCAGGAAGTGGGTGATCAGGGTTTCGATATGTTGCAGCGTGCGCTCTTTCGGCGGCGGCGTGGTCAGCGGGTGATCCGCTTTGAACGGGCCTTCCGGCATGTTGTTGAGGCACTGCTCAAGAATGCGCAGACTCTGACGCAGCTCTTCCACTTTAAGCATTACGCGGGTGTAGCAGTCAGAAACACCACCACCCACCGGGATTTCAAAGTCGAAGTTTTCATAGCCAGAATACGGACGCGCCTTACGCACGTCGAAGTCGATCCCGGTAGCACGCAGGCCCGCGCCGGTGGTGCCCCACTCCAGCGCCTCTTTCGCGCCATAGGCGGCAACGCCCTGGGAACGACCTTTCAGAATGGTGTTTTGCAGCGCCGCTTTCTCGTAAGACGCCAGACG
>OOBP01001219.1_pt1 | contig 12609 bp, 10 predicted proteins | sample 1671681 | NCBI WGS metagenome assembly OOBP01 (sample SAMN06348181, study PRJEB24527) | human gut metagenome
TGTCCAAGTATTTCCCGGTCAAAAATTTCTTCGGAAAACTGGTACAGGAAGTACGGGCGGTGGACCGTGTGAACCTTTCTATCAAAAAAGGAGAAACCTTCGGTCTGGTGGGAGAGTCCGGCTGTGGAAAGTCCACACTGGGACGTACTCTGATCCGTATGTATGAGCCGACCGATGGAATCTTAACCTACGACGGTCACGACATCACAAAGACAAAAGGTAAAGATTATTTTTCAGGATCCTTATTCTGCGTTGGATCCCCATCAGAATGTAAGAGAAATCATGGCCGAACCGATTTCCGTCTTTGAAAAACTTTCGGAAAAAGAGATGGATGAGCGGATCGTAAGCCTTCTCGAAAAAGTAGGTATGAAGGCAGACGATATGGAAAAATATGCCTATGAATTTTCCGGCGGACAGCGTCAGCGTATCGGTATCGCAAGAGCCTTATCTGTGAATCCGGAATTCCTGCTCTGCGACGAGCCGATCTCCGCACTGGACGTATCGATCCAGGCACAGGTTGTCAATGTGCTGGAAGATCTGCAGCAGGAACTGGGACTGACCTACCTGTTTGTGGCACATGATCTGTCCATGGTGCGCCATATCTCCGACCGGATTGGCGTGATGTATCTTGGTAAGATCGTGGAGAGCGGAGACAGTGATGAAGTGTACGACAATCCGTGTCATCCGTATACTCAGGCACTGCTTGCCTCTATTCCGATCGCAGATCCAAAGCGTGCACTCAGCCTGGAAAACTGCGGTATCGAGGGGGATCTTCCGAGTCCGCTGCATATCCCGTCCGGCTGCCGTTTCCACACCCGCTGTCCATATGCGACCGAGCAGTGCAGACAGCAGGAACCGGAACTGGAAGAGAGAACGCCGGGTCATATGGTGGCATGCTGGAAAAAATAAAAAGAGTGAGGAACAGATAAAAATATGCTTTCAAAAGAACTTTACCGAACCTATGTCCAGATCCTGAAAGATGAACTGGTACCGGCGATGGGATGTACCGAACCAATCGCCATCGCTTACGCGGGAGCCGTAGCCAGAAAGACACTGGGAGTCCTGCCGGATCGGGTGGAGGTTGCGGTCAGCCGAAATATCATTAAAAATGTAAAAAGTGTGGTTGTTCCCCACACCGGGGGCTTACGCGGAATCGAAGCCGCAGCAGTTGCCGGAATCGTGGCAGGAGATGCTGCGAAGGAACTGGAGGTCATCTCCCATGTGGAACAGGAAGACATCGAAGCGATGGGAAGCTTCCTGAAGGAAGTTCCGTGCAGTGTCTGTGAGGCATCCTCTGATCTGATCTTTGATATTCAGATTACTTTGTATCATGGAGAAGATAGAGCGAGTGTACGGATCACCGATTTCCACACGAATCTGGTGCATGTGTCCAGAAACGGGGAGATCCTTCTGGCAAAAGAGATTACCGGAAAAGAAGAGTCCGCGCTGGCAGACAAATCGACACTTACCATAGAAAATATCTTTGCATTTGCAAAGGAAGTGGACCTGGCAGATGTCCGGGAAGTACTGGAACGTCAGGTTCGTTACAACATGGCGATCGCCGAGGAAGGGCTCTGTGGTAATTATGGAGCCAATATCGGAAAGGTCCTATTGGCCACTTACGGCGATCAGGATGTCAAGGTGCGCGCCAAAGCCATGGCGGCTGCCGGTTCCGATGCAAGAATGAATGGCTGTGAACTTCCGGTAGTGATCAATTCCGGAAGCGGCAACCAGGGAATCACAGCTTCTGTCCCGATCGTGGTTTTTGCAAAAGAACTGCAGGTATCGGAAGAGACGATGTACCGGGCTCTGGTGATCTCAAATCTGGCAACGATCCATATCAAAGAAGGAATCGGCAGACTTTCCGCATACTGCGGTGCAGTGGGTGCCGGATGTGGCTGTGGCGCAGGGATCGCCTACCTGTACGGAGACGGCAAGAAGGAGGGCGAGCATGCCATTGTCAACGGTCTTGCCATTGTATCAGGTATGATCTGCGACGGAGCGAAAGCATCCTGTGCAGCAAAGATCGCGTCCTCCGTAGATGCGGGAATCCTCGGTTACTTTATGTACAAGAACGGACAGCAGTTTATCGGCGGCGACGGTATCGTGAAAAAAGGCGTGGAAAATACGATCCGCTGTGTGGGCAAACTGGCATCTGAGGGTATGCTCGAGACAGACCGGGAGATCGTCCATCTGATGATCCACGGATAATACATACAGAAAAATAAGCTCCTTTTGCATGAAAAGAACGGTTAGGTGCATGAAACCGAAACGCAAAGGGGGCTTTACTTTTTGGACAAAACGTGATAAAAGTATAGAGGAGTAACTATTCGGTAAGAATATCCTGTGAGTTCTTTTGACAGGAATTGTTGAAAGAACTCACAGGATATGCAGACAAAAATTCAGGGCTGTTTTAGAGAAAACAGCCCTTTTTGGGCGTTTTTCAGGAGGTAAAAAACATGACAAAGATTGACATTATTTCAGGATTTTTAGGAGCCGGAAAAACAACACTGATTAAAAAACTGCTTTCTGAAGCTTTAAAAGGCGAGCAGGTAGTGCTGATTGAAAATGAATTTGGAGAGATCGGTATTGACGGAGGATTCTTAAAGGACTCCGGTATCGAGATCCGTGAGATGAACTCCGGATGTATCTGCTGTTCTCTGGTAGGTGATTTCGGAACTTCTCTGAAAGAAGTGATCACAACCTATCATCCGGATCGTATCATCATCGAACCGTCAGGTGTGGGCAAACTGTCTGATGTCATCAAAGCGGTAAAAGGTGTGGATGTGGACTGTGAGATCAGCCTGAACAGCTATACAACCGTAGCGGATGTAAACAAATGCAAAATGTATATGAGAAACTTCGGTGAGTTCTTCGAGAACCAGTTACAGTATGCAAGAACGATTATTCTGAGCCGTACCGATACACCGAAGGCTACCGAAGAGAAAGTAGCCAAAGCAGTCGCTCTGATCCGCGAAGTGAACAAGGATGCAGTGATCATCACCACTCCGATCGAAAAACTGGACGGTGCACAGATCCTGGAAGCGATGGAGCAGGGAAGAGAAGAAGACGAAGATTTCTGCCCGGTATGCGGTGGACACCACGATCATGAGCATCACCATGATGATGAGTGTGGACATGACCATGAGCATCATCATCACGACCACGATGACGAGTGCGGATGTGGACATGACCATGAGCATCACCATGACGGCGAGTGCGGATGCGGACATGATCATGACCATGAACATCATCATCATGACGGCGAGTGCGGATGCGGACATGATCACGATCATGAACATCATCATGACGGCGAGTGCGGATGTGGACATGACCACCACCATCACCATGCGGATGAAGTATTTACAAGCTGGGGCCGTGAGACTGCTAAGAAATATACAAAAGAAGAGATCGAAGCTGCACTGAAGAAACTGTCAGAAGCAGAAGATCTTGGTGTGATTCTTCGTGCCAAAGGTATGGTGGACGGAAAAGACGGACAGTGGATCTACTTTGATATGGTTCCGGAAGAGTATGAGGTACGCACCGGTACTCCACAGATTACAGGTAAGATCTGTGTGATCGGTTCCAAGATGGCAGAAGACAAAATTGCTGAAATTTTTGGAGTGAATGAGTAATGATGAAGAGAGATGTTCCCGTATATTTAATTACAGGATTTTTAGAGAGTGGTAAAACCCAGTTTTTGGATTTTACCATTCATCAGAGTTATTTTCAGATTCCGGACAAAACGCTTCTGATTCTCTGCGAAGAGGGAGAAGAGGAGTACGATGAGGAAAGCCTGAAAAAAATGAATACGGTGATCGAGATCATCGAAGATCCGGAAGACTTTAACGCGGATACCCTGCAGATGTTGAATAAAAAACATCAGCCTGGCAGAGTCCTGGTAGAGTACAACCCGCTGTGGTCTGTAGATAAGTTCTATCAGACCGATATGCCACGTTACTGGGATCTGGCACAGCATATCGTAACCGTGGATGCCAGCACCTTTCAGATCTATATGAATAATATGAAATCTTTGTTCATGGAGATGATCCGAAACGCGGACCTGGTAATTTTCAACCGCTGTCAGGATGAACATCCGCTGGCAAACTTCCGTCGCAGTGTCAAAGTTGTCAATTCCAGAGCGGAAGTTGTCTTTGAAAATGAAGAGGGCGAGATCGACGATATTTTCCAGGATGAGATGCCGTATGATATGAATGCGGACATCATTGATATCGAAGATATCGATTACGGTATCTGGTATGTGGATATGATGGATAACCTGGACAAATATGTGGATAAGACCGTCCGTTTCAAAGGACAGGTGTTGAAAAGTCGTGAGCTGAACGCAGGATTTTTCGTGCCCGGACGTATGGCGATGACCTGCTGTGCGGACGATACCCAGTTTATCGGCTATATCTGTAAGAATCCGGCAGCCAAGAGACTGCGGATCGGCAGCTGGGTAACGGTAACTGCAAAAGTTAAAGACGAATTTATGGAAGTATACAACGGCAGAGGTCCGGTATTGTACGCAACAGAGATTGAAGCGGCAGAAAAACCGGAGCAGGAGCTGGTATACTTCGGCTGATGAAGATCGAAGGAGTAAGCAAGGTATGTATCTGATTGTAGGCCTGGGTAATCCGGGAAAACAGTATGAAAATACCCGCCATAATGTGGGATTTGATGCCATCGACCTTCTGGTGGACGAATATCGGGTTCCTTCTTCCGGAAAACAGCATAAGGCCATGTACGGAAAAGGGGTGATCGGAGGCCGGAAAGTCATTCTGGCAAAACCTCTCACTTACATGAACTTAAGCGGTGAATCGGTAAGAGCAATGGTGGATTATTATAAGATTGATCCGGAACAGGAGCTGATCGTAGTTTATGATGATATCAGTCTGGAACCGGGCAAGATCCGGATACGGAAAAAAGGAAGTGCCGGTGGCCATAACGGGATCAAAAATATTATCGCGCAGCTCGGTACCCAGAACTTCCAGAGAGTCAAAGTTGGAGTCGGAGAAAAGCCGAAGGGCTGGGATCTGGCAGATTATGTGCTGGGACACTTTTCCAAAGAAGACAGAGCGCTGGTGGATGATGCACTCAAGCGTGCCGCAGAAGCTGTGGAGCTGATGGTTCAGGGAGAAGTGGATCAGGCGATGAATCAGTTTAACTAGAAAGGGAAAACGATGGATGCATTCGTACAACCATTATATGAACTGGCTGATTTTGATGAGATCATAAGACAACTGAAGAAACCGGGGATCGTGTCGGTCTCCGGATGCCTGGACTCCCAGAAAGCCCATTTTACGAATGGGTTTCTCCGGGAGTTTCCTTTTCGCCTGATCGTTGCGGAAAATGATCTGAAGGCGAAGGAATTTTATGAGGATTTTCGTCTGTATGATCCGGAGGTGCTGTACTACCCGGCCAGAGATCTGATCTTTTATCAGGCGGATATTCATGGAAATCTGATTACCAGACAACGGATCCAGGTATTGCAGGCCCTGCTGGAGAGAAAAGAACTGACCATCGTTACCTCGGTGGACAGCTGTCTGGACCGGCTGGTGCCACTGGAGATCTGGAAAGAAAAGGTGATCAGGATCCAAAACGACAGTGAGATCGACCTGGAGCAGATGAAAAAGAGACTGGTGGAGCTTGGCTATGAATGGGCGGCACAGGTAGAAGTGCCCGGACAGTTTTCCATCCGTGGAGGAATCATGGATGTATTTTCTCTGACGGAAGAAAACCCATGGAGAATCGAGCTTTGGGGCGATGAAGTGGATTCGATCCGAAGCTTTGACGCGGAAAGCCAGCGTTCCATAGAAAATCAGGAAGAGATCGTGATCTATCCGGCGACAGAAGTGGTGCTGGACCGGGAGACCATCCGTCAGGGTGTCAAAGCCATTGAAAAAGAAGCGAAGGACTGTCAGAAGAAATTCCGGGAAGAGCTGAAGACGGAGGAAGGAGCCAGAGTCCGTCAGATCGCGGAAGAGCTGAAAGATCAGCTGGAAGGACTGGAACACATCGCCGGGGCGGAAAGCTTTGTCCGGTATTTTTATAAGAAAACAGAATCGCTGCTGGACTATCTTCCGGAGAAGGCACTGGTGGTGATCGATGAGCCGAACCGGCTGACGGAACACGCGAAAGCCACAGAAGAAGAGTTTCGGGAAAGCATGGTGCATCGTCTGGAAAAAGGCTATCTTCTGCCGGGACAGATGGAGGTGATCCGGGAACACCAGAAAGTGGTACACCGGCTGCATCAGATGCATACGCTGGCATTATCCACCATGGAGCCGAGGGGAACCGCGTGGGCCTTTTCCATGGAGATGCAGCTGATGGTAAAGTCTGTGAACCCATATAACAACAGTTTTGAGATGCTGGTAAAGGATCTGCAGCGCTGGAAAAAATCAGGTTGCCGGGTGCTTTTGCTTTCGCCGTCGAGAACCAGGGCGGCCAGACTGGCAAAGGATCTTCAGGATCAGGAGTTGTCAGCTTTTTACAGTGAGGATGCTGAAGAGCTGATCCAGCCAGGACAGATCAAAGTTACCTGGGGACGGGTAAGCCGTGGATTCGAGTATCCGATGGTCAAATATGTGGTGATCTCCGAGACCGACATTTTCGGTAAAGAAAAGAAGAAGAAACGGAAGAAAACCCAGTACAGCGGTAAGCAGATCCAGAGCTTTTCCGAGCTTTCTGTAGGAGATTTTGTGGTTCATGAAAATCACGGTCTGGGAGTATACCGGGGAATCGAGAAGATGGAAGTGGATGGCGTGGTCAAAGACTACATCAAGATCGAGTATGCGGGAAAAAGCAACCTGTATATCCTTGCCACCCAGTTGGATGTACTGCAAAAATATGCCGGTTCCGATGCGGCAAAGACCCCGAAGTTAAATAAACTCGGTGGCCAGGAATGGAAGAAGACCAAGACGAAGGTCCGCGGAGCTGTAAAGAATATCGCAAAAGATCTGGTGGCACTGTATGCAGCCAGACAGCAGGAAGCCGGTTTCCGCTATGGACCGGATACGGTATGGCAGAGAGAATTCGAAGAGATGTTTCCTTTTGAGGAGACGGAAGACCAGCTGCAGGCTATAGAAGCGGCAAAGCAGGATATGGAAAGCCCGAAGATCATGGACCGCCTGATCTGCGGGGATGTGGGATACGGAAAAACGGAGATCGCGATCCGCATAGCCTTCAAAGCGATCCAGGAAGGAAAACAGGTGGTATATCTGGTTCCGACAACGATCCTTGCCCAGCAGCACTACAATACCTTTGTGCAGAGAATGAAAGATTTTCCGGTGCGGGTGGATCTTATGTGCCGGTTCCGCACGGCCGGACAACAGAAAAAGACGCTGGAAGATCTGAAAAAAGGTCTGGTGGATATCCTGATCGGAACCCACAGAGTCCTGTCCAAGGATGTACAGTTCAAGGATCTGGGACTGCTGATCATCGATGAGGAACAGCGGTTTGGTGTGACACATAAAGAGAAGATCAAACAGATGAAACAAAATATCGATGTGCTGACGCTGACAGCCACACCGATTCCGAGAACTCTTCATATGAGCCTGATCGGCATCCGGGATATGAGCGTGTTAGAAGAGGCACCTCAGGACCGTATGCCGATCCAGACCTATGTGATGGAATACAACGAAGAGATGGTCCGGGAGGCCATCAGCAGGGAGATGGCCCGGGGTGGACAGGTGTATTATGTATACAACCGGGTCAATAACATCGAAGAGATCACCGGACAGATCCGGAAACTTGTTCCGGAAGCCAGCGTGGCATTTGCCCACGGACAGATGAGCGAGCGGGAACTGGAAAAGATCATGTATGGATTTATCAACGGCGAGATTGATGTGCTGGTATCCACCACGATCATCGAGACCGGACTGGATATCTCCAACGCCAACACGATGATCATTCACGATGCAGACCAGATGGGACTCTCCCAGCTGTATCAGCTGCGGGGAAGAGTCGGACGGTCGAACCGGACCGCATACGCTTTTCTGATGTACCGGAGAAATAAGATGTTAAAAGAAATTGCGGAAAAACGTCTTCATGCCATCCGTGAATTTACGGAGCTTGGAAGTGGCATCAAGATAGCCATGCGGGATCTGGAACTGCGCGGAGCAGGCAATCTTCTTGGCGCAGAACAGCACGGTCATATGGAAGCAGTCGGGTATGATCTGTACTGCAAGATGTTAAATGAAGCCGTACAGGAAGCCAAAGGAATCGAAGTGCAGGAAGACTTTGAGACTACTATTGATCTGCAGATCAACGCCTATATTCCGGAAAAATATATTCCAAATGAATATCAGAAACTGGATATCTACAAACGGATCGCGGCTATTGAAAACCGGGAAGAATATGAAGATATGATGGAAGAACTGCTGGATCGATTCGGAGAACCGCCCAAGATGGTACAAAACCTCCTTGCAGTGGCAAGCCTGAAAGCCATGGCTCACCGGATCTATCTGACCGAAGTCAAGCAGCTTGATGACAGCCTGAAACTTACCATGTATGAGCGGGCGAAGATTGACACAACGAAGATACCGGAGATTTTGAATCAGTATCCGGAAGAACTGCAGTTTAAAGTCGAAACGAATCCGTATTTTCTATATCGGCCGAGGAACCGAAAGGCAAAGGATGCAGTGCCGATGCAGGAGAAGACGATGGAATTACTGACGGTCATGCAGTGTCTGGTATAAGTGCGGGCAAATTCCTGAGAACAGGAAAACAAGAGATGAGCGCTTGGTTACTGTTGCGAAAAAAGATTGAAATAAAAGGAAAAAAGTTGCCCCATAGGCGGAAATAGTCTATAATAAATGCTATTAGTGAATAAATGTACTCCTGGAGTACATAAAAGGGTAACGGAGGAAAACATGAGAAAGTTAAATAAAACCGCAGCATGTGGAATTCTGGCAGCTGCTCTTGCAGCAGGTACACTGTCCGGATGTTCAAAAACAATCGACGGAACAAAAACCGTAGCAACTGTAGGAGATGAAAAAGTAACATTGGGTCTGGCAAGCTATATGGTAAGAGACCAGCAGGCGCAGACCGTGAGTTATTATAATATGCTGATGTCACAGTATGGTGTCAGCGGTTCCGCATCTAATGTGTGGGATCAGAAAGGAGACGACGGGAAAACTGTTGGGGAAAGCTCCAAGGATGGCGTCATGAAGACAATTAATCAGTTGTATGTACTGAAAGCACATGCGGCAGATTATGACGTTACGATTACGGAGGATGAAGAAAAAGCGATCAAAGAAGCAGCAGCGGAATTTATCAAAGATAACGATGAAAAGATCCTGAAAAAAGTGGCAGTATCTGAAGCTGATATCGTTACGTATCTGGAACTGGTAACAATCCGCAGCAAGATGCACGATCCGATGACTGCAGATGTAGATACCGAGGTCAGCGCCAATGAAAAAGATCAGACAAGAGTCACTATCGTAAAAGTTTCTACAGAAGGAACAGAAAAAGATGATGACGGTAAAGCCATTGATCTGACCGATGAAGAAAAAGCGCAGAAAAAAGACCTGGCACAGCAGGTTCTTGATAAAGTAAAAGCATCCGATGACGTGGCAAACGCAGACATGGATGCACTGGCAAAAGAAGTAGATGACAGTTTAAGTGCGACAGCACCGGCATTTACCACGGCAGGAGATACGGATGATACCTTGGATGAAGCAGTGCAGGATGCGGCTCTGGAATTAAAAGACGGAGAGGTTGCTGACAAAGTCATCGAAGGTGATGACGGTTACTATGTGGTACGTCTGGATAAGATGCTGGATGAAGATGCGACAGAAAACAAAGAGAAGACGGTTATTTCAGAAAGAAAATCTGATCTGTATGACAGCACACTGCAAGACTGGGTAAAAGAAGAAAAAATCAAGGTTGATGATAAAGTCTGGGATCAGATCAAAGTTACGGACAGTGTGTCTTTTGAGTATAAGAGCACAGACAGCAGTAAGGGAGACTCTACAGCGACAGATGCAGACAGTACAAAAGACACAGAAGATACATCCGCACAGGATAGCAGTGCATCAGATTCAGCCGCAGAGGACAGTGCTGAATAATATTACAAAGTAAAAAAGCGGAGGATACAGAGGATGAGTGTAGTACAGTGGACGACAGGAATCCAGCATATCGGAATTCCCACATCAGATATCGAAACAACGATCCGATTCTACGAAGGTCTGGGATTTCAGACCATGCACACAAACCAGGTGCCGGCAAACAAAGCCAAAGTTGCATTCTTGCAGCTGGGGAACCTGATGATCGAAACTTATGCCGAGGGCGGCAACGGTCTGGACGGTGCCATCAATCACTTCGCTTTAAACTGCACAGACATTCAGGCTGCTTATACCTGGATCTGTGAGCATGGCTATAAAGGGTTGTCGGATGGAATCGAAGAACTTCCGTTCTGGGAGAACGGAGTTGCCTTCTTTATTATTGAAGGACCGAATAAAGAACGGATTGAGTTCTGTCAGCGGAAATAAAACGGCTGTACCATATGGAAGGTAAACCTGACGGCAGTGGCTGCCACTGCTGAGAGGTAAACTGACGGTCAGTTTTGAAGAGCTATGTCAGAAATTGCGAAATTACTGACTGTGGATGGAAGCACAAGATACGGTTCGAATACACAAGAATCCCTCTGCAGATCCGCAGAAAAATGCAAAGTGATGAGACGAGATATCGAAGACAGCTATGGATATACAGAGGAAGGAGAAAAACATGACAAGACAACAGTTTGACGAATTAACAGCAAAAGGGGTAGTGATTCTGGACGGAGCGACCGGTTCCAATCTACGAAAAGCGGGTATGCCGGTAGGCGTATCTTCCGAACAGTGGGTGATCGAAAATCCTTCCGTTTTGCAGGAATTACAGCGTGCTTATGTGGATGCCGGAAGCCAGATCGTATACGCTCCCACATTTGCAGCCAATACGATCAGCCTCAGAAATTTTAATCTTCAGGATAAAGTACAGGAGCTGAATACAAAACTGGTCAAGATCAGTAAGGACGGAATTGGCGGACGTGCGCTGGTTGCCGGTGACCTGACGACTACCGGTCAGCTGATGGAGCCGAGAGGAGTGCTGACATACACGGAACTGTATGAAGCGTATAAAGAACAGCTGAAAGCACTGATCGATGCAGGGGTAGATCTGATTGTTGCAGAGACCATGCTGAGCGTAGATGAGACGGTGGTAGCGCTGGATGCGCTTCAGGCAGTCAGCAATATCCCGATGATCTGCACCCTGTCTCTGGAAGCAGACGGAAGCGCTATGTACGGAGGCAATGCCGTGGAAGCTGTTCTTACTCTGCAGGAGATGGGAGCAGCAGCTGTCGGCCTGAACTGTTCCGTAGGCCCGGATCAGCTGGAATCTGTTGTAGCCAACATGAAAGAAGTGGCAACCGTGCCGGTCATCGCAAAACCGAATGCCGGAATGCCGTTTGTAGATGATAAGGGCGAAGCCCATTATGACATGAATGCAGATGATTTTGCAAAACACACCAAACGCCTGGTAGATGTAGGCGCCGGAATCGTCGGCGGCTGCTGCGGCACCACACCGGAGTATATCCGGAAGCTGGCGAAGGCGTTGGGAAGATAAAAAATAAAGGTGGGGGAAGTTATGGCGAAAGTCAAGGAATACCGCATTGATCAGGTTGATGAAGTGTGTAATCTTGGAAAAGCTTTATCTTCTCCGGTACGTCTGGAGATACTTCAGCTTTTGTACAGAGACAGCATGATTATCGGAGAAATAGCAAAAAAATTAAACCTTCCGGCCTCCAGTACCGCGTTTCATCTGAAAATACTGGAGCAGGCCGGGCTGATCCGTATGGAAGAACAGCCGGGTACACGCGGGAGTACGAAACTTTGCAATCGTAAACTGGATGTTTTGACCATTTATACAACAAAACGTAATATGGATGTAAAAGAAGTATTTAGTGCTGAGATGCCTATTGGTTCATATAGCAGTTGCGAAGTGAGTCCTACCTGTGGACTTTATGGACCGGATGGCAGTGTGGGAAATGATGACAGGGAATACTCCTTTTATTTACCGGAACGAATCAAAGCCGGTCTCTTATGGACTTCATCCGGATATGTGGAATATAAATTTGCCAATGGTGTTCCGGATGGATGCAATGTGGACCGATTGTCGATTTCCATGGAACTGTGTTCCGAAGCACCGGGATACCGGGAAGACTGGAAATCGGATATTACTGTGTGGATTAATGGAATGGATTGCGGAACGTGGACCTGTCCGGGAGATTTTGGGGCAAGACGTGGAAGACTCATGCCGCCAGACTGGCCGGTAGGAAGTACACAGTACGGTGTGCTGAAAACATGGGAAGTGCGAAAGGACGGAAGTTATCTGAATGGCGAACGTATCAGCGATGTTACGACCGACATGTTGAAAGTAATGGAAAAACCGTATATAAAAGTCAGAATCGGAAATAAAAAAGATGCGAAATATGTCGGAGGATTTAATCTCTTCGGAAAACATTTTGGAGATTATGATCAGGATATTATTCTGTCAATGGAATACTAGTACATCGTTTTCGAAATAACTGTATCATTCACTGTCTACGAATCCGATTGCACAGTTCAAAAA
>OOBP01001223.1_pt1 | contig 12528 bp, 8 predicted proteins | sample 1671681 | NCBI WGS metagenome assembly OOBP01 (sample SAMN06348181, study PRJEB24527) | human gut metagenome
AAATATCATAAATCGCTCAATCTCATAATGCAGCCGTAAAAGTTTCGGTGGAATGAGATCTTGCGATTTTGTTAATAATTAAGTGGTTTGATGTTTAAAAATAATGCTGAGGTAATAAAAGCGTGTGAAGTGTATGACAATAAGTTATTTTGGCGTCAATGCGATTAACAGACCCCTTATTCTATTGCCAGTCGGGTATGACGGGCAGAATATTGCCTCTGCCCGCCAGAAAAAGTCAGCGCATTCCACCGTACGCCAGCGTCACTTCCTTCGCCGCTTTAATCACCATCGCGCCAAACTCGGTCACGCGGTCATCGGTAATACGTGAAATCGGTCCGGAAATTGAAATTGCGGCAAACGGTTCTCGGTGCTCATCGAAAATACATGCCGCGAGACAACGCAGTCCCAGGGCATGTTCTTCATCATCAAATGAATAACCCCGTTTGCGCGTTTGGGCGAGATCTTCTTTTAAATGCACAGGAGACACCAGCGTCGCGTGGGTATAGGCATGTAAGCCTTTGCGATGCAGTAACTTCGTCACCTGCTCTTCACTTAATTGGGCTAAAAAGGCTTTACCCGCACCGGAAGCATGCATCGGTAATTTACCGCCGATAGGCGCGGACATACGCATCAGGTGAGTACATTGTACCTGATCGATAATAATCGCTTCATGATCGCTTTGATCCAGCACCGCCATATTCACGGTTTCGCCGGACTCTTCCATCAGATTGCGCAGAATAGGATGGACAATGGCTAACAGATTACGACTCTGAAGAAAGCTGCTACCGACCATAAAAGCATGCGCGCCGATCGCCCAGTGTCCAAGTTCGCCAACCTGACGCACAAAGCCCTGCTGTTGCATCGTGGTTAGCAGGCGGTGGGTCGTGGAATTGGGTAACCCGGCTTGTTGCGCCAGCTCCGTGAGTGCCACACTGCCATTGGATTCGGCAATCCACTCCAGTAATTTCAGGCCACGCGTTAAAGACTGAACCTGTCCAGTCGCTGGTGCGGTGGCAACGGCGGGTTTTCTGCCGCGTTTCGCGGGAATGGGTGCGACCATGACAGTCTCCTTTTTCTGTATCGTGGAAATCATTTTCATTTTTATTGTTAGCTAATGCAATAGTTGCTGAACTGATCCGATGAGTTAATGTTGAACAAATCTCATGTTGCGTGGTGGTCGCTTTTACCACAGATGCGTTTATGCCAGTATGGTTTGTTGAATTTTTATTAAATCTGGGTTGAGCGTGTCGGGAGCAAGTGTGAGCAGCAAAGTGGAACAACTGCGTGCGCAGTTAAATGAACGTATTCTGGTGCTGGACGGCGGTATGGGCACCATGATCCAGAGCTATCGACTGAACGAAGCCGATTTTCGTGGTGAACGCTTTGCCGACTGGCCATGCGACCTCAAAGGCAACAACGACCTGCTGGTACTCAGTAAACCGGAAGTGATCGCCGCTATCCACAACGCCTACTTTGAAGCGGGCGCGGATATCATCGAAACCAACACCTTCAACTCCACAACCATTGCGATGGCGGATTACCAGATGGAATCCCTGTCGGCGGAAATCAACTTTGCGGCGGCGAAACTGGCGCGCGCCTGTGCTGATGAGTGGACCGCGCGCACGCCGGAGAAACCGCGCTACGTTGCCGGTGTTCTCGGCCCGACCAACCGCACGGCGTCTATTTCTCCGGACGTCAACGATCCGGCATTCCGCAACATCACTTTTGACCAGCTGGTGGCGGCCTATCGCGAATCCACCAAAGCGCTGGTGGAAGGTGGTGCGGATCTGATCCTGATTGAAACCGTTTTCGACACCCTTAACGCCAAAGCGGCGGTCTTTGCGGTGAAAACGGAGTTTGAAGCGCTGGGCGTTGAGCTGCCGATTATGATCTCCGGCACCATCACCGACGCCTCCGGGCGCACGCTCTCCGGGCAGACCACCGAAGCGTTTTATAACTCTCTGCGCCACGCCGAAGCGCTGACTTTCGGCCTTAACTGTGCGCTGGGGCCAGACGAACTGCGCCAGTACGTGCAGGAATTATCACGGATTGCGGAATGCTACGTCACAGCGCACCCGAACGCCGGGCTACCCAACGCCTTTGGTGAGTACGATCTCGACGCCGACACGATGGCAAAACAGATACGTGAATGGGCGCAAGCGGGCTTTCTCAATATCGTCGGCGGCTGCTGTGGCACCACGCCACAACATATTGCCGCGATGAGTCGTGCAGTAGAAGGATTAGCGCCGCGCAAACTGCCGGAAATCCCCGTAGCCTGCCGTTTGTCCGGCCTGGAGCCGCTGAACATTGGCGAAGATAGCCTGTTTGTGAACGTGGGTGAACGCACCAACGTCACCGGTTCCGCTAAGTTCAAGCGCCTGATCAAAGAAGAGAAATACAGCGAGGCACTGGATGTGGCCCGCCAGCAGGTGGAAAACGGCGCGCAGATTATCGATATCAATATGGATGAAGGGATGCTCGACGCCGAAGCGGCGATGGTGCGTTTTCTCAATCTGATTGCCGGTGAACCGGATATCGCTCGCGTGCCGATTATGATCGATTCCTCAAAATGGGATGTCATTGAAAAAGGTCTGAAGTGTATCCAGGGCAAAGGCATTGTTAACTCTATTTCGATGAAAGAAGGCGTCGACGCCTTTATCCATCACGCGAAGCTGTTGCGTCGCTATGGTGCGGCAGTGGTGGTAATGGCCTTCGACGAACAGGGACAGGCCGATACTCGCGCACGGAAAATCGAGATTTGCCGTCGGGCGTACAAAATCCTCACCGAAGAGGTTGGCTTCCCGCCAGAAGATATCATCTTCGACCCGAACATCTTCGCGGTCGCCACCGGCATTGAAGAGCACAACAACTATGCGCAGGACTTTATCGGCGCATGTGAAGACATCAAACGCGAACTGCCGCACGCGCTGATTTCCGGCGGCGTATCTAACGTTTCTTTCTCATTCCGTGGTAACGATCCGGTGCGCGAAGCCATTCACGCGGTGTTCCTCTACTACGCTATTCGCAATGGCATGGATATGGGGATCGTCAACGCCGGGCAGCTGGCGATTTACGACGACTTGCCCGCTGAACTGCGCGACGCGGTGGAAGATGTGATTCTTAACCGTCGCGACGATGGCACTGAGCGTTTACTGGAGCTTGCCGAGAAATATCGCGGCAGCAAAACCGACGACACCGCCAACGCCCAGCAGGCGGAGTGGCGCTCGTGGGAAGTGAATAAACGTCTGGAATACTCGCTGGTCAAAGGCATTACCGAGTTTATCGAGCAGGATACCGAAGAAGCCCGCCAGCAGGCTACGCGCCCGATTGAAGTGATTGAAGGCCCGTTGATGGACGGCATGAACGTGGTCGGCGATCTGTTCGGCGAAGGCAAAATGTTCCTGCCACAGGTGGTCAAATCGGCGCGCGTGATGAAACAGGCGGTGGCCTATCTCGAACCGTTTATTGAAGCCAGCAAAGAGCAGGGTAAAACCAACGGCAAGATGGTGATCGCCACCGTGAAAGGCGATGTCCACGACATCGGTAAAAATATCGTTGGCGTGGTGCTGCAATGTAACAACTACGAAATTGTCGATCTGGGTGTGATGGTGCCTGCGGAAAAAATTCTCCGTACCGCTAAAGAAGTGAATGCTGATTTGATTGGCCTTTCGGGGCTTATCACGCCGTCGCTGGACGAGATGGTTAACGTGGCGAAAGAGATGGAGCGTCAGGGCTTCACCATTCCGTTACTGATTGGCGGTGCGACCACCTCAAAAGCGCACACGGCGGTGAAAATTGAGCAGAACTACAGCGGCCCGACGGTGTATGTACAGAACGCATCGCGCACCGTTGGCGTGGTGGCGGCGCTGCTTTCCGATACTCAACGTGATGATTTTGTCGCTCGTACCCGCAAGGAGTACGAAACCGTACGTATTCAGCACGGGCGCAAGAAACCGCGCACACCACCGGTCACGCTGGAAGCGGCGCGTGATAACGACTTCGCTTTTGACTGGCAGGCTTATACGCCGCCGGTGGCGCACCGTCTCGGCGTGCAGGAAGTCGAAGCCAGCATCGAAACGCTGCGTAATTACATCGACTGGACACCGTTCTTTATGACCTGGTCGCTGGCCGGGAAGTATCCGCGCATTCTGGAAGATGAAGTGGTGGGCGTTGAGGCGCAGCGGCTGTTTAAAGACGCCAACGACATGCTGGATAAATTAAGCGCCGAAAAAACGCTGAATCCGCGTGGCGTGGTGGGCCTGTTCCCGGCAAACCGTGTGGGCGATGACATTGAAATCTACCGTGACGAAACGCGTACCCATGTGATCAACGTCAGCCACCATCTGCGTCAACAGACCGAAAAAACCGGCTTCGCTAACTACTGTCTCGCTGACTTCGTTGCGCCGAAGCTTTCTGGTAAAGCAGATTACATCGGCGCATTTGCCGTGACTGGCGGGCTGGAAGAGGACGCACTGGCTGATGCCTTTGAAGCGCAGCACGATGATTACAACAAAATCATGGTGAAAGCGCTTGCCGACCGTTTAGCCGAAGCCTTTGCGGAGTATCTCCATGAGCGTGTGCGTAAAGTCTACTGGGGCTATGCGCCGAACGAGAACCTCAGCAACGAAGAGCTGATCCGCGAAAACTACCAGGGCATCCGTCCGGCACCGGGCTATCCGGCCTGCCCGGAACATACGGAAAAAGCCACCATCTGGGAGCTGCTGGAAGTGGAAAAACACACTGGCATGAAACTCACAGAATCTTTCGCCATGTGGCCTGGTGCATCGGTTTCGGGTTGGTACTTCAGCCACCCGGACAGCAAGTATTACGCGGTGGCGCAAATCCAGCGCGATCAGGTTGAAGACTATGCCCGCCGTAAAGGTATGAGCGTCTCTGATGTTGAGCGCTGGCTGGCACCGAATCTGGGGTATGACGCGGACTGATTCACAAATCTGTCACTTTTCCTTACAACAAACAGGGCGCTCAATGAGTGCCCTGTCTCTTTATTAATATGAAACACTTATACTGGAATCAGGCTGGAATAATCTTAGCCGGAAAAACGAAGGTCAAAAGGCACAGTAAAGATGCCAGTCAGCGTGTTTCCGGTCCTTTGGTCATTCAATTGCTTCAGGAACATATAACGATAAGGAGAACCTGAACTCGTGTTAACGCTGCTTCACCTGCTTTCTGCCGTCGCCCTGCTGGTCTGGGGGACTCATATTGTTCGAACCGGCGTAATGCGCGTCTTCGGCGCGCGTTTGCGTACTGTCCTTAGCCGGAGCGTCGAAAAAAAGCCGCTCGCCTTTTGCGCGGGGATCGGCGTTACCGCACTGGTACAGAGCAGTAATGCCACCACCATGCTGGTGACCTCGTTCGTCGCTCAGGATCTGGTAGCCCTCGCACCGGCTCTGGTGATTGTGCTGGGTGCAGATGTCGGGACGGCGCTAATGGCGCGTATTCTCACCTTCGATTTATCCTGGCTGTCACCATTACTTATTTTTATCGGCGTGATTTTTTTCCTCGGACGCAAACAGTCACGCGCCGGGCAACTGGGCCGCGTCGGTATTGGTCTTGGGCTGATTTTGCTGGCGTTGGAGTTGATTGTGCAGGCCGTAACGCCGATCACCCAGGCAAACGGCGTTCAGGTGATCTTTGCCTCGCTGACCGGCGATATTCTGCTGGATGCGCTGATTGGCGCGATGTTCGCCATTATCAGCTACTCCAGCCTTGCTGCTGTACTGCTGACCGCGACTCTGACCGCTGCAGGCATTATCTCCTTCCCCGTGGCGCTCTGTCTGGTGATTGGTGCTAACCTCGGTTCCGGCCTGCTGGCGATGCTCAACAACAGTGCCGCCAATGCCGCAGCCCGCCGTGTCGCGCTGGGTAGTCTGCTGTTTAAGCTGGTGGGTAGCCTGATTATCCTGCCGTTTGTCCATTTGCTGGCAGAGACAATGGGGAAGTTGTCATTGCCAAAAGCGGAACTGGTGATCTATTTCCACGTCTTCTACAACCTTGTACGTTGCCTGGTCATGCTGCCATTTGTTGACCCGATGGCACGGTTTTGCAAAACGATTATTCGCGATGAACCGGAACTGGATACCCAGCTACGGCCTAAACATCTGGATGTCAGCGCGCTGGATACGCCCACGCTTGCTCTGGCGAACGCCGCGCGCGAAACCCTGCGCATTGGCGACGCCATGGAACAGATGATGGAAGGGTTGAATAAAGTGATGCACGGCGAGCCACGGCAGGAGAAAGAGCTGCGCAAGCTGGCGGATGATATCAACGTGCTCTATACCGCGATTAAACTTTATCTGGCGCGAATGCCAAAAGAGGAACTGGCAGAAGAAGAGTCGCGCCGCTGGGCGGAGATCATCGAAATGTCGCTAAACCTTGAACAAGCCTCCGATATCGTCGAGCGCATGGGTAGTGAAATTGCCGACAAATCGCTGGCTGCAAGGCGAGCATTTTCGCTTGATGGCTTGAAGGAACTGGATGCGCTCTATGAGCAATTGCTCAGTAATTTAAAACTGGCAATGTCGGTTTTCTTCTCTGGCGATGTTACCAGCGCCCGTCGTTTGCGCCGCAGCAAACATCGTTTTCGCATTCTTAATCGCCGCTATTCCCACGCTCACGTCGATCGCCTGCATCAGCAAAACGTGCAGAGCATTGAAACCAGTTCGCTACATTTAGGCTTACTGGGAGATATGCAGCGCCTGAACTCGCTGTTTTGTTCAGTCGCTTACAGTGTGCTGGAACAGCCTGATGAAGATGAAGGACGGGACGAGTATTAATACTGCGCCCCTGAAGGCCTGATAAGACGCGTAAAGCGTCGCATCAGGCACTATGTACAAGATGCCGGATCATGCATCCGGCAATTCACTTAAAAACGGTGACCCGCTTCCAGCGGCACCGCTTCTTCACCAGCCTTAAACACATAAGTGGTGTTCGGGCCACCCAGCGTTGCGTGACCTTTACTCACTGTGATCCAGTTACCTTCCGGTAGACCAAGAATTGTGAGTTCTGGCGCGACGACCAGCAGTTCGCGAATACGCTGTTCACGGGTTTCACCTTTATGGCCTTCCGGCAGCGCGTTGGTGAAGTGCGGGTTGATTTGCAACGGGAACAGATTCAGCGCATCGAAACCTTGTGGATCGACAATCGGCATATCGTTGGTGGTACGAATGGTTGGGCAAGCAAGGTTAGCGCCTGCGCTCCAGCCAATATACAGCGCGCCACGTTTAACCACGTCAGTAATTGGTGCCAGCAGCCCGCGCTCGCGGCACTGTTTCAGCAACTGGAAAGTATTCCCGCCGCCGACAATCACGATCTCAGCATTTTCAATCGCGGCAACGGGATCGACAACGCTATGAATACCGGTGACAGAAACACCCAGCGGAGCGAGAACCGCAGCCGTTTTCGCTGTGTAATCATCCCAGGTCTGCGTTACGCCAGCGAAAGGGATAAACACCGCTGAACGGCGACCCTGCAACTGTTCAGCAATTAGCGGCAGTGCATGTTCCAGCCAGGCTTTACCCGGCAGCGTCGAGTTACTCAATAAAAGCAGTTCCATTACTTCTCCGGTTAGTAAGAAATCACGGGAGGCATGCTACCACTGCGAATTTAACCACTTACTGACATGGCTCACGATGTCACGTATTGCACCGGGCGCTGAGACTGATGACAAACACAGCATTGCCTGATGCGCTACGCTTACCAGTCCTACCAGATAACTGCAATATATTGAATTTTCGAGATTATGTATGCCGAATAAGGCTTCATTCCGCATCCGGCATAAACAATGTGTACTTTGCCACCAATTTGAGCGCCCCTTAAGGCGCTGATATTTTTTATCCTTCTCATGCAAATTGTGCTGCTTCAGCAATCAGCCGCACATCCGGTCGCGAAGTTGCCGCGGCGACCAGCCAGCGACATGCAGAGTTAAGTAGCGCGATTAATCATGGGAAATTGCCTCTGCATGAGTGAGCAGATATTGCTCCGCCTCACCGGACCAGATCCCCTGATGACGCGCCAGAATTGCCGCCAGTGCTTGATCCTGAATCTGCGTGAGTGACATAAGCGGCAGGTATTTCCCGGTATACACCAGCTTTTTGCCGCCGCCGACGGCAGGCAATTCAAGCGTGGTTTCGCCCGCGGCATTCAGCCCAAGAATATGTGTTACCACTTTTGCGGCCTGCACTTTTTTCTCTTCAATCAATTTGACTGCTGCGCGCATGTCATCGGTATTGCCGCCTGACGTGCCCACGTAGTGGGTAAATGCATAATGCACATCGTAGAAATTAATTGGCGCGCTGAAATGTTTATCCTGCGGTCCGGCGAAGAAATTCAGGCAACCATCTGTCGCCAGCAAGGAAGAGGCGAGAGTCACCAGTCCTTCATTAGGCACAAAGACGAAAATATCATCGAAGCCGTGACCGCCACTCAGTGCCATTAACGTATCAAATGCTGCATCGGCGGCATTGAGATAATGAATCAGTGTTTGCGGTTCTGATGGATAGTGCTTGCGCGCATAACTCAATTTGTCGTTGTCGGTATCGGTAATGACGAGCAGCGACGGGTTAACGGGTCCATGTAGCGCATAATCAATCGCCAACAGTCCCATTGGTCCGGTGCCGCCGAGGATCAGCGTGCGCCCTTGCGGGCGAATCCCCATCGTGTGGTTATAACTACCTTCCTGAAGATGATAGTTGGCGTTGAACGCGCCAATCACGCAGGAAAGCGGTTCAACCAGCGAGCCTTCAAAATAGGTTTCGCCGTCGTATGCCAGCAGGCAATCTTGTTCCATGACCTCGTTGGGAATAACCACATGCGTGGCTTCGCCGCCTACCCACGGGAAGGAGTAGCCGGGGCAGTCCGGGCGGTCGGGGAGTTGCAGGTTGGCCTGAATCACATAACGCTGACCCGGCTGGAATTTGTGCTGCCACTTTTTACCCACGGCCAGAATATCGCCGCAAAACTCGTGGCCGATGATGATGGGGTTGGTCGCCACATCGTCGGGTACTTTTTTATGGTTTTCACCCAGATTGGCCTCTTTCCAGGAAGAGAGGCACAGGCTGTCGGTGACCACCGTCGCGAGGATTTCATCCTCCTGCATTTCAGGAAGATCAAAGGTTTCCAGGCGTAAATCACGTTTACCATAAAGACGCAGAGCTGTTGTTTTCATAAACCACCTCATGTTGAGCGATGGCCCCGGCAGTCGTGCCGGGGCGAAGAATCAGGACAGGAAGCCCAGCGCATTGCCGATAATCCCTAAGCCAAACAGGGCGAAAATCAGCCATACCGGGTTAATTTTTTTGTTGAGCAGACGAACCATCAGTAGCGTCAGACCGAGCGCCAGCAAACCAGGGCAAAGTTGGTCGAGAATGTTCTGCACGGTCATGGTGACGGTGGAGCCATCGGCGGCATGCGTTTGTGAAACCACCAACGGTACGTTGATTGACGTCCATTTGGTGACCAGCACGCCCATCACAAACAGTCCGAGAATCGACGCGCCTTCGGTGAGTTTTTGCAGCACATTCCCGCCCATATCGCTGACGATATTCACCCCTTTGCGAAAGCCGAGTTGTAGGCCATACCACTTCATCGCCAGACGCACCGCGTTGAAAATAAAGAAAAACAGCAGCGGGCCGAGAATGTTGCCCGAAAGTGCCAGAGATGCGCCGAGCGCGGCGGTAATCGGGCGCAGCGTTCCCCAGACCAGTGGATCGCCAACTCCTGCCAATGGTCCCATCAGACCGACTTTGATGCCGTTAATGGTACCGTCATCAATTTCCGCGCCGTTGGCCCGCGCCTCTTCCATGGCGGCAGTGACGCCGATGACCGGGCCACATACGGCTGGCGTGGTATTGAAGAACACCAGGTGTCGCCTGAGCGCCGCAACCTGATCCTCTTTTAATGGGTAAAGTCGCTTGATGGCGGGGATCATGTCGTAGCAAAAACCCAGCCCGTGAATACGTTCAAAGTTAAAGGACGCCTGTTGCAGGTTGGAGCGCAGAAACATGCTTACCAGATCGCTGCGTGTAATTTTTCTCTGTTCCATGATGGCTCCGTTAATCGTCAAGTTGGTCAAGGGCGGTGGAGGTGGTGGCCTGGAGTTGAGGTTCAGCTTTACGCCACTGTGGATTTAGCTGGATGTAGAGCAGGGCCATGATCACGCCGACGCCACCGAACGCCAGCAGACTGAGATCGAGGTAGCCACCTGCGAGGAAACCGAGGAAAAAGAAAGGCATCAAATATTTCACACCCATCATACGTAGCACCATGGCGTAACCGACCACCACGATAAAACCGCCAGCAATCTGTAGTCCTTGGGTCACAAATTCGGGAATGGCGTTTAACATATTGCTGACCATATCGGCGCTGACGAACAGCGAGACAATCAGTGCCGGAATAGCAACGCGCAGCGCCTGCACGCCAAGCGCGGAGACATGCAGAATATCGAGAGTGCGAAACCGCGCCTCTTCCGCTGCTTTATCCGCCGCGTGCTGGAACACTACGGTGATGGTACGGGCAAACACCGTCAGCACCTGGCCTGCCGCAGCCACAGGCAACGCGATGGCGATTCCGGTGGCGATGCTTTGCTGACCAACGATAACCAGAATGGCGGAGATTATGCTGGCGAGTGCAGAATCCGGAGATTGCGCCGCGCCGACGTTCATCCAGCCGAGAGCTATCAATTCCAGCGTACCACCGAGTATTATTCCGGTTTTTAAATCACCGAGAATTAAACCAATCACCGTACAGGCAATTAATGGGCGATGAGTCTGAAATTCATCCAGCACGCTGCCCATTCCGGCAATACAGGAAAAAAGAAATATAGCAATGATTTGTAGGGTACTTATTTCCATGATTTGTCACCTTTTAAGTGTCGTCATCCCTGCCTGTTAAAGCATATGTACACAGGCGCTATTATTTAATTTGCGATTAACTGTTCGTTTATTTTGTCGATAATATTGATTGAGGGATCTGACGCTACGACGCGTAAATCCAGTATGACGCCAAGATTATTTAACTCATGAAACGCGTTAATATCATCATCATCTAATGAAACCGCTTTGGTTAACTGTTTTTTACCGGGCCGCCAGGCCATGCCGCCAATATTCAGGGTGCCTATTTTTACCCCCTGGCGAACCATCGCTAAGGCATCCTGTGGGCGAGTGAAAAGATAAAAAACGGTTTCGTCCTGATATTGCGGGTTGTGATAAACCGCGACGGCTTTTTCAATATTGACCACGTTAACCTTCATTCCCGGTGGCGCAGCCTGACGCAATAATGTCCGGCGAACTTCATCGTTATAAACTTCGTCATTGCAGATAATAATGCGCTGGGCGTTAGCCACTTTAGACCAGACGGTAGTGACCTGGCCGTGGATCAGGCGGTCATCAATGCGGGCGAGCGTAATGTTCATCAGAAATCCTCCTCTGCCGTTGCCACCTGTCTCCAGACGACGCAGGATTGCTTTGCGATTTGCGTCAGGTGTTCACACAGTTCATCAACATTCATGCTGTCCTGGTTATCAACCAGTTCGAGCGCCAGCGGCAGAGAAAGGCCGCTGATTACCCGCAGGCGAGGATTGCGCATCGCAAGCATCGCTGCCGCATTCCACGGGCTGCCGCACTGTAAATCCACGGCGATTAGCCACTCGTCATGATTGTGAATGCTCACTAACTTCTCCAGCTTTGCCACAATGTCTCCGGCGTTCTCGTCGGGTACAAATTCAACGGCTTCAACATTGGCGTTGCCGTAAACCATCTGAACCGATTCCAGCATGGCGCAGGCTAATTTGCCGTGGGCACAAAAAATGGCGTTGACCATAAAGCCTCCTTATCCGCGCGTTTTGCCGCCCGCAATGTTAGTGGTTACTCCGGTGATGTAGCTGGCGCGTTCAGACAGCAGATAACAAACAAAATCAGCGACTTCTGCTAATCTTCCGGCGCGCCCAATAGGAATGGCGTTTTTGGTATAGCCTTCACGCAGCTGCTCGACGGTGATATTGCGCGTCCACGCCAGCGCTTCTTCATATTCCGGCGTGCGCAGTCCTGTTTTTTCCAGAATCCCCGGCGCGATACCGACCACACGGATACCGTGCTTACCCAGCTCTTTCGACCAGGAACGAGTGAAGCTATTGAGCGCAGCTTTAGTGGCGGCGTAGCAGCTCTGGCCTTCTGAGCCTTCCAGCCCACTTTCTGAGGAAACATTCACAATCACGCCATCGTGTTGTTTGACCATCTGTCGCGCCACCGCCTGCGACATCAGAAAAACGCCTTTCTGGTTGATATTGACCATTTTTTCGAATGCAGCTTCGTTGAGTTCATACTGCCCGGCAGGCGCTTTCTCATCGACCAGCAGACGTGGGAAATTGACCCCGGCGTTATTAACCAGACCGTCGATGCGACCAAAACGCTGGATAATTTCTGCTACCGTATGATTTACCTCTTTGGCGCTGGAAATATCGGTCGGCCAAAACTGATAGCCTTTATGACCTTCATATTGTCCATCGCCACCGTG